>Ga0187844_10003146_pt1 | contig 11168 bp, 9 predicted proteins | sample SpaLakP09_SKY_50_FD_134517 | JGI IMG/M metagenome (GOLD analysis project Ga0187844, IMG submission 134517) | Oligotrophic lake water microbial communities from Sparkling Lake, Wisconsin, USA - SP09_SKY_50 | ecosystem: Environmental > Aquatic > Freshwater > Lake | place: USA: Sparkling Lake...
ACTGCAGCAGCAGCCAGAACACCACCACCGTCAGGGCGAGCATCACGCCTTGCCAACCATAGAGAAAGCCGCCGCCCAGCAGGGCGATCAGCGCCAAACCAATACCGATCCATGTGTTCATGGGCGCATCCTACGGCCTCTGACGATTCAGTCTTGGGCCGGTCATGGCTTTGGCGTATTCTTGAAGTCTTTTCCGGGAGGGCTGCGGCCGCGCTCCAACAGAAGGGTGCGCCGCGGCAGGCTTGGGTGCCGCTGGCCGGAGGGCCAGTGATGGCCCGGGCTCAGCAAGAGAGGACGCAGCAGTGCAGTTGTGCAGCGCAAGCAAGGGAGTCGGGCGGTGCATCAGGGTCGGCGCCTTGATGGCCGGGCTGCTGCTTGCCCCGGTGGTTCCGGCCCATGCCGCCAGCGGCCCGGATTGCTCTCGCCCCTTCAGCCTGGCCCTGCACGACCATGGCCTGCTCTACTCGGCCGAGACCGGCAGCGGCATCGACAAGGACATTGCCGACGAGATGGCGCGGCGCAGTGGTTGCAAGTTTTTCGTTTCGCTCTTGCCGCGCGCCCGCATCTGGCAGCTGATCGAAAGCGGTGCGCTCGACTTCAGCCTGTCCGGCATCAGCAATGCGCAGCGCGAGAAATTCGCCAGCTTCGCCTGGTGCTTCAGCAACCGCTACCAGCTGCTGCTGCGGCGCGACAGCCAGGTCCAGAAGATCGAGGACTTCGAGCGGCAGCACGGCCTGAAGCTGGGCGTGATCCGCAGCTTCCGTTACAGCGAGAGCGCCAACCGCCTGGTCGACAGCCTGGCCGAGCAGCAACGCCTAGTGCAGTCCACCGGCCTCAGCGCCTTGTTCGATGCCCTCAGCGCCGGGCAGATCCAGGCCATGATCATCGAACCCTTCGACCTGCCGACCTTGCAATCGGCGCGCATCCGCGAACTGGCCCAGGTGCTCGACTTCGGCGACGCGCCCGTGCCCCATGGCCTGATCATGTCGCGCGCCAGCCTCAGCGAGGCCGAGCAGGCGCGTTGGCGCGCGCTGATCGAAGGCATGCGCCGTGATGGCAGCCTGCTGCGCATCTTCGAAAAGTACTTCCGCCCCGAGATGGCGCGTGCCATGGTGGCCCTGCCATGAAGCGCTTTGGCGTCAGCGGTTTCAGCGGCGCCCTTGGCCTGAGCCCGCAAGCGAGCTGGCTGCGCTGGCGCGGCCTGCCCTTGGCGGTCTTGTTGCTCAGCCTGGGCTTGACCCTGAGCTTCTGGCATTCCGAGCAGGCGCGCGAGCAGGCCGTGCAGCGCCAGGCTTTTGATGCCAGTTTGCGCGAACTCAGCGAGCGCATCGAGCAGCGCATGGCCGCGCAGCAGCATTTGTTGCAGGGCGTACAGGGTTTTCTGGCGGTCCACGGCGCACTCGATGCTGCGGCATTTCAGCGTTATGTGGATGCCTTGCCCCTGGGCGCCGATTTCGCGGGCCTGCAGGGCATCGCTGTCGTGCTGCCGCAAGTCTCGCGCTCCGGTCCGGCATTCAAGATTCAGCAGATGGAACCGGGCCTGCTGCGCAACCGCGCCCTGATGGCGCTCGATCTGGGCAACTTGCCGGCCCTGTCCCAGACCTTGCTGCTGGCGCGCGACTCGGGCCATCTGGCTCTGTCGCCGCTGTTGAATCTGCGTGAGCTGGCCCTGACGGCGCAGCCCGGCTTCGCGTTGGCTTTGCCAATCTACCGAGGCGGGCGCATGCCGGCTTCGATCGAGGAGCGGCGCCAGGCCCTGCAGGCCTGGGTGCTGGCACCGGTGGCGGCCGCGGAGCTGATGGCCAGCCTGTATGGCGAGCTGCCCGCATCGCTGTCCCTGGCCTTGTTCGACGGCCAGGAGCTGGACGAAAGCCGCCTGCTCTACCGTCGTGCCGATGGTGGCTGGCGGCCCGACCCTCTGGGTTTGGTCGAGGCGCCGCCGCCGGCCGTGCGCCAGGCCAGTGAGTTTCTGGTGCTGGGCGGCCGCACCTGGACGCTGCAGCTGGCCGCGGGGCCAGGCTTTGCGGCCCGCCACGGCGCGGACTACGCGCCCAATGTGCTGCGCGCCGGGGTGGTGCTGAGCCTGCTTCTGACCTTGCTGGCCTGGCTGCTGGGCAGCGCGCGTGAACGCGCCCAAGCCCTGGCCGAGCGCATGACACAGGCCTTGCGCGAGAGCGAGCAGCGCTGGGCTTTTGCGGTCGAGGGTGCTGGTGACGGCGTCTGGGACTGGCATCTGCCCAGCGGCCAGCTCGCCAGCTCGGCGCGCTGGAAGCAGCTTATGGGTCTGCCGGCCGAGCCGGCCGAATGCCCGATCAGCCAGGTCTGGGGCCTGATCCATCCCGAGGATCTGGCCCGGGTGCAGAGCGAGGCTCAAGCCTGCCTGGAGGGCTCGGCCGCACAGTTTTCGGTCGAGTACCGGGTGGCCGGTCCGGCCGCGCGTTGGAACTGGGTGCTGGCCCGTGGCACCGTGGTCGAACGCAGCCTGCAGCAAAGGCCGGTGCGCATGATCGGCACCCTGTCTGACATCAATGCGCGCCGCCAGTCCGAGGAGCGGGTGCGTTTCATGGCTTTGCACGACCCCCTGACCGAGCTGGCCAACCGGGCCCATTTCGACGAGCGCCTGCGTTTTGCCCTGGCCAATGCGCGGCGCTATCATGAGCCCATCGGCCTGATCCTGCTCGACCTGGACCGATTCAAGCCCATCAACGACCAGTTCGGTCATGCCGTCGGCGACCAGCTGCTGCAGACCGTGGCGCGGCGCATCAAGGCGGCCGTGCGCGAGACCGACACCGTGGGTCGCATCGGCGGCGACGAATTCGTGGTGCTCTTGACCGGGCCTTTGAGCCGCGAGTCGGCCCAGGGCGTGGCCGACAAGATCTACACCCAGGTGGCCCAGCCCATGGAACTCGGCGGCGTGCGCCTGGAGATGACCTGCTCGCTGGGCCTGGCCCTGTTCCCCGAGGACGGCCAGGACGAGCTGAGCCTGGCCAAGAGCGCCGACGACGCCATGTACCGCAACAAGCGCGCCGGTCGACCCTGGCTGGGCGAGGCCCGCTATGGCCCGCCGCCCGCCGCGCCCGCAGCACCCTCGCGCGACCCGGCCAGCGGCGCTGGGGGCGAAGGCTTCACAAGCCCCTGACGCAGTCCATGGCCTCTTCGATGCGCTCGACCGCATGGACGGTCAGGCCTTCGATCGGCTTCTTGGGCGCATTGGCCTTGGGTACGACGGCGACGCTGAAGCCCAGCTTGGCCGCTTCCTTGAGCCGCTCCTGGCCGCGCGGGGCTGGCCGCACCTCGCCGGCCAGGCAGATTTCGCCAAAGGCGATGAAGCCCTTGGGCAGCGGCCGGCCGCGCAGCGAGCTCTGGATGGCCAGCAGCACAGCCAGGTCGGCCGCCGGCTCGCTGATGCGCACGCCGCCGACCGCGTTGACGAACACGTCCTGATCCTGGGTGGCCACGCCAGCGTGGCGGTGCAGCACGGCCAGCAGCATGGCCAGGCGGTCACGGTCCAGGCCGACCGAGAGCCGGCGCGGGCTGGGCCCGCCGCCGTCGACCAAGGCCTGCAGCTCGACCAGCAGCGGCCGCGTGCCTTCCAGGGTCACCAGCACGCAGCTGCCGGGCACCGGCTCGCCGTGGGTGCTCAGGAAGATGGCGCTGGGGTTGGCCACGCCCTTGAGGCCCTTCTCCGTCATGGCGAAGACGCCGATCTCGTTGACGGCACCAAAGCGGTTCTTGATTGCCCGCACCAGGCGGAAGCTGCTGTGGGTGTCGCCCTCGAAGTACAGCACCGTGTCGACAATGTGCTCCAGCACGCGCGGGCCGGCCAGCGAGCCTTCCTTGGTGACATGGCCGACCAGCACCATGGCGCAGCCGCTGGATTTGGCCGTGCGTGTCAGCTGGGCCGCGCATTCGCGCACTTGCGCCACCGAGCCGGGGGCCGAGCTCAGATGTTCGGAGTAGAGCGTCTGGATCGAGTCGATGACGCAGAAAGCCGGGCGCTCGGCCTCCAGCGTGGCCAGGATTTTTTCCAGGCTGATCTCGGCCAGCACCCGCACCTTGTGCCCGGCCAGACCGAGGCGGCGCGAGCGCATGGCGATCTGGGCGCCCGATTCCTCGCCGGTCACATAGAGCACCGGCAGCTTTTGCGACAGGTCGTCGATGGCCTGCAGCAGCAGGGTCGATTTGCCGATGCCCGGGTCGCCGCCGATCAGCACCACACCGCCGGCGACGATGCCGCCGCCGAGCACGCGGTCCAGCTCATCCTGGCCGGTGGGGGTGCGCTCGAAATCGGTGGCCTCAATCTCGCTCAGCGTCGCCACCGGTTGGCTCTTGGCCAGGGCCTGGTAGCGGTTGTTCTTGCCGCCTGCGCCGGGCGCCTCGGCCACGCCCTCGATCAAGGTGTTCCAGGCGCCGCAGCTCGGGCATTTGCCCAGCCACTTGGGGCTGATGCCGCCGCAGTCCGAGCAGGTGTAGATGGATTTCTCTTTGGCCATGGGGCGATTGTCCTCGCTCGCCGTCAGGCGGCCCGCTTGTCCTCAGCCCGGATGCTGAAGCTGGCGCTCGATGCGCCGGTCCGGCACCAACCACATCAGGGCCACGGCAATGAACAGGGCTTGCGCCAGCCAGGTCTGCCAGAAGGCCAGCGGAATCGCCAGGGCGTAAAGCACGACCGAGAGCAAGCCCTTGTGGTCGCGACCGATAGCCTGGGCCAAGGGGGACTGGCGGCCCTCTGTCGCGATGATGCAGCGCGCCAGAATCCAGTAGGCAATGTCCGCCATCAGCAGCACGCCACCGTAGAAGGCGGTGGGCAGGGCGCCGAAATGGTTCTCGCCCATCCAGCCGGTGACGAAAGGCAACAGGGAAAGCCAGAACAGCAGGTGTAGATTGGCCCAGAGCACACCGCCGCTGACCTGGCGGGCGGCGTGCAGCATGTGGTGATGGTTGTTCCAGTAAATGCCCACATAGACAAAGCTCAGCACATAGCTGAGAAACACCGGCGCCAGGGGCAGCAAGGTGGCGAGGTCTTCACCATGGGGTACTTTCAGCTCCAGCACCATGATGGTGATGATGATGGCGAGCACGCCGTCGCTGAAGGCTTCGAGTCGGGTCTTGTGCATTGAGAAGGAGGGCGAGCGCCATCAAGGTGAATGGGGCTGAAGTGTTCCTCAGCCAGAGATGCTGGGCAAGCGGGGCCGGCGCCAGGGGTGGGCATCGGGCGCAGATCGCCCCAGCGAGTTCGTGGCCAAGATGACAGAATCCGCCCCTGGCCGGCGTCTTGCCAGGGCCTCAAGGAGCTGTACATGGAGTTTTCGACCTGGCTGGCATTTTTTGCCGCCTCCTGGGCCATCAGCCTGTCGCCGGGTGCCGGCGCGATTGCTGCCATGAGCTCCGGTCTCAACCATGGATTTCGGCGCGGCTACTTCACCACCTTCGGCCTGATCCTGGGCATCCTGACCCAGATCCTGCTGGTCGGCGCGGGACTGGGCGCCCTGATCGCCACCTCCAGCCTGGGCTTTGCCATCGTCAAATGGCTCGGTGTGGCCTACCTTGTCTACCTGGGCATCCAGCAATGGCGCGCGCCGGCCACGCCCATGGTGGCGGCCGACAGCGAAGCGGCCCAGGTGACACGGCGCCAGCTGGTGCTGCGCGGCTGGGCCATCAATGCCGTCAACCCCAAGGGCACGGTCTTCCTGCTGGCCGTGGTGCCGCAGTTCCTGGACCTCAAGGCCAGCTTGCTGCACCAATATCTGGTGATTGCCGCCACCCTGGGCTTTACCGATCTGGTAGTGATGGCCGGCTATACCGTGCTGGCCGCGCGCGTGCTGTCGGCCCTGCGCTCGCCCGCCCACATCAAGGCCATGAACCGCACCTTCGGAAGCTTGTTCGTGGTGGCGGGCGCCTTGCTGGCCAGTTTCAAGCGCAGCGTTTGAGCTGCGGCGTGTGAACAAGTGAATGGTGACGAGCGGGGGCGTTCGCGCCCGGTTCAAGATTCGCCCGTTCACCCGTTCACATCCCCTCCCCCCAGGCCGCCCGCGCAGCGGCCTTTTGTTTTTTCTCCTTCCCCTATGTCGACTTCTCCGATTTCCACCCGTTGGCTGTTCTGGGGCCCGACCCTGATCTGGGCCAGCACCTGGCATGTGATCCTGTACCAGTTGGACAGCGGCGTGCCGGTGCTCAACTCCGTGGGCTGGCGATTTGCCATCGCGGCCGCCTTGCTGTTCGGGCTGGCGCTCTGGCGCCGTGAATCGCTGCGCATGCCGGCGGGCGCCCATCTGCTGATGCTGGCCACCGGCATCGTTCAGTACAGCGGCAACTACTACTCGGTCTACGAGGCCGAACGTCACATCCCGACGGGCTTGGTGGCCGTGTTGTTCTGCCTCATGGTGTTTGGCAATGCGCTGAGCGGCCGTTTCTTTTTCGGCCAGAAGGTGACGCGGCGCTTTTTGCTGTGCGCCAGCGGCGGGGTGGTCGGCGTGGTGATGATCTTCTGGCCCGAGATCGCCGAGACCGGCGCGCGCCCGACCGCGGCACTGGGCTTGGGCCTGGGCCTGCTGGCTGTGCTGGCCGCCTGCATCGGCAATGTGCTGACCTTGACCTTGACGCGGCGCGGCCTGCCCCTGGTGCCCATCCTGGCCTGGAGCATGGGCTATGGCGCGGTGTTCCTGCTGCTGATGTCGCTGCTGAGCGGCCAAGGCCTGCATTTCGACTGGCGTGCGCCCTATGTGCTGAGCCTGCTTTACCTGGCGGTGTTCGGCTCGGTGACGGCCTTTGTGCTCTATTTCAAGCTCGCGCAATTGCAGGGTCCGGCCAGGGCGGCGCTGACCGGGGTGGTGATTCCGGTGATTGCCTTGGGCATCTCGGCAGCTCTGGAGGGCTGGGTTCCCAATGTGCTGTCGCTCGCGGGCATGGGGCTGTGCCTGGGCAGCATCTTCATGGCGACACGGCCTGCCTGACGCCTCTTCGGCTCAGCCGTTCACTTTGCTCGGTCCACTGTCGACAGGCGCATGGCGCGGCAGGGTCAAGGTCAGGCAGGTGCCCTTGCCCGGCTCGCTGTGCAATTCGATCTGACCACCCAGCACATTGCGCACCAGGCTGTACACCAGGTGCAGGCCCAGGCCGCTGCCCCCTTTGCCGAAGCGGGTGGTAAAGAAGGGTTTGAAGACTTGGTCCAGATGCTCTGGCGGAATGCCGCAGCCGTTGTCGCTGACGGTGATCACCACGCTCTGTGCATCGGCTGACTTCAGCTTGATCTCGATGCGGCCACCCGTGCGCTCGTCGAAGCCATGCAGCACCGCGTTTTGCACCAAATTGGTCAGCACTTGGCCAAAAGCACCCGGATAGCCGTCCAGGCTGAGGTCTACAGGCAGGTCAATCAAGACTTCATGGTGCCCTGTCTTCAAGGCGAAATGCAGCAGATGCACCACCTCTTCGCTGACTTTTCTCAGCTCAAAAGGGCGGCGCTGCAGACTGGCCCGGTCGATGGCGACTTGCTTGAAGTCCCTCACCAAACCTGCGCTGCGGCGCAGATTGCCAAGGCACAGCTCCAGTGATTGCTCGGCCAAGGCGATCCGGGACAGCAGTTCGCTGCGCTTGACCGTGCCTCCGGCCAGCTGTTGCTGTGCCTGCTGAAGTGCGCTGCTTGCGGTGTCGGCGGCGATCAAGGCATTGCCGATGGGTGTGTTGAGCTCGTGCGAGACCCCCGCCACCAGAGAGCCCAGGCTGGCCAGGGTTTCGCGCTGAACCAGCTCGTTCTGAGCTTGCTGCAAGGCGTCGCCTCGTTCGCGCACGCGCGCCTCAAGAGACAGGTTCAACAAGCGCACCGCTTCCTCGGCGTGGCGGCGCTCTTGCACTTCGCCTTCCAAGGCCAGCAAGGCCGCTTGTTCCTGGCGCCGATGTACCGCCAACTCGGTCGCCATGCTGTCGAAGGCCTGGTTCAGTCTCCGCAGATCTCGTGATGCCTGCGGCGGCAGGGCCTGCGGTTCGGCCCCGCTCAGCAGGTGCGCAGCCAAGGCTTCCGTGGACGCGGTGATCGCATTCAGCGGTCTTTGCAGGCGTTGACGGATCAAAGCCTTCAGGAGCAACAGAGTCAGAAGCAGCGTGATGGCGCCGACTGTCAGCAAGGCGCCCACGAGTCGCTCCAGCAGCGCATTGATGGCCGCTTGCGGCAGCAGCTGCACCGACCACCAGTCAGGCCCATCGATGCGCGACCAAACCAGCAGATAGCGGCCATCCGGTGTACGTGCGCTGCGCTGCTCGGAGGGCGCGCTCTTGATCAGCTGATGCACCGAGCTCAGCACCGGGTCTTTCAAATCACCCAAAGCCAGTTGACCCTGGGCTGCGGCAATTCGTTCGCGCAGTTCGGGGTGGGCGATCAGATGGCCGTCGCGGCTGAAGATCATGGACACCGAAGCCAGCGGTGCCTTGGTTTCGGCGATCTGCTGCAGCAAGGTGTCGATGGTGATGTCATGCCCCATGGTGCCCACCCAGCGCCCGCGCCAATCGAGGGGCTGGATCACCGAAACCATCCACGCCTTCGCTTCGCCGTCGTAGTAGACGGGCGTCCAGAAGCTGCGTCGTTCCGGATTGCGAGCCGGGTCCGAACCGGTCATGGTGGGGTAGTTGAAGTTGTCGGTGGCCGAGCTAGCGCTCTTGCCCCAGTCGATGCCCAGCGAGAACACCATCAGGCCCTTCTCGACAAAGTCGGTGTACACCGAAAAATACGGCGGCACGAGCGCCGGCCCCTGCTCACTGAGCAGGGTATGGCTGACAACAGCGCGGCGGCGTACCGAGGCATCGGGTCCTTGTGCGCCATGCTGAAGGTAGAAGGTCGGCGCTCGGAGCGTGTCAATCCATGGCGCTTGGATGCGCCAGACGCCATCAGCTTGGCGTTCGAACAGCTGCGCGAATCGGCGCTCGATCTCGGCGTCGGAAGGCTGGTCAATCCGATGCAGCCATTCCTTGGCCAGCCTTTCCACGCTGATCTGTGCCGACTTGAAGGTCTGGCCTTGCAGGGCCGCTTGCAGCTCCACGCTGCGCTGCAAGATCGGCGGGACGCCTTGCTCGACCAGGCGCCCGACCAAGACATAGGCCATGCCGGCCAGCGACAGCAGCATCAGGAACACCAGCACGCTCAGCTGCAACAGCAGCTGGCGCGCCAGGGACTGCTCACGAAAGGCTTGGCGCCACGATTGCATGAAGCGGAGGGTTGCGTAGCTGCCCTTTGACCCCAATGGCGAAGGCGCGCGGTGGCATGCTAACCGCGAATCAAATCTCAGCGTCCCACCATCTTTGCGATCTGCATCAGACGGGCTGATTGCGGCCTTGAGTGCCAAGGCCCGGTGCCTGGGCTGCCCGTGCCAGTCTGAAACACAGGGTTGGCCTGAGCCCTTTGCCGGGGACAGATCCCCCTAGCTCATAGACTTGTGAGCATTTGTCACGCTGCTGACACTGAGGCTTCGAAGCGCCACCCTGGCGCCTCGTTTCGCGAACTCCACGCACTGACCTCAAGGGAACTGTCCATGTCGCTCACATCCAAATTCCTGCTTCAGCCTCTGGCTCTGGCCACGCTGGTCTGCTTCGCCGGCGGCGCCCATGCCACGGTGACGGTCTACACCTCACAAGCGGCCTTCCTGGCTGCTGTGACTGCGCCTGGCGTCGACACCTTCACCGGCTTTTCCATCACTGGCGCCACCCCCAGCCCCATCAATCGCACCGCCGGTTCCTATGGCTACACCGCGACCGCCAGCACCAGCAGCTTCTGGGGTGCCGGCACCGTGGCCAATCCCTGGTTGTCCACCAATATCGCCACCGACTCCGTGACCTTCAACGGCTTCACCGGCGGTGTGAGCGCCTTCGGCGGCAACTTCTTCGGTTCCAACATCTCGGGCCTGTTTGCGGCCGGCGATGTGGTGCTGACCGCCACCGACGCCAGCGGCACGGTCACTCAGACCATCACGGGCGCCACGACCAGCAGCTTCGTCGGTTTTGTATCCGATGGTGCTTTGCTGTCCGCCACGCTGCAGTCGGCCCCGGCTGCCGGTACGGTCCTCTGGCCCACCGCCGACAACCTGACCCTGGCAGCCGTCGCGGCCGTGCCGGAACCTGAAACTTACGCCTTGCTGCTGTCCGGTCTGGGTGTCTTGGGTCTGGTCGCCCGTCGGCGTCGGCAGGTTTGATTGAACTTAGGGGCCGGGCAAGCCCTCTTGGGCTTTGCCCTCGTTGACGCTGCTGAAAGCCCGGCCTATCGTGATTTGGTTTTCAGTTCCCGGTTTCCGGGCGACACCACTCACGCAAAGGATGTCCCATGAAGTTTCTCAAGCAAGTCGCTGCTGCACTTCTGAGCGGCGCCGCCCTCATGACCTCTGGCTTGGCGCAGGCCGACACGAGCTGGGCCTGGTCCTATACCGGCACGGGCGTGAGCGCCTCTGGCACTTTCACAACCGCCGGTGCCGCCCTGGTACCCGAGGACATCCTCAGCATCAGCGGTAGCCGCAATGGTGTGGCCATCCTGGGTTTGGTGCCCGTGGGCGAAGACGGCAACTTTGCCTACGACAACCAGTTCGCCAACAGCGGCAATTACTTCACCGATGCCGGCATGCTTTATGACGTGGGCGGCGGCGATGCTGGCCACTTCAATGTCTATTTCTTCGAAGGCCAGCATTTCGACCTGCAGGTGGTCGATGGCCAAGCGATCGAGACCCCGATCAGCTTCTCGGTCACGGCTGTGCCTGAAGCCGCCACCTACGTCTATATGGCGCTGGGCCTGGCCGGCATCGGCGCCCTGGCGCGCCGCCGTAAGCTGGCGCCCGGCGCGGCCGCCTGAACCTCCGTTCGCAGCTTTCTGCGAGGCGAGCGCCCTTCGGGCCGCTCGCCTTTTTTCATGGCCGCTCCTGACTCAGCGGCCGACCATGTCCTCGACGCGCACCCAGCGGTCGAAGTCTTGCTCGCTCAGCAGGCCCAGTTGCAGGGCCGCCTGGCGCAGGCTGCTGCCCTGGGTATGCGCCAGTTTGGCAATCTGAGCGGCCTGGTCGTAACCGATATGGGGGGCCAGGGCCGTCACCAGCATCAGGGACTCGTTGAGCAATTGCTGGATGCGCTCGCGCCGCGGCTCGATGCCCGCGACGCAGTGTTGGCTGAAGCTGCGCGCGCCGTCGCTGAGCAGGCGGGCG
>Ga0187844_10003147_pt1 | contig 11165 bp, 8 predicted proteins | sample SpaLakP09_SKY_50_FD_134517 | JGI IMG/M metagenome (GOLD analysis project Ga0187844, IMG submission 134517) | Oligotrophic lake water microbial communities from Sparkling Lake, Wisconsin, USA - SP09_SKY_50 | ecosystem: Environmental > Aquatic > Freshwater > Lake | place: USA: Sparkling Lake...
CAGCTGCCCCAGGTGCTGTTGGCCACGATCATGGCTTCGGCCACGATCAGGTCGAGCGGCGCGCCGCGCTGGCGCACGCTGATCTGCACCTGCTCGTCGCCCGTGGGCTCGGCGCCGTTGTTGCCGACGAGGCGGAAGTTGTAGTCCGGCCGGTTGAAGTTCTCGGGCTTGCCGCGCACGACTTCGCGGCGGGCCTTGAGGTCCTTGGCCAAGCGGTGCAAAAATGATAGCTGGGGGCGCAGGTCGGACAAGCGCTGGGGGTCGTTTTGATGCTCGAACGCCGGGTTGGAGAGCCATTCTTCGGTCACCACCGCGTCCAGCTGGTCGTGGCGCAGGTTGGCCACCACGTGCACGCGCTCGAGCTTGGTTTCGGAGCTCTTGAACTCCAGCGTGGCTTCGTCGATGGTCACGTACAGCGACACGGCGGGGTTGTCGCGGCCTTCGTCCAGCGTGTACGTTTGCACCACATCGTCGGGCAGCATGGTGATCTTGTAGCCCGGCATGTACACCGTGGACAGGCGCGCGCGGCCGAGCTGGTCGATGGCGCTGCCCGGCTGAATGGCCAGGCCGGGCGCGGCGATGTGGATGCCCAGCACCACGGTGCCGGTGCCCAGGCCTTGTACCGACAGCGCATCGTCGATTTCGGTGGTCTGCGAGTCGTCGATGGAATACGCCTGCGCGGTGGACAGCGGCAGCTCGTCCGCAATGACCGGCGCCGTGACGGCCGGAAAGCCCGTGCCCTTGGGGAAGTTCTCGAACAGGAAGCGCTTCCAGTGGAACTGGTAGGCCGAGTCGATGGCGCCCGCCTTTTGCAGCAGGTCGAGCGGCGCGGTGTGCGTGGCGCGGCTGGCGTCCACCACGGCCTTGTATTCGGGCGCGTTCTTGTCGGGCTTGAACAGGATCTTGTAGAGCTGGTCGCGGATGGGCTGGGGGCATTCGCCGCGTCCCAACTGGGCGGCCCACTCGTCGATTTGCGCAAGCAGGGCCTTTTTCTTCTCGATTGCGGCCAGCGCCTGCTGCAGGATCTCGGCCGATGCCTTCTTGAAGCGGCCCTTGCCCGCTCGGCGGAAGTAGTGCGGCGCGTCGTACAGGCGGAACAGCGCACCGGCCTGCTGGGCCAGCGTGGCGTTCTCGGAGAAATAGTCCCGCGCCAGGTCGGCAAAGCCGAACTCGTCTTCGGGCGCGAATTCCCAGGCCAGGTCCAGCTCGATGGTCTCGGCCACAGCCTGGGCCTGGGCGATGAGCTCTGCCGGGGCGGGTTTTTCGAACTTCAGGAGGATGTTAGCGGCCTTGACCTTGACCCGCTTTCCGGAATCGAGCTCGACCTGGGCGGATGTGTCGGCTTCCGACAGGATACGGCCGGCGAGAAATTTGCCGGCTTCTTCAAACAGTGCATGCATGGCAGGGATTGTCCCATGGGCGGCGCCGGGCGCCCGGATGCGGGGCGCGCAAGCCACCCCCTATGATGCGCACCACCTCGCCGGCATCGCCCCAGCGCTGAACCCCTTCTGAGTGAGCCCCATGCTTTTTGACGCTGTTGCCGCACCGCTGTTTCTGGTGGCTTTGATGCTGCCTTTTGTGTTTGGCTACACAGAAGCCCCGATTTTCAATTTCTGGCCCGTGGTGGCCTCGTGGTCGTGTGGTTTGGTGATTTGCGTGCTGCTGGGGGCCCGCTCTTGGCACATGCGTGCCTCCGTGGGGGGATATGCAGCCCGCGCAGATGCGCGGACTTTCATGGCGTCGCATCTGGCGCTCGGGCTGGTGCTGGCGGGTGTGCTGGGCGGTGGTATCGGGCTGGCGCAGTTTTTTGGTGGAGATCTGGGGTTTTCACCCTGGGTGCATGCTTCTGCGCCGGGCCAGGCGATCGGCAACCTGCGCCAGCGCAACCAGCAGGCTTCTTTGTTGAGCCTGGGGGTGTGGGCCTTGTTGTGGCTGGTGGTCCAGCTCCAGACGCGGATCGAAGGTGGCAACCAGGCCGGCGCGGCACCAAGCGCCCTGCTCGGCGGGGGGCGCGCCTGGCCCTCCTGGCTGGTGGGGTTGCTGCTGGCCTGGGGCCTGGCCTTGCTGGCCATAGCCAGTGCAGCCACGGCATCGCGCACAGGCGCACTGCAGTGGCTGCTGGTGGTATGTCTCTTGGTAGTGTGGAGCCGCCGTGGGGGCCGTGTGGCTCTGGTGCTGTCGCTGATTGGGGTGCTGATGTACACAGCGGCGGCCTGGCTGCTGCCACGCCTGTTGCTGGAGTGGACCGGCTTCAGCACCGATGGTCTTTTCACACGCTTCCTCGGTGACGAGCAGGGCTGCAACAGCCGTCGCGTGCTGTGGGTGAATGTGCTGCACCTGATCGCGCAAAAGCCGTGGCTGGGCTGGGGCTGGGGTGAGCTGGACTACGCGCACTACATCACCTTGTTCCCGGGGGAGCGGTTCTGCGTGCTGCTGGACAACGCCCACAACCTGCCCTTGCAGCTGGCCGTAGAGCTGGGGGTGCCGGTGGCCGTGCTGGTGTGTGCGGTGGCGCTGGCCTGGGTGGTGCGTGCACGTCCCTGGGCTGAAACCGATCCTGTGCGCCAGCTGGCCTGGGGTGTGCTGGCCATTGTGGGCGTGCACAGCATGCTGGAGTTTCCGCTCTGGTACGGGCCTTTCCAGGTGGCCTCGGCGCTGGCCGTGGCCTTGCTGCTGTGGCCGCAGGCGGTGCCTCCCTGGGTCTCCTCCCGCACCACCAAGTTGGCAGCTATGCTGGTGCTGGCAGGTGCCGCCGGTGTAGGAATGCTGGTGCTGTGGGAGCACTACCGTGTCGGCATGCTGTACCGCCCCATGTCGCTGCGGCCTGCCGCCTACCAGGAGGACACCATGTCCAAGGTGTCCGACACCCTGTTTTTCTCGGACCAGGTGGATTTTGCGTTGTTGTCCACCATCGGGCTCACCCGCGAGACAGCCCCGCAGATCAACCTTCTGGCGGGGGAGCTGCTGCATTTCTCGCCCGAACCCCGCGTCATCCAGGCGCTGATCGAGAGCGCCGTGCTGCTGGGCAAAGACGATGAGGCTGCGTTCCACATGAAGCGCTATCGCATAGCCTACCCGGCGGAGTACGAGCGCTGGAAGGGGCCGGGGGCAGCCAGGGCGTCGGGGGTGTTGGCAGCGCCCTGACGCGGTTCCGTTGTGCCCCGGAATAGGCTCAGGTTGAGGCTCAGGCCAGGTCCAGAAACTCCACCACCTGCGGCAGGTAGTCGGCAAAGTTGCCCAGCGCATGGTCCCCGCCCTCTTGCACTATCTGCCGGGCCTGGGGATAGCGCCCCGCCATCTCGCGCCAGTCGAGCACTTCGTCACCCTTCGCAATGATGGCCAGCTCCGGGCCCGCCGGTGGGCGGCCGCGCATGTCCAAGGCTTGCAGTTCGGCGATGTACTCGGGCAGAAAATAAAAGCGCTCCTCGGGGTTCTGCCAGGTGGTCTGTTCGCCGATGTAGCGGGCCAGATCGCGGGCCGGGTCCACGGCGGGGTTCAGCATCACGCTGGGGCAGCCGGTGTGCTGGGCCACCCAGCTGGCATAGAACCCGCCCAGCGACGACCCCACCACCGCCATGGCTGCGCGCGGCCAGAGGGCAATGCCCTCGGCCACCAGCGCCATGGCGGCCTGTGGCGAGGGTGGCAGCTGCGGGCACCAGAAGGTGACCGCCGGGTGGTGCTGGGCCACATGCGCCGCCATCTGGCGGGCCTTGGCCGACAGGGGCGAGGAGCGGAAACCGTGCAGATACAAAAGGTGCGTGGTGGCCATCAGGAGACAAAAAAAGCGAGAAAAACGCGGGGCAGGGGAATCACTGCTCCAGACCGGGCGGCGCAGGCATAAGATGGAGGTATCAAATCGTAACCACGGGGCGCCATGCAGCGCGGCGCCTTGATTCGCCCCCTGTACCATGCCCGATTTTGCCCCGCTCTCCACCACCCGACGTTGGGCGCTCGGATCAGGCGACAAGCCTCCCGCCACGCTGGGCCGCTTTGAGCTGAAAAAGCAGTTGGGCCGGGGTGCGCAGGCCACGGTGTGGCTGGCGGTGGACCCGCGCCTGCAGCGCGAAGTGGCCATCAAGCTCATGCGCCCCTTACAGGACCAGGACCCGTCGGTACTGGAGCAGTGGCTGCGCGAAGCACGCCACGTGGGGCGCCTTGCCCATCCGTACATCGTGCCCGTGTTCGAGGCCGATGTGCAGGGCCTGCAGCCCTACATCGTGTTCGAATATGTGCCCGGCCGCACGCTGGCCGAACACCTGGCCCAGCAGGGGCGGTGCACGCCGCACGATGCCGTGGCGCTGATGGTGGATGTGCTCGACGGCCTGCAGGCCGCGCACCAGGCGGGCATCGTGCACCGCGACCTCAAGCCCTCGAACATCATGGTCGATGCCCAGCGCCACGCGCGGGTGATGGACTTTGGCCTGGCTGCCCCCGTGCAAGCCGCGCCCGATGCGCAACTGGCCAGCGGCACACCGGCTTACATGGCCCCCGAGGCCGCTGCGGGTGCCGCGCCCACCCCGGCGATGGACGTGTACTCTGCCGCGCTGGTGCTGGTCGAGCTGCTCTCGGGAAAGCCGCTGATCCACCAGAAGGACACCTGGCAAGCGCTGTACCGTCTGGCCAACGAAGACTTGGCCCTGCCCGACGACCTGGGGCCGGGTGTGGACGACGGCCTGCGCGCCATCCTGCAGCGTGGCATGGCGCGCGACCCGGGCCAGCGCTACGCCTCGGCGGCAGATTTCCGCGACGCGCTGCGCGGCTGGGCGGCCCCGGCCAGTGCCCCCACGGCGGCGAGCAATGCCACGCTGGACTTCTTGCTGCGGCGCATGCGGCACAAGAGCGATTTCCCGGCGCTGTCGGACTCGGTGGCGCGCATCCAGCGCGTGGCCAACTCCGAAGACGACAGCATCAGCGACCTCACGCACGAGATCCTCAAGGACGTGGCGCTGACCAACAAGCTGCTGCGCCTGGTCAACAGCGTGCACTACGCCCATGCCAGCCGGGGCACCATCAGCACGGTATCGCGTGCGGTGAGCCTGGTGGGCTTCAACGCGGTGCGCAACATGGCGCTGAGCCTGGTGCTGCTGGACCACATGCAGGACAAGCAGCATGCCAGCCAGATGCGCGAGGAGTTCCTGCGCGCCATGATGGCGGGATCGGTGGCCGCCGAGTTGTGCGGGGCCAGCCAGGCGGCCGAAGAAGCCTTCATCGGCGCCATGTTCCAGAACCTGGGGCGCATGCTGTGCGAGTTCTACTTTCCGGAAGAGGCGCGACAGGTGCGCAGCCTGGTGGCATCCGGGCGTATCGAAGGGGGCGAGGAATCGGCCTCCCTGCAGGTGCTGGGGCTGGGGTTCGAGGACCTGGGCGTGGGTGTGGCCCGTGTCTGGGGCCTGCCAGAGAGCCTGCAGCGCTGCATGCGCAAGCCGCTGGGGTCGCCCACGCAGCGCGCGCCCGAGCAGGGCGCGGAGCGCATGCGCTGGGCGGCCATGGCCGCCAACGAGGTGGCCAGCACGCTGCTGTTTGGAGACCCCGCCCAGATGGAAGCCCAGCTGGGCCAGGTCGGCACCCGGTACGCCCGCACCCTGGCCCTGTCGGCCGAATCCATCGCCGAGGCCACTCTGCGCGCGCGCCACAAGCTGGTGGCACTCGCCGAGGCGCTGGACCTGCGGGTGGCGCCCGACACCCCCGCCGCCCGGCTGCTGCGGCTGCCGCAGCCCGCTGGCGCCCAACCGGTGGCCGAGGATGCCCTGGGCTCCCACGAGTTGCGCCCCAGCGAAACCCCGCCCCTGCCGGCCGTGCTCGAATCGCAGGCGGGCGGTGCGGTGTCGGTGGCGCAGGTCAACGAAGTGCTGGCGGCGGGCATCCAGGACATCACCAACGCCATGGTCGAGAGTTTCCAGCTCAATGACGTGCTGCGCATGATCCTGGAGACCATGTTCCGGGCGCTGGGCTTTCGGCGCATGGTGTTTTGCCTGCGCGACCCCAAGACGGAGGTGCTGACCGGCCGTTTTGGCCTGGGCGAAGGCAGCGAGGCCGCCGTGCGCGCCATGAAGGTGCCGCTGAAGGCCCAGGGCGACCTGTTTGCCGCCGTGTGCCTGCGCGGCGCCGACACGCTGATCAATGACGCCACCGAGCCGCGCATGCAGGCGCGCCTGCCGCAGTGGTACCGCACGGGGCTCAATGCCCCCTCGTTTCTGTTGCTGCCGCTGCAGATCAAGGGCCAGACCTTTGCCCTGATCTATGCCGACCAGTCGGTGGCGGGCGGCATTGTGGTGGACGACAAGGCCCTGGGCCTGCTGCGCACCCTGCGCAACCAGGCGGTGATGGCCTTCCGGCAGGCGGGGTGACGGCGCAGGGGGCGGGTTCCACGCGGCCCTGGTCATCCGATAATCGGGGGATGGCCGTCGTATTTGAAAAGCCCACGCTCTCCCAGCGCCTTGTTCCCCTGTTCCGTGGGTTCGACCTTCCCCTTATTCTGGTGGTGGCCCTGCTGACCTGCGCGGGCCTCACGGCCATGTACTCCTCGGGCTTTGACCACGGCACCCGTTTTGCCGACCACGGGCGCAACATGCTGATTGCGGGCGCTATTCTTTTTGTAGTGTCTCAGGTGCCGCCACAAAAGATCATGGCCTGCGCCGTGCCGCTGTACGCAGCGGGCGTGGCGCTGCTGGTGGCCGTGGCGCTGTTCGGCATCACCAAGAAGGGGGCCACACGCTGGATCAACGTGGGCATCGTCATCCAGCCCAGCGAAATCCTCAAGATTGCGATGCCGCTGATGCTGGCCTGGTGGTTCCAGAAGCGCGAGGGCACCTTGCGCCCGCTGGATTTTGTGGCGGCGGGTCTGCTGCTGGTGGTGCCGGTGGGTCTGATCATGAAGCAGCCCGACCTGGGCACCTCGCTGCTGGTGCTGGCGGCGGGCCTGTCGGTGATCTTCTTTGCCGGTCTGTCCTGGAAGTTGGTGCTGCCGCCGGTGCTCATTGGCGGCCTGGGCATTGCTGTCCTTGTGATCATGGGCGATGCGTGGTGCGCCGACGGGGTGCGCTGGCCCGTGTTGCACGATTACCAGCAGCAGCGCATCTGCACGCTGCTGGACCCCACGCGCGACCCGCTGGGCAAAGGCTTCCACATCATCCAGGGCATGATCGCCATCGGCTCGGGGGGCGTGTGGGGCAAGGGTTTCATGGCCGGCACGCAGACCCACCTGGAGTTCATCCCCGAGCGCACCACCGACTTCATCTTCGCCGCCTATTCCGAGGAGTTCGGGCTCGCAGGCAATCTGTTCCTGATCGTCTGCTTCCTGCTCCTCGTCTGGCGCGGCCTGGCGATTGCGGTGGGCGCCACCAGCCTGTTCGGGCGCCTGATGGCGGGAGCCGTGTCGATGATCTTCTTCACCTATGCCTTTGTGAACATGGGCATGGTCAGCGGCATCCTGCCTGTGGTGGGCGTGCCGCTGCCCTTCATCAGCTATGGCGGCACAGCCATGGTCACGCTGGGGCTGGCGCTGGGCATCCTGATGTCGGTGGCGCGGGCGCAGAAGCAGGACACCAAGGACCCCCGGGCGGCGATATAGGGCGTGGTCGGCGGCAGGGGTTTCTGCGGCGTTGCGTGCGCCGGGCCTTCCGGTTACAAAGCGGCTGCCAACTGTGTTTTGGCAACCTCTGGAGGTACTCCCATGGCGTCGAAGTTCGAGCTGAAGAAGTCCAAGAACGACAAGTTTGTGTTCAACCTCCTGGCGGGCAACGGGCAGGTCATCCTGACCAGCGAGATGTACGACTCCAAGGCCAGCGCGCTCAACGGCATCGAGTCTGTCAAGAAGAATGCACCCAACGACGGCCGCTATGGGCGGCTCTGTGCCAAGGACGGCTCCCCCTACTTCACGCTCAAGGCGGCCAACGGCCAGGTGATCGGCCAAAGCCAGATGTACTCCGGCGAAAAGGCGCGCGACGCGGGCATCGAGTCCGTCCAGCAGAACGCCCCTGGCGCGCCAACCAGCGACCTGACAGCGGCGGGCTGACGGGCTGGAGCCCGGGTGCGGGCGCGGCCGCCCGTGCCCCTGCGCCCGTGCGGGCATGGCCGGGCGCCTAAAATGCCGCGATGACTTTCCGCACCCCCACTGCCGCCCCCAGCGCGCGGCAACCAGCCAGCGCATCGATGTTGCCCGTGAACTGCTGCTGACCCCCTTCGGCCTCGACGAAAGCCACCTGGCCCGTGCCCTGGCCGAGATCCGTGCCCACCAGGTGGACGATGCCGACCTGTACTTCCAGTACACGCGCAGTGAAGGCTGGAGCCTGGAGGAAGGCATCGTCAAGACGGGCTCCTTCAGCATCGACCAGGGCGTGGGCGTGCGTGCCGTGAGCGGCGAGAAAACGGCCTTTGCGTACTCCGACGATATATCCGAGGCATCGCTGCTGGCTGCGGCCCGCACTGTGCGGTCTATTTCGGCCTCTGCGCTTGCTGGTAAAGCAAAGATTGCTCCTAAAAAAGTAGCGTTGAGCCGCAGCCTGTACCCGGGCGTGGACCCGATCGCCTCGCTCGACAGCACGGCCAAGGTCGCGCTGCTGGAGCGGCTGGAACAGCGCGCCCGTGCCAAGGACCCGCGCGTGGCCCAGGTCATGGCGGGCCTGGCCAGCGAGTACGACGTGGTGCTGGTGGCCCGCGCCGATGGCACCCTGGCAGCCGACGTGCGTCCGCTGGTGCGCCTGTCGGTCACGGTGATCGCCGAGCAGAACGGCCGCCGCGAAATGGGCTCGGCCGGTGGCGGCGGGCGTTTTGGCCTGGCCTACTTCGATGACGAGCAGATGGGCAAGTACGTGGACGAAGCCGTGAATGCCGCCCTGGTCAACCTCGAATCGCGCCCCGCGCCGGCGGGCGAGATGACGGTGGTGCTGGGTTCGGGCTGGCCCGGCATCCTGCTGCACGAGGCTGTGGGCCACGGGCTGGAGGGTGACTTCAACCGCAAGGGCTCGTCCGCCTTCAGTGGCCGCATCGGCCAGCGCGTGGCCGCCAAGGGCGTCACGGTGCTCGACGACGGCACCATCGCCGACCGCCGGGGCTCGCTCAACGTGGACGATGAGGGCCACGCCAGCCAGCGCAACGTGCTGATCGAGGACGGCATCCTGAAGGGCTACATCCAGGACAGCCTCAACGCGCGCCTGATGGGTGTGGCCCCCACCGGCAACGGCCGACGCGAGAGCTATGCCCACATCCCCATGCCCCGCATGACCAACACCTACATGCTGGGCGGCGACAAGGACCCGCAGGAAATCATCGCCAGCATTAAGAAGGGCCTGTATGCCAGCAACTTCGGTGGCGGCCAGGTGGACATCACCTCGGGCAAGTTCGTGTTCTCGGCCAGCGAGGCCTACTGGGTCGAGAACGGCAAGATCCAGTACCCCGTGAAGGGCGCCACCATCGTGGGCAGCGGCCCCGAGTCGCTCAAGAAGGTCACCATGATCGGCAACGACATGCGCCTGGACAGCGGCGTGGGCACCTGCGGCAAGGAAGGCCAGAGCGTGCCCGTGGGCGTGGGCCAGCCCACGCTGCGCATTGAGGGACTGACGGTGGGTGGGACGGCCTGAAGTCGGGCGCGGGGGCGCCCATGTGTTGCGCGCTCCCACCACCTGCGTTTCACGGAAAGTGCAAAGCGCTGCGCAGGCCTGCAGGCAGCGCAAAATGGGGGCCACCATGCCTGCCACGCGTCCCAGCCAACTGCTGACACTCCAGTCGTTTGGGGACATCAGCCGTTTTCTGCGGGAAGGTGTGGCCGACGAAGACTCGCGCCAGTTGCGGGACAGCCTGGGGGCGCTGTCCATGCAGATTGACGAAGCAGTTCGCGCCCGTCGCACCAGCACGGATACGACCGAGATCACGCGGCGCGTTGTGGCGCTGTTGCACTGCGCGCGAGAGCACCAGTTGTTCCTGACGGGTCTGGGCTCTGCCTGGCATGCGCTGTATGAGTTTGGTGCCTACCAGCGCGCGTTGCGCGACTTGCGCAATGCCGTTGCCGACTGGCAGCAGATGCTGGAGCGCCGCAGCACTCGCGAGAGCGCGAGTTTTGACCACTTCGAGCTGCTGGCATGGCGCACGCTGGGCGAGGCGCTCTTGCTGGTGGATATGTACGAGCACCAGAGCGATCCTCCCAGTGATCTTCAGGAGGCGCCGCCGCGCAAGGTGTCTGCGCTGCAGCGTGTACATGCTTGGTTGCGCCGCTTGCGAAGCTGAGCCACACCCGGGTATTGGGCCTGAAATGGTCCAGTTTGTCGCGCAATCGCAACAGGCTGGGGTTGTTGCACTGCCGCACTCCTGTGCTACATTGGCTGCCATGCAAGTTCGCAGCGCGTTTTATTTTTGGTTTTTTATCTCGGTCCCCGGCGGATGAGAGGAAAACGCGCAAGCAAACACAACCTCCCCATACCAACCGCCGACGCTGCAAAGCCCGGCGGTTTTTGTTTTTCAGCCCTCCCGTTTTCCATCCACTCCAACTGACTCCACGAGGAAGCAACCATGACGGTCTCCAACACCCCCACCAGCGATGCCTGGTACCGCAGCGTCGAGAAAACCAGCCAGACCGACGACGAACGTATCAAGGACATCACCGTGTTGCCTCCTCCCGAGCATCTGATCCGCTTCTTCCCCATCGGCGGCACGCCGGTGGAGACGCTGATCACCCAGACCCGCAAGAACATCCACAACATCATGGCTGGCAAGGATGACCGCCTGCTGGTCATCATCGGCCCCTGTTCCATTCACGATCCCGCTGCCGCCGTGGACTACGCCCGCCGCCTGATGGCCGTGCGCACCCAGTACGCCGACACCCTGGAAATCGTGATGCGCGTGTACTTCGAGAAGCCTCGCACCACCGTGGGCTGGAAGGGCCTCATCAACGACCCCTACCTGGACGAGAGCTACCGCATCGACGAGGGTCTGCGCATTGCGCGCCAGCTGCTCATCGAGATCAACCGCCTGGGCATGCCTGCAGGCAGCGAGTTCCTGGACGTGATCTCGCCCCAATACATCGGCGACCTCATCAGCTGGGGCGCGATTGGTGCACGCACCACCGAAAGCCAGGTGCACCGTGAGATGGCCGAGGGCATCTAGGCGCACATCGGCTTCAAGAACGGCACCGACGGCAACATCAAGATCGCCACCGACGCCATCCAGGCGGC
>Ga0187844_10003148_pt1 | contig 11154 bp, 13 predicted proteins | sample SpaLakP09_SKY_50_FD_134517 | JGI IMG/M metagenome (GOLD analysis project Ga0187844, IMG submission 134517) | Oligotrophic lake water microbial communities from Sparkling Lake, Wisconsin, USA - SP09_SKY_50 | ecosystem: Environmental > Aquatic > Freshwater > Lake | place: USA: Sparkling Lake...
CGGACTCTATCTCAAGGAGCACTCTCTTCCCTACCATCCGCTATGGGCCCAAGGCTATATTTCCATTGGCGATCGTGTTACCACCAAGCGTGTCGACGAAGTTTCCGATCCAGCCGAATTACGTCATAATGGCTGGAAACGTGAGTGCGGAATTCACGACAAAGTATAACCAGCTTAGGGAATTAGATTTCTTTCACCCTGCCCTTCATGTAAACTTTTTCTCTTATGGCAGGCGAAGTAGTCGAAGTAGAAGGAGTCGTTAAGTCGGTGCTCAAAGGCACCCTCTTTCGTGTTGAACTCATCAACGGCCACACTGTTCTTGCTCATATTTCCGGTAAAATGCGCAAGCACTACATTCGCCTCAATATTGGAAATAAGGTTAAAATGGAAATGTCCCCCTACGACCTAACCAAAGGCCGAATCACTTATCGTATTCCACCCCCCTCAGCAGACGGACAGCCCGGCGCGGCCCCCCTAGCGGTTTAAGTCACCTAGTCACCTTCTCGAAGACAATCTCGGCACGCTCTGGTCTTCATGCTTCCAGAGCAGAAAATCCGCCTTCCTAAGGAAAAATCGAAACCATATCTTGATTGCCCTGTTGCTCTAAAGATATAATTTTAATGATGAACCCTTCTGCTCCCCAGGTCACTGGTTCAATTCGGGCGACAGAAATTCTCAATCAGTTAGCGGAGGAACTTGCTTTTGTCGTGCCCGACCAGGATACCGGTCTCCTGCCAGTAAACCGGTTTATTATGGATCTCGAGGAGATAGCCGCTCAGGAATCTCCCATGGAAGTCTCTTCGGGCCTTCAAATAGCACGAAAGTGGTTGGACCATATACTCGATGGAACCGGAAAGTTCACCACAGAAGCCATTCATCATCTCAATGAATGGCACGCCTGGATGAGCCAAGTTTTAACTTCCTGGGATAAAAAAGCCCCCATGCCCGCTTGGCCTGAGAAATGGTTGAGACCCACCCACCCCTCTGCTTCCCAAGCTAAATCCAATAAATCACTGACAACTGTTCCCACAGAAGACGAAAAATCTATTATCTTAAATCTAAAAGATGACGCGTAACTTCTTCGTGAGTTTCATGGGGAATCACTCGAACTACTTCAAAATATTGAACAAGGATTGATCGTTCTGGAAAGCAACCCCTCCGATGCAGGCACGATCAACTCAATCTTCCGCGCCTTTCACACCTTCAAAGGAGGCGCAGGATTTCTCCATCTTGGGGCAATGCAAGACCTAGCCCATGACCTAGAGTCCCTTCTCGACGCCGCCCGTCGTACCGAACTCAAGATTACTTCAGAGGTCATCGATCTCATCCTTAGTGGTGCCGATGCCCTGACCACCTTCACCCGCGAGATCGGTTCCCAAATCCAGGGAACCGGTTCGGGTCAGCCCATCATCGTCCCAACCCGCGATCTTATCCGAAGACTTAAAGCCACACTCCGTGGAGAGACGCCCATGGCTTTCTCCTCCCCCTTGCCCAATCGCACCGCGCAACCCATGAAACATGCCCCCATCATCATTGAGGAAATGGCCATGGAAGTTATGCCCTCCTTAAAATCTATTACTCACCCTTCCAAGCAAGCCTCTTCCTTGTCTTCCCCTACGGCAACCCCGACTAACCCAACAGAAACCTCAGGTGGTTTCGTTAAATTAGATACCTGGAAGCTAGATACGCTAGTAGATCTCGTCGGAGAACTCGTCATCGCCCAGTCAATGGTTGTACAAAACCCAGAAGTTCAAAGTCTCACCAGCAGAAAGCTCGCTAGATCCCTACGGCAACTCAGTCGTACCACCGCAGAACTCCAGCGTAACGCCATGTCCCTGCGCATGGTACCGATCCGTGCCGCATTCCAAAAAATGTCTCGCCTAGTCCGTGATCTTGCCGCCAAACAGCAAAAAGAGGTGCAACTGATACTTGAAGGAGAAGAGACTGACCTCGATCGCAATATTGTCGAAAAACTCAGCGATCCGCTGGTTCATATGATCCGTAACTCGGTCGATCATGGCTTGGAAACAGCCGCGGATCGGCTCGCCACAGGGAAACCAACCTTAGGAACAGTTCGCTTAACCGCCTCGCACCAACGCGGAGGCATCTGCATCCGCATTCAAGATGACGGTCGAGGCCTAGATCCCGAAAGGATTTTAGCCAAAGCCCGTGAGCGTGGACTCATAGGCACCGACGAAAAACGCACCGAGAGCGAAATTTTTGACATAATCTTCATGCCTGGCTTTTCCACGGCCGAGAAGGTCACCGATGTTTCAGGGCGTGGAGTCGGCATGGACGTAGTTCGGCGTAATATCGAAAACCTCCGCGGAAAAATAGAAATTCAATCTGTTCTGGGTCAGGGCACTACCTTCACCATTATTCTACCGCTTACCCTGGCAATTATCGATGGACTGATGGTCGGAATCGGCGAGGAGCGCTACATCATCCCCACTCTTTCCGTTCGGGAGTCTTTCCGCCCTCGACCTGGTATGGTCACCACTATTCAGGAACGTGGAGAAGTCGTTAGCGTCCGGGGACATCAAACTCCCGTCTTACGCATGGGACCCTATTTAGGACGCCCGATGCGCGCCAAAAAACCAGAAGACGGTATTCTCGTAGTTGTGGAATCAGGAGAGGCCTGTCGCGCACTTCTCGTGGATGAACTTATCGGGAAACAGGAAGTCGTCATCAAAAGTTTAGGCCAAACATTCCAGAATCAACACCTTCTCGCTGGGGCTGCCGTCCTCGGGGATGGCTCCGTCGGCCTAATTTTTGACGTCGATACTTTGGTTAAATTCTCCGATAAAGGAAGCTTGCCCATCTCCAAACCTTCCTCGATACCTGTATGAACACCGCTCCTCTCAGCCGCACGCAAACCTCTTCGCCTTCTAAGTATGTGACTTTCACTTTGGGCCAAGAATCCTATGGCCTTCCCGTCCTTCAAGTTCGTGAAATTATCCGCATCTGCCCAATCACACCCGTTCCGAATATGCCACCCCATGTGCGCGGAGTGATCAACCTACGAGGAACTGTCATTGCGGTGCTCGATCTACGGGCAAAGTTCTCCATGGCGCCAGTGCCAGCTGGAGAAAGAGCCTGTATTATTGTTCTGCAACTTGGGGTCGCATCGACCCGCCCCACCTTAATCGGCATTATCGTTGACGCGGTCGAGGAAGTCATTCAGCTGGCTAATTCCGAGATCGAACCCTGCCCTGATTTTGGAGGTGCAACCGCCTCTCAATATATTCTCGGTGTTGCCACCGTTCGGGGCGGGGTCAAAACCCTTTTGGAAATTGAAAAGATCTTTGCCGAGGAGGGCGCGATTTCTTGGCAGTTACTTGAGCGTCTACCTCCTGCGCAAGAAACACGGCCACACCCCTTACCTAGAACTTATTTAGGAGCAGGAGCCAACTTCGCTCCACCTTAAATCGTCTCAACCTCAGACCGAAACTCCAGAAACACGGAAAACAAACAGAAGACGAAAGTATGAGCACAATTTCTTGGAATATTTTCCGCTTTTCGGAGCAGAGCAAACCAAGAACGCGATTTCCCATGCCCGGTGATCAACCACTCGAACTAGGTTCCGAGGACTAAGAATTTCGCAACTTCTGACAACCCCTATTTTAATCCTAGGCAATCTCATGACAACTACTCACTCCTCTGTGAAGGGCCACGAAACGAAATCCACTCGTTTTCTAACCTTCACTTTGGGCCAAGAATCCTATGGACTACCCGTCCTTCACGTTCGTGAAATTATCCGCATCTGCCCAATCACACCCGTTCCGAATATGCCACCCCATGTTCGTGGAGTGATCAACCTAAGAGGAACTGTCATTGCGGTGCTCGATCTGCGGGCAAAGTTCTCCATGACACCAGTGCCAGCAGGAGAAAGAGCCTGCATTATTGTTCTGCAACTTGGGCTCACTTCGACCCGACCGACCTTAATTGGCATTATCGGCGACGCCGTCGATGAAGTCATTCAGCTGGCTGATTCCGAGATCGAACCCTGCCCTGATTTCGGAGGTGCAACCGCCTCTCAATACATTCTCGGTGTTGCCACCGTTCGGGACGGGGTCAAAACCCTTTTGGAAATTGAAAAGATTTTCGCGGAAGAAGGAGCCATCACTTGGCAACTCCTGGAACGCCTTCCCGTCAACCAAGAGATTCGGTCAAAAGCCTTTTTAAAAGAAGAGGGCAGAGTATCATCGAAATTACCATCTTCTTCATGATTCAGTTCTCCCCAAACCGAAACAACCAAAACTCAGGAAAACAAAAACTATGAACTCAACCTTTTGGACTATCTCCCGCCGTATTATAGCTGGCTTTGCTATGTGCGTTCTTATCACTGCAGGCTTGGGGCTATTCGCTATGCGCAAAGTAGAAAGTCTCGCCATCAATATCTCAGATCTAAATGATAACGTCATCCCCAGTCTTGTTCTGATATCAGATATTTCGGATGGATTCCAAGATATCATGGTTCTCTTAGAGCAGCTTGAGGGAGAAACCTCTGCCGAGCGTATTAACCAGCTGGAAAAAAAGAATGCTGAGCGTAATGCTCTCGTCGAGGATTGCCTAAAGAAATACGAGCCCCTTGTAATCAGCGAAGAAGATGGCCGTCTTCTCAAGGAAATTAGGCGCACCTACGAGTCTTTTTATGCTGCCAGAAATCGCGCACTCGAACTTATCAGGCAAAACCAAACAGCCGAAATCAACCAGCAGATGCAATCCGTGGTCACACCCTTGTATGAAAAAACAGAGAAAGCCATTGACGAACATGTGGAATTCAATATTAAACTTGGTCAAACCCAAGCTAACAAAGGCAAAATGACAGCGAAGGCGACGGATCACTGGCTCAAGATTTTTCTTCTTTCTGCCTTGCTCCTAGCATCGTTAATCGCTTGGACGATCTCGAGCACGACCAATCGACTTCTTCGTGGTCTCGCGATGAGTTTGGATCATGGGGCCCTGCAAACCGCGGCAGCTGCGAGACAAGTGTCCATGGCAAGCCAAACCCTGTCGTCAGGGGCAAGTGAACAAGCCTCATCTGTCGAAGAAACCAGCGCATCGTTAGAAGAGATGACCAGTATGATTCGGGCCACTTCCGAGAATGCCCAAAAAGCAAAGTCGTTAGCCTCCGATTCACGTACTTTCGCCGAGGCTGGATCCAAAAACATGCACGAGATGATAATCGCCATGTCCGCCATCGACTCTTCAAGCGCCGAAGTGGCAAAGATCGTTAAAGATATTGATGAAATCGCCTTTCAAACCAATATTCTTGCTCTGAATGCCGCTGTCGAGGCGGCTCGGGCTGGTGAAGCTGGTGCGGGATTTGCTGTAGTGGCCGACGAAGTCCGCTCCCTGGCCCAACGCAGTGCCGCCGCTGCCAAAGAAACGGCCAATAAAATTGAAACAGCAATCTCCAATAGCCGCCAAGGCTCCTTGAACTCCTCGAAAGTAGCTGAATCCCTCAAGCAGATATCAGAAAAGGTTACATCAACCGATGCTCTGGTGGGGGATATCTCCATTGCTTCCCGAGAGCAAGCCCAAGGCATCGATCAAATTAATAGTGCTATTGCCCAAATGGAAAAAGTGACTCAAAGCAATGCCTCCAGCGCAGAGGAAAGCGCCAGTGCGGCTGAGGAACTTTCCGCTCAAGCTGAAACCCTTCAGGATCTAGTCGGAAAACTCCGCCGCTTGGTCGGAGGTAAGACAGAAAACACCAAAACCCAATCCCATTCTTCATCTTTTCGAGAAGAGGAACGAAACCACTCCAATGGGTCCTCTTCTGGAATCACAAAAAATAAAAGCCGATCCAGTATTCCCATGCCCGAGGATAGGCGGGCCTTAGCGGGAAATGAGGACCGCGATTTCCGAAACTTCTGAACTCAATCTCTTTAAGGCGCCCCAATCCAATGGAAAGTCCTTTGGAGCCGGTCTTAACGCCAGAGGCTTATCGCTTTGTGGTGGATCTTGTCTACCAACACAGTCGAATCCGTTTAGGCGAGGACAAGCAGGCTCTTCTGGCAAATCGTTTGCGGCATCGACTAAAAGATCTAGCGCTCCCGTCTTACCAAAAATATTGCCAACTGCTTGACTCCTTTGCGGGTCCTGAAGAGATTGAACATCTGGTTGACTTAATCTCCACGAATCACACCAAGTTTTTTCGTGAACCTGAACATTTCTCATTCCTCACGAAAAAAGCTCTTCCTGCACTTCTCCCACGCCTACTTAAAGATGCGACTCCTTTAAATATCTGGTCTGCAGCCTGCTCTTCAGGAGAAGAGCCCTACACTCTTGCCATCGTCCTGGCGGAGGCTCTCCGAGCCTATCCCTCCATCCCCTGGAATATTTTTGCCTCAGATATCTCAAAAAGAATGTTAGCTCGAGCTCAACATGGCATTTACCGAATGGAATTGGTCGAGCCAATCGAACCAGACCTTCTGAAACGCTATTTTCAACAAGGAGTGGGAACGCGCACAGGAGACTGTCGCGTAAAGGCAGAACTTAAAGAGCATCTTCTCTTTCATCGTATAAACCTCTTCCAAGCCGAGTTTCCCATCCCCAATCGGCAACATGTGATTTTCTGTCGAAACGTCATGATCTATTTTGATCCCCCATCCCGTGCCACTCTTATTGCTCGACTCACCGAGCAGCTCGCCTCAGGTGGTTATCTCATCGTCGGCCACTCCGAAAGTCTTTTCGGAATTCACCACTCCTTAGAATCTATCCAGCAAGGGGTCTACTACAAACCATGAGTACAGGTAAACAATTCCGCGTCCTGGTCGTCGACGACTCTGCCCTCGCTCGACGTGCCATTAGCGAGGCTTTAAAACAGGACCCCGAGCTCCTAGTCGTCGGGGGCGCCGTCGATCCCTATGAAGCTCGTGAAAAGATTTTGGAACTATCACCCGATGTGATCACCCTGGACTTGGAAATGCCTCGAATGGATGGCCTCACTTTCCTTAAGATTCTCATGGAGCACCATCCGATTCCAGTTGTTGTGGTTAGTTCCCTCACCCAAGCGGGGTCCGCCAAAGCGATGGAAGCCCTTTCTCTAGGCGCAGTCGATGTCCTAGCCAAACCAGACGGCAGTCGGAGCCTTGGCGAACTCGCCCACCAGCTAGCCTATCATGTCAAAGCCGCCGCAGTCTCGCATCGGCCCAAATTAAAGGAAGAACCCGTCGCCATAGATTCTCCCGCTCTTCCTTCAGGAACGTTTTCAACTCGGCAAGTCGTTCTGATCGGTGCTTCCACAGGCGGCGTCGAAGCTCTCCGTTACATGCTTCCTAAACTTCCGAACGGACTTCCCCCTATCGTTGTCGTCCAACATATTCCAAAGAACTTTTCCCGCTTGATGGCGGAGCGCCTCAACGAAGTATGCCCATACGACGTCGCCGAGGCCCAACAAGGACAGGAACTACATCCAGGACTCTGCCTTATCGCCCCAGGAGATTTTCATCTGGCCCTTTTGCCATCGGGCCGTGGTTACAAAGTCCGCCTCACCCAGACTCCACCCGTTCACCATTGCCGCCCTGCTGTGGATATTCTTTTCCGATCAGGAGCCGAACACGCGAAAGAACATGCCGTCGCCGCCTTACTCACGGGAATGGGTGTTGATGGGGCCCGAGGAATGCTTGCCCTCCACGAGGTCGGAGCCACCACCTTAGCTGAACACGAAGACAGTTGCATCGTATACGGGATGCCTCAAGCCGCCATTAAACTTAATGCTGTCGATCGGGTGGTCACTCTCCCTCATATGGCCGCTGCCATTCTCCACTCCTTAAAAAGTCCGAAAGTCAAATGACCAACCCACTTTCTCAACAAGAGCTGATCGAGTTCGCAAATCGATCCGTCCCTGAAGTTTGGCGAACCCAACTCAAAAAAGAGGTTCAGCCCAGCCCAACCTTAAGTCTACCAATTCCATCACCTCGAATCGCCACGGTTGCTTGGACTAGCTCAATCGCTTCAGGGGAAATGGTTCTGACCATCTCCAGCGCAGGGGCCCATTCGGTTGTCCAGAATCTTTTAGGCACGTCCGGCAATTGCGTCACCGAGGAGACGGACCTAGAGGATGTAGTGGGAGAACTTTGTAATATGGTCGCCGGACGTGTTTCCACGGAACTGCGGAACCGAGGTCTCACAGGCATATTACATCCACCTGTACTAAGTAGCACTTCACCGACAGGCAGCGCGAATTCTCCCACGGCCACCCTCTGCCGTACCCATTGGACCTGTGGAGATTACTCCTTTACTTTTTCTATCGATATCCACCCAAACGCGTCATGAAACAGAAGATCCTTAGTATCGACGACAGTAAAACGATTCGACTTCTTCTCGCTCGCATGTTTCGTCCATTTCAAGTCGAACTTCGCGAAGCTGGTAATGGGGAGGAGGGCCTGGCCCAAGCCAAGGAAGTACGGCCCGATCTTATTATTCTCGATTACAATATGCCCGTTATGGATGGAGTGACTATGCTTCAACATCTCCGCCATGATCCCCAACTAAAATCAATTCCCGTGATTATGCTTACTGCCGAATCGAACCCAAAGGTTATTTCGACCGTTGCCCGCCTAGGAGTTCGTGACTACATCGTAAAGCCATTTCAAGAACAGGCCTTAATTGCTAAGGTTAGAAAAATTATTGTACTCCACCCTCAAGCCACCGCCTCCTAAACTCTACCCTCTTGATAAGTTCACAATCTTTCGGCGCAGCCCTCCTCGTCTTTGACCTTACACTCCTAACTGCTTATCTTCTCTCCCGACCCTAATCCCTATTATGACCAAAGCAACCCAACCCAGTGTCTCCGCTCCGCGCCTCGATCCCACTGTAAAGCCGATTCAAGAAGCCAACGTTCTCGTCGTGGACGACAGTCGCACGATGCGCCTCGTTCTTATCCGCGCCCTCAATGGCTTAGGCTTTTCAAATATTACGGAGGCCAACGATGGGCGCCAAGCCATGGATTTGATTACGCAAAAATCCTTTGATCTCATGCTTCTCGACATGGAAATGCCCGAAATGAATGGCATGGAAGTTCTCCAAGCCGTTCAGGCAAACCCACTACTCAAAGGTCTGCCCATTATTGTCATTTCAGGTGCGGAACAAATCGAAAATGCGGTCAAATGTATCGAAGCTGGCGCCGAGGATTACCTCCCAAAGCCTTTTAACCCAACCCTCCTCCGTGCTCGAGTCACCTCATCCCTTGAAAAGAAGCGCTTGCGCGATCTCGATCGCCTCCGCTTTATTCAACTTCAAGAAGAAAAGGAGCTTCTCGAAGCTACCCAAAAACGTTTAACCCAGGAGCTCGATGAGGCCGCCCGCTATGTTCGCAGTATTCTTCCCGAGCCCGTCCAAGGTGCTTCCGCTATCGATTGGCACTACGAGCCCTCTACAGAGCTTGCCGGAGACTCGTTCGGATATCACTGGATCGATGAATCTCACTTCGCCATCTACCTTCTCGATGTTTGCGGTCACGGCGTCGGAGCTGCCCTTCTTTCCGTCAGTGCCATTAACGCCATTCGCGCGGGAGGTCTTTCCGGTGTCGACTTTCGTGATCCCGGAGCCGTCCTTGCTGCTCTTAATACAACTTTCCCAATGGACAGAAACAATAACATGTACTTCACCATCTGGTACGGTGTTTACCACACTCCCACTCGTAGCCTTCGACACGCCAGCGGAGGCCATCCACCCGCCTTTCTTCTTCTCCCAGATGGGGAAATAGAGGAACTCAATCAGCCTGGGTTGGTCATTGGTTACATGACCGGCGTGCCCTACTCCTCAGCCACTCGTATTCTTCCGCCCAATTCTAAACTTCTTGTTCTGTGTGACGGCACCTATGAAGTAAAGAAACCCGATGGTACCATGCTTGAGTTTAGCGAGTTTAAGGCCTTCATGAAAACCCATGGAGCGGCACCGGATGTTTTCAAAAAGCTTCTCGATTGGCTCCACACCATGAACGGCCCAGGCCCTCTCGATGATGATTTCTCTCTTATTCGAATCCTTTTCCCTTAAGTCCCACCGCCCGTATTTCAGGGCACCGCCCCACTACAATTCCCTCGGACGACTAGGCCTTCGCCGCGCTATCTTTGTCAGGAAAGGATTTCACCAAAGAGAGAAACCCTGACAACTCCAGCAGGCGCTGGACGTCTGGCTGCAAACTACTCAGACGCAAACTGCCCCCTTGGGGCTGCAACTTCTTCAATGCCTGCAAAATAGAACGTAACCCTGCGCTACTCACATAGTTCAATTCCGCCATATCCAGGACTACAACTCCCCCGTCTGGAATTTTTGCATCCAATGTCGGACCCGTGACCACATCCAAACGACCGCTGCATTCAAGAATAGTAGCCGATCCAATCTGGGACTCTTTTACCGTTAACATAAGTTAGAAAATTACTCGAAGAATCCACATCTGGCAACTCGGCAATCAATCCCCAGATCGACCCCCTAGCACGCGGGTACTTTCGATTCCACCCCGCTCAGCCCAGATAAGAAGCTAGATCCATGATTCATGAAATTAAAGGTATGCAGGCCCAACTCCTCAGAAAGATACTGAAAAACCCGAATTCCCCGGCTGCTATTGCCTTTTTCATCAATGCGAGGAGAAAATGTTCCAATCCCAATCTGCCGATTGACCACCCCTAAGATGCCACCTGAGACACCGCTTTTTGCAGGAATACCAACACGAAAAGCCCACTCGCCTGCAAAGTCATACATTCCACAGGTAAACATCACAGAAAGGGTCGCTTGAATGCACTGCACATCAAATACGTTCTTCCCTGTGAACGGGTTTGTGCCCATGTTCGCGAGGGTCGCCCCCATCACCGCTAAATCTCTCGCCGTAACCAAAATCGAGCACTGCATGAAATACAACTCGAGGGTTTCAAGGTTATTCGTGGCTTCGATTTGGTTGAAGTTGGTCACCAGCCAAGTCAGGGCACGATTCCGATGCCCAGTCCTACTTTCTGATTGATAGACTTTCTCGTCCATCCGCAAAGTTCGCCCAGCTGCCGCACTCAGAGTGTCGAGAATCTTCGCCCAACGACTTTCATAATTCGCCCCATGAACAAACGCTGTCGTCGTAATAGCCCCCGCATTAACCATTGGGTTGAACGCTCGATTTTTCTTATCCAACTGAATTGAATTAAAAGCGTCCCC
>Ga0187844_10003149_pt1 | contig 11153 bp, 10 predicted proteins | sample SpaLakP09_SKY_50_FD_134517 | JGI IMG/M metagenome (GOLD analysis project Ga0187844, IMG submission 134517) | Oligotrophic lake water microbial communities from Sparkling Lake, Wisconsin, USA - SP09_SKY_50 | ecosystem: Environmental > Aquatic > Freshwater > Lake | place: USA: Sparkling Lake...
CACCCTGCCTTATGAAAAAGATTTTGATTGGATGAAGTCACTGCAAGGCGACCTCAAAGGTTTGCGTGTGGGCTTCAGCCCCGATTGGGGTTACGCCGCCGTCGATCCTCAGGTCGCGCAAATCGTGGCGGATGCGGTCAAAGTATTTGAACGAGACTTAGGGTGTATTGTGGAAGAGGCCAATCCGGGATGGGATAACCCCTTCGATGCCTTTTGGGGCATGGTGGTGCGCGAGACAGATTTAAAAGGGATGCGTGCCATGGCTCGCAAACTGGGTGACAAGATGTCTCCTCATCTGGCGGCATTGTTGTCTACGCAGTTCACTGACGAACAGTTGACAGACGCCATGGTGATGCGCAAGCATGTCAACAACAAAATGTGGCGAATGATGCGTAAATACGATTTGCTCTTGACGCCAACCTTGGCTGTGCCTGCATTCGAGGTGGGTATTCAGGGACCCACAAATATCAATGGACGTGAGGTACAAAACACCGAGTGGCTGCATTTCACCTATCCCATGAACATGACGGGACAACCGGCTGCCACAGTGCCTGCGGGCTGGACGAAAGAGGGCTTGCCCGTGGGTTTGCAAATCAGCGGCAAGCATCTTGGAGACGCATTGGTTTTGCGCGCATCGGCGGCTTTTGAAGCCGCACAACCATGGAAGCACCGCTGGCCAGACATGGTGAGTAAACTTTCAAATTAATTCTTCAATCAAAGTGCTCAAGGGTAAATACTGATTACGAAAATCAAAACCAGATTTACTATTGTCTTTATTAAATTTCAATAAACCGCCAAGAAAGCCGGTTTCTTGAAGAAGCAAAAAAGCCTCATACACGCTAGTCGTGTCATGGGGCTTTTTGCGTTTTGTGCGGCAGTTTACTTTGTGAATTATTGATTAAGGAGTCAACATGAGTTTGTCATCACGTCGTCGGTTTATACAAAAAGGCAGTACCTTGGTTGCTGCCACAGCCCTTCCGGGCGCAGCGCTTTGGCCCAGTGTGAGTCAGGCCGCTAATGAGGTCAAATTGGGTTTGCTGCACTCTATGTCTGGCACCATCGCTTTGGCTGAAGCTGCCATTGTGGACGCAGAAAAAATGGCCATTGATGAGATCAATGCCGCAGGCGGCGTCATGGGTAAAAAAATCATCCCCGTGCTCGAAGATGGCGCCAGTGATTGGCCCACATTTGCCGAAAAAGCCAAAAAATTATTGCAGCAAGACAAAGTGCCAGCTGTGATTGGTTGCTACACATCGGCCTCCCGCAAAGCGGTGTTGCCAGTGTTCAAGGCCAACAAGGGTTTGCTGTACTACCCCACCTATTACGAAGGCCAGGAAGAAGACCCACAGGTCATTTACACCTCACAGGAAGCTACACAGTCTGTTGTTGCTGCCATGGAGTGGATGGCCAAGCAACAGGGCAAAACATTCTTCTTTGTGGGCTCGGATTACATTTATCCGCGCACTTGCAACAAAATCGCCAAAGCCACTGCGACCCGTCTGGGGTCCACCGTGGTGGGCGAAGAATATGCACCTTTGGGTCATACCGAGTTTTCTTCCATCATCAACAAAATCAAGGCAGCCAAACCTGACTGGATTTATTCAACCGTGGTGGGTGGCTCTAACGTCGCTTTCTACAAGCAATTAAAGGCCGCCGGCCTTGATGGCATCAAGCAAAAGCTGTTGTCTACCGTGGTTTCAGAAAATGAAATCGACGGCATTGGCAAAGACAATGCAGTGGGCTATTACGCTTGCATGGGTTATTTCCAGAGCATCAAGTCACCTGAAAACGAAAAGTTTGTGGCGGCCATCAAAGCCAAGTACGGCAAAGACCGTGTGGTCGGTGACCCCATGGAATGCGGCTACAACGCTGTCTATTTGTGGAAATTGGCTGTTGAAAAAGCCAAGTCATTTGATGTGGCCAAGGTGATTGCTGCTTCCTCAGAAGTTGAATTTAAAGCGCCTGAGGGGTTGGTAAGGATTCACAAGACCAATCACCATGTGTGGAAAAAAGTCCGTATTGGACGCGCACGTGCAGACGGGCAGTTTGACATCGTTCACGAAAGTCAACTGACTGAACCTAACCCGTTCCCTAAGCTGTAATTTTTTGAAGTGAAGCATTCGGATGGCCTGCCGGGTAATCGGCAGGCCGCCGAGGAGAGTTCTTGTGAGTCTTGAAATTTTTTGGATGCAACTCTTCAGTGGCGTCAGCTATACGGCAATATTGCTGCTGATGTCGTTGGGTCTGGCCATTGTTTTTGGTTTGATGGGCGTCATCAATATGGCCCATGGTGAACTGATGGCTTTAGGGGCCTACGTCACCTTTATGGTTGCCAATGTATTTTTAAAAGTATTTCCTGATTCGGTAGACATCTATATTTTGGTTGCCATACCCATTGCATTTTTAGTCACCTTTTTATTCGGTATGTTCCTCGAGTGGTCGGTGGTTCGCTGGTTTTACAACCGCCCACTGGATACCTTGCTGGCGACTTGGGGTTTGAGTTTGATATTGCAACAAACTTACCGCACCGTGTTTGGACCGCAAGAGGTCACCATACCGATGGCCTCATGGCTGGATGGCGCCATCGAGCCATTTACCGGCGTACAACTTCCGTTGAATCGGATATTTATTATTGTGCTTACTTTGATAGTGGCGGCTGCTGTGTATTTGCTTTTTTTCAAAACCCGCATGGGTTTGAAGGTTCGTGCAATCACGCAAAACCGAGCTATTGCGGAAACCGTCGGTATCAATACACGACAAGTGGATATGTATACCTTTGCGCTTGGCAGCGGATTGGCTGGGATTGCCGGCAGTGTGTTCACCATGATCGGTTCTACCAATCCAGGGACTGGACAGCTTTACATCATCGATACCTTCATCGTTGTTGTGTTTGGTGGCGTAGCCAGCATCATGGGTACGGCACTGTCGAGTTTCATCATTGCCCAATTGCAAACAACGTTCGAGTTCATGACGACCAGTTCCTATGCCAAAGTTTTGTTGATGCTTATCGTGGTGGTGATTCTTTACTACCGACCTAATGGCCTGTTTTCTCCCAAAGTGAGGAGTTGATATGCCAAAAGATTTTTTGCGTAAAAGTTGGTGGGTGAATTTCATCATCATCTTCGGTTTGCTTTTGTTATTACCTTTGGCGTCACCTGAATTCAGAGTGCCGCTCTATGGCAAATACCTGTCATTTGCTTTTGTGGCTTTAGGCATTGTGCTCAGTTGGGGCTATTGCGGCATTCTCAGTTTGGGGCAAGGCATCTTCTTTGGAATTGGCGCGTATGCCTTGGCCATGTTTTTAAAACTGGAAGCCTCCAGCCCTGAACTGCCCGACTTCATGGTTTGGAGCAGCGTAGAGCAACTGCCCTTGGCTTGGTTGCCATTTCAAAGTTTGAGCTTTACTTTGCTGTGCATTCTTGTCGTACCTGTATTGGTGGCTTTTCCATTTACTTATTTGATTTTTAAAAAGCGTGTCAGCGGTGTGTATTTTGCAATCCTGACACTTGCCTTGTCTCTGACATTGACGGTCTTGATCATCGGCAGCCAAGGCGGTACAGGGGGCGCCAACGGCATCACCGACTTCAGCACTTTGCACGGTTGGGATGTCGCTTCGGATGAAGCACGCACTCGCTTGTTTTACATGATGCTGGGATTGCTGGCGGTATGTACAGCGGTGGTGCAGTACCTTGTTTCATCCCGTTACGGCAAAGTCTTGATAGCGATCAGGGACAGAGAAGATCGGGTTCGATTTTCTGGCTATGACACGGCTTGGATCAAGGCAGCCACCTTGTCGGTGTCTTGCGTGCTGGCGTCTATAGGCGGCGCGATGTTTGTTTTATTCACCGGATTGATCACACCCCAACTGGTGGGCGCGGTCGCCTCGGTTGAAATGATTGTTTATGCCGCCTTTGGTGGTCGCACATCTGTTCTTGGCGCGGTGTTTGCAGCTTTTTCTATTGGGTGGCTTAAGTCTGCTTTGTCGGAGGAATTTCCACAGGGCTGGTTATTTTTCCTCGGTGGATTGTTCTTGCTCGTCACGGCAGTGCTTCCACAGGGCATGGCAGGTTTACTTGGAATGTTTAAAAAGCAATCCAAAGTTGAAAGTAACAGCCAATGAGTAGCCAGTCATTGATGGAGGTTCGTGATTTGGTGGTCAGCTTTGGCGGTTTTGTGGCCATCGACCATGTCAATCTGACCATACAAAAGGGTGAAATACGTTGCATCATTGGACCGAATGGCGCTGGCAAAACCACACTTCTTGACGCCATCTGCGGCAAGACACCCGCCACCCAAGGCAGCGTATTTTTTAAAGGTCAACGCATTGACAGCGAGAGTGAATTCAAGCGTACCCGCATGGGCATGGGAAGAAAATTTCAGACGCCCTCTGTCTACGATGATTTGACGGTTTACCAGAACATACAAATTTCTGTACCTAGAGGCCAGACCATGTTGTCTGCCATCTTCAACAGTGATGATCAGTTTAATCAAGAAATTATTGACGTAGCGCACACCACCAACTTGGTCAACACGCTGAATGTTCCAGCGGGAACCCTCAGCCACGGGCAGAAACAGTGGCTGGAAATTGCGATGCTGTTGGTGCAGCACCCTCAATTGCTGTTGCTGGATGAACCGGTGGCGGGCATGAGTTTGAAAGAGCGTGATCAGACGGTCGATTTGATTCAGCGTATTTCTGCCATTCAAGCCATTGTGGTGATCGAGCACGACATGGATTTTGTTAAGAAGCTTTCAGCCAAGGTCACTGTGTTGCACCAAGGCGCTATTTTGTGTGAAGGCTTGATAGAGCAAATCCAAGCAGATCCGCGCGTGCGTGAAGTCTACTTAGGGGATTAGGGGATGGCTTTGCTACACACAACAGACTTGATGGCAGGTTATGGACAAAGCATCGTTTTGCACGGCGTGTCTTTGGATATGCAGGCCCATGAAGCGGTGGCCGTGGTTGGAAAAAATGGCATGTCCAAGTCGACTTTTTTCAAAACCTTGGTGGGTTTGTTGCCGGTGCATTCGGGGCGTATTGAGTTCATGGGGCAAGACATCACCCGCATGCCGGTGTTTGAGCGCGCACGCTTAGGCTTGGGTTACGTGCCACAAGGCAGGTTGTTGTTCGGTCAATTAACCGTGGAAGAAAACCTGTTGACTTCTCTCAATACCGGCCGGTTCAAAAAAATTCCCGATTTGGTGTATGACTTGTTTCCGGTGCTGTCACAGATGAAGGACCGCAAAGCGGGAAATTTATCCGGCGGGCAGCAACAAATGGTCGCGATTGGCAGAGCCCTGACAGCCGGGCCCAGCCTATTGATATTGGATGAACCCACTGAGGGCATTCAACCTTCCATCATCAAGGAAATTGCAACTGCATTGATCAAGTTGCAAAAGGCAAGCGACTGCACCGTTTTGTTGTCAGAGCAGGTGTTGAGTTTTGCTGTCAGTGTGGCTGACCGCTTGGTAGTGATGGAACGCGGAGCGGTTGTGCATACCTGCGGCAAGGGGGCAGGGGACGTAGATGCCGTCAAGGCGTTTTTAACAATTTAACCATTCACAGGAGAACTTTCATGAGACACGGTGATATTTCAAGCAGCAAGGATTGTGTTGGCGTTGCAGTTGTGAACTACAAAATGCCACGTTTGCACACCAAGGCCGAGGTGTTGGATAACGCTCGCAAAATTGCCGACATGTTGGTGGGTATGAAGCAAGGTTTGCCCGGCATGGATCTGGTCATTTTTCCCGAATACTCTACCCACGGCATCATGTATGACTCCAAGGAGATGTACGACACTGCCGCAACAGTGCCAGGTGAAGAAACCGAAATTTTTGCAGCCGCTTGCCGCAAGGCCAAGGTTTGGGGAGTGTTTTCTTTAACCGGTGAGCGCCACGAAGAACATCCGAAAAAAGCGCCTTACAACACCTTGATTCTGATGAACGACAAAGGTGAAATCGTGCAGAAGTACCGCAAGATCATGCCTTGGGTTCCCATCGAAGGCTGGTATCCCGGCGACTGCACTTATGTGTCCGATGGGCCTAAAGGCATGAAGATCAGTCTCATTATTTGTGATGATGGCAACTACCCTGAAATTTGGCGCGATTGCGCTATGCGCGGCGCTGAGTTGATCGTGCGTTGCCAAGGGTATATGTATCCAGCCAAAGATCAACAAGTGATTGTGGCTAAAGCCATGGCATGGATGAACAACTGTTACGTTGCCGTTGCCAACGCATCTGGCTTTGATGGCGTGTATTCTTATTTCGGTCACTCAGCCATCGTTGGTTTTGACGGCCGTACGCTTGGCGAATGCGGTGAAGAGGATATGGGCATTCAGTATGCTGAACTCTCTGTCAGCTTGATTCGCGATGCAAGACGCACTATGCAGTCACAAAACCATTTGTACAAGTTACTGCACCGTGGCTACACTGGAAAAATAAATTCCGGTGAAGACGCCAACGGTGTAGCGGCATGCCCGTTTGAGTTTTACTCCAAATGGATCAATGACCCAGAAGGTACGCGCAAAATGGTTGAATCCATCACCCGTTCTACGCCCGGAACTGATGAAGCACCGATTGCGGGCATCCCCAATCAATCCACACCGCACCGGTGATTTCCCTTTGACTGTTTCCTACCATCCGCTGGGTGACGAAGAACTGGTTTTTCGTCAGACGTTCGATCATCATCTACCGTTGCTCATCAAGGGCCCTACCGGATGCGGGAAAACACGATTTGTCGAGTACATGGCGCAACAACTGAAGTTGCCCATGTGGACGGTCGCTTGTAATGAAGACACCAGTGCCAGCGATTTGGTGGGCAGATATATCCTCAAAGGCAACGAGACTCCTTGGATAGATGGCCCACTGACGCAGGCTGTCAGGCAAGGCGGTATTTGTTATTTAGATGAAGTGATAGAGGCTAGGCAAGAAGCTTTGGTTGTGTTGAATGCTTTGGCTGATCATCGTCGGCAGTTGTTTATTGACAAGACCAATGAGGTTTTGCATGCACCTGCAAATTTCATGTTGGTGGTGTCTTACAACCCTGGCTATCAAAGCGTGATGCGCGACTTGAAGGAATCTATCAAGCAGCGTTTTGTGGCCGTGCGGTTTGATTACCCTGCCATTGAACTGGAGCAACACATCATTGCCAGTGAGTCTGGATGTGCTTTGGCGCTTGCACGGGCGCTTGCAAACTTCGGTGCGAGTTCGCGCAAACTCGCCGGCAGCGGTTTGTTTGAAGGCGTGTCTACCCGCATGTTGATCCATGCCGCTAAGTTGATGTCGCAAAAAACGGGCCACCAAATTCTTTTGGAAGCCGCATTGATAGATCCTGTGACGGATGAACCCACCATCAGAGCAAGCTTGCTGGCTTTGTTGCCACTGGTGATGGCCGCAGTTCACATGTGATTGCGCAGCCATGGCCACAGTGATTGCTGATAAATGGCTTGAATCCGTCTTGCGTGGTTTGCAGCAGCCTGATCAAAGCTTGCCTGTGGTCTCGGTGGACCGAAGCCAACAGCAACAGCGATTGGCGATTACGCCCTTTGGCTTGTCGTTGCCGCACACTATGTCGCAGCAGCTTTCAGGCGTTTTGCAAGGCAGCTATGAACCGGTGGATTTGCTGTGCATGGTGGCGCATGCCAAAGCCCATTTAAAGCACTCGGCTTTTTTTCAGCCAGTAGGTAAATTCAAACATCTGTCCCTGGCCGTTATCTCTTTGCTGGAAGATGAGCGGGTGGAGCGTTTGATCAATGAAGATATTGAAGGCATGAGCGCTGTATTTGCTTCACGCATGAACCAGGACGCGGCATTGGCTATTGGTGGCGTGGAAACGCAGCTGGCGAAAATGTCTGTTTGTCTGAACCGCAGACACAATGTTTATGAAGACTATTGGTGCGGCAAAGCGCTGGATATGTATGAACAAGCTTTAAGCAGCGGCGGTGGGTTTGCGGCATTGCGCGAAGCAGGATCGATTTTGGCCAATGACCTGGGGCAAATGCGTTACCGGTTTGACCATACGAAATATGCGGTTTGGCCGGCTTACCGAGATGACAACTCCCTGCTTTGGACCGATGCGTCTGCTGAACAAAAAGTCAAAGAAACAGTTTCGCATTCAAGAACCTCTTCACCCTCTGAGCCTGACACCCCACCCAAACAAGAAAAACTGACTTTTTACTATGACGAATGGGACGCAGAAACGCACACCTTGAACAAGGCCTTCGTGACGGTGAATCACTTGGGTTTGTTGCCAGCTTCCGGCTTGCAGCGTATTCCCCTTCGTGCGGCCCACACCTCTTTCTTGAAAACCCGCCGAAGACGGGCCATGCGTGGTGAGTTCAAGTCATCGGTTGAAGCCAGTGAACAACTGTGGCTGGACAAAGCCATAGAGCGCAATATCGATTTGAGATGCCACATATCTCCGGATGAAAATATTTTCCTGCAGTGGCAACGCCAGCAATTGAGCGCAGGCGTGATGGTGCTGATAGACGCATCTGAATCCGCCAATGACCGCATTGCGGGCAGCTTCACCAGCATTCTTGATTTAGAAAAAAAAGCAGTAGGCTATTTGGCAGATTTTTTTCATTCGGCGCATATCCCATTTGCTGTTTCGAGTTTTCAATCGAATACAAAAGACAATGTCAGCATTACCCTGCACAAAGATTTTGTGTCTCCCTGGGCCCATACGCAGCAGCGAGAATTACAAAGCCTGCAAGCAGCTTATTCCACCCGACTGGGTGCGGCACTGCGACACATGAGCAGTTTGTGCGCCAACCGTTTACAGCAACCCATGGTCTTGGTCTTGACCGATGGGGTGCCCAGTGATATCGATTGCCCCAGTGAAAATTATTTATGGCAAGACAGTCAATTTGCAGTGGCTCAATTGAGGGAGGAAGGCTTTAGCGTGATGTGTTTGAAAATAGGCGCTTCGCAGGCCCAGATTTGTCAGAGAATATTTGGCTTGTCGCAAACTGTATTTTGCGAGGCGGCCAATATGGAGTTGGCCATGCGCACTGTATTAAAAAAAATAAGAAAGAGCTTTCCATGAAGACCGTTATTCCTGTGGGCGTACTTTTTTCGCAAACAGGTGCTACCTCCGTGATTGAGAAAACCCAGTTGCATGCAAGCTTGCTGGCGATAGAGGAGGCCAATACCCTGCTGGCAAGTTATGGTTTAGAAATTGTGCCGTTTCAAATGGATCCGCAATCCGACCCCTATCTTTTTTCTTCCATGAGTGAAAAGTTGATCACCGAGCACGGGGTGAGTGTGATATTTGGTTGTTACACATCGATCAGCCGAAAGTCTGTGGTGCCGGTGATTGAGAAACACAACAAACTGCTTTTTTATCCCACCTTGTATGAGGGTTTTGAGTTTTCACCCAATGTGATTTATACCGGTGCGTGTCCCAATCAAAACATCATTATTTTGGCGGAGTTCATGTTCTCCAAGTTTGGGAAAAATTGTTATTTGGTCGGCTCGGACTATGTTTACCCTTACGAGTCCAACCGCATCATGAAAGACATGGTCAACGGATTCGGCGGAAAAATCATGGGGGAACACTACCTGCGCATGGATGCTTCCCATGCGGAGTTCAGACCTGTGATGGACGATATTGCAGCCTGCCAACCAGACTTTATTTTCTCCACGGTGGTGGGTTCGTCTACCGCCGCCTTGTATGAAACATATGCACAAGCAGGTTTGCATCCGCTTACTTTGCCGATAGCCAGTTTGACTACTTCCGAGGCTGAGTTGGCGATCATGCAGCCATTTGCCAGAGCCGATCATTTCACTGCGGCGCCGTTCTTTGCCTCCTTGCTCAAGCATTCACCCATTCCTTCTTGGCAGCAATTGGCGGCCCAAACTCGGGAAGTCCCTGTCAATCAATGCTGGGAATCCGCTTATTTTCAAGTTATGCTGTTTGCCAAAGCGCTGATTGAAGCAGATGACGTCCACACAGACAGTCTGCTCAAAGTATTGCGTGGTATGGAGGTAGAAGCGCCTCAAGGGCGTGTACGAATCGACCCAGACAACAACCATTGCTGGGTGTATTCGCGAATTGGCAGATCCAGGGCCGATGGAGATTTTGAAATTGTGAAGGAATCCAAGAGGACCGTGCGGCCTGATCCGTATTTGATGTCCTATGCTATTTCTGCTTTGTAGTTTTCGCTTTGACAGTTGGTACCTTGTGTTGCGTTTGCAAATTGACATTGTCAAGGAGTGTGTATGGAACAGCGAGATGTAGTCGCCGGTTTGCGCCAAATGCAGGTGGGCTTGTGCCATCCCTTGGGGGCTGAATGCCGTTTGATTTCCCAGCAATTAGAGCGACTTGGTATGCCTTATCAGCAAGTCTGGCCGCCGGTCATGAGCGATTTACTCAGTGTCGATCTGGTGGTGCTGGCGCTGGTGCCCGAAGCCTTCATCAAGATCGATCAAGCCTTGCTGCAAACCTTGAAAAATAAAATTGTGGTGTCTGTCTTGCAATTTGAAAGTCCCACAGTGCTCGATTTGGCGTGTCAGTTGAATTCCTCAGCGCTGCTGTTTTCTCCGGTCAAGCCTTTTGGCGTGCTGTCATCCATTGTGTTGGCAGTCAATCAGCACAAGGTTCGTGAAGATCTTCTTAAGCGCATCCATAAACTTGAAGGGCGGGTTGAGTCTGTGCGGGTGGTGGAGCAGGCCAAGCGATTCCTGATGGACACCAGCGGTATCAGTGACGCCGAAGCTTTCAAGATTATTCGAAATCGCTCTATGGACAAGCGCTGCTCTATAGAAGAAGTGGCGCTCAGCATCAACACGGCCAAGGATGCACTTGAGTCTGCGCTTGGCGAAACCAGCTCCCTCAGCAACCGGAATAAGTCAGATCAAAAGACCAAGACTACGGCGTCCGTGGTTCGTATCAAATAAAAAAGCACCGCCATAAGCCCAAGCCCTGATTTGGCGCGTAAATCTCCTGCGCGCACCTTTCAAGGGCAATTAATTGGTGCGACACCTGTAAGTGAACCAGCTGATTGCACCTGAATAGATCAATATACCGTTATGAACTGTTTTTGTCTTTAAAGGGTAAACACACTTTGATGGTGGTTGAGCACGACATGGGATTTATTCGGCAAATCTCAGACATCGTGACCGTACTTTGCGATGGTGCTGTGTTGGCCCAAGGC
>Ga0187844_10003151_pt1 | contig 11147 bp, 8 predicted proteins | sample SpaLakP09_SKY_50_FD_134517 | JGI IMG/M metagenome (GOLD analysis project Ga0187844, IMG submission 134517) | Oligotrophic lake water microbial communities from Sparkling Lake, Wisconsin, USA - SP09_SKY_50 | ecosystem: Environmental > Aquatic > Freshwater > Lake | place: USA: Sparkling Lake...
ACACCGCAGCAGCTGGCTGGGTCAGGCCATGGTGCGCCAGGGGCATGACGACGACCAGGACGAGGACAAGGGCGGCGGCAAGCGCTACCGCGCCGTCTTCATCTCCGACCTGCACCTGGGCACGCCCGGCTGCCGCGCCGAGGACCTGCTGGACTTCCTGAAAGCCAGTTCCAGCGAGCACCTCTATCTGGTGGGCGACATCATCGACGGCTGGCAGCTGCGCCGGCGCTGGTACTGGCCGCAGGCCCACAACGATGTGGTGCAAAAGCTGTTGCGCCGCGCGCGCAAGGGATGTCGGGTGGTCTTCGTGCCGGGCAACCACGACGAGTTCGCACGCGGTTTCATCGGCCACCAGTTCGGTGGCATCGAGGTGGTGGACGATGCCGTGCACCTCACGGCCGATGGCAAGCGCCTGTGGGTCACCCACGGCGACTATTTCGACGGCGTGATCCAGTGCGCCAAGTGGCTGGCTTATGTGGGCGACAACCTCTACGAGTTCACGCTCAAGCTCAACCGCTACCTCAACCACCTGCGCGCCAGGTTCGGCCTGCCTTACTGGTCGCTTTCGGCCTACCTGAAGCACAAGGTCAAGAAGGCGGTCAACTTCATCAGCGACTTCGAGCAGGCCGTGGCGCATGAAGCGAAGAAGCGCGGCCACCAAGGGGTGGTCTGCGGCCACATCCACCATGCCGAGATCCGCGAGATCGAAGGCATCCTCTATTGCAACGATGGCGACTGGGTCGAAAGCCTGACCGCCCTGGTCGAGCACCATGATGGCCGGCTCGAACTGGTGCGCTGGGGTGACACGGCACCGGCCGTGGCCCTGCAGAACGCCGTGCGCGCTGCCACCGCATGAAGATCGCGCTGGTAACCGATGCCTGGGAGCCCCAGGTCAACGGCGTGGTGACCACGCTGGTGGAGCTGGTGCGCGAGGTGCGGGCCGCCGGCCACGAAGTCGAGGTGATCCACCCCGGCCAGTTCCGCACGCGACCCTGCCCAGGGTATGCCGGCATCGACCTGGCGGTGCGGCCTCGCAAGGCGCTCGGCCAGCGTCTGGCTGCGCTGGCGCCGCAGGCCATCCATATCGCCACCGAGGGCCCGCTGGGCTGGGCCGCACGGGCGCATTGCCTGAAACACGGCCTGGCCTTCACCACGGCCTACCACACCCGTTTCCCGGAAATCCTGCAGGCTGCGCTGCGCATCCCTCTGACCCTGGGGTATGCCCTGTTCCGCCATTTCCACCGTCCGTCCTCGGGTGTGCTGATACCCACGCAGGGTGTCCTGAACCTGTTGCAACAGCGTGGCTTCAGGAACCTGCGACCCTGGACACACGGCGTGGACCTCAGGCTCTTCCCCTACCAGGACGCGGTGCGCAGCTATGCCGGGCTGCAGGATCTGCCCCGACCGGTGTCGCTTTTCGTGGGGCGGGTGTCCTACGAGAAGAACATCGAGGCCTTCCTGCAACTCGATGTGCCGGGTTGCAAGATCGTCTGCGGCGTCGGGCCGCTGGAAACCGCGCTCAAGGCGCGCTACCCGCGGGTGCACTGGCTGGGCATCCTGCCGCGGGCCGAACTGGCACAGGTGTACGCTGCGGCGGATGTGTTTGTCATGCCCAGCCGCTCCGAGACCTTCGGCCTGGTCATGCTGGAGGCCATGGCCTGCGGCACACCCGTGGCGGCCTACCCGGTGGATGGCCCACTGGAGGTGCTGGGCCAGCACGAAGGCCGGGCCCAGGGCGGGGTGCTGGACGACGATCTGCAACAGGCCTGGTACCGGGCGCAGGCCGTGCCGCGCCATGCAGCACGCCGGCGGGCTGAAGTGTTCAGCTGGGCATCGGCGGCGCAGCAGTTCCTGGCCCATCTGGTGCATGTGCGGCAGGACACAGTCCTGAACGGGTCGTCGGACGATACTGTCACATCAATGTCATCTATGCTGTAAACAATCTGTCATGACTTTGCAATCTTCCAGCCTGGAGTTGACCGTGCCTGACGTAAGCGCCCAGCGCATCACCGTGCCCGCCTTGTTGGACCGCGACCAGAGCATCCTGGCCTTCAACGAGCGTGTGTTCGACTGGGCCTGCCGACCCGAGGTGCCGCTGCTGGAGCGTCTGCGTTACCTGTGCATAGTGTCCTCCAACCTCGATGAATTCTTCGAGGTGCGTGCCGAACCCCATCTGAGCGCCAAGCAGGGCCAGGACCAGTCGGGCATCTACACCGCGGCTTCTTTTGACGCCATGTCGGTGGCCATCCACGACCTGGTGGAGCGCCAGTACGCCCTGTACAACGACGAGCTGATGCCGGCCTTCGAGAAGGTAGGCATCAAGATCATCTCGCACGGCGATCGCAACACCGCGCAGCGGCGCTGGGTCAAGCAGTACTTCGAGCAGGAGGTGCGGCCCCTGCTGATACCGGTGGGGCTCGATCCCTCGCACCCCTTCCCGCAGGTGGCGAACAAGTCGCTCAACTTCATCGTGCGCCTGGGCGGGCGCGATGCCTTCGGCCGCGAGAACGACGTATCCATCGTCAAGGTGCCGCGCGCCCTGCCGCGCCTGATCCGCCTGCCCGAGAACCTGTGCGGCAAGCGCCGGCTGTTCGTCTCGCTCTCCAGCGTGATCCGCGCGCACCTGGCCGAACTCTTCCCCGGGCGCGAGATGAGCCAGTTCTCGCAGTTCCGCGTCACGCGCCACTCGGACCTGGCGGTGGACGAGGACGATGTCAAGAACCTGCGCACCGCCCTGCGCCAGGGTCTGCAGCACCGCCACTACGGCCAGGCCGTGCGGCTCGAGGTGTCCGCCGGCTGCTCCGACTACCTGGCCGGCTTCCTGCTGCGCCAGTTCGAGCTGCCCGAAGGCGCACTCTTTCGCGTGCACGGGCCGGTGAACCTGGTGCGCCTGGGCCAGCTCGTGGACCTGGTGGATGAGCCTCGCCTGCGTTTCCCGTCCTACAAGCCGTCCTATCCGGTCCAGCTGGTGCCGGGGCAGTCCATCTTCGATCAGCTCAAGCGCGGCGACAAGCTGATCCACCAGCCTTATGAAAGCTTCGACGGTGTGCTGGATTTCCTGCGCGAGGCCATCAACGACCCGCAGGTGCTGGCCATCAAGCAGACCATCTACCGCACCGGTGCCAACTCCGTCCTGATGGACCTGCTGCGCGAGGCCGTGCGCCGCGGTAAGGAAGTGACCGTGGTGCTGGAGCTCAAGGCGCGCTTCGACGAAGAGGTCAACATCAACTGGGCCGAGCAGCTCGAATCCATCGGTGTGCAGGTGCTCTATGGCGTGGTCGGCCTCAAGACCCACGCCAAGATGATGCTGGTGACGCGGCGCGAGGGCCGGCACTTCCGGCGCTACGCCCACTTGTCCACCGGCAACTACAACCCGATGACGGCACGGTTCTACACCGATCTCAGCCACCTCACGGCCGACGCAGGGCTGACCGGCGACATCGAACATGTCTTCGTGCACCTGGCCGGCCAGAGCCGCCTGCCGCGCCTCAAGCACCTGTGGGTGGCACCCTTCCAGCTGCACCGCAAGCTGCTGGACAAGATCGAAAGCCTGGGCGCTGCGCCCGCAGCCGGCCAGCCGGCGCGCATCGTCGCCAAGATGAACGCCCTGACCGACGAGGCCCTGATCCGTGCCCTGATTGCCGCCGGCCAGAACGGCGTGAAGATCGATCTGATCGTGCGCGGGGCCTGCATGCTGCCCGCGCAGCTGCCCGGACAGACCGGCAACATTCGCGTGCGCTCGCTGATCGGACGTTTTCTCGAGCATGCGCGGGTCTTCTATTTCCGTGCCGGCGAGACCGAGGAGCTCTATCTGTCGAGTGCCGACTGGATGAACCGCAACATGCTGCGCCGGGTCGAGCTGGCCTGGCCGGTGCTGGACCCGCTGCTGCGCCAGCGCATCGTCGACGAATGCCTGGTGGCGGCCATGGGCGACACCCTGGGCAGCTGGGAGTTGCAGCCGGACGGGCGCTACACCAAGGTGGCCCCCACGGCCGGCCGCCCGGCCATCAGCGCCCAGGATGCCCTCATGGCGCGTTACGCGCTGCGCGAGCCGCGTGGAGCCTGAGATGGACCTGTTGCTGTGGCGTCACGCGGAAGCGCATGAGGCCCAGCCGGGTGGGGATGACCTTGCGCGCGCGTTGACGCCGCGCGGCGAAAAACAGGCGGCCCGCATGGCGGGCTGGCTGGACCGCCAGTTGCCTGAGGGTGCCCGCATCCTGGTCAGCCCGGCGCGCCGCACCGAGCAGACGGCGCTGGCCCTGGGCCGCAAGTTCAAGCTGCGCGAAGAACTGGGGCCTGGTGCCACGGTCGAACAACTGTTGCAGGCCGTTCAATGGCCCGACGGACGTGGTGTCACCGTGGTGGTCGGGCACCAGCCGGTGCTGGGGCAGACCATTGCGCGCCTGCTCGCCATCCATGGCAGCGAGTGCAGCGTAAAAAAAGGCGCCGTCTGGTGGCTGCGCCATCGCCTGCGCGACGGCATCTCGCAGACCACCCTGGTATCGGTGCAGTCGCCCGACGTCTTGTAGCGAGTTTCAGGCCTTCTTGGGCCGGCCGGTCTTGATCGACGGAACGGCCTTGAGCGCAGTCAGCAGGCTCTTGTCGCTCAAACCCGCCAGCGCCTTGATACCCGCGCGCAGCAGTTCGCTTTTCTTGGCCGGGTGCTCAAGCTTGGCGCAGCGCTGCTTGAGCTCGGCCAACACACCGTACTCATCCTTGGGAATGGTGAAGCTGTCACGCACCAGCTTGGGCTTCTTGACCTTGGCGGGCTTGGCCGGAGCGGCGGGTTTCTTGCCGGCCTTGACGACGGGTTGGGCGGCAGGCTTGCGGGCGGGCTTCTTCGTCGGCGTCGGGCTGGCGCGTTTGGCGGCAGGACGGCTTACGGCGGATTTGACGTTTTCTTCCATGGACAGGTACCGATGAGCTTGTGATGAAAACAGTTTATATAGTTTCAAGCATCGCTGCAATCGTGCTCGGGTGAGCTGTCTTGTGTCTGTCATGAAACAGAAACCTTGATGTCACCATCCTGTCACGCTGCTGCGGCACAGTGACTGTCTGAATGCCGTCGGAACTGCGGTCCCTGGAATGGAATGCTGGAAACTCTGCTCGCTGATCCGGAGGATGCACATGCTGCGCACCGCCACCCCATGATTGATCATGTCCGTCTTTTTGCTCACGAATTCCTGTCCACCTTGAGTGAGCGGGGCGGACCGTTGGCCAGTCTGATGCGTGGTGACGCCCTCTACCCGGTGTTCCAGCCCATCATCGATCTCAAGGGCGCGTCGGTGCACGCGCATGAGGCGCTGATCCGCGGGCCGCAGGGCAGCCTGCTGCAGTCGGCCGATGCGCTGCTGGGCGCGGCACAGGCCGAGGGCCTGCTCTATGAGTTCGAGCTCTATTGCATCTACCTCGCGCTGCGGGACTGGGGGCGGCAGCGCCAGCCGGGTCGCCTGTTTCTCAACATCAGTGCCCATGCCCTGGAGCGGCTGGTGGCGGTGGGCGGCACCCAGACGCTGGCGCGGGCCATGCGCGCGCTGGAGGTGTCGCCGCGCATGGTGGTGCTGGAGATCACCGAGCACGAACGCGTGCACGACATGGACGCACTGGTCGAGATGGCCCGCGCGCTGCACGCCGTGGGCCTGTCGCTGGCGCTCGACGATTTTGGCGACGGCCGCTCCAGCTTGCGCCTGTGGTCGCAGATCCGGCCCGACATCGTCAAGATCGACAAATACTTCAGCCGCGACATCAGCTGCAGCGCTGACAAGCTCAAGACCTTGCAGGCCCTGCTGCAGATCGCCGATGTCTTTGGCACCGCGCTGGTGGCCGAGGGCATCGAGAACGAGGCCGACCTGCGTGTCATCCGCGATCTCGGCATCGCCTATGGCCAGGGTTATTTCCTGGGACGTCCGGGGGCCGAGGTGCAGCCCGAGATCCTTGCCGCGGCGGTGATGGTGCTGCACGACACGCGGGTGGCGGTGATGCCCGAGCAGCGCTACGTGGCCCGCATGGGGCAGCTGCGCCATCTGTCGCTCATCCATGCGCCGGCGATCGGCTGCCGCGCCAGCAACGACGAGGTGGCGGCCATCTTCCAGGCCTATCCCGAGCTGCACGCAGTGGCGGTGGTGGACGACGAACGTCCGTTGGCCATCATCAACCGCCAGCAGTTCATGGACCATTACGCCACCCTGTACTTCCGCGAGATCTTCGGCAAGAAGTCCTGCCTGTTGCACGCCAACCAGCAGCCGCGGCTGATCGAGCGCAGCCACGACATCGAGGAGCTGGTCGGCATCCTGACCTCGCAGGACCAGCGCTACCTGAGCGACGGCTTCATCGTCACCGAGAACGGCCGTTACGTGGGCCTGGGCACGGGCGAGCAACTGGTGCGCTCGGTCACCGAGCTGCGCCTGGAGGCGGCCCGCCACGCCAATCCGCTGACCTCGCTGCCGGGCAACATCCCCATCAGCCTGCACATCAAGCGCCTGATCGAAAGCCAGGGCGAGTTCGTCGCCTGCTACATCGACATGAACAACTTCAAGCCCTTCAACGACCAGTATGGCTACTGGCGCGGCGACGAGATGATCCGCCTGCTGGCGCGGCTGGCCGTGGCGCACAGCGATCCGCAGCGCGATTTCGTCGGCCATGTGGGCGGCGACGACTTCATGATCCTGTTCCAGAGCGACGACTGGGCGCAGCGCTGCGAGCGCATCGTCGACGAATTCTCCCGGCAGGCTCGCGAGCTCTTCGACGAGGCGGCCCGCCTGTGTGGTGGCATCCACGCCGAGGATCGGCACGGTGTCATGCGCTTCTTTCCCTGCACCACGGTCTCCATCGGTGCGGTGCAGGTTGGCAAGCTGGCCTTTCGCGATGCGGAAGAGGTCGCCACCCAGTCTGCGCTTGCCAAGCGCGAGGCCAAGCTTGCGGGCAGCGGCCTCTTTGTGATGCCGCGGCGCGCGAGAGTCCCGGCCTGAACAGTGGGCGCGGGCCGGCGGACCGGTCACCGATTGTTCATGGCGCCGACATGCCGCGGTCACATGACGCTTCCATGATCGTCCCAACAAACTAGCGGGGTGACCATGAAAGTATCAGTGATCGGTGCGGGTTATGTGGGCCTGGTGACGGCGAGCTGTCTGGCCGACATGGGCCATGAGGTGGTCTGCATGGACAGCGACCCGCGGCGCGTGGAGCTGCTGCGCTCGGGTGTGGTGCCGATCTACGAACCCGGACTGGACGGCGTGATCCAGCGCAACACCCGCGACCAGCGCCTGTTCTTCACCACGCGCCTGCCCGATGCGCTGGAAGCCTGCGAGGTTCTGTTCATCGCTGTCGGCACACCGCCGAAGGAAGATGGTTCGGCCGATCTGGTCCACGTGCTGGAGGTGGCGCGCCAGGTGGGCGGCAGCCTGACGCATCCGCTGGTCGTCGTGAACAAGTCCACCGTGCCGGTGGGCACGGCCGAGCGCGTCGGCGCGGTGCTGGCCGAGGCCCTGGCCGAGCGCGGGCTGTCCTCGCTGCCCCTGGCCGTGATCTCCAACCCCGAGTTCCTCAAGGAAGGCGCAGCCATCGACGACTTCATGCACCCGGACCGCATCGTGATCGGCTTGCCCGCCGGTGCCCCTGGCGAGATGGCGCGCGCCGCCATGACACGGCTCTACGCTACGCTCAACCGCCACCACGAACGCACGGTGTGGATGGACGTGCGCAGTGCCGAGTTGACCAAGTACGCTGCCAACGCCATGCTGGCTGCGCGCATCTCCTTCATGAACGAGATGGCCAATCTCGCCGACCTGGTGGGCGCGGACGTGGATGCCATCCGCCGCGGCATCGGCAGCGACAGCCGCATCGGCCCGAGCTTCCTCTACGCGGGTACGGGCTACGGCGGCAGCTGCTTCCCCAAGGACACGCGCGCCCTGATGCAGACAGCGCAGCAGCACGGCAGCCAGATGCAGCTGGTGGAGGCCACCGAACGCGTCAACCAGGCCCAGCGCCAGATCCTGGCGCGCCGGGTCATGGCCCACTTCGGCAGTGATCTGCGCGGGCGCCGCTTCGCCCTCTGGGGCCTGGCTTTCAAGCCGCAGACCGACGACATGCGCGAGGCCCCCAGCCGTCACCTGATCCGCCAGCTCATCCTGCGCGGCGCCGAGGTGGTGGCCCACGATCCGGTGGCCATGGAGGCGGCGCAGGCCGTGCTGGCCGAGGATCTGGCCGACATTCCGGATGGCCTGTCGCGCCTCAAGCTTGTGGGCGACGCCAACTCCGCGCTCGACGGCGCCGACGCCCTGCTGGTGGTGACGGAGTGGAAGCTTTTCCACAACCCGGATTTCGGGCTGATCCGTCAGGCCCTGCGCCATCCGCTGATCATCGATGGGCGCAATCTCTACGACCCGCAGCAGCTGCAGGAGCAGGGCATTGCCTACCAGGGCATCGGCCGGCGCAATGCACTCGCCAGCCAGGCCGTGCCCGGCGTCCGCGTGGCCGCCGACCTAGCGGAGAGCGCCCCTTCCATGGCGCATGTCTAGACAGTTGCCGCGCGGCTTCGGGTGGCTCATGGCCACCCAGTTTCTTTCCTCGCTGGCCGACAACGCGCTGCTCATCGTCGCCATCGCCCACCTGCAGCACCTGGGTGCGCCGCTGTGGTGGGCGCCGCTGCTCAAGTTCGCCTTCACCCTGTCCTACGTCCTCCTGGCGCCTTTCATCGGCGCGCTGGCTGACGCCGTCTGCAAGCGCAGCCTGATGGCCTGGATGAACGCGCTCAAGCTACTGGGTGCGCTGGCACTGTTGTATGGCGTGCATCCCATGCTGGCCTTTGCCCTGGTGGGGCTGGGGGCTTCGGCCTATGCGCCGGCCAAATACGGCTTGCTGACCGAAAGCGTGCCGCCCGCCGGACTGGTGGCCGCCAATGGCTGGGTCGAATCGACGGTGGTGCTCTCCGTTCTGCTGGGCACGGTGCTGGGTGGTGGCCTGATCTCGCCGCTGTGGCTGGGCTCCGGCACCGTGGGCTGGGCCGGTGCCCTGTGGCCGGTGGCGGCCGGCGCCTCCTCGCCCGCGCTCAACGTGTCCCTGCTGCTGGTCATCAGTCTCTACGCGCTGTCCTCGCTGTGCAATCTGGGCATCGTGCCCAGCGGCAAGTCTTACCCGGTGCGCGACCGGGCGCCCCTGCGCATGCTGGTCGACTTCCGGCACGCCAATGCCACGCTCTGGCGCGACCGCAGCGGCGGCCTGTCGCTGGCGGTCACCACCACCTTCTGGGGCATCGGGGCCATGCTGCAGTTCGCCGTGCTGCACTGGGCCGTGCAGGTGCTGGGCCTGAGCCTGGACCGGGCCGCCTACCTGCAGGGCATCGTCGCCGTCGGGGTGGTGGCGGGCGCGGTACTGGTGGCCAGTCGCCTGCGCCTGCGCCACGCCACCAGCGTGCTGCCCCTGGGTCTGCTCATGGGCGGGCTGATGGCGCTGACGGTCTGGGTGCCGGACTGGACCTGGGCCGTGCCCTCGCTGCTGATGGTGGGGGCGCTGGGCGGCATGCTGGTGGTGCCCATGAACGCCTTGCTGCAGCACCGGGGCCACCGCCTGCTCACGGCGGGGCAGTCGATCGCCGTGCAGGGCTTCAACGAGAACCTCAGCGTCCTCCTCATGCTGGGGCTCTATGCGGGGCTGATCGCCCTGCAGGTGCCGGTGCAGATCATCATGGGCCTGGCCGGCCTGGGGCTGGCCGTCTTCATCGGGCGCAGCCTGTGGCAACGCCGCAGAGCGCCGGGGCGGCGTTCGCTCTTAGGCCATCTGCTGCGGCGCGATTGAGGGCAGGCGCGCGTCGCCGGCCATGCTGGTGGCGATGGCCAGCTTCATCACACTCTCGATCTGCGCCACGATGCCGGCCCAGTCGTTCTGCTTCGCGGCATCGCGCGAGGCAGCGCGCAGGCGCTGCAGCAGGGCGCCGTCCTGCACCAGCTCGACCAGCTGACGCACAAAGGCCTCGTCGTCCTCCATCGGTGCGAGCAGGCCGTTGCGGCCGGCCTGGATGTTTTCCGAGGCGGCGGCATAGTCGAAGGCCACCACGCCCAACCCGCTGGCCATGGCCTCCAGCACCACATTGCCGAAGGTCTCGGTCTGGCTGGGAAAACCGAAGAGGTCCGCCGAGGCGTAATGCTGCGCCAGCGCCGGGCGCGCCAGCGTCCCGGTGAAGATGGCGTCGGGCGCCAGCGCCTGCAACTCGGCGCGCATCGGGCCGTCGCCCACCAGCACCAGTTTCAGGTCGGGTCGTAACAGCCGCGCCTGGGCATAGGCGCGCACCAGCAGCGGCAGGCTCTTCTCCTTGGCCAGGCGGCCCACGCACAGCAGCACCGGGGTGTCGGGCCCGGCACCCCAACTCGCGCGCAGCGCCTCGCTGCGTCGCGCCGGATCGAAGATGCTGCTGTCCACGCCGCGCGCCACCACCTGCAGGCGCTCGAAGCCGGCAGCGCTCAGGCGATCAGCCAGGCCGCGCGTGGGCACCATGGTGCACAGCGTCTGGTTATGGAAGCGCCGCAGGTAGGCCATGATGGGCTTGCTCAGCCAGCCCATCCCGTAGTGGCTGCTGTAGGCGTGGAAATTGGTACGGAAGTCCGAGGTGACCGGGATGCGCAGCTTGCGCGCCACGCGCAGCGCCGACCAGCCCAGCGGGCCTTCGGTGGCGATGTGCACCAGGTCCGGCCGCTTGAGCGTCCACAAGGGTTCGAGCTGGCGGCGCGAGGGCAGGCCCAGCTGCAGGTGCGGGTAACGCGGAATGGGCATGCCGCGCATGAGCACGTCGCCCGATGCACCCGCCGGGGCTTCGCTGGCCTGGCGCGGGCGCACCAGCTGGACCTGGTGGCCGCGCTCGCGCAGGCCCTCCACCACGCGCTGCAGCGTCAGCGCCACGCCGTTGATCTCTGGCGGGTAGGTCTCGGTGACCACGGCGATGCGCAGATGGGCCTGCGCTGGTGGCAGGTCTTCGACCAGGATGTCGGTGGTGTCGGGTTTCATGCCGACATCTTGGCGCGCGTTTATCTCAGTTCGATGACAGCGACGGTCGCCTGACGGTGAACGCGCATGAATTTTTGATGACAGGGGCTGCGCTGTCATCGACTTTTCATGAAGCGGGCCGAGCATGCGCCCTGGGCGTGGCCTCTCCACGT
>Ga0187844_10003154_pt1 | contig 11125 bp, 9 predicted proteins | sample SpaLakP09_SKY_50_FD_134517 | JGI IMG/M metagenome (GOLD analysis project Ga0187844, IMG submission 134517) | Oligotrophic lake water microbial communities from Sparkling Lake, Wisconsin, USA - SP09_SKY_50 | ecosystem: Environmental > Aquatic > Freshwater > Lake | place: USA: Sparkling Lake...
AACCGCCCCGACATGGAGGGTGGCCCAGATCAACCCAGCTCCAGCCAAATGCAAGCCGCTGCCCTTGCCGCGGGTTTGAGCTACCACTACCTGCCCGTCATCAGCGGCAGCATCACCCCCGAACAAGTGGTGCAAATGGCCGAGTTGGTTCAAACAGCACCTAGCCCCGTGCTGGCTTTTTGTCGCAGCGGTGCGCGCTCCACCCAGCTGTGGATGATGGGTGCCTCCCAAGACTGATGCTTTTGCCATGGGATTGCGCCTACAAATCAACCTCATCATGGGCGTGTTACTGGCCGCATTTGCCTCGTTGTTGATTTATTTGCAACTCGACAATACCCGCCAAAGCGTGCGCGAAGAGATGCAGGGCGCCAGCATGGTTGCCAGCCAATTGCTGTCGCGCTTGCAGCTCAATTCCCGCAACAGCTCAATGGACGATATGGCGCAATTTTTGGCTACCGTCGGTCGGGTTCGTGCCAATGAGATTGAGTTGCGCAATGAGCTCGATACCGTGGTCTACCACTCACCCCCGCCGGTCTACAAAGCCGGTCTTGATGCGCCTGACTGGTACTCGCGCATCGTCTCGCCCCCTATCAGCATTTCCGAAATTCCTGTGGCCCAAGGCCGGCTGCTGCTGCGAACCGACCCTTCGCGTGCGGTTTTGGATGGCTGGGATGATTTCAAGCCCATGCTGTTGACGGTGATGGGTGGTTTTATCTTAGGCATTGCTTTGGTGTATGTGCTGGTGGGTCGCGCCATGCAACCTTTGCAACAAGTGGTGCAAGGCCTGCAAGCCATGGAGAGCGGCAGTTACGACACACGGCTGGCCGCGATGAAAGGCAAGGAAGCACGGGTCATGGGTGAAGCCTTTAACGCCATGGCCCAGTCGGTGCAAGAAGGCATTGCCGCGCAAGCCCAAGCGCGTGAAGCCAATTTGGCATTGGCGCAAAACCGCGAGCTCACCCAAGTCATTCAAACCCGTATTGAAGAGGTACGCGGCCAAATCGCCCGCGAATTGCATGACGAACTGGGCCAACAAGTCACTGCCATCAAAAGCCTGGGCCAAGCCATGGTGCTTCGCGCCAAAGGGGTGGATGCACACACCGAAAACGCCGCGCGCATGGTGATAGAAAGTGCAGATGCGATTTACGAAGAGGTGCATCAACTGGTCAGCAAGTTGCGCCCGCTGGCTCTGGACCGTTTTGGTTTGCAAGACGCTTTGCAAGATTTGGTCGAAGACGCCCGCAGCCGACACGCCGAGCTGCGCATACAGCTGCAACTCCCCCAAGACTTGGAAAACCTCGAGCCGAGCCTGGCCACCGCCACCTACCGCATCGTGCAAGAGTCTTTAAACAACGCACTGCGCCACGCCCAAGCCAGCAACATTCGCATACATCTGTTCAGTCAAGACCAACATCTGCATATTGACATCAGCGACGACGGTAAAGGAGCCCCACCCCATTGGGCCGATTCGGGGCAGTTTGGCGTCATAGGCATGCGTGAGCGAGCCCAAGGTTTGGGCGGCACATTCAGTTTTTCCTGCTCAGAACCCTCAGGCGTCAGAGTGTTGGCGCTGCTGCCACTGAGCCACAATGGCGCACATGGCTAAGTTAACAATTCTTTTGGTGGACGATCATGCGGTGGTTCGCGGCGGCTTCAAAGTCCTTCTGCAAACTTGGGACGATGTCGAGGTGGTGGCCCAAGCCAGCAGCGGCGAAGAAGCTTTGCCGCTTTACACCGAGCACCGCCCCGACGTGGTGGTGATGGACATCGCCATGGCCGGCATGGGCGGCATTGAAGCCATGAAACGCTTGCTGGCCATAGACCCCAAAGTACGTATCTTGGCTTTGTCGGCCCATGAAGACAGCAGTTACGCCAAACGCGCGTTGCAGGCCGGTGCGTTGGGCTATTTGTCCAAACGCACAGCCCCCGAAGTGTTGATTGATGCGCTGCGCTTGGTGGCGCGGCACCAAAGCTTCATCGATCCGCTGATCGCCCAGCGCATGGCGCACCAAGACAACGAAGATGCTGGGTCGCAAATTGACAAACTCTCGCCGCGAGAGTTCGAGGTATTTGTGCAACTGGCCAAAGGGCGCTCAGTTTTAGATATCTCGCATTCACTTTCGTTGTCAGCCTCTACCGTGGGCACGCATTTGTATAAAGTGAAGCAAAAACTGCAACTCAGTAACCAATCCGAAATAACCTTGCTGGCCATGCGACATGGCTTGCTAGACGACACTAACTCATGACCACAGAAAATTCGTCTGCGTCCTCGCCAAGGGTTGCCCTCATCACGGGTGCCAATATTGGCATTGGCCGCGTCACCGCTGTGCGTTTGGCCGAGCTAGGCTTCACCGTGTTCTTGGCCGGTCGTTCTGCCAAGCGCACCCAAGTTGTGATTGATGAGATACATGCATCAACCCAAAGCAGTGACCGCGCTTTTTACCTGCCCCTCGCGCTTGACGACTTGAATTCAGTACGCGCCTGTGCGGGGCTTTTTTTAGCGCGTGAACTGCCTTTGCATCTGCTCATCAACAATGCCGGCTTGGCGGGTGACAAAGGCCAAACCAAGCAAGGCTTTGAGATGGCTTTTGGGGTCAACCATTTAGGCCATTTTTTCCTCACCCAGTTGTTGCTTGACAAGCTTAAAGCCAGTGCACCCGCCCGCGTTGTGACGGTGGCCAGCCGAGCCCACCTGATGGCGACCCAAGGCCTCAACTGGAACGCTCTTGACAAACCCACCCGCAGCTTGACCGGCACACGTGAATACGGTGCGTCCAAATTGGCCAATATTTTGTTCAGCGCTCATTTGGCCAAGGTGTTGGCTGGCACGGGCGTGTCTAGCTATTCGCTGCACCCTGGTGTGGTCGATACCGAAGTCTGGCGTGAAGTGCCCAACTGGCTGCGCCCCTTGCTGCGCTTGCGTGGCCTGCTCACCCCAGAACAGGGCGCACAAACCAGTCTGTATTGCGCCTTGCAAGCACCCGCGCAAGAAAGCGGTTTGTATTACGACAAATGCCGCATCAAAACCCCTTCGCGCGTCGCACAAGACGAACAACAGGCCCTGCAACTTTGGAACCAATCCCAGCAATGGGTAGAGGCTTATCGATGAAAAAATATTTACTTTCGCTGCTGGTGTTAGTGGGCGTTCATGCCCACGCCGATTGGCAGGCCTTCGCCAAGGCAGAAGACGGCGACTGGTATGTGGACTACCAAACCATAAAAAACGGCGCCAGACCTCGCATATGGACTTTGTTTGACCACTACAAACCTGTGGGTGACTTTGGTCTCTTGTCGTCCAAAGCCTTGCATGAATTCGACTGCGAGCAAAAACGCATGCGAGAGATCAATATCTTGGTTTACAACGACCACATGGGGCGCGGCTCTATGCTTCGCAATACCTCTCCAAGTACACAAATGATGCACCCTCCGCCTGGCAGTGTGTTCGAAAAACTCATGATCCTGGCTTGCAAACCATGACCGCTTCGAGCATTCTGAGCGTCAGCCCCTTGGGCTTTCCTTGGCAGACCCTCGACCCGTTTTTGTTTTGTGTCCACCACCTAGACCATTACCCCGCAGGCAATGCCGCCATGGGTCCTGCCGCCTCCTTGACGGGTCGCAATATAGGCCAAGACTTTGCCGGCAAAGACGGCTGGAGCATGTACCACGGCAAAACCATTCCCGGCTTTCCGGCACACCCTCACCGCGGCTTTGAGACCGTCACCATCGTGCGCCAAGGACATATCGATCACTCGGATTCTTTTGGTGCCACGGCACGCTTTGGGCCAGGCGATGTGCAGTGGCTGACCGCCGGCCAAGGCATTGTGCATTGCGAGATGTTCCCCCTGCGTCACACCGACCAAGCCAATACCGCCGAGTTGTTTCAAATTTGGCTCAACTTGCCGGCCAGCCACAAAATGGTCAAGCCCCACTTCACCATGCTGTGGGGTGAAGACATACAAGACGTAAAGCATCTTGACGCGCAGGGCTTGACCACCGACATCCGCGTGGTGGCTGGCAACTTGCAAGACGCCAAGGGCTTGCCCCCGCCGCCCGACTCTTGGGCCAGCCAACACAACGCTGATGTCGCCATCTTCACGGTGCGCATGGCGCCAGGCGCGCGCTGGACGCCACCGACAGCGAGTGCTGGCACGCGTCGCCAGTGGTATGTGTTCAAGGGGAATGGCTTGCAAATGAACGGCCAAGCCATTCCCGTGAAATCAGCGGTCGAGGTGCGCGCCCAAGAATCTGTAGAGTTTGTCAATGGCACAAATGTGAGCGAACTGTTGATGTTGCAAGGCCGCCCGATTGCTGAACCGGTGGCACAGCATGGCCCGTTTGTGATGAATACACGCGCCGAAATAGAGCAAGCTTTTGAGGACTACCGCCAAACCGAATTCGGCGGTTGGCCTTGGAATGGCCCCGACCCTGTGCATGCCCGCGACAAAGGCCGTTTTGCGCTGCACGCTAACGGCCAGAGGGAAGAGCGTTAAGTTTTGTCGCCCACCTTGGCTGGGGCGATCTCGGTCAAAGTAACGTCGTGCAACATCTCTAGGTTTTTTTGCGCTTGCATGGCGGCTTTGCGACGCGCCAAGATATCTTCCCGCGCTTCGTTTTGGTAGAGCAACCAATCGGTTCTGTCCTTGGATCGGGGCAAACCCAGAAACAGCAGCAAAACCAGCAAATAGCTCAACACATAACTGACGGCTATTCCTGCAGCTTGTAAACCCACAGCCCAGGTATTTTCATCTTGCCAAACCACCGGCAAGGGGAACATAAACCATTGGTCAATCCATGCTTCTTGCCAAAGATAGGTGCACCAAGCGGCAAAAAAACCCCAGGCAATGCAGTGCAGCAAGCGCTTTTCTAAGCGGCCCAGCACTTGACACCAATCTGGCTCGTGAAAATCCATCTGCAACTCCTGTCAGTTCTTTACCGATCTTAGCGTTGCATATTTTGCTTTTAAAGAATCAAAAAAATTAATGTATTTGATAAAAATATTGACAACCTCACCCAAACACATGTTTGAACGATTTTTTTGTGAGTTTTAACAAATTTGTCTTTGATTGCCGAATACATTAACTGCAGATTTTGCCGTTAGTTTGTTAAAAACCCTAAAAAAGGAACCGAAATGAAATTTGTACGCACCACTCTTGTTGCCGCCATGCTGGCAGTAGGCGCAGTCAGTTTTGCCGCTGAACCCACCCCATTTGAAAAAACCGCCATCGTCAAAGACGCATGGAGTGCTTACTTCAAAGGCGACTTAGAAGGTGCGCTTAAAGCTTTTGATGCCAAAGCAGCTGACGCCAAGTCTAAAAAGAACGCCGCCGCCGCTGATGGCCGTGGTTGGACCTTGTTGGCCATGGGTAAAACCTCGGATGCGCGCAACGCATTCAAAGACGCCTTGGCGATTGACCCCAATTTTTCTTATTCTTACAGCGGTCTCTATTACGCTGAAGGCCTGTTGTTGGTGCCTTACCAAAAAGCCTGGGGCTTGGTGAACTTGGGCCGCTTTGATGAAGCTGCCAGCTATTTCAACGATGCCAAAAAAGAAGCCCCTGCCGATTTGCAGTGGCTGATGGACGACGGCTTTGCTTGGATGGCTTACTACAAGGGCGACAGCGCTGGCGCCGAGAAGATGTTCAAAGACGTGATTGCTAAAAACCCCAAAGCCTATTTGTCTTTGACCGGTTTGGGCACGGTTGCCATGAAAAAGAAAGACTACGCAGCAGCGGCTTCCAACCTCAGCCAGTCTTTCAAACTCAATCCTTACCAAGCATTGGCCTCTTACACCACCAATGCCGACACCTTGATCAACGCAGGTCAATTCAAAGAAGCCAAAGAGATGTTGTTGATGGGCGAATATGCCTACCCCTACTCGGCTGACCTGTACTACTTGATTTCACGCGCCAGCGATGGCTTGAAAGACGAAAAAATTGCGCTTTCCAGCTTGACCTATGCCGCAAGTTTGGCACCTTTCTATATCGACCCCGTGTTTGACAAAATCAAACTGACTGGCAAAGCCAAGCAAACCGCATTGTTGTCCATGGCTTGGTCGCTGTACTACGGCGGCTCGGCAGCAGCTGCCATCAAACGTTTTGACCAGTACGCCCAAGCCGGTGGCACCGAGGTCAGCGGATACCTGGGTACAGGCTGGTCACAGCTGGCGCTGAAAAAATACCCTGAAGCCATCAAAGCTTTTGAAGCAGCCAACAAAGCCGGCGACAACGCCGACGCCTTGGCCGGTTTGGGCTGGGTGTCTTACGCCAAAAACGACTTGGCCGGTGCTGAGAAGTTCTTCAATGCCTCGATCAAGAAAGTTCCCTTCTACGCTTCAGCTACCTCTGGCTTGGCTACTTTGCAATACGGCAAAACCACTTTGGTGAAAGCCGGCTGGGAAGCCTATTTCAAGGGCGACCTCAAAGGCGCTTTGGCTGCCTTCAAGGCCAAAGAGTCGGAAGCCGCTTCTGCCAACAACCCCGTTGCTTTAGACGGCATGGGTTGGACGCAGTTGGCCATGGGTGAGCCCAAAGCTGCAGCAGCTTCTTTTGCCGCAGCTTTAAAAATTGACGCCAACTACTATTCTTCACAAAGCGGCGTGATTGCTTCCAAGCGTGCTGACTTGGTGATCTACAACACCGCTTGGGCCAAGCTCGAAGCCGGTCAGTTTGACGAAGCCAAGGCCAAGTTCGAACAAGCGCGTGGCGAAATGCCCGCCGACATCAAATGGCTGATTGAAGACGGTTTGGCTTGGATGGCTTTCTACAAGAAAGACTATGCCGGCGCACAAAAAGCCTTTGCCGCCGTCGTTGCCGCCAACCCCAAAGCCTATTTGTCACACAAAGGCTTAGGCTACGCCCAAACCGAACTCAAGCAATATGAAGCTGCCAGCAAGTCTTTGGTGACTGCTTACAACTTGGCACCTTACCAAGGCGTCGCCGCTTTCACCGCGCCTACCGTGAAGATGATTGACGCAGGTGCTTTTGTGGATGCTCGCGAAGTGTTGAAACTCGGCGAGTTGATTTACCCTTACTCTGCTGACATTCAGTTTTTGCTGGCTCGCGCCTACAACGGCCTGAACAACCAAGCCGATGCAGACAAGAAAGCATTGGCCGCCGCTTCTTTGGCACCTGCATACATAGACCCTGTGTTGGGCAAGCTGAAAATTTCAGCCACCATGATGCCGGTGGTTCTGTCCACCTTGGGCTGGGGCAACTACTATGTGGGCAACTTTGAAACCGCTATCAAGCGTTTCGAAGAGTCCAACAAAGCGGGTTCTAAAGACCCCAACAACGGTCGCGGCATTGGCTTTACTTACTACCGCATGGGCAAGCACAAAGAAGCCGTGCCTTTCCTTGAAGAAGCCTTGGCACTGGAACCCAAAACCTTGTTGCCTATTCCCCGTAACAAGCCCGTTCCTGGCTATCCCTACTCTTTCTGGTATGTCGAGTACACCGCTGGGTCTATTTTGGGCTGGGTGAACTACCGCTTGGGCAATGCCGAGAAAGCTGAGAAGTTGTTTGCTGCTGAAATTAGCCGTAACCCCTTCAGCTTGGACGCTTTGTCGGGCATGGGCTTTGCCAAGACCTTGCAAAAAGACAAGGCCGGTGCCACCAAGTACTTTCAAGAAGCTTTGAAAGTGAACTACACCTATGGTGACGCTTTGTTCGGTTTGGAAGAGTTGAAAAAGCTTTGAAACCAGCCGTCAGCTTAAAACTGCGCAGCCGCATCAACCTTGAACCTGATACCGAAGGCGAATGCGGAATGCTGTTTGATACCCAGACCGCGGTGATTTGCGCATGCAACTCATCCGGCTGGGTGCTGGTCGAGGCGATGAAAAAGGGCGCGCATGTGGCCCGTCTCACCGACCTCTTGACCGAGCAATTTGATATCGATGAAGATACCGCACGCAAAGATGTTTTGTCTTTGGTGAAAGAGCTGCGAACCTTGGACATGCTAGAGGCTAAATGAAATCGAAACCACTGAGGGTGGCGTTAACAGGTTGGGGTGGTTTGGATAATCCGGAGCCGGGTCTGGCAGTGGCAAGAGCCCTGCGCGACTACTGGAACGGGCCCCTGGAAATTCTTGGCTTGGTCTACGACACCTGGACCACCGGTGCTTGGACACCCGGTATCGCCAATTCCGTTCACATTATTTCCCCGATTGCCAATGGCGACTTTGCTGCCCTGCAAAGAATTTTGGCTATACACAAAGAGCATCCGATTGATGTGCTATTGCCTTGTCTTGATTTAGAGGTGCCGCTTTACGCTCGTTTGGCCAAGCGCTTGCTGCGCGAGGGCATTCGCACCTTGCTGCCCGACCCGGACGACAGCTTCAAAATCACCAAGCCTCAGCTTTATTGGTTTTGCTACTCCAACCAAATCATCACACCCAAAACCACGCATGTGCTGGACATTTCCTCTGTGGCTTTGCATGCGGATTTGTTTGGCTACCCGCTGTGGGTCAAGGGCACGGTGGCCGGCGCCAAACGGGTTTACAACGCTCACCAAGCGGCTTACGAAGCCAGCCTGCTGGCCGCCAAATGGGGCGGTGGTGTTTTGTTGCAAGAAGCGATTGAAGGTTCCGAGCATGTGGTGTCCATGGTGGCGCGTGAAGACGGTTCATGCTTGGCCATGACCATGATGCGAAAAATTGGTCTCAATGCCCGCGGCAAAGGCATGGTCGGTTCGGTGGTGGAAGACCCCAGCTTGCGCAAACTGGCTTTGCACATACTCTCCAAACTCAACTGGCGTGGCCCACTAGAGCTTGAGTTTGTGCGCTCGCAAAGCAATGGTCAGTTTTATTTGCTGGAAGTCAACTGCCGTTTCCCCTCTTGGATTTACCTCACGGCTCTGGCCGGCGCCAACCAGCCCATGGCCTTGGTCAAAGAAATTCTCGAGCCCGGCTCTCGCGCGCCCAAACAAGCGCAAGTCGGCGCCATGTATGCACGCGATGTGCAAGAGATGGTGGTACCCGCCGCTTCTATCGTTGCATTGGCTCGCACGGGCTCGGCAGTGGTTCCCGCACCTGCGGTCATCAAGTCTCGCCGTGGCGATGTGTCGGTGGCGGTCACCGGTATTTCTGCACTGGAATTAACCCAGCCCGGCTTGGGCGTGGGTCGCAGCTTGCGCAGTGCGCCTGAAGTCGGGCAAGTCATTGGTTTGGGCTATGCCTCCACAGACACCGGTTTGTTTCGCAAGGAAATCTTTGATGTGTGCGCCCGTATGCCGATTGACGACAGCGAAGACAAACCCGAGCGCTGTGATGAAGCCACCTTGAACCGTTTGTTGGCGATTCAAAAAGCGCATGGCTTGGACATGGTGATTCCGAATTTGGATGTGGAGATTGAGCGCTACCAACGCATTTCCGGTGAACTTCGCGCCAACGGCATCCATACCTTGCTGCCAACGCCACAAGCCACCGACAAGCTCAGCAAGCAAGGCCTCATCAAATTAGGCCAACGCAATGGCTATGCTGATTTTGATTTCCCCTCTACTGTGGTGGTGGGCAGCAAAAAAGAGTTACAAGCGGCTTGGAAGCGCTTTGGTTCGCCCATGATGATCAAGGGCTTGAATTCACTGGCCACCAAAGTGTTTAGCTTGGCGCAAGCCGAGTTGGCTTTTGCCAGCTACAAAGAATTTGGTGAAAACAAAATCATTGTGCAAGCCGTGGTGTTTGGTGAAGAGTTCAGCATTGCGGTGGTCTGCGACAGCGACAGCCATATGTTTGACGCCCTGCCCCTGAAAAAAACCGTCATGTGCGAACGCGGCAAAACCTGGTCGGGCATCAAAGTGGATATGCCCGATGTGATGCACCGCTTGGGCGGCCTGCTGAAAAAAGTGGGCTGGCAAGGGCCAGCCGATGTCGAACTCATACGCGACATCACCACTGACCGCATGATTTTGATTGAGGTCAATCCACGCTTACCCGCTTGGATAGGTTATGGTGAGTTGGTGGGTGTCAATTTGCCGCGAGAGCTGATGCTCAGAGCTTTAGGACGCACTCCCCTGCCCACACCCAATGCACCCGCTTTGGACAAAGATTTGGTGTTTTTACGTACCGCCCAAGAAATTTCCGCAGGCGCTAGCGCCATGGCCATGTTTATTAACCGAAGTGAGATACGTCATGTTAGTCGCCGTTAAAAAGAAGTATGAAACGCCCCGCTTGGAGCAGTTAGCCACCCAGCAAGGCATGCAAAAACACCGCGTGCATGAAATCAAATCAGAGGACTCTGACTTTGATGAAATGGGCGATGTGAACGAGCTCTTGGCCGAGTTTGGCTCACCCTTGTACATCGTGTCGGAAAAATCTGTGCGTACGCTGTACCGTTCCTTTCGCGATGCGTTCACGGCCCCAGGCATAGACACCATCATTGGTTATTCCTACAAAACCAATTACCTGCCCGCTGTGTGCGCCATCTTCCAACAAGAGGGTGCATTTGCGGAAGTGGTCTCTGGCATGGAATACGACTTGGCGCGTTCACTGAATGTGCCAGGACATCAAATTATTTTCAACGGCCCTTACAAACAAACCCATGAACTCATTCGTGCGGTGACCGAAGGCGCGCTCATCAACATCGACAGCTATGACGAGCTCGATGCTTTGGCGAAAATTGCCAAGCAAATGAAAATGACGGCGCGCATTGGCCTGCGCATCAACTTCCAGCATGGCGAGCAGTCATGGACCAAGTTTGGTTTCAACTATGACAACGGCGACGCGGTCGAAGCCCTCAAACGTGTGAAAAAGGCCGGCACTTGCCTGAGCTTGGAAGCACTGCACAACCACTCGGGTACTTACCAAGTCAACCCCGATATTTACGCGCGTACCGCGCAAGTGCTCACGGGTGTGGCGAAGAAAGTTATTGAACTGGGCATGCCACCTGTTCGCATTGCCGACTTCGGTGGCGGCTACCCTTCTAGCAACCGCCTCAAGCCTGCCTTCGAGTCGGTAGAACTCGGCGGCGGCGCGGGTCGACACCTGCAACCCTTTGCCGACGCCATCATTGGCGGCTTGACCAAGGCCGGCAAAGCCTTTGGCGAGCGCCCCACTTTGATGTTGGAGCCAGGTCGTGCCGTCATTGATTCAGCCATGAAAATGGCTTGCACGGTGGTGTCGCGTAAATCTATTC
>Ga0187844_10003155_pt1 | contig 11125 bp, 10 predicted proteins | sample SpaLakP09_SKY_50_FD_134517 | JGI IMG/M metagenome (GOLD analysis project Ga0187844, IMG submission 134517) | Oligotrophic lake water microbial communities from Sparkling Lake, Wisconsin, USA - SP09_SKY_50 | ecosystem: Environmental > Aquatic > Freshwater > Lake | place: USA: Sparkling Lake...
AATGGCAGGCTGAATATCGGTTCACGCGCGTACCGTAGCGTTCTAGGCCACTATTACAGGCTGGCGATTCCAGCTAATTCCAAGGTGCTGGAATTAGGTTGTGGAGATGGGTCCTTGCTTCGGACGCTACCAAACAAAGAAGTTACCGGCATAGATATCAGCGCAGATCAGATTGCTCTAGCCGCCAGCAATGTGCCTCACGGGCGATTCCTTGTTGGAGCAGGTGAATCCTTTTTATTGCCCGAAACATTTGATGTTATCATCATTTCAGACACACTAAACTTTGTAGCAGACGCTCAAAGAGTGCTGGTTCAAGCCCTAAGAGTGTCGCATTCCAGAACGCGACTAATCGTCAATTTCCATAATACACTCTGGCGACCAATTCGTTCGATTTCAGAGCGATTAGGCTTGGTAGGATCTTTGCCGCCATCGAGTTGGCTGAGCTCCGGCGATGTTCATAATTTGATGACGCTAGCGGGTTGGGACATGATTAATCAGAATGCGCGGATCTTATTGCCAGCGCGCATCCCGCTGGTATCAACTGTTTTAAATCGCTGGCTTGCGCCACTTCTTCCGTGGCTTTGCATGACAATATTTCAGGTTGCGCGGCCTGCGGGCAAGATTGCGTTACGCCATCCCTCCGTATCGGTTTTGATTCCTGCTAAGAACGAAGCTGGCAACATTTCAGCGGTGATTCCTAGAACACCACCAATGGGTTGCTGGACGGAGTTTATTTTTGTAGAGGGGCATTCTAAGGATCAAACATGGGAAGAGATTCAGAAGCTAGTCAAGCAATACCCTAATTATCGAATCAAGATCCACAAGCAAACTGGGAAAGGTAAGGGTAACGCAGTTCGAGAGGGTTTTGCATTAGCAGAGGGCGAAATCTTGATGATTCTTGACGCTGATCTGACGATGCCTCCTGAGGAACTGCCCAAATTCTGTGAGGCCATTGCGAACAACCAGGCGGAATTGGCCAACGGATCCCGCTTGGTCTATCCAATGGAAAAACATGCGATGCAGTTTTTAAACATGTGCGCAAACAAAGTGTTTGGGTTGTTATTTAGTTGGTTACTTGGCCAGCCTTTAAAGGACACCCTCTGTGGTACCAAAGTCCTACTAAGATTAGACTACGAGAAACTAGCAGCTAATAGAAACTATTTCGGTGATTTTGATCCGTTTGGTGATTTTGATCTTCTTTTCGGTGCAAGTAAGCTAAATTTAAAGATTGTTGATATTCCCATTCGTTATCAGGAGCGAACCTATGGAACAACAAATATACATCGATGGAGGCACGGATGGTTATTGCTTAAGATGTTAATATTTGCAGCTAAACGTATAAAGTTTGTTAGTTAGATGAATCATATTTATTTCCATCTGGCAGGCAGGCTTTGATTTTCGATAGTTCCCAATATATTTCGGACAAAGTCAACTGTACGCCAAGTTTCCGTAGCATCTTCCTTTGTGTAGAGTCCTGCAAGTGGTCCTGATAGGCGCTGCAAAGTTAAATGATGAATAGTTTGCTCATCTGTCCCGAATATTTTGATGGGCGCCTTAACGGCATCGGTCGCGTTTCAGAAGCAATATGCGAGACACTGTCTGCGACTGCATTTTCAACCGAGGTATGGTCGGCAAACGAAGACAAGGGGGCGGCAGAATTAGGTTTCGGGCGGGCCTTCGGCCGCAACTACTACCAAATGATTTTAGCTGGGGTGTTGTCCCCAGCAAAGGGAGTCGGGTTGGCATGCGGGTTTCCCGCTGATGCGCGACATTTCCAAAAGTGGTTCGAAACGTGAGCCGGGCATCCCGAAAGTCCATGCGTATTCTAGTCCACCAGCTGGGCAGTTTGGGGGACACACTTGTCAGCTTGCCCTCCCTGAGGGCCGTTCGCCGACATTTCGGCTCTGGCGTCCAAATTACTTTTTTCCATGAAAGCCGCCCAGGGGTCCCGCTGATTCCCGAAACCCTGCTTACCGACGGCGAGGAGGTGGATAATTTCATGACCTATCCGGCTTTTACCCGCGGGGCGATGAAGATTTTTGATATTGTCCGCCTCTGGTGGAATCTAAAAAGAGGCCGATTTTCAACGGTGGTTTCCCTTGCACCGGCGGAACGAACCGCAGGTCAAGCGGGGAGAGACAGGCGATTTTTTCGCCTATGTGGCATTCGCCACTTGCTTGGCTTCCATGTTTTCGATTCCAGCGAGCTATACCCGCGGGATTCCACCGGTAAACCAGGACGCACTCCACACGAGGCGTGGTTTCTGCTTCGTCGGCTGGAGGTGGACGGCATCGACATATCCCTTGAGGCCGATCTGACCCGGCCATTTTATTCCCCACCCCCTCAAGCGATGGAAGATGCCTATCGATGGCTAAAACAAAGAGGGTGGAACCCTAAAATCCCATTAATTTCGCTTTGCCCCGGGGCCAAACAGCCCACCAATCTCTGGCCGCTAAACCGTTTTGCGGAAATCGGGCGTCGCATTCGGGGTGGGGGGGTGCACGAAGTTCTGGTCGTTGGAGGGGCTGCTGAACGCGAGGCTGGGGATTATCTGGTGCGAGAGATGGGGGGCGGCTGGAATGCCGCGGGATATTTTGATGTTCCAGTTTCCGCGGCCCTTTTGCGAAAATCCTCATTTTTGGTGGGACTGGACACCGGCACCACCCACCTAGCTGCAGTGATGGGAACGCCCTGCGTGGCCCTTTACGGCGGCCGGGATCATCCCGGCCGATGGGAGCCCTTAGGAGTGGGCCATGAGGTGATTCGATCTGACGTACCTTGCTCGCCATGCCGCATTATTCATGCACCTTGTCCGGTTTACGGACACCCATGTATGACCCAAATCAGCGTGGAAGAGGTTTGGAGTCGAGTGCAGAAAATCCAACGCCGCCTGGCGGACGGGGACGGTTGAAGACCTTGTACTACATTTCCGTTAAGGCTCCGGCTTGTACTTGGGGTGGTCCCATGGTGAGCACCGCCGCGTTGTTTGTAGTGCTCACGGGACGTGGGCATGAGGTGACGGATCTTATCAGCTTGCGCGTCTGTAGATATAAATAGAACCCATGTGTGGAATCGCTGCAATCATTGGGAAGCCTCCGGCTGAGGGCTTTGCTGCCTGGGTTCCTTCGATGCCTCTGGTCGCAATAGGCCCGGGAGCAAAAAAACAGGTTAGTCATTGGCCTCTGGAAAGATTTGAAGAAATAGGCCGGCGACTTTTGGCGCATAAGCGCTACAAAATTGTGATTGTTGGTGGTGAGGCTGAGCGCAAGGCGGGCAACAATCTTGTAGCTAAGCTTCCGGGGATGTTAAACGCCGCTGGATCTTTTGATGTTTTGGGCAGTGCTGCGATTCTAAAATATTGCAACCTATTAATTGGGCTCGACACTGGAAGCACCCATTTGGCGGCTTTCATGGGAATTCCCTGCGTTGCCCTATATTCAGGAGTCGATCATCCCGGCCGCTGGGAACTTTTAGGAGATGGGCACCATATTTTTCGCAAGGTCGTCCCGTGTTCCCCATGCCAAGTCCTTTCGGGCGCTTGCCCAATTATCGGCCATCCTTGCATGAACCAAATTTCTGTTGATGAGGTGTGGGAATATGTCATTTTACGTTTAAAACTAACCTCACGTAATTAGAAAATAAAGGAGTTGCTTGGCTCGATAATCTTTTTATTACACTCGAGCCGATCGAAATTGTAGCGTAAAATGTCTATAAACTGTCTCACTTTCACAACACTCATCCACAACATATGAGCAGTACGAGACCATCGATATGATAAACAAAATAATTAGGCTAATTAAAAAAGCATCCCCTGAACGTAATAGGCTGATAAAACAAAAAATTAAAATGTTCAGTGCATTACCTTTTTATTTTGGGAAAGCAAATCTGCCATTTACTTTTACCGCGTATCAACCTGACTCGCAGGCTCATTTTAATAGCCACAATGAATTTCACAATTTATTTCAATCCTTTATTTTGCATAACAAATTTAACAATGCTGGCGATGTAGCAAGACTATGGAGCTTTATTCTTAATATTAAGCAAACTTTAAGCGAAAATATTGCTGGAGATTTCGCAGAGCTTGGAGTGTGGAGAGGGAATACAGCTTCAGTATTAGCTCACTATGCGGCCAGAGCCAACCGTAAAGTTTACCTATTTGATACTTATAAAGGATTTGATACTAGAGACTTAGAAGGCGTTGATAAGGACAAGCAAATGGCATTTGCTGATACGTCTTTAGAAATGGTAAAGGAAGTTATTGGTAGCCCTAGCAATATATGTAAGTTTGTAAAAGGATACTTTCCATCTACCGTTACGGAGGAACATAAAGCTACCACTTACTCTATTGTAAGTTTAGATTGTGACCTATACGAGCCAATGAAAGCAGGCCTTGAGTTTTTCTATCCGCTTATGTCAAAAGGAGGTCTGCTTTTACTTCACGATTATTCAAGTTTGTTTTGGGATGGAGCAAAGCAAGCAATCGATGAATTTTGTACTAAGAATGAGGAGCATGTAATATTAATGCCCGATAAATCTGGAAGTGCGTTTATCCGCAAATCTAAGCATCATGTTTAAAAATAACCCTCAATCGACCTCACTGAGGCACGTAAATTGCATTCATTGACAGCATGAAACAAAATGACCTGGGCCGTGATTTAAGCATGTACCGTACGCGCTAATAGATTTTGCTCGACGAAATGGAGCAGGTTATGCCGTGGGATGAGTAGCTGGAGCTGATCACGCCTGATGCACTGGTGGCCAAGACGGATCGTCCGCCGTTTGATCTGGTAATGATGTTTCGGATTAATTACCTGCAGCAGTGGTTTGGCCTGTCTGACCTGCAGGCCGAAGAAGCTTTGTTCGAGACCGGCTTCTACCCTGCCTTTGTCGGCATTATTGAGACCCAGCGTATTCCCGATCGCATCAACATTCTGCGGTTCAGATACCTGCTAGAAGGGCACACCCTGAGCCCGAGGATTTCGCAAGTCATTAGCACCTAGCTCGGTGCCTACGGCCTGCTACTCAAGAGCAGCACAGTATGAGACGCCACCATGATTGCCGCACCGCGCTCTACCAAGATCAAAGGCGGTGAGCGCGATCCCGAGATGCACCAGGTAAAAAACAATCATGAACTTGAAAAACTTTCGCACACGCATTCGCCATCTTTTTACCGGCTTACGCATCTATAGATATAACTAGTATCCATGTGTGGAATCGCTGCAATCATTGGGAAGCCTCCGGCTGAGGGCTTTGCTGTAATCGGCGATCAGCTGATTTCCTCGTTAAGGCACCGCGGGCCGAATGCTCAGGCCGTGGTTCAGCTTCCCTGTGGTAATGGGCGTGAACTCCTGCTGGTCCATTGCCGGCTGTCGATCTTGGATCTTTCCCCAGCCGGAAATCAACCGATGCGGGATCCAGAGACGGGCAATATGATCATTTTTAATGGCGAGATCTACAACTTTGCGGAACTAAGATCCGAGTTGCAGAAACTGGATCCGAATTACCAGTTTTGTTCCAGCACTGATACGGAGGTGCTTTTGCGCGGCTATGTTGCCTGGGGGACTGAGATGCTAAAGCGGTTGGACGGGATGTTCGCTTTTGTGCTCTATGATCGAAGTCATGGAACCTTGTTAGTCGCCCGTGATCATATCGGAATCAAACCGCTGTATTTTGTTGAAATGAGAGGAGGTGGGCTGGCTTTTGCGTCTGAAGTTCGCGCATTGATGGACGCGGGACTTTGTTCGAGGCAAATTGATCCTGCGGGTATGGCCTCTTTTTTGCGCACAGGAGCGGTGGAGGAACCCGCAACGATCTGCCAAGGCGTATTCGCTTTTCCTTCTGGATCGTGGGCCGAGATTTCCCTGGCGGCTCCCCGATGGCCTGTTCCGGTGCGCTACTGGCGAGCGGAAAATTTTCTCACGGCCCGCTCGGGCGGCAAAGATCACCGGGCTATTTTGGAAACCACGGTGCGCGAGCAGTTGGTCGCGGATGTTCCGGTGGGGTTATTTTTGTCGGCGGGAGTCGATTCAACGGTTTTGGCTGTTAAGGCGACCAAGTTTGCTCCCGATTCATTACAGGCATTTACCCTTCGCTCGGGAGAGGGTGCCGACGATGAGGCAGACCTCGCCGCAACCACTGCCCAACAGCTGGGAATCCGCCATGCGATTGAACCGCTGGCCGCAGCCAGGGCTGAAGCTTGGGTGCTGGATGGTGTCGCGGCGATGGACCAACCATCATCGGATGGTATCAATAGTTACCTGATCTCGCGCATATCCCGGGACCAAGGTATGATTGTGGCTCTGGCGGGAACGGGTGCGGATGAATTACATGGAGGGTATCCCCATTTTCTGAATCTACCGAAGTGGCGGAATGAGATAATGGGGGTGATTGCGGACGTAGCCCTTATCCCTGGGTTGCGATTGGCAAAACGGGCGACGGCAGCCGAACGTCTACAGCTGATTCGTGCAGCAGCGCCCTCGATTGCCGCGATGCTTGCGGAGAAGCGTAGATACTTTACGCCATCTTGGATAACCCAGCACGCCCCTCACTGGGGCGAGGCTGGCGGTGGGTTTATTTCCCCGGGGGACGAACCTGCCGAAGCCAAGGACGCGATCACAGTCGGGGAACTGGAGGGATATTTACGCAACATGCTTCTTCGGGACAGCGATTGGGCGACCATGGCGAATGGCCAAGAGCTGCGCGTTCCGTATTTGGGCAGACGGTACATGGAATTTGTGCTGGGTCTTCCTTGGTCGGAAAAGGGACGCAAGTGGCGGGGGGCAAACAAGCCGCTGCTCTCGCAGGAAATTCCGGATGATCTTCGCGCGATTGGCCGTCGGCCCAAGACTGGATTTGAACTCGATTATTCTGGGATGTTGCTCGGACGCCATGCGGAATTTTTTCGTAGCGCGATTCAGTCCCTTAACGCCGCCGGGTTTGCTCTTGATGGAGACCGCATGCTGAAAGAACTCGCTGCTGAGCATTCCCAAAAGGGGGCACGCCGTGCTTGGTCCCTGTTGGCGCTTGGCGCGTACGTACAACGCCATCGCCTTACGATTTGAAGATACTGCATTTCATTCCAGTTTATGCGCCGGCCTGGAAATTTGGCGGACCAGTACGTAGCGTTAGTGCGCTTGCCGAGGAGCAGGCGCGGCAGGGGCACAAGGTCACGGTGCTCACAACAAATGCAGGCATGACCGCAGCCGATGGGATCATTCCTGATAAATGGATTTTGCGAAACGGAGTGGATGTTTGTTACTGTCGCCAAGAAGATGGATTCGGGATTAAGAGCACATCTTTGGAGAAAAGGGTGAAGGATCGAGCGGGGGAGTTTGATATAATGCACCTATCTGCGATCTGGCATCCCGTGGCACGTGCGGCCCATAACGCGGCGCGCCTGGGAAGAGTGCCAGTGATTGTATCACCGCGGGGTGGACTCGGTCCATATGCGTGGCAGCGCAGGCGCTGGCTTAAAAAAATTTATTACGACCTATTTGAACGCGCGCACTTAAAAGCAGCGGCAGGCTTTCATTTTACTTCTAGTTCGGAAGCACTTGAGTCGGCCCAATTTATATTCAGACAGCCGGCCTGCGTTGTTCCCAACGGAATCGACGAAAGCTTATGGCGACGAAATGAGCTGGCCGCCATCGACTGGCGCGCTGCGCAAGGATTCGCGAAGAGTGATTTGCTGCTGCTTTATGTCGGCCGTCTTCATCATAAGAAGGGTCTGGAGATTTTGCCCGCGACACTGGTCAAAGTGCAGCTCGCGTTCCCTGGCCAACGATTGAGGCTTGTGCTCGTGGGGCCGAACGAGAATGGCACTTTGCAGCAACTTGAAAAGGAGATGGTTCGAGCGGTTTCGCCCGGATGCTTGCAGTGGATACCAACGTTGCCGGCAGTCGCGCTCGCTACGGTCTACTCCGCTGCAGATATTTTTCTGATGCCCAGTTTTCACGAGAATTTCGGCAATTCGGCTATTGAGGCCTTGGCGTGTGGCTGCGTCTCCTTGGTCTCAGCCGAAACCGGATGTTTTGAATTCGGGGATGGGTGCGGCATGAAATCTGTCGCGACGCATGATTCGGACCAGTGGGCCGATGCTATTACCGAGATTTTTAAGAGTGGCCGGAACGTGGTCACTGGCAACGAGCGGACTAAGCTTTTCAGTCGTGTGGGATTGCGTGCAACCGCAACTGAAATAGTTAGATTTTACCAGACGATTCAGACCAAGCCAAAAAATATATGAGTCTCAAATCCCAATTCGGAAAATATGTGCGGCGAAGGTTAGCGAAGCATTTCGGCGGACGCTTGCTGTCTATACGTTATCGCGGATTTGAGTTTTATATCGATCTCGGTGACGGAGTAATCAGTTGGAGACTTTTGTTAGGCATCGGCTTTGAAGAGAAGTCCAAAGACCTCGCGATGAGCTTGGTGCGCTTTGGGGACTGCGTAATAGACGTTGGGGCGAATATTGGAGACTATACTTTGCCATTTTCGGCTGTTGTGGGCCCAAAGGGCCGCGTCATTGCATTCGAACCAGCACATCGTTCGTTCATCGTCTTGCAGAAAAATATCGGGCGTAATGGCGCCCGGAACGTCGAGGCGTATGAAGCCGCGGTAGGGGATGCTGATGGCACATGCACCCTATACTATGATGCGACGAACTTCGGGGGAAACTCATTATCTGCCAGTGCCACGGTTGCCGTAGGGACTGGATTTAAAGTCCCTTTAAAACGCTTGGATACATTTTGTGAGAGTGCCCGAATCGTGCCTGACCTCATTAAGGCGGACATTCAAGGGGCAGAATCGCTCATGCTGACCGGAGCAACGCGCCTGCTCGAAAACGATCGCACCGCATTTTGGATTGAATTCTGGCCTGCGGGCCTTGTGGCCTTCGGGTGCACGGTTGCTCAGTTGCTCGAGTTACTCGGGTCTCACCAGCGGAAGTTATATCTCATCGACGAGGGGAAACTGGTGCCAATTTTGATCGACCAAATTGGTAATATGCCTCTGCAGCATGGTTATGCGGATATTTTATCTGCGCCACAAGGTTGGTTGGAAGCACGGATGATGGTTGAAAAGATATAAACGCAACGTGAGCGCCTACCGACCAACCGAAGAAAACGCCGTGTGTGTGGTCTTAGTCTACGCTGTGCTCCGAGATTGCAGGGGGAAATGCATTGGCTGTGCGCCGAATTCAGGCGCAATGGCCGAATTTTATTTTGCACTCACTTCATCGCCATGAAATCGCCCGTGTTATCCGTCGCTTGTGTTGTCCTCACCAAAAACGAAGAGATCAACATTGAGCGCTGTCTGCGCTCAGTGGCGTGGTGTGCTGAAACCGTGGTGGTCGATTCCGGCAGCACGGACCACACATGTGAGCTCGCCGCGGGGTGCGGAGCCAAGGTATTCACGCATCTACAGCCCGGATCGTTCAACGTCACTGATCAACGCAATTGGGCGCTGGAGAAAACCGGGCTGTCATCGGATTGGGTGCTCTTTATGGATGCGGACGAAGAAGTGCCGTCAGATCTCCGCATTGCCATTGAGGTCGAACTTGGTGCGAATGCCGATCGATTAAATGCTTACGAGCTGACGCCAAAATACCTCTTTTGGGGAAGGTGGCTGAAGCGGACCCAAGGCTATCCGAATTGGCATGAACGCCTCATCCTTCGAGGTGCGACTTCTTTTGCTGGGAGCGGCTACTGGGAACATCTGGATCACCGCGCCAAAGTGGGGCGGATATCTATCTCGTATAATCACTACGCCAATTCGAAGGGCTTTTCCGATTGGTTGGAACGTCATGATCGATACTCAAGCTGGGACGCAGAGAGGATCGTGACATTCCTTGAGATTGGGGGAAGTGAGGCACTGGGCACCGAGAGAAAGAAGAAGCTGCGACGGTTGGCGGCTCGGCTGTGGCCATTGCGGCCATGGGCACGTTTTTTTCAGATGTACATCCTCAGGCTTGGCTTCCTGGAAGGCTTTACCGCCTTCGTATTCTGCCTGCTCTATTTCTTTTACGAATGGATGACGGTGGTGAAAATTATGGAGAGGCGCCGCCAGCAGCAGGGACTGCCGTTGTGAGAAGACCAGATTAGGCACTCGTTTGGTTTTACTTAACGTGGGTGGAAGTGGTTTTGGCGCATGGGAGACGAGGCTTAAGCGTTGGTGAAGGCTCCCCAAGATATACCTATTCATTCAATAATCTTGTAGCTGGAAAGTAATTCGATTTATGAAAATAAGCATTATTACAGTATGCTATAACTCCGCGGCGACGATTACGGATGCACTAAGCTCGGTGGGTGATCAATCGTACGACGATATAGAGCATATCGTTATAGATGGGGGATCAAGTGATGGAACAATCGACCTAGTAAAGCAGTACGGCAAGCGAGTTAGTAAATTTGTCTCAAGCCCCGACCGCGGAATTTACGACGCAATGAATAAAGGAATTGCATTAGCAACTGGTGAGTATGTGGCTTACCTGAACTCAGATGACTTTTATTCTGGCAATACTGTTATTCAACGGGTCGTCGCGGCGATTCAAGAGACTGCTTCTGATGTGATCTTTGGCGATCTTTCTTATGTACAAAAAGAGAATTCCAAACAAAGGGTTCGGTATTGGAAAAGTCAGAGATTTGAATCAGGATCATTAGTGCGAGGTTTTGCTCCGCCCCACCCCACTTTCTTCATGAAGCGCAAACTCCTCAATGAACTTGGTGGTTTTGATCTTTCGTACTCACTGGCTGCGGATTTTGATCTAATGTTTCGGGCTCTCGAGATAAAGAAATATACTTCAACATACGTGCCGCTCGAACTCACCCGCATGCGGACTGGTGGGGCCACCAATATCTCTCTTAAAAACATCATTCGTCAAAATCAGGAAATTCTAAGATGTCTTCGTGCCCACGGTTCGAGTGTTTCAACAACTGGTTTTATCGCAAGAAAAATACTTTCTCGTATATGTCAGAGGTATTTGAAACCTGCCGCCTCCTAATTGTGAGCTTAGGATAATTAATTTTTAGAACATGCGTGTCCTAGTTACTGGCTCTAGTGGTTTTGTGGGCAGAGCACTCATACCTGTACTTCTGCGCCAAGGACATCAACCCGCCGAGGCAGTGCGCCG
>Ga0187844_10003156_pt1 | contig 11123 bp, 6 predicted proteins | sample SpaLakP09_SKY_50_FD_134517 | JGI IMG/M metagenome (GOLD analysis project Ga0187844, IMG submission 134517) | Oligotrophic lake water microbial communities from Sparkling Lake, Wisconsin, USA - SP09_SKY_50 | ecosystem: Environmental > Aquatic > Freshwater > Lake | place: USA: Sparkling Lake...
CTCACCGTAGAAGACGCATTCTGCAACAGATCATAGGCACCATAGCGCACCAGACGCGAGCTGAGGGTAAAGTCCTTCCAACTCGTCGTGTTGTTCAGGAACGCTTTGGTCTTGGGCAGGTTCGTGGTCAGATTGCTGCGCGATGCACGGTCGAACAATTCGGTCGACAAGGCGGAAAGCTGTGGCGGATTGGCAATAATATGGGTGATGGATGTCTCGTTGTAGTTGAAACCAAAGCTCCATTGCATCTTCACCGTATCGAACAAAGTGTGGCGATAGCTGGCCACCACATCGATGCCGCGCGTGCGTGTATCAATCGCGTTGGTGTAATATTGCGCGCTGAGCGCCGGGGACAGGCCGTTGGCGACCAGGATCGGGATAATGGTCGCCCCCGTCAGCGTGCTGGTAACAACGATGCGGTCCTTGACCTCGATCTGATAGGCATCGACTGTGATGTTCAGCGCGCGCAGCGGAGTCAGGACGAAACCGGCACTCAGATTGGTCGATTTTTCAGGCTTGAGCGGCGTGGCGCCAAGCGCGATGGCCGCCGCCGAATTCACGGGCAAGGTCTTGATCTGCAACAGCACATTGTTCACACCCAGCACGGTGCGGAACTGGTTGGTGGTCTGGGTATAGATCTGCTGAGCCACCGCAGGCGCGCGAAAACCGGTGTTGGCGGCGGCCCGGAAGGACAGCCAGGGCGTCGCGGCATAACGGCCATTCAGCTTCCAGATCAGCGTGTCGCCGCTGGCATCATCATAATGCTCGAACCGCACCGCGCCGCCGATGGTGAGGTTGCGATTGGGGTCATAGGCCGCATCGGCATAAACCGACACGTTGCTGCGCGCCATGAACGCGGCATCCTGCGGCTGGAACCCGGCAGAGCTTTGCGCGCCCGGCGTGCGAACGCTGGAACCAACCGTGGTGAATGCGCCCGCGGCATAGCTGGCCGGATCGCCGGACAAGGTGCGGTAGGTTTCGCGGCGGAACTGCGCCCCGCCCGATACCTGCAACTTGCCCGCACCCACATCATAGCCGCGCGTCAGATCCAGCGAACTGGTGAACTCGTTCGATTTAAGCGTGCCGATGTAAAAGCTGGTCGGGCTGGCGGCGCCAAGCGTGGGGTTGATCGTGCCTTCCGATGTCTGGCGGGCGCGGTTGCTGCCATAGGTGGCCGACAGGTCCCAGTTCCAGCCCACCACTTGGCCCCGCAGGCCCAAAGCGCCCTCGTAATCTTCTTCGTCAACCTTGACATGCGGGCGATAGCCATCCGGGTAAATCGCCGCGATATTGTTGATATCGCTTGGATAGCGATAGGAATACCAAAGATCCGAATGCCGCTGGCTGTAGGTGCCGAAAGAATAGACCTCGATATTGCCCAGATCATAGGAGGCATTGTACGAGGTGTTGATGCTCTTTTGCGGCATGACGCCATAGCTGATCGTGACCAGCCGGTTGGCCGCCGCATCGCGCGGGTCCAGCACGCCGCTCACCACCGGATACAGACAGGTCGTCTGGGCCGCCAGCGTGCAGGGGGCGATGGGATCGGCCCGGTTCGACATCAACTGCTTCTTGGCGCTGACCGACAGGTTGAGGAAACCGCGCTGGCCCAGCTTGAACCCGGCATTGGCCTCGGCGCGAAAGATTTCGCCATCGCTGCGGTCCATGTTCTGGCCAGCCGTAAAGGCGGCGCTGCCCCCGCTGCTTTTCTTTTTCAGGATGATGTTGATGACACCGGCAATCGCGTCCGAACCATATTGCGCGGCGGCACCATCGCGCAGCACCTCGATGTGATCCACCGCCGAGGTCGGGATCATATCCAGATCGGAAGGGACCGAACCGTTGTAAACCGATGAAACGGCGTTGATGAGCGAGGTCTTGTGGCGGCGTTTGCCATTGACCAGGATCAGCGTCTGATCGGGATTAAGCCCGCGCAAGCCGCCCGTGGCAATGATCGTCGAGGTGGCGCCCCCGGCGCGCGCGGGCAGATTGAAGGATGGCACCAGCGTATTGAGCGCGGCAAAAATGCCCGCCTTACCGGTCTTTTCCAGCTCCGCGCCGCTGATCACATCGATCGGCGTCGGGCTGTCCACAACCGTGCGCGGTTGCCCCAGCGATCCGGTAACGATGATCGCGGTGCCCGCATCGCCCTCTTCCGCCTGCGGTGTGGCTGAACTCGGTTGCTCTGTGGCCTGCCCGGCAAAGGACAGCGCGATGGCATTGGCCGACGTGTGATTGATCCGCAGCCCGGTGCCCGCGATCAGCAGGGAAAGCGCCGCTTCGGGCGTCATCCGGCCGGTGACCGATTGCGCACGCAGCCCGGCAACCTGATCATAAGGAAACAGGATCTGAAGGCCCGACTGCTTGGCAAATAACGTCAGCGCGCTTTGCACGGGCTGGGCCGGAATGCGGAACTGGGTGGCGGCGGCATCCTTTGCCATGCCGGGCGTGGCCATAGCCAAAGTCGGCATGGACAAAGCAAGCGCGGAAGCCGCGCGCAAAAAGGCGTAATGTTTGATAGTAACCATGACCGTTGTTCACCCCCCGGCGTTTGTACTGGGTACAAGGGCAGAAACGGAGGGAGTTTTGTTTTCTGCCATTCGCCATGCATATTTTCTGTCATAATTTTGCGGCCAATGATTTTACGGTCGCTTCGCCGGCTTGGACCCGGCACCAAAAAAGGCAGATTTTTCGTTCCGATAGCAGAAGACTACGCCCCATCCGTTTACCCCTCGGACAAGCACCCCGCGCGGGCCTCTGTATAGATTGCTTAGCATGAGGATCCGGGTGTGGTGAGTGGCAGCGACAAAGCACAGGATCGCGCGGCGCAGCGTAAAGCGCTTGAAGCCGAAGCGGCACGGCGCTTTCTCAAGGCCCATGCCGGTAACACGCGGCAGGATTGGGATGAGGCGATGGCATGGGTCGCCCTGCGACCCGAACACGGGGTGGCCTTTGCCAAGGTCGAGGCGGGCTGGGAGTTTGCCGAAGGGCTGAGCCCCGAAGCGCCCGCCACGCCCCCATGGATCGGCGAGCGCATCGACCGGCGGATCGCGATCTCGTTGATCGCCGCCACGATCATCGGCATCATTTTTACCGTCACCCTGCAATTGCACGGCTCGGTGGATCGCTATCATACGGCGCTGGGCGAAGACCGGTCGGTCAGGCTGGCCGATGGCTCGCTCATCCATCTCAATACGGCCACATCGGTCGAGGTGGCACTGCGCGAGGATGGCCGCAGCGTCAATCTGTTGCGGGGTGAGGCGCGCTTTGACGTGGCCCATGATGCCCGGCGCCCCTTTCATGTCACCATAGGCAGCGCCACCGTGCGCGCCGTGGGCACAGCATTCAACATCAGGCTGCGTTCGGAGATGACCGAGCTGACGGTCATCGAAGGCGTGGTGGCGGTCAGGGACGGCGGATCGACGCCGCGCCGTGTGGCCGCGGGCAGTGGGGCGGCGATCCGTGGCGGGACGGTTGCCCTCACCGCTCTGCGGCCGGCGAGCATTCAGCAGCGTATGGCATGGGAGCGTGGACGGATAGAGCTGGACGGCGCGACGCTGGCGCAGGCGGTGGAAGATATGAACCGCTATCGCGCGCATCCGCTCATTCTGGGGGATTCCAAACTGGCGGCCCTGCATGTGGGAGGATCGTTCCACATCCGCCAGTCCGACGATTTCGTAAAAGCTTTGAGCGCGAGTTTCGGCATTCGCGCCATCAAGGGGCAGGACGCCTCCATTATATTGATGCCCCCCGGCGGCGATGAGTAACAGATCGGGCGCGGACATCCGTTTTGACGGCCATGAACCTGCAAACCGATCACCAAGCCTTCCCTGTCCTTTCAGGACAACCCGCACCAAAATCGCGCCTGTGGTCGATCTTTGGCGGGTCGATGGGCAATCTGGTCGAATGGTACGACTGGTACGTCTATTCGGCCTTCACCTTGTATTTTGCGCCCGTCTTCTTCCCCAGTGATGACAGCACGGCACAATTGCTCAATGCCGCCGCGATCTTTGCGGTGGGTTTCCTGATGCGGCCATTGGGCGCATGGCTGATGGGCATGTATGCCGACCGCAAGGGGCGCAAGGCCGGGCTCACCCTGTCCGTCATGCTGATGGGCGGCGGGTCAATGATGGTGGCGATCATTCCCGGCTATGCCACGATCGGGGTCGCCTCGCCATTGCTGCTGCTGTTGGCGCGGCTGTTGCAGGGCCTGAGCGTGGGCGGCGAATATGGCGCCAGCGCCACCTATCTGTCGGAAATGGCCGCCAGCAAAAAGCGCGGGTTTTTCTCCAGCTTTCAATATGTCACGCTGATCGCCGGGCAATTACTGGCGCTATGCGTGCTGCTGCTGTTGCAAAAATTGCTGACCGAGGCTCAGCTTGAGCAATGGGGCTGGCGCATTCCCTTCGCGGTGGGCGGCATCATGGCGGTCAGCGTGTTCCGCCTGCGGCGCGGCCTGCGCGAAACCGAGGCCTTCACCGACACGCAGGCCGACCGAAAGGCGCCCAAATCCACTGGGCTGGCGCTGTTCCGCAATCATCCGCGCGAAGTGTTCACAGTGATGGCGCTGACCGCCGGCGGCACTTTGGCCTTCTATGCCTACAGCACCTATATGCAGAAGTTTCTGGTCAACAGCGCCGGTTTCGGGCGTCAGACGGCCACGGCCATCATGGCCTCGGCCCTGTTCATCTACATGCTGCTACAGCCTATCGCGGGCGCGCTTTCGGACCGGATCGGGCGCAAGCCGCTGCTGGTGGGTTTTGGGGTTGGCGGCGTGCTGTTCACCACCGTCATCTTCACCCGGCTGGAAACGGTGACATCCTCCTTTGCCGCGTTCCTGCTGGTGTTGGGGGCGCTGATTATCGTCACCGGCTACACCTCGATCAATGCCGTGGTGAAGGCCGAATTGTTCCCCGCCCATATCCGCACGCTGGGCGTTGCCCTGCCCTATGCGCTGGCCAACACGCTGTTTGGCGGGACGGCGGAATATGTCGCCCTCTGGCTCAAGCAGGAGGGCATGGAGAACGGCTTCTATTGGTACGTCACCGCGATGATCGGCGTTTCGCTGCTGGTCTATCTGCGCCTGCCCGACACAAGAACCCACAATCAGATGCCCGCCGATCAGGAGACACTGTGATGAATGTGAAGAAATGCACTCTGGCCTTGCTGCTTGCCTCGTCCTGCACGGCGACCATGGCGCAGGCGCCCGTCGCCCTGCCCTTTGAGGAAGTGCAAAAGGATGCGTTCGGGGTCGAACCGGGCAAGAACAGCATGTCGAACAGTTGGGCCGATTACGACCATGACGGCAATCTGGACTTCGCCGTTTCCATGAAGAATGGCGAGGTCCGCCTTTACCACAATGAGCATGGCAAATTCGTCAATGTCGGCCCGGCGATGGGCCTGCCGCAAAAGGGCAGCTATGAAATCCGCGGGGTCAGCTGGGGCGATTATGACGGCGATGGCTGGGCCGACCTGCTGCTGGGCCCCACCGATCCCAAGGAACTGACCAAGATCCTGCACAATGATCAGGGCAAGGGCTTTACCGAGGTTTCGGCCAAGCTTGGCCTGACCATCCCGGGCCGCTCCGCACGCCAGTCAAGCTGGGTCGATTATGACAATGACGGTCGGCTGGACCTGTTCGCATCGGATCGCGTTGGCAAGAACCGACTGTTTCACAATGATGGCGACTCTTTCCGTCAGGTGTTTGCCGATGGGCCGCTGACCACGTTCAAATCCACCGTCGGCGCCTGCTGGCTGGACTATGACAAGGATGGCGATCTCGACCTGTTCCTTGCCAACCAGTCGGGCCAGACGGACTCGCTGTTGCGCAATGACGGCAAGACGGGCTTTGTCGATGTCGCGCCCGCGCTGGGCATGAATTCGCCGGGGCGGCCCAAGGAAGAAGGCGGCGTGGGCTGCGCGGTGGGCGATTATGACAATGACGGCAATCTGGACATCTTTGAACCGATCTATGGCAAGAACAAGCTGTGGCACAACAATGGGGATGGCACCTTTACCGATGTGGCCGAAAAGATGGGCGTGGCCACCGATCACCACTCGGTTGGCGCGTCATGGGGCGATTATGACAATGACGGGCTGCTCGATCTTTTCGTGACCACTTATGTGGGCGCCCCCGGTCAACAGGAGCCCAAGGACGAGCTGTTCCACAATCTGGGGCCCAAGGGCTTCGTCGATGTGCTGCTCAATGGCGGGCCGCTCAATCAGGCGGACCACGGCGTGCAATGGGTCGATTACGACAAAGACGGCGGGCTGGACCTGTCGATCACCGACAATTACGGGCCGACCGGCGGCCATCCGCTGTTCCATAACACCCTGCCCGCCGCACAAAAACGCAGCCTGAGCGTGCTGGTGACCGATGCCAAAGGCCATCTGACCAAGGCCGGTTCAGAGGTGCGCCTTTACGACAAGCAAGGCAAAATCCTCGCCACGCGGCAGGTTTCGACCGGCGATGGCTATAACAGCCAGAACGCCGGGCCGGTCACCTTCGGGCTGACCAGTATGGCGCCGGTCCGGGTCGAGGTCACCTTCATGAGCAATCATGGACGCAAGGTGCAGACAATCGCCAGAATCGACCCGGCGCTGTATCGCGGAAAATCGCTGATCGTCGCGGAAAAATAAGCCCAGGGCGCGGCCTGCCCTGACCGGCTGGCCGCCGCCATCAAATCGCAGGATTGCCCGATGGGGGTATGCCCTCGGATCTCTCGGCGCCGGGCAGCAGGATCACCGCGCCATCATTGCCTTCCATCACCCGGATGCCGAAGGACTGTTTCAATGCATCGACAAAATCGGCCGAATTGTTGGCGGAAAACATGCCGCCCATGCGCAGCCCATACAGATCAGGGTCACCGATGACCAAGGGCTTGGTGCGATAGCGGTTGAATTCATCCACCGCCTGAGCAAGCGTTGCGCCATCAAGCTGGATCTTTCCCTCCTGCCATGCGGTCCGCCGCTCCAGATCGAGAGGGGCAAGCTTTATCATCGACACCGCCGTGGCCCGGATCATCGCCGATGTGCCCGCAGGCACCGTGGCCGCAGGCGCCCCATCGCCCATAATCGCCACCTGTCCATCGATCACGGTCAATTCGGTAAAATCCTTGCGCAGGCGCAGGTTGAACACCGTGCTCAGCGCCTGCACCGCACCATCGCGCGCCGTCACCAGAAACGGCCGCGCCGGGTCATGGGCAACATCAAAGCGCGCCTCACCCTTCAGAAAATGAACCGTGCGGCGGTCCTTTTGCAGACTGACATCGATCATGGTGTCAGTGTTGAGCCGGACCTGGCTGCCATCGGCCAGATGGATCAACCGTTCCTCGCCCACCCGCGTGCTGTAACGCTCAGCCGCACCCATGCGCCACAGCACCAGCGATGCGGCAACCGCCAGCCCGGAACCCGCCGCCAAGGCCCCAAAGGCGCGGCGAGACAGACGGCGCGGCGTATTTGTCTCGTCATCGGCATCATCAACGGATACGCCCGGCCTATCGGCCAGCAAATCTCCCTGCGATGCGCGCAGCGCCTCGGTCATATCCCAACTGGCCTCGACCTTGGCAAAAGCTACGCCATGGGCGGGGGACAATTCGATCCAGCGAGAGGCCTGCTCCCACGCTTCCGCCGAGCCGCCATCGCCTCCGCTGTCCCGCACCAGATGGAACAGACGCGCCGCTTCCTCTTCAATCGCGTGCCTTTGCTGGCTGGGCGATACCGGGAGCGCGGTCGGGGTTGTCAAACTGTGCATCCTCGAATTGGCCAAGGGCCTGCATGACTTTCAATGTCGCTCTGGCAATATGCTTGTCGATTGTGAAGACGGATAATCCCATCTCCTCTGCTATTTCTTTCACCGGCCTATCATGAACGCGCCGCAAGATGAAGGCTCGGCGGCATTGGGATGGCAATGTTTCGACAATCGCTTCCACCCGCCGCAACTGGTCGCGGGCCTGTAGCATACGTTCGGCCGACATAGTGTCGGCCACCAGATCCAGATCGGCGATTTCTTCCAAAACGACAATTTTTGCCCGCCGGGCCTCGTCGATCAACAGATTGCGCGCGATCTGGAACAAATAGGAGCGCCCGGCTGTGATGCGCTCGAAACTGGCGGTCGCATAGGCTCTGGTCAGCACCTCGGCCACAACATCGTCGACATCGTCATGCTGGCGCATCACGCGGCGCATCCGCCCACGCAGCGCGCCTTCGTGGGGAAGAATCACCGCCTTGAACCAGTCAAGTCTTAATCGGACAGGATCCTTGGCCACGCTTTGCTCCCCTTGCGAATCCAGCTTCCGCAGAACGATTTCTGCGATCTTCCATCAAGAAGCGTGGCGGTGCCATACGTCAAACGAACCGGATACCGAGATTTTCTCATAAGTTCACAACCGGCACTGGCAGAATTTGCGATGCCATCCGTTTCCACGTGACAGAACATCCCAATTCAAGGGAAACCCAATGCCGGGAAACATTGTGATCGCTTTACGATATCACTATAAATCGGGCAAATTTCAGCCACTTTGTATGGCCGCTGTTGCGACAGGCGGGCAATACCTTCAACCGGCGCCTATGGCTTCACAGGCGACTATGTCCATGTTTGTGCAAGGGTGAACTTCTGATGACGCGAAACCTTATCACCATTGCCCTGCTGGGCACCGCCGCCCTGACCTTGGGCGCGGCATCCTCCGCCAAAACGCCGGTCAAACATGTGCCGACCGCAGCATCCGCCACGCCTCGCACCGGCACGGAAATTCTCTGGGACAGCTTTGGCGTGCCCCACATCTATGCCAAGACCGAAGCGGGCGGCTTCTATGGCTTCGGCTATGCGCAGGCGCAGGCCCATGGCGACATCCTGCTGCACATGCTGGGCGAAGCGCGCGCCCGCGCGGCGGAATATTGGGGCGACAAATTCGCCAAGCAGGACCGCTGGCTGATTGCCAATGGCGTGCCGGAACGCTCGGCCCAGTGGTTTGCGCAGCAGACGCCGCAAATGCGCGCCGATCTGGATGCCTTTGCCGCCGGGATCAACGCCTATGCCAAGGCCAATCCGGGCAAGCTTGCCCCCGAGGTGCTTCAGGTGCTGCCCATTCGCGGCGTGGACATTATGGCCCATGCGCATCGCCTGATGAATTACGTCTATATCGCCCCGGACCAGCGCGTGCTGGTGGATGCGGCCACCAACAATGCGGGCGGATCGAATGCATGGGCGGTGGCCCCTTCGCGCTCGGCCAGCGGGAACGCGATGCTGCTGGCCAACCCGCATCTGCCATGGGCGCCCAGCATCCTGACCTATTTCGAGGCGCAGATCACCGCGCCCGGCCTCTCGCTCTATGGCGCAACGCAGGTCGGCCTCCCGGTGCTGCGTTTCGGGTTCAACAACAATCTGGGCTTCACCAACACCGTCAACACCATTCAGGGCTACACCTCCTATAAGCTGACGCTGGCCGAGGGCGGCTATGTGTTTGACGGCAAGACCCTGCCCTTCACCACTGCGCAGAAAAGCTTCAAGGTGCGCCAGAGCGATGGCAGCCTGAAGACCGAGACCTTCACCCAGCGCTATGCCGTGCAAGGCCCGGTGTTCGACCTGCCCGGTGGCAAGGAGACCATTGCCCTGAAGGTTGCCGGGCTGGACCGTCCCGGCGTGCTGCAGCAATATCTCGACATGGGCAAGGCGCAGGACTGGACCCATTTTGAAAAGGCGCTCAAGACCGTGCAGGCGCCGATGTTCAACATCGTCTATGCCGACCGTGCGGGCCATATCCTCTATCTGGATAATGGCATCCTGCCTGTTCACAAACAGGGCGGCAGCTATGCCGACTGGGTCAAGCCTGTGGCGGGTGACACGTCCTCCACCCTGTGGAAGGATGTTCACAGCTATGCCGACCTGCCCAAGGTGCTGGACCCGGTCAGCGGTTTTGTCCAAAATGCCAATGATCCGCCATGGCTGGCCACCTATCCGCGCGTGCTCGACCCAAAGCAGTGGCCCTCCTATGTCTCGGCCATCGGCCCGATGAGCCAGCGCGCGCAAATGTCGGTCAAGCTTTTGACCGAGACACCTAAGCTGAGCTTTGACGACTTCGTGGCGCGCAAACTGACCACGCGCTCGTTGATGGCGGATCGCCTGCTCCCCGACTTGCTGGCTGCGGCCAAGGACAGCACTGATCCCGACATTCAGGCTGCGGTGGCCGTGCTGTCCGGCTGGGACCATCAGGACAATGCCGATAGCCGGGGGGCGCTGCTGTTTGAAACATGGGCCTTGCTGTTTTCGCCCGGCAATTTCACCAGTCAGGCCAATTATGCAGTGAAATGGACCCTCGATGATCCCATCGAAACCCCGCGCGGGCTGAAAGATCCCGCCGCCGCCGTGGTCATGCTGAAACAGGCGGTGGCCAAAACGAAACAACTCTATGGCGCCATCGACCGGCCTTTCGGCGATGTCTCGCGCTTTCATCTGGGGTCTGTGAACCTGCCGGGCAATGGCGGTTTCGGCAATACCGGCGTGTTCCGCACGATCACATGGGGCCCGATGAAGGATGGCGAACGCACGCCCCAGCATGGCGAGACATGGGTTTCGATGGTGGAATTTTCCACGCCGATGAAGGCGGTGGGCATGATGAGCTATGGCAACTCCAGCCAGCCCGGATCGCCCCATAATTCCGACCAGCTCAAGTTCCTGAACGCCAAGACATTCAGAACGCTTTGGATTGACCGCAAGGATGTCGAGGCGCATCTGGAAGCAACCACCAAATTCTAAACGCTAAAGGCTCTGGTGTTGCTGCGGACATTGTTCGCCACCAGAGCCTTTAGCTTAGAAATAGGGTTGCGGATAAAGTCATAGCAATCACCTGAACAACCATATCCCGCCTCGGCCAGCGCAATGGCGGGCGCAATCGCGCGAGTGCCAATTTGGCTCGCCATACCGGCGAATGAACCAAATCGAATATCGACCTCGTTATATATTTGGCCGGCGGCGGCGTGTCGGTCTGGACATCCGCCGCAGCCGCGCCATCTTGGGAGGCGACGCATCCTGCCGTCCACATCCCCCATATGGAGGCTCCATGCCCGCGATCCTTTCGATCGAAGCACTCGGCAAACAGTATAAATCCGGCCACAAGGCGCTCGAA
>Ga0187844_10003158_pt1 | contig 11119 bp, 7 predicted proteins | sample SpaLakP09_SKY_50_FD_134517 | JGI IMG/M metagenome (GOLD analysis project Ga0187844, IMG submission 134517) | Oligotrophic lake water microbial communities from Sparkling Lake, Wisconsin, USA - SP09_SKY_50 | ecosystem: Environmental > Aquatic > Freshwater > Lake | place: USA: Sparkling Lake...
CCCACTGTTTGCGCTGCTCTTTGGCGCGCTTTGGTTGGGCGAGGAAATTACCCTCTCCTTGCTGGGCGCGCTGGCGATGGTGTTTGTGGGAATTTCGCTGGTGAATCGGCGTAGGCCGGTGGTGGAGCCAGAGAGGCCAGTGCAGGCCTAAGGTAGCGCATTGGTGCGACCCAGGTTGGTTCGGAGTGGTGCTCAGCAAGGCACCAATTTCCTGGCAATTGACGACTTCCATAAAAGTTCTCGCACCTTCCCCTAGGGAATGCAATTACCGCTTAGTATCGAACTAATTTTTGATTTGGTGATGTATCACGGATGAGCAACCTCTTTTTCGAAAAACCCATCCTCAACTCCCCCTATGACTACCCCAGTCAGCATTGGGAGCTGGATAAAACGGGCCAGCCGACCCAAAAGGTTGTCGCGGCGCGTCGCCGGGCTGAATTCATCACGCCCATCCCCAAGCCAAAAAAGCGCAAGGCCAAAGATGCGCAGTCTGAATTGGACATGGGCCATGAGGTTTCTTCCGAAGAGCAGCAATACCACTCGGCCATCATCAACGGCGTACGTGCAGAGGTGGACAAATGGCGGGCTATTCCCAACCCCAACGATTGGGGCGTCACGCCGGAAACCGCTCGCCTGCTGCAACACTGGCGCCACCACGAATTCAGTGGCGTGCGTCCCTTCTTTTGCCAGGTCGAGGCGATTGAAACCGCCATTTGGCTGATTGAAGTGGCCCCCAACAAGGGCAAGGCTGCGCAAACATTTCTTGACCACCTGCGCGATGCCAACGAAGACGCCAACCCCGGCGTGATGCGCCTGGCCTTGAAGCTGGCCACCGGTGCAGGCAAAACCACCGTCATGGCCATGCTTATTGCTTGGCAAACCATCAATGCGGTGCGGCACCCAGGCAGTAAAAAATACACCCGCGGCTTTTTGCTGGTAGCCCCGGGCCTGACCATCAAAGACCGCCTTCGAGTGCTGCTGCCCAACGACGCTGAGAGCTACTACAAAACCCGCGAACTCATCCCCAGCGACATGATGGGCGAGCTTGAGAAATGCAAGATCGTCATCACCAACTACCACGCCTTCAAGCTGCGTGAGAGCATTGACATCACCAAAGGCGGCAGGCAACTGATTCAAGGCCGGGGCGGTAACCCGCTTGACACGCTGGAAACCGAAGGCCAAATGATTCGGCGTGTCATGCGCGAGCTCATGGGCCTGAAAAACGTCATGGTTATCAACGACGAAGCCCACCACTGCTACCAAGAAAAGCCCGTCAAGCTGGAAGACACTGACAACCTTAAAGGTGACGACAAAAAAGAAGCCGAAGAAAACAACGAAGCAGCCCGCCTGTGGATCAACGGCATCAAGGTGGTGCAACGCCAATTGGGCCTGAACCGCGTGATCGACCTCTCGGCCACACCCTTCTTCTTGGGGGCTCTGGCTATGTGGAAGGCACCCTTTTCCCATGGACCATGAGCGACTTCTCACTCATGGACGCCATCGAGTGCGGCATCGTCAAGCTCCCACGCGTGCCCGTGGCCGACAACATCCCTGGATCAGAAGTACCCATCTTTCGTAACCTGTGGGATAACATCAGCAAAGACATGCCCAAAAAAGGACGCGGCAAAGCTGAAGGCCTGGACCCACTCAAGTTGCCGACCAAACTGCAAACCGCTCTCTCAGCGCTGTACGGTCACTACTAAAAAACCTACGACCTTTGGCAGCTTGAGGGCATCCGCGTCCCGCCCTGCTACATCGTGGTGTGTAACAACACCTCTACCTCCAAACTGGTGTACGACTACATCTCTGGCTTTCAGCCCGCCGCCAACCCCGACGGCACCCTACCGCCACCCTTCATGGGCGCTCTGCCCTTGTTCTCCAATTACGACGCCCATGGTGAACCGCTGGCACGCCCGCGCACCCTGTTGATCGACAGCGAACAGCTCGAAAGCGGCGAAGCACTGGATGACAACTTCCGCAGCATGGCGGGCACCGAAATCGAGCAATTTCGCCGCGACATCATCGAACGCACTGGCGACCTGCAAGCCGCCAGCAAAATCACCGATGCCGAACTCCTGCGCGAAGTCATGAACACCGTGGGCAAAGTCGGCAAGCTGGGCGAATCCATCCGCTGCGTGGTGTCTGTGTCCATGCTGACCGAAGGCTGGGACACCAACACCGTCACGCATGTGCTGGGCGTGCGCGCCTTTGGCACCCAACTGCTGTGCGAACAGGTCATTGGCCGAGCCCTGCGCCGCCAGTCTTACGAGCTGAACGAAGAGGGCAAGTTCAACGTTGAATACGCCGACGTACTCGGCATCCCGTTTGACTTCAACGCCGAGCCCACCATCTCCAAGCCGGTCAAGCCGCGTGAAACCGTACACGTCAAAGCCATCAAGCCCGAGCGTGATGCGCACGAAATCCGCTTTCCCCGCGTGCAGGGCTACCGCGTGGTGCTACCCGAAGAAACGGTAAGCGCCGTTTTTAACGAAGACTCCACCCTGGTGCTCACGCCCGAACTGGTCGGCCCCTCCATCACCCGACAAGAAGGCATCATTGGCGAGGGCGTCGAGCTGACCCTGGCCCACACCCGGGACATGCGCACCTCCACGCTGCTTTACCACCTGACGCACCGCCTGCTGTACACCAAGTTTCGCGACCCCGGCGAAGAAGCCAAGTTGCACCTTTTTGGCCAACTCAAGCGCATCGTCAAACAATGGCTAGACCAACACCTGGAATGTAAAGGCGACACCTACCCGGCGCAGTTGCTCTATTTGGAGTTGGCCGACCGCGCTTGTGAGCGCATCAAGCAAGCCATTGATCGCGCGAATCTGGCGCAAGGCAACAGCCAAATCCAGGCGGTGCTCGACCCTTACAACCCCGTGGGCAGCACCACCCATGTGAACTTCACCACCAGCAAAACCGAGCGCTGGGAGGCCAGCAGCCAACACTGCCACCTGAACTGGCTCATCATGGACAGCGACTGGGAGGCCGAGTTTTGCCGAGCTGCCGAAGCCCACCCCCAAGTACGCAGCTACGTCAAAAACCACAACCTGGGCTTTGAAGTGCCCTACCTGGTGGGTGCCGAAACCCACCGCTACCGTCCCGACTTCATCTTGCGCATAGACGACGGCCATGGCCCAGACGATCTGCTCAACTTGGTGGTCGAAATCAAAGGCTACAGAGGCGAAGACGCCAAAGATAAAAAAGCCACCATGGAAACCCGCTGGCTGCCCGGCGTGAACAACGCCAAGCACCACGGGCGCTGGGCCTTTGCCGAATTCACAGATGTGTACGCCATGCAAAAAGATTTTGGCGACAAGGTGCAGGCACAGTTTGATGCCATGGTCAAAAACCACCTGGGGACAATCCGTCCCCAGAGCCACGCAGCGGCCTAAGGGTTAACAGGGAGACCACCATGGTGAAACACCGTGTGTATAATTTGCAGCACATCCGCCCCTTGGCAGTACGCCCTCTCACATATCCCGAGAGTGTGCCGAACCCCTGGGGCATTTTCATTTCTGGCACGCCAAACAAGGAGCCAGCATGAGCAGCCAGCAAATCGCAATCCTTATCGACGGGGGCTTCTTCCTCAAACGACTGAGCAAGCTGGTGCCCGTCAACCATTGCGACACCCCTGAAAACATCGCCCATTGCGTGCGCAAACTCTGCTTTAACCATGTCATGCGCCTCAAGGGTGGCAGTGGCAAGCTCTGGCAACAGCACCTCTACCGCGTCTTCTTCTATGACGCGCTGCCCTACGACGGCAAAGCGCACCACCCCGTCACCAATCGCCACATCGAGTTTGGCAAATCGGATTTGGCCAAAGCCCGTCAGGCCCTGTTCGAACAACTGCGCAAAGAACGCAAACTGGCTTTACGCTTGGGCAAGGTCAACCGCGACCACGACTGGACGCTGGCCCCACGGCTCACCAAAACCGCACTCAAAACCCGCGAGCAACTCGCCCCGCTGCAAAACCTGGCCAACCAGTTGCAACAAGCCGCTGACCCCACCCAGCCCGTGCAACTGCAACTGAGCGCCGAACAAGCCCAACAACTGCTGGCCGCACATGACTTTTGGCAGAACCTGCAAGCTGGTGACGTGGCCCTGGGCCTGCGCCAAAAAGGCGTGGACATGCGCATTGCCATCGACATCGCCAGCCTCACCCTTAAAAAGCAGGTCAACACCATCGTGCTGGTGGCAGGCGACAGCGACTTTGTGCCCGCCGCCAAACTCGCTCGCCGCGAGGGTATGGAATTCATCCTCGACCCCCTGTGGCAAAACGTCAACGACGACCTGTTTGAACACATCGACGCCTTGCAATCAGGCCTGAACCGACCTGCCCTTGACAACCATTTTGTTGACGCTAACAAAATGGTTGAGCCAACACCCGTATAAAAAGACCTTGACCCATGGCCACCCGCAAAACTACCCCCAAAGCGCCCAAAGCCGACCTGCAAGTCGAAACGCTCAAGCACGCTGACGACACGCGCAAAAACATCCCCACCGCCGAGTTTCAGTCGGTGGTGCAGCGCGAACACCAGCAGCCCGTGCAAGTGACTTACGAGCGTGGCGCACCCGCTGGCCCCCTACAAGCCGAACGCAACGACCGCAACCGCGACCTGGACCCACAGTTGGTGTGGCGCGGCAAAGACTTGGCCGATTGGTCAGACCTGGTGGTCAACGCACCTCCGCTGTACATTCAGGAAAAAGTGCACCCCAAGGTGCTGATCGACGACCTCAAGCGCCAAAGCGACAAAGCCAAAGCCGCCAGCGCCCCAGAACAACAAGGCTTTACCGCCGACCTGTTTGGCGACATGGCCAAAGACTTCAACGGCGTGCCCGAGGGCGACGCCAAAACCGAGTTTTATGCGCACGACCAGCATTGGTCCAACCGCATGATCTTGGGCGACAGCCTGCAAGTCATGGCCAGCCTGGCCGAGCGTGAAGGTCTTCGCGGCAAAGTGCAATGCATTTACTTTGACCCGCCCTATGGCATCAAGTTCAACAGCAACTTTCAGTGGAGCACCACCAGCCGTGACGTGAAAGACGGCAACGCCGACCACATCACCCGTGAGCCCGAAATGGTCAAAGCATTTCGCGACACTTGGCGCGACGGCATCCATTCTTATCTGAGCTACATCCGGGACCGCCTGACCGTGGCGCGTGATCTGCTGACCGAATCAGGCTCGATCTTTGTGCAAATTGGGGATGAGAACGTGCACCGCGTTCGGGCGGTGATGGATGAGGTTTTTGGTCCTGAAAATTTTTTCGCACAAATTTCATTTGTGAAGGCAGGTGCACTTGGTGCTACCGGCCTACCTAGGCAACTTGATTACATAATTTGGTTCGCAAAAAATATCGAATCAATTAAATACCGAAAAGCTCTTCTGCCAAAGTCGGTTGATGAATTGGGGCAATACACACAAATCGTTGAATCTGATTACAGTCTTCGACCACTTTCATCAAATGAAAAAGCAAACCCAAAAACAATACCCATCGAAAAACTAAGCCGTCTTGTTTCATTTACAAAGCCAGGGCCAGGCGCAAGGTATCCACTTAAATTTGAAGGAAAGGAGTACATGCCAGGGACTCGTTGGTGGGGCTTCCCTGAACACAGCACTGAGCAAATTAAAAAGGCTGGTCGCTTCAGAAGGCAAGGAAATTCAATTGCCAGTCTGCGCTACTGGGCAGATTACGCAGTGGAGGAAATCTCAAATATTTGGACTGACACCGCCTCTGGTAGTGGCATGGACAAAGTTTATGTAGTCCAAACTAACGAAAAAGTAATTCAGCGCTGCATGCTGATGGCAACCGACCCCGGTGACCTCGCTCTCGACCCAACCTGCGGATCAGGCACCACCGCGTACGTCGCCGAACAATGGGGCCGCCGCTGGATCACCATCGACACCTCCCGCGTCGCACTCGCCTTGGCCCGTGCCCGCATCATGGGCGCACGCTACCCCTTCTATCTGTTGGCCGACAGCAAAGAAGGCCAAGCCAAAGAAGGCGAAGTCACGCGCACCGCACCCAAGAGCCACACCACCCACGGCAACATCCGCCAGGGCTTTGTGTACGAACGCGTGCCGCACATCACGCTCAAAAGCATCGCCAACAACGCCGAGCTCGACGTCATTTACGACCAGAACCAAGCCTTGCTGGAGCCGCTGCGCGAACAACTGAACACAGCACTAAAAGCGCAATGGCAAGAATGGGAAATCCCCCGCGATGCGGGCGACAAGTGGAGCGATGCGGCCAAAAAACTGCACGCCGACTGGTGGAAACAGCGTATTGCCCGCCAGCAAGCCATTGACGCGTCCATCGCAGCCAAAGCCGACTTTGAATTCCTGTACGACCGCCCTTATGAAGACAAAAAGAAGGTGCGCGTGGCCGGCCCCTTCACCGTCGAGAGCCTGCTGCCCCACCGCGTGCTGGGCGTGGACGAAGACGACAACTTGATTGACCCGGCCGTGCAAGAACCGGGCGCGTCTTACGAGCGCAACTTTGCGCAAATCATCCTGGACAACCTGCGCACCGCAGGCGTGCAGCAAGCACACAAGACGGACAAGATCAACTTCACCTCGCTCACGCCCTGGCCCGGAGAATACGTGTGCGCCGAAGGCAGGTACATGGAGGGCGCGGACGCAGAGGGCAAAGGCGGCACCGAAAAGCGCGCCGGCATTTTCATCGGCCCCGAGTTCGGCACCGTCAGCCGCCCAGACTTGGTGACCGCCGCCCGCGAAGCCGGTGACGCAGGCTTTGATGTGCTGGTGGCCTGCGCCTTCAACTACGACGCGCACAGCAGCGACTTTTCAAAGCTCGGCCGCATCCCCGTACTCAAAGCCCGCATCAACGCCGACATGCACATGGCCCAAGACCTGAAGAACACCGGCAAGGGCAACCTGTTTGTGATCTTCGGCGAGCCCGACATCGACATCATCCCGGTGGGCGAGCAAATTCAAGTGAAGGTCAACGGCGTAGACGTGTTCCACCCCAACACCGGCGAAGTGCGCAGCGACGGCGCCGACGGCATCGCCTGCTGGTTCATCGACACCGACTACAACGAAGAAAGCTTCTTCGTCCGCCACGCCTACTTCCTGGGTGCCAACGACCCCTACAAATCCCTCAAGACCACCCTCAAAGCTGAAATTAATCAAGAAGCCTGGGAGTCACTCAACAGCGATACGTCAAGGGCGTTTGACAAGCCGAAGTCGGGGCGGATTGCGGTGAAGGTGATCAATCACCTTGGGGATGAGGTGATGAAGGTATTTAGGGCTTGAAGATGACCGAAGACTTGCACCAAACACTGACATCCATTCGTCCTACCAATTCGGGGGGCGTCATGGATCTTGTGGCCTCGGCTGGCATAGATGTCACGCCATGGCAAACCAAAGCGGACGGCTCACCGGTCAAAAATCCCAGAGCTAACCCACATTACTGTTACGAATGGTCTTTTGGCGGCGGTCAGCAGCCGACAGCCTTGTGCGTATGGCATAAAGACATCACGCTGGGCTCTGTTGGCATCCAGTGTGCGGACAATCTGCGCCACTTTGCGTTGGAGTTGGACCTTGTCGCCATAGAGCAACGAAATCCATCTCACGTCAAATCCAGAGCTCGCGACCAAGCCAAACGTGCCAGAAATTTTGATTCGCAGATTCAAAGGGCTTTCCGGAACGGAACGGCCGTTCGGGTCATCCTTCTCGTTGGAGAAGACAAAGGCACCGAACAATTGGGGTGGGATACGTCCAAAGTGAAATACCGATCACTGGACAATGCCCCTTGGTACGTCCATGCTTATTCGGACTCGGATGGGCAGTTCCTGTTGGTTCGGGATGTCGCACTTGTGAGCACTGTCCAGCCAGATCCCGTTTTGGAACCAATCCCTTTGTATGTGGATCAGTTTTCGATTCCAAAACAGCAAGATCGCGTTCTTGTTGAAACTGCGGTGTTGCCTCGCTCACCAGAGGTCCGCAAGAACGTTCTTCGACGGGCCAAAGGCCAGTGTGAATACTGCGGCACACCTGGATTTCAAATGGCCAACGGTGCTGTCTACCTAGAAACGCATCACGTCATTCCATTGGCCAATGACGGGCCAGACGTCGAGTGGAACATGATGGCCATTTGCCCAAATAACCACCGAAGAGTTCATTACGCACTAGAACGTGAAAACATCACAAAGGAAATGGTAGATAAGCTTGCCTCGCAACAACCCCAGGCCCGCGAACTGCTTACCAGCATGGTCAATCGCTTACTCAATAGTTATCGCAAGCATTGACATGCAGTTCCGCATCTCCGACACCTTCACCGACAGCCTGACCCGCCTGACTGCCGATGAGCAAAAGTCCGTCAAGATCACCGCGTTCGATTTGCAGCAGAACCCGGGCAATCCGGGCCTGAAGTTCCACCGCATCGAGAAGTCCAAGGACAAGCATTTTTGGTCGGTGCGGGTGGGCAGCGATGTGCGGCTGATCGTTCACAAAACCGACAGCAGCTTTTTGCTCTGCTACGCCGATCACCACGACAAGGCCTACCAATGGGCCGAGCGGCGCAAGCTGGACACGCACCCCACCACGGGTGCAGCACAGTGGGTGGAGATTCGTGAGCGGGTGGTGAACGTTGCACCCCCTGCAAACACGCCATCGCGTAGTCAAGGGAATGACAAACCGAAAAGCAAACCGCTGTTGTTTGCCTCCATCACTGACGACCAGTTGTTGGCCTATGGTGTGCCTGCCGAGTGGCTGGCCGATGTCAAGCAGGCCGACGAGGACAGCTTGCTGACACTGGCCGAGCACTTGCCCGCGGAGGCTGCCGAGGCTTTGTTGGAGCTGGCCACGGGCGGCAAGCCTCAACCTGCCAGCATGGGCAAGGCAACCGACCCCTTCAGCCACCCCGACGCACAGCGCCGCTTCCGCGTGATGCATGGCGCAGAAGAGCTAGAGCAAGCGCTCAACTACCCCTGGGAAAAGTGGACCATCTTTTTGCACCCCTCGCAGCAGCAGTGGGTGATGCGCGATTACGCGGGGCCTGCCCGCGTGTCGGGCTCGGCAGGGACGGGCAAGACCATTGTGGCGCTGCACCGGGCCGTGACGTTGGCACGCGAACACCCCGATTCCCGCGTGTGGCTGACCACGTTTTCCAGCGCGCTGGCCCATGCGCTGCAAAACAAAATCAATTGCCTCATCAGTCACCAGCCCCGCCTGGCCGAGCGGCTGGAGGTGGCCGACATGCACACCATGGGCCAGCGGCTGCTGGACCGCTTGACGCCCAAGGGCCAAGCCAAGGCACGCCTGGCCACACCGGCGCAAGTGCGCGAGGCGGCATCTGCCTCACTGGCAGAGGTGAAGGCCGCTAGCGAAGGCGCACTGCTCACCCGCTTTAACCTGAACTTTGTGCTGGGTGAATGGACCGACGTGGTGGACGCCTGGCAATTGCAAAGCTGGGACGACTACCGCGATGTGAAGCGCCTGGGCCGCAAGACCCGGCTTAACGAAGCGCAACGCCAGGCTTTGTGGCATGTGTTCACCGGCATTCAGGCGCGACTGGCTGCGGCAGGCGTGGTCACACACGCAGCCATGTTCACGAAGCTGGCGCACCAGTTGGCGGCACTAAAGCACCCGCCGTTTAACTATGTGGTGGTGGACGAGGCGCAAGACGTGAGCATCAGCCAGCTGCGCATGCTGGCCGCCATGGCGGGCGTGGCCCCTGATGGATCGGGCAGCGTCAGGCGCAACAGTTTGTTTTTTGCGGGCGACTTGGGGCAGCGGATTTTTCAGCAACCGTTTTCGTGGAAAAGTCTGGGCGTGGATGTGCGGGGGCGTTCGCGCACGCTGCACATCAACTACCGCACATCGCACCAGATTCGCCAACAGGCTGACCGTTTGCTGGCGCCAGAGGTGTCCGACCTGGATGGCAACACCGAAATTCGAAAAGGCACTGTCTCGGTCTTTAACGGCCCAGCGCCGCTGATTGCCAGCTACAAAGACCAGGCTGCTGAAATTGCCGCTGTGGCCGATTGGCTCAAGGGCTTGACCGCTGCGGGCTATGCCCCGCACGAGGTGGGCGTGTTTGTGCGGTCAGAGGCGCAAGTCAACAGGGCCATCGCCGCACTCAAAAAGGCGTCCCTGCCTCACCGCGTGCTGGATGAACACGTCGAGACGTCGCACGGCGAAGCCTCGGTATGCACCATGCACCTGGCCAAAGGCCTGGAGTTCAGGGCGGTGGTGGTGATGGCCTGCGACGATGAGGTGATTCCGCTCCAATCACGCATCGAAAGCGTGATGGACGAGTCAGACCTGCAAGAGGTGTATGACACCGAACGCCACCTTTTGTATGTGGCTTGTACCCGTGCGCGGGACAGGCTGATGGTGAGCAGCGTGTCGCCGGCTTCTGAGTTTGTGGATGACTTAGTTCGCTAGATATGCCTGGCAGAAACAACCACTTTGTGTTTGGTGCCGCCAGCTAGGGGTGGCCGCTGCCTGCATCAAATACCAGCGTACTCAGGCTCATGCCAAACCAGCGCGCTTGCGCAATTCAAACTTTTGAATCTTGCCGGTCGATGTTTTAGGGATAGCCTCAAACCGAAAATCGCGCGGCACTTTGTAAGCCGCTAGCAGGGATTTGCAATGCGCCAGCAAGTCTGCGGCGCTGACGCTTGCGCCTTCTTTCAATTCCACATAAGCCACCGGCGTTTCGCCCCATTTCTCGTCGGGCTTGGCGACCACGGCGCAGGCCATGACGGCGCTGTGGCGGTAGAGCGCGTCTTCCACTTCCAGCGAGCTGATGTTCTCGCCGCCGGAGATGATGATGTCTTTGCTGCGGTCTTTGATCTTCACGTAACGGTCCGCCTCCAGCACCGCCAGATCGCCGGTATGGAACCAGCCCCCGGCAAACGCGTCTGCCGTAGCCTTGGGATTTTTCAGGTAGCCCTTCATCACGATATTGCCGCGAAACATGATCTCGCCCATGGTCTGTCCATCGGCCGGCAACTCTTGCATGTGCTCGGGGTCCATCACCGTCATGCCTTCTTGCAGCGGGTAGCGCACGCCCTGGCGCCCATTGAGCCGGGTTTGCTCGGACGCGCTTTGCACTGCCCACTCGGTGCGCTTGGCCGCTACCGAGG
>Ga0187844_10003159_pt1 | contig 11118 bp, 10 predicted proteins | sample SpaLakP09_SKY_50_FD_134517 | JGI IMG/M metagenome (GOLD analysis project Ga0187844, IMG submission 134517) | Oligotrophic lake water microbial communities from Sparkling Lake, Wisconsin, USA - SP09_SKY_50 | ecosystem: Environmental > Aquatic > Freshwater > Lake | place: USA: Sparkling Lake...
CGCCGTCGTCGGCGTCCAGCCCTTCGGCGGCGAGGGCCTGTCGGGCACCGGCCCGAAGGCCGGAGGGCCCAACAGCCTGATCCGCTATGCGGCGGAAAAGGCCATCAGCGTGAATATCGCGGCCCAGGGGGGCGATCCGGCGCTGTTGAATCTTTGAACAAATTGCGCTCTGAGTGCGAGGGGTTACGACCTGCGCGGCGGGAGCTTTTCAAGCTATCGACGGCGAGGGAGTAGACGAACGTCTCAGGCAGAAGCAGGTTGTTTTCCAATGATAGCAGTTGCTGTCCAAGGTCTCTTCGAGAAGAGCGACTCCATTGGCTATGATGCTGTATTTCAATATATTCAACTATTAGATATTGTTGGAGGCGATAACGTTAGAATATTTTCAGAACGATACGACCAAGAAAGATATTCTGATATCAAAATATACCCTATATCTGAGCTAATTCAGTCGGATTTAGCTGACACAGCAACGATAATTTATCACTACTGTGACGGATGGCAGGAGTTTGATGAATTTATAGCCAAGCGTCGCGGAAGAACTATTGTGAGGTGGCACAATAATACGCCGCCTTGGTTTTATGCGTCGCACAATCTCCGTCTTGCTGAGCGATGCGTGAAGGGTTTCGAATCAATTATAGATTTGATTCGGATTCCGAATATAGAGTTTTGGGTAAACTCCAAATTTACAGCTCGTCAACTTGACGCCTTGAGCGGCGGGGGAACTGTTTCCTCAGTTGTTTTTCCCGCTAGTAGATATTTGGACATCCGATCGGAACGCCGAATTTCTCACGTCAGAGATGGCAGTATCCGGCTCTTATTTGTTAGTCGGGTCGTTGCTCACAAGGGGCATTCTCATGTCGTAGAGCTCGCCAAATTTATAGAAAGTAAATTAAATCGAAAAGTACATGTGGATTTTGCCGGAAGACATGATTCGTCGTCCTCTGCCTTCAACAAGAGTTTGCGCGATTTGTGCGAGAAGAGCGGCGCCAGCGTCAAATTTCATGGGGAGGTGGATGAAGATCGACTTCGTGAACTATACCGAAATGCTGACGCTTTCGTGTGTTTTTCTGAACATGAAGGCTTTGGTCTTCCCGTGTTCGAGGCGATGCGGTGTGGTGTGCCCGTTATAGCTTGGTCTCGAACCGCGCTGAACGAACTTCTCCACGGCCATCCCCTTTGCTTCGATCAATTTGATCGTGCCTCGTTTGCTGCAGCAATTGAGGCTCTAGATGACCCTGCTGTTGTCGATGAGGTCGTGGTGCTCCAGGAAAAGCTCGCAAGAGCGTACAGCCGCAAACATGTGCGTGCTCAACTGACCGCTGCGCTTAACGGCGGAGTTGCACCGGCTTTCCGCGGCGTGACTGCCAGCCGTTCCACAGCGGCTCTAAGGGAGAGAATAGAACGTCGCGCTGCAACGTTGGCAGATGAAAGTATCGTTGAGACGGCTATCGAATATGGCGAAAACTTCGTCACCAGGCACGATATTGAGGCCTACCGATCAATGCTGGCGCTTCAGACTGCCGAGCCGTCCAGCGCCACAGCGGGCCCGCGGGCTGAGCTTTTGCACAGCAGGTTCTCTACAATTGGCGGCGAGCCGAGCGACCATGGAATTATAATTCCGCCCAGGGATATTGAGCGCCATGTCGTGTTCGGTCCTTACATGCCCGTCGCGAGAGGGCGATATCGAATCACGTTTAATTTTGCGGTGCCCGACCTAGGCCCCGTGGTTAAGCTCGATGTCCTATCGAATGGAGTGAACCTTCTCGCGCAAAAAGAGGTGAAGCTTGGTAGAAATAGGGCTCAGCCGTCCGTCGTTTTCAGCGTGTTCTCTGAGGTCGAGGTCTTGGAGTATCGCGTGCGAATCATAACCCCAGCGGGCGCCGAAACGATCTTTAAAGGCGCAACGCTGGAGGAGCGCGCAGCTATGCGGGCCCACAGACGGAAAGCTATGCTACGGCGGATTTCAAACTTGCGTGCGAAGTTGCCGTTCGTTGCCTCAGCCGCGAAAAAGGCTTTCCGCGAAGGCGATGTTTATCGCGATCAAGGAAATCTGGAGGGTGCGGTTGCGGCCTATCGGCGAGGTCTCGCGCTCGTTCCAGGTAGTTTTGCCCACATTGTGCAGATGGGTAACTGTCTCAAGGATTCTGGGAACACGCTTGAGGCGGAGGAGGCCTACCGCCGAGCTCTGAAGCTGAAGCCAACGGATGCGGATGCCCATCTCCAGTTGGCGCGCGTGTATAGTAAAACCGGGAATACTGAGCTCGAAAAAGAGGAGCTGCTGGCCGCATTGATCTGTTCGCCAGCCGCACTTCAGTCTCTAAAGATGTTGGAAGCTGGATCGGTAGAGGTGGGTGACGCTGTCAAGCTCGCGCTTATGCAGAGGGTGTTGCACTAATGATTACTGTCCTAATCACGGGTCAAGTGCGCGATAGAGCGGTCTTTCTGCGTCTCATGGAGGCGATAAATGAGACTAGGGAGCATTATGACTCTGTAATCTACTCCACCTGGACTGATGAGCTTTCTCGGCTCCCGCACGTACTAGACGGGGCGTGTTTGCCGAATGGCGTTCAGTTTGTCGATGCCGGCAGTCCGTTTTTCGCGCCAACAATCACAAATAGAGACGTCTCGAGCTTTATCGCACAGCATCTGCAGTTGGTTTCCGGACTCGAAATGGTCGATCCGAAATCATACGTTATCAGGTTAAGGGCCGATTACGATTGTCAATCGGTCGCCAATTACACTCGTATGATTCGGCTTATATTAGATATTTGGCGTTCGCACGAATATTCCGACTGCGCACTTGTGAGTGGCGCCGATGAAGCGTCGCCATATTTCTTTGAAGACAGAATATTGCTCTTGCCGCCTAGGCATACGCAGCGACTTTCGAAGTTGCGCCTGGATGACGCATATAAGTCTGACTACTTCAATATTTTTCCCGAGTATCAGATTTATTCTTCGATAATGGGAGCGAAATTATCACCTTTCTTCTTTCACGATCACAGGTACAGGATGCGTGCTGGTCTTGGAGGCTTGTTTAGTGATTATGACTTTCAGTCGTTCGGTCGAGATTATCCCAATCAAGTCCGTCGATACCTGGCTGAAGTTGCGACTGAATTATCTTTTCTGTCTGATGCGGCTAATGTGCTCGGTAGGAGTGACGACTATGATCATTTGGCGAGTGTCGGAAGTGTTCCAAGGAATTTCCGCATTGATAACATGAGAGAGTACTACCGAGTTTGGCTTGATAGAGCCGAAAAATACGAGGAGCAAGTTCCGTCGGACGTGCTGATTTCGCAAGACATAATAACTCAAAAGCGCGCGCTTAATGGGATTTACCTTCAATATTTTTCTGGCAATACGTCTGTAGTGGCCGACACGCCAGTTATGGAAGGTGTATTCGCCAACGCGGCAGCTGAGTTTGTAGCAGTATCTAGGCTTTTGGTGGGAGGAGGGGCTTCTGAGCTCCAGAATCTCATGGATCTCTATGTGTCTGGTGCCCGAGGGTTTGAGTTGTGCTTTTATTTGCTGCGAGGCTTGGCCGAGGAAGCGCGAGAGTCGGAGTTTGAGCAAGTTGCTTCGGGTGCGTTGGATGCGTTCAAGCACGTCGCCCGCATGTCCGATCATGTTGAGCACCAACGAGTCGTGCTTAAGCGTGCCCAGAAGGGTGGAAGACGCAGGGCGGTGAAGCGCGCGGCGTCGGTAGACGCCCAATAAATTGATTGGTTGGGAGAAATCGATGTTAGAGATACTCGCCCATCGGGGGTGGTGGAAACGCCGAGACGAGCAGAACGAAATCGTGGCGTTCGAACGCGCCTTCGAGGCGGGCTATGGGGTGGAAACAGATGTTCGAGATCTCAATGGCGTACTTGTGATCAGCCATGACATGGCCAAAGAGGGTGGGCTGACGCTTGATCAAATGCTTGATATTCATCGTGCTTTCGGACGGCCGGGCGTCCTAGCGCTCAACGTTAAATGCGACGGACTTTGCGCCCCGCTGGTGGAGGCGATATCTCGGAGTAAGGTAGAGCGGTATTTTGTGTTTGATATGTCAGTGCCAGACACGCTCCCCTACCTGAGGGCTGGAGCCGAGTTTTACACCCGTCGTAGCGAGTATGAAGCCGGATCCCCTTTGGACGATAAAGCTAGCGGGATTTGGTGGGATTGTTTTTCCGGCGAGGGCGAAGAAAGCCTTGTTTCTTCGGCATTGATCGAGCGGAGACCAAGCGCATTTGTCTCGCCCGAACTTCACCGCCGCTCGCACGCGGAAGTATGGCAAGCGTGGAAACGCGCACTGGTGGCGGGGGACGGGGCTTTCCCGGTTCAGCTCTGTACCGACTTTCCTGACGTTGCGGACGTGTACTTCAACGCAAAAACTCAGGTAGCTGCAGCAATATGATCAAAGCGGTACTTTTCGACATGGATGGTGTCCTGATCGACGCCAAAGAATGGCATTACGAGGCCCTCAACGATGTCCTGGCGGCGTTCGGGATGACCATTGATCGGGATGCGCACCTTTCTACGTACGACGGACTTCCGACGCGAAGAAAGTTAGAGATGCTAAGTATCGCGCGCGGCCTTCCTCGAGGGCTGCACGAGCTGATTAACGAACTCAAGCAGGCGCGGACGGCCGAGATTGCTATGCAGCGCTGTCGTCCCACCTTCAACCATGTCCAAGCTCTGTCCAGATTGAAGAGGGACGGCCGCAAGCTAGGTGTTTGTTCGAACTCGGTTCGGCAGTCGGTCGAATTAATGATGCGGCTTTCGGGCCTGACGACCTACCTGGACGTTCTGGTCTCAAATGAGGATGTTCAACGTTCCAAGCCAGATCCGGAAATGTACGTTAAGGCTATGGGCCTCTTGGGAGTATCACCCGAAGAGACCTTAATTCTGGAAGACAATGAGCATGGCATAGCGGCTGCTCGCGCATCTGGAGCCCACGTGATGATAATCGGAGTACCTGACGATGTTCAGTACGGCCGGATCGTTGATTCCATATCCCGACTGGAGGCTGTCTGATGCAGATAATTATACCAATAGCTAGTTCATCGGACTTTTTTCCTACTGAGCACTACTATTTTCCGAAGCCGCTAGTAGATGTTGGCGGGACGCCAATGATCCAGAGGGTTGTTGAAAACCTGAACGGCATCGGCAAAGCGAGGTTCTTTTTTATCGCTATACAAGAGGAAGTCGCTCGTTTCTCTCTAGACAATGTGTTCAAAATTCTTACGGACGATGAAAGCGTAACGTTGCAACTGAAGGCCGTCACACAGGGTGCTTTGTGCAGTGCGCTGATGGCTGTAGACCATCTTAACCTCGACGAAGAGCTCATAGTTGCGAATAGCGATCAGATAATCGATTGCGTTTATTCAGACGTATTGGATTATTTCCGCCATCGAAACCTCGACGCTGGTGTCATTACGTTCCCGAGCGTACACCCGCGGTGGTCATACGTGGAGCTCGACGAGCGAGGTCTTGTCGCGCAGGCCGCAGAGAAGCGCGTCATCAGTCGTCATGCGATTGCAGGGTTTTATTACTTTAAAACAGCCCGGCAGTTTGTACAAGCCGCCGCTCAGTGCCTAAGAAATGACGCTCGGGTCGATGGTAAGTTTTATACATCTTTGGCGCTGAACGAGGTCATACTTGGCGGAGGGGAAGTAGGAGCGTGGCACGTTGATGCCTCACATTATCATAGCTTCTACACGCCAGGGAAAATCCGAGTTTTCGAAGACGAAATGCTAAGCCAGTCGATTGCGCAACGAGGCAAGGGAGAGCCGATGAATCTAGTTATCCCTGCTGCCGGTGAAGGCAGCAGATTCCGTCAGGCAGGTTTCAGCAAAGCGAAGCCCTTTATAGATGTCAATGGCCAACCGATGATAGATAAGGTCATTAGTAATGTGAGGCCAAAAGGGGCCAATGTGCACGTTCTATTTAGAAAAGAGCACGTACTTTCTGAGGCAGAAACTGTAGCAGAAGTTGAGTCACGCGGTGTCACTGTGCACCTTGTAGATCGCCTGACCGAAGGGACAGCCTGTACCTTGCTTCTCGCTAGAACGGTGTTCGACGGGCCAGAAATGTTGCTGGTCGCCAACTCAGACCAATATGTGGATTTCGATGTAGACGCCTATGTCGCGGATTGTCGTGACAGAGGACTCGATGGATCTATTCTTGTTTTCCGTGACGAAGAGCGTGATCCTAAGTGGTCCTTTGCGAGGCTCGGCCATGATGGACTCGTGGTTGAGGTTGCTGAGAAAAGGCCGATATCAGACCTCGCTACAGTAGGCATTTACCTTTTCACACGTGGATCTGACTTCGTCAGCGCTGCCATCGACATGATCGCATGCAACGACCGCGTGAACGGGGAATTTTATACGTGCCCGGTGTACAACTACATGATCCGTGCGGGAGCCAAGATAGGCGTGTATGAGGTGAATCGGAGCGCCATGCATGGTCTCGGTACTCCTGATGATCTTTCTGCCTATTTGGCTCGTGGATAGAGGTCAGCTAAGTTGACTGTGATTGTTCCGTTGGCTGGGCCAGATTTTGAACTGGAGCAGGGGTATACGAAAGCGGAGCGTCACATTGATGGCGTTCCATTGTTGATCCGGTGTTTGCATTCGCGACCGTGGTTCCAGGCCGACGATGACGGGTCGGATTATGTGTTTGTCCTCCAGGATACAACGGTTTCGCGCGATTTCGCGATATCCAAATTGGCGAAATGGTTCCCTTCTTCGAAAGTGGTTTACCTCAGCGCTTTTTCCGATGGTGCTGCTCTCTCCGCGCTAGCAGGTGTTGCGCTCTGTGAGCTAAGCAAACCACTAATTATAGATTTGGCGGATATAGAGTTCAGCGTTGACAGTTTCTCTATAAAAGAGATTTTCGATCGAGAGGACCGCATTGGGGCTGTTGCGTTAACGTTTGATTCTAGCTCCAGCTTGTATAGCTACATACGAGAGAGTGCGGGTCGTTTTATAGAGGCTTTAGAAAAGACAGTAATTTCTGAACATGCCTCTACGGGCGTGTATATCTACAGAAATCCGCTCGTATTTCTTGACGCTTTTCAACGGACAGTCGGCGGCGGGAGGGATTATAGACACAACGGCCTCCACTATGTTTGCCCGGTATTCAATGGCGTGAAGGCAATGGGATTAGAGGTTCACAGAATGTCTTGTGTTCTAATTCGAGATGTCAAAATTGGATGAGTCTATATAGGACACCGTCGCGCCCAGTATGCGAAGCCTGCCATGTAGCGACGCGGAAGGAATAGAAATACGAAGCTCGGCGGGGCGGGACGCATCTAGATTTGCTGAAAAATCAAGACGGTATAAGCCGCTGTTTTTGAAGCGCACCGGGCAGGCGGGGCTATCAAAGTGATCACCCCATTCCATTGTAAGTGATATGGGAGTGTCCTCCACCTCGATGTGGATGTCGAGCGCCAGATGCCAGGGCCCGGTCGGCAGGTGGATGTAGGGGCCGAAAACCAAAGCGCGCGGAGGCCCAACAAGTTCTATGTCGCCAACCGCGCCCGTGGCGTCAGTGGGGGCAGATGTGTATCGGAACAACGTGGGCGGCCAACTAGTCACACAGCCCGGCCGACACGGCAGTTCGTCGAACATCCCGAGTACACCCATCGGATGATCGCTGGGTGCTTTGTGTAGGGAAATTGGACGGAAGGGTGCGCCTAGGTCAAGGTTGACAGGATTCCGGACAACCTTAGCGCCTTCTCTAGCCAGGGCTTCGGCTTCCGCAAGGAAGATGGAAGCTCGTCCCACAAGGTAGCGCCGCTCCACCGGATCCATCTGCCAAAAAAGCTCAACAACGCTATCGGGATCTGTGTGAATAATTGTCACACAGTGCGCCGGAAACGCCTTGAAGGCTGAGACGCTTTCGCTAACGATCAGCGTTTGCGGTGAGATGACGTCATCATCGAGAGAGCGGCCCGCAGCCACGTAGCTCCAGCCGTGGTTCTGCGCTTCCTGTTCTAGAGATGCCCGCAACTGTCCGCTCGCCAAGCTGGGAATGATCAGTACGCATAGCGGGTGTTCTTTCACGCGGATCTCAGCCAAGAGTAAATATCCAGGGCTTCATCGATATTGGAAAACATCCGAGCGCGTCCGCTTTCGATAATCAGGGCCTTGTCGCAGAGACGAGCAATAAGATGGGTGTCATGGGAGGCCATGAGGAATGTCCTCTCCTTCCGCCGCTCAAAAAGTTCCTCCTGACACTTCTGCTGAAAACGTGCGTCTCCCACTGCTACTAGTTCGTCGATCAAATAGCATTCGAACTCAATCGCTAGTGACAGACCAAAAGCCAATCTGGCCCGCATTCCAGAAGAGTAGTGTTTTACAGGGTCAAGCAGCTTTGTACCCAGCTCCGCGAAATCATCGACGCGATCTCGCAAAATGTTGAAATCCTGTCTGTAGAGGCGCGCAAGAAAACGGATATTGTCTAAACCCGAGAGGCTGCCCTGAAAGCCTCCGCCAAAGCCGATAGGCCAAGACGGCCTCACGCGCCAATCCACTGCGCCAGAAGATTGTTGGAGAGCTCCACCTAGGATCTTGATTAACGTTGATTTGCCTTGCCCATTGCGCCCCAGCACAGCCAGCCTCTCCGAACAAAGAAGTTCGAAGTCTAACTTGTTGAAAACCAGAGGTTTATGAGTTCCCGGGTAAACTTTCGCGAGAGACGTAACGCGGAGAGCAAGGTTCTCCTGGGGCTCGGCAGAAGAAATCATTACACTTGCCGATGTTCGCGGACGCCAGACCAAATAAGCGTGCCTATTCCGTAGATCATGAGGCAGGTTAAGAGTGTGAGCAGCAGTGAGAGACCGCGACGAGGTAGTGTCGCTTTATCGGGACGGTCGGGTTCAACAACACGTTCAAGATACAGCCGCTGTCGCCGAGAGTCGATTTTGGCTTCCTCGTAAGCTGCTCGGGCAGCCGTCAACGCCTTCTCGGATATCTCCCGCGTTAGCACCAGCTCTTCATAAGCGTTGATTTGAGGTGTGAGGGCATCAGGTCCGCGTACTACTTTGTTGCGCTCGATCCTGATTTGCGATTCGATCGCAGAGACTTTTGCATCGAGTGTGGCGAGTTGCGGGCTGGCAGGCGCCTGTGAGGCCACCTGGGCACGCTCCGCCCGAGCTTCTGCCAATGCGGTCATAAGGGCTCCGATTACCTGGCTCGCCTCTGTTGCAATGCGACCGGGATCAATGGTGCGGTTGGCGCTCCTAAAATTAGCGATTGCTGAGCGCGCCTTCGCACTTTCTAATTCGGCCAGAGATAGCGTCTCCTGCGCCTCGTGGACAGCCTGAGCGTTCGACCTCACGTTTAGGTCATTGATCACCTTTTCGCCGCTATCCAGCAGCGCGTCTGCTGTAGCGCGCGCTGTCTCGGCATCATATGCACGGACGCGAAGGGTGCTAATGCCGTTCGTTGAGTCATAACCAACAGTAATCTGCTTCTGGAAGGCTCTGTATAAATCCTCTTTGGCCATACTGCTGCCGTTGGGCACGAGCTGGGACAGCCTTATCGTTCTGCTGACGTCCGTTACTGCATGCCGAGACTTGATATAAGCGTGGACCATAAAGGCATCGCTCGAGGAAGTGCTCAACCCCACGCTCTGAAGCGCTACCCCTAACGCGCTCGGCGTACGATCATTGTGCGAACGCACCACGAACTTCGCTTCAGAGACAAAGACTGGCCTAGCGAAGAAGAGGAAATAAACTGCTGCAACTAAGGTCGGTATGGCGACGACCAATACGAAACCCATAGGGATGCGCTTCAAAAGGTCTCGCCACTTGGACGGATGAGCGGCTCCGCCGGTGCCCAGATATGTGACCCTAGGGGTAGGCGACGCTGAGGTTTTATTCGACATCAATATGATTCCGCACAACGGAAAGCAGCAGTAGCCCTAGAAAAATAAGGCCGCCAGCCCAGGCAAGAGGGTAAACTGGGTTATAGTGAGTTTCTACAAACTCACCAAAAACTCCTGCGCGAACCATCTCCACCGTATGGGGGAGTGGTATTAGCAGGAATTTGTCTCGGTACTGAGAGGGTACGGCTGAGGCCATGAAGAAGGCGCCTGACAGTGGTATAAGTAGATATGTCAGAAGTTGGGTCAGGCGCTCGAAAGTCTCGTAGCGCATCGCTAGAGCGCTGATTGTAAGGCCCATCCCAAAGCTTAGAAGTCCTAGTGTGCACCATCCCCCGTACAGCAGGCCCAAATCGTGTGGTAGAGAAACTTGTCCGATGGCAAGTAGAATTGCGTACACGATTGCAAAAGCGAGTGTGCTGCCAGCGAACTCCAAGAGTCCTCTAGAAACGTAAATATGTATGGGTTTAACTTGCCTATGATATAGTAGGCCCGTGTTAGCGCCAACTGCGTGAAGGCAATATGCAATCTGATGGCGCAGAAGCAGAAGGCACATGTACCCCGTCATTACGAAGGGACCCACGCGGATGCCGTGTTCGTAAGGAGGCTTAATTATCGTCCACATCAAGACAACGCCGAGGCAGAACAACAAAGGCTCGCCTACCAGCCAGAGGAACCCTAGCCCTTCCCGGCCAAATCTTGTCATGATCTCGCGCATCATCAAGGCGCCGATTAAGCGCGCGTGATTGGCGCAGCCACCAACGATGCTGCGCAGCAGCGAAGGTCGCGCCCTAGAAATGATCATGGAACCCAATCGATCGTAGCGATGAGCCGTCGGAATAACAGCCTGCTGCAGACGCCTCAAGAGCTATGCGGCGTGGACAAAGTGGATTTCCAAATCGCTTGACCGCTGATTCAAGGCTGTTCTTTTCGGGGAGCAGCCTTGGTTTGTGGTTTGATGTCGGATGAGGAGTGGCGTTCTCCGAGCCGTTTGTGGTCGAGAAGGGTCCGAGGCGGGGGCGGCGGCCTCGAGATCACCGGTTGGCGCTGGACCAGGTCTTCTAGATCGCCCGCACAGGGACGACTGGGCGTGATCTGCACAGCCAGTTCGGCGAGTGGAGCTCGTGACGTGACCCCCTGAAACTCCTCCAGGAATAGCTAGAGTCCGCCCAACGAAGGACGGACAGAATGAAGCGATCGAGGTTCACGGAAGAGCAGATCATCGGGATCCTGCGGGAGCAGGAG
>Ga0187844_10003161_pt1 | contig 11112 bp, 10 predicted proteins | sample SpaLakP09_SKY_50_FD_134517 | JGI IMG/M metagenome (GOLD analysis project Ga0187844, IMG submission 134517) | Oligotrophic lake water microbial communities from Sparkling Lake, Wisconsin, USA - SP09_SKY_50 | ecosystem: Environmental > Aquatic > Freshwater > Lake | place: USA: Sparkling Lake...
CCACCGCAATGCCGGGCACGACCAAGGCATTGTGCGAACGGTGCATGCCGCGCTTAGAGGGAGATTTTTTGTTTTGCTGAACTGCCATGGTTGGCTCCTAGTCAAATCGGCTGCAGGCGAGGCGGCGGCGTCGGTTAATCGAATGGTGCAAAAAGCAATGCTCTCGCCCAAGCCTTCCATTATAGCGTCTGCCAGCATCTGATCGGTCGTTCAGATTTTAGGCATCTTAAGTTGCGCCAGCTTGGCAAAGGGGTTGGGGCGTTCGGCCCCCGCTTCAAAATCGGCGTCTGCTGCTGACAGCTGCAGGTCACCAGGACATTTTTCATGCTTGGGCGAAACAGGCAAAGCCATCAGCAGTTCGTCTTCGACCAATTCGAGCAGGTCGAATTGGGGAGAAATGACCAGTAAATCCTCCCGGGCATCCTCGTCCTGAGCAAGGGCGACCTCTTCGGATTCTACAAAGCGAAATTCCCCGTCAAATTGCACCCGCGTGTTCACTGGCTCCAAGCAGCGCTGGCACACCAGTTCTAGATCCACATACCCTTGTAACTGCAACCACGGCACCGTCTTACCCGCAGCGTCCTCGCGCATGCTGCCCAGCGCCTGAAAGTGCACCATGCTAGCGGCCACCCCCTGCACTGCTTCGTCTGCCAGGCGAGGCAGTTGGGCCAAAGGAGTCTGGCCTTGAAGCGGCGCCGCGTCCAGCGCGAAAGCCGTAATGGATAGTTTGCGATGCGCGCTGGGAGTAAGCATGGTCGCAGTGTAAGAGAATCAGCGCATGCAAAGCTCCGCCACTCGTCCCCTGATCCTGGCCTCCACCTCGCGCTATCGCCAAAACCTGCTGGAGCGCCTGCAACTGCCATTTTCCGTGCGGGCACCCGGCGTAGATGAGACGCCAATGTCCGGCGAAACCCCCGCGGCACTGGCCAGCCGCCTTGCCCTGGCCAAGGCAAGCGCTGTGGCCGACGCAGCGCCCCATGCAGTGGTCATTGGTTGCGATCAGGTGGCCGACTTGCACGGCCAGGCGCTGGGCAAGCCGGGAAATTACGAAAAGGCACTCAGCCAGTTACGCGCCATGCGCGGCCAAACTGTAGTGTTCCAAACTGCTATGGCGGTGCTGTGCAGGGAATACGGATTTTGCGAAGAAGTGCTTGTGCCGGTGCGTGTGGTCTATAGAGAGGCATCGGATGCGCAATTCGATTTTTACCTGCGCGCTGAGGAGCCGTATGACTGCGCGGGCAGTGTGAAAAGCGAGGGTTTGGGTATTGCGTTGATGCACAGCATCCACAACGACGACCCCAGCGCGCTCATTGGCTTGCCCTTGATACGTCTGAGCGCCATCCTCGGCCGTGCAGGCTTACCGGTGTTAGGGCATTTGTGAAGCCGACTGCCAGTCCGCACGGCCAAAAGCGTATGGGCACGCTGTACCTGGTTCCCACGCCTTTGGATTTTGGCTGCGACAGCCAGGGGCCATTGCACGAGGTACTGCCACAAGCGACGATCGTACGCGCCGCCGCTCTGCAACACTGGGTCTGCGAAAACGCCAAATCCGCACGGGCCTTTATCAAACGCGTAGGCGAGGTCAGCCCGCTTTGCGCCAGCATCCAAGAGCAGCGATTGCAAGAACTGCCGCGCGAGGTCCACAAAAAAGGGGATGTCGGCTTTGATGCGCGTAGCTTGCTCGCGCCGGCTTTGCAGGGTCTGGATATGGGTTTGCTCAGCGAAGCAGGTATGCCGGCGATAGCCGACCCGGGCGCTTCGGTGGTGCGCGCAGCCCATGCACTGGGTGTCGAAGTCCAAGCCTTGATAGGTCCGGTATCGCTGATGCTGGCGCTAGCGGCCAGCGGCCTTAATGGGCAAAACTTTGCCTTTGTGGGCTATGTGCCCAGTGAGCCGGCCTTGCGCGCCCAGCGCATCAAGGCCCTAGAAATGCTAGCTTTAAAGACCGGGCAAACCCAAATATTTATCGAAACGCCCTACCGTAACGAAGCCTTGTTGCGCACCTTGTTGGAGGTCCTGCAAGCGGACACGCACCTGGCAACTTCTATGGGTCTAACTTTGGAAAAATGCCGCCACTTCAGCGGCACCGCCGCCGACTGGAAGCGGGGACGCTGGACACTGAATAACCAGACCCCTGCGGTGTTCGCCATCGGCCCTTAAAGCCAAACGCCAGCCGGGTAAGGCTCGATAATTAGCGCAGGCCGGGTGCGTAGCGCAAGGCGCTGGCCATCGATTCGCCCATCGACGCGCCAAAGCGCTTTACCAACCGTTCAGCTACATTTTCGCGACGGGTGTAATCGATGATTTCAGGCGCTTTGACGACTTCACGGGCCACATAATCGAGATTCCCCAAATGATCTGCCAGCCCCATGTTTACCGCCTGCTCGCCCGTCCAGAACAGGCCGCTAAAAGTGTCTGGCGTCTCTTTCAAGCGGTCTCCGCGCCCGTCTTTGACGGCGCCGATGAACTGCTGGTGAATTTGGTTGAGCATGGACTGTGCGAATTCTTTTTGCTTCTCTGTTTGCGGGCTAAAGGGATCGAGAAAGCCTTTGTTCTGGCCTGCAGTCATCAAGCGGCGCTCCACGCCGAGCTTGTCCATCAGGCCGGTAAATCCAAAACCGTCCATCAATACGCCGATGCTGCCCACCACACTGGCCTTGTCCACAAATATCTGGTCGGCCGCTACAGCAATGTAATAAGCCGCAGAAGCACAAGTCTCTTCCACCACCACATACACCGGCTTTTTGTGCAAGGCCTTAAGGCGGCGGATCTCGTCATTCATGATGCCCGCCTGCACCGGACTGCCGCCAGGGGAATTGATCAGCAAAACAACGGCTTGCGCGCCCGGGTCCTCAAAGGCACTGCGCAGAGACGAAATCACCGCCTCGGCACTGGCGTCGGCTCCCGAGGTAATCTCGCCCTTGATTTCCACCACCGCCGTGTGCGCACGGGTGACGTCGGCGTTATGCATGCTGCCGGTGCGGTCCATGCCCATCCAGATTAGTGCGGCAAAAAACAAAAGCCAGGCCAGGCGCATACCGTATTTCCAGCGCCTTGCAGCACGCTGCTCGGTCAGGCTGTCTTGCATCCACTTTTCGATGAAGCCACGCTCCCAGGCTGAGCCGGCGGCGCCTGCCTGGCTGTCGTTCGCTTGCGCTGCAGCGTCCGCTGGCGTGGACTTGGGGGCTGAGGGATCGGTAAAAACGGGCTCTGTCATAGGGGATTCATCTGCGGTAGTAATTGAGTCCCAGTATGCCAGCCTACCAAGCCGTCCTGCTCAAAGAGGGCAATTTTGACCAAGGCGCCACGGCAGGGGCCATTTATGCAACGTCCGGTATCGGGCGCGTACAGCGCGCCATGGGTGGCGCAAATCAACCACTGGCCCGTGGAGTCAAAAAACCGGTTCTCCTGTAAATCCATTTCCATGGCGACGTGACTGCAACGGTTCAGGTAAGCGTGCACCTCTCCCCGAAAGCGGATGGCAAAAGCCCAACAACTTTGACCTTGGTACAACACGTCAAAGGGCACCGCGAGGCCGCCTTCTTGCAGGTCGGCAGAACGACACAGCGGGATCAGCCTGGAGGTCAAGCGTTTTCCAGCATCCAGCGGTGCAGGCTAGGGGCCGAGTCAGCAATATACAAGGGCTTGAGCGCTGCTAAGGCGCTGGCGTCATGGGCCCCGTAGTTGACACCCACGCTGGCGCAGCCGGCATTGGCCGCCAGTTGCAAGTCGTGCGTGGTGTCGCCCACCATCAAGGTACGCTCGGGTGACACCCCCATTTCCGCCATCAGCTCATGCAGCATGCGCGGATGCGGCTTGCCCGCAGTTTCATCAGCGGTGCGGCTGGCGTGGAACAAGTTTTTGAGTTCCACATGCGCCAAGGCCTGGTCCAGCCCCCAACGGCTTTTGCCGGTGGCCACCGTCAGCAAATACTGGCGCGCTTTCAATTCGGCCAGCATCTCCAGCACCCCGGGGAACAAGGTGATCTGGTCCTGCTCCCGTCCGTAGTGGTGTTTATAGCGCTCGCCCAGCAAGGGGTATTTCTCCTTGGGCACATCCGGCGCCGCGTGCGCCAAAGCCTGGCCTAGGCCTAAACCGATTACGTAAGCAGCGTCCTTGTCGCTGGGTACGCTACCACCGACATCGCGCACCGCGCCCTGGATAGAGCGCACGATGATGGCCGTCGAGTCAAACAGGGTGCCATCCCAATCGAAAGCGATCAGGTCAAAGCGGCGCTTGGGAACGGAATTCATAGGGCATCGGGCTGCTTGGCAGCGGTGGAAAAGGCGTCGATGGTAGCAAGCGCAGCTGGCAGGCGTGCTTGCAAAAAAGGCAGCAGTTCAGCGGCCAGCGGCGCGTGCAAGTGCAGCTCCTCGCCACTGGCCGGATGGGCAATTTGCAAACGCCAGGCATGTAAAAACATGCGCTTAAGCGGCACCGCGCAGCGCGCCCAGGCTTTGTTGTCCTCAAAACTGCCGTATTTATCGTCCCCCGCAATCGGCAAGCCTTCGGACGCCAGGTGCACCCGGATCTGGTGGGTACGACCCGTTTTGATCGTCACCGCCAACAAGCTCATCGCCTGCGCCGCCCCCGGCGCGCTGCGCGCCAGCACCTTCACCAAGGTCACCGAGGGCATGCCGTCCGGGTCGTCACGCGCAACCACTTTAACGCGGCGCTCACCTTCGCCGGTGCCACCCGCACTCTCCAATAAGTATTTGTGCAGCGGCTTGTCCAAGACTTTTTTATGGGCTGGCCAATCGCCCGACACCAAAGCCAAATAGGTTTTACCGGTTTGGCGCTGGCGGAACTGTTCCTGCAAGTTTTTAAGCGCGCTGCGCTTTTTGGCGACCAGCAAAATACCGCTAGTTTCCCGGTCAAGGCGATGCACCAGCTCCAAAAAGTCCGCTTGGGGCCGGGCCATGCGCAGCTGCTCGATGACGCCAAAGCTCACACCCGAACCGCCATGTACCGCAACGCCCGCGGGTTTGTCCAGTGCCAAAAAGGCCTCGTCTTCGTGCATAACGGTGAAGCTACGGCTGGGCGGGGCTTGGGCAGACAGTGCGGCCATGGCGGCCGCCTTGTCCTGCGCCCGCTCGGACACGCGCACCGGCGGCAACCGCACGACATCGCCGGCCTGCACCCGGGTGTCGGCACCCGCGCGGCCCTTGTTCACCCGCACCTCGCCGCTACGGATGATGCGGTAAATGTGCGTCTTGGGCACGCCTTTGAGTTGGCGCATCAGGTAATTGTCCAGCCGCTGATCGGCCTCATCGTCGCGCACTGTCAGCCGTTGCGCAGCCGGCGGGGCGGGGCTCGCCGGGCCATCGGCGGGCGCTTCGGGTTTGACCCCTATAATGTGTTTCACTAGCGGCTTGCTGTAAGTGGTTGATTTGGTTGGAGTTTAGTCCACACCCCCGCAAACAGCCCCGCTAGAAGGTCGATGCCGCCCTGTCGCATAGCCCGCAAACTACCGCTCAGCTGCGTGTGGTGGCCGGCACGCAGCGGGGTCAAGCCTACGAATTGAACCACTGAATCGGAATACCCCAAGCCCTCAGATCCCTATTTCTGGGGGCGGAATGCAACGAGATGTTTGTGTTGATGCAACTGATAAACCTGTGCCTGCGGAGCGTTAGCGTTCCGTTTTTGGGCGCGCGTCGGCTGTTTAAAACCTTGGCCAAGCGCCAAGCGCATCCCCTCGTAACCATCCCTGCGCCTATGCTTTTGCACCTTGTGTAGCCAAAGCTCTCCGGCAATTCCTCCACAGTTCAATCCGTTCGTCCAGGCATCGTTTGCCCCTTTTGGGCAGGTGATAACTAGTAAAGGACCCCAGCATGAAACGGATGCTAATTAACGCAACCCAGGCCGAAGAACGCCGCCTGGCGATTGTGGATGGACAAAAACTACTCGACTATGAAATCGAGATCGAAGGACGCGAACAGCGCAAGGGCAATATTTACAAAGCGGTCGTAACCCGGGTAGAGCCCTCGCTCGAAGCCTGTTTTGTGGATTACGGCGAAGACCGCCACGGCTTTTTGCCTTTCAAAGAAATCTCTCGCCAGTACTTCAAAGAAGGTGTCTCGGTCAGCCAGGCGCGCATCCAGGACGTGATCCGCGAAGGCCAGGAGCTACTGGTCCAAGTGGAAAAAGAAGAGCGCGGCAACAAGGGCGCGGCCCTGACAACCTATGTCTCCCTGGCTGGCCGCTATGTGGTGCTGATGCCCAACAACCCGCGAGGCGGTGGCGTTAGCCGGCGCATTGAGGGTGAGGATCGCTCGGACCTCAAAGAGGCCCTGGACCAACTCGAATACCCCAACGGCATGAGCATCATCGCCCGCACCGCCGGCATTGGCCGCAGCGCGCCCGAGTTGCAGTGGGACTTGAACTACCTCCTCAAGCTTTGGAATGCCATCGACGGCGCATCCAAGAGCGGTAAAGGCGCTTTCCTGATTTACCAGGAATCGAGCCTGGTCATCCGCGCCATCCGCGACTATTTCAACCACGACATCGGCGATATCCTGATCGATACCGACGACGTGTATGAACAAGCCCAGCAGTTCATGGCCCACGTCATGCCCGAGCATGCGGCTCGCGTAAAGCGCTACCGTGACGATGCGCCCTTGTTCAGCCGCTTCCAGATCGAGCACCAGATCGAATCGGCCTATGCCCGCACGGTGCAGCTGCCCAGCGGCGGCGCTATCGTGATCGACCACACCGAAGCGCTGGTCAGCGTGGACGTGAACTCGGCACGCGCCATCAAAGGCGGCGACATTGAAGAAACCGCTACCCGCACCAACTTGGAAGCCGCTGACGAAGTGGCGCGCCAAATGCGTTTGCGTGACTTGGGCGGCCTGATCGTGATCGACTTTATCGACATGGAAGAAAGCCGCAACCGCCGCGAAGTGGAAAGCCGCTTGCGCGACGCGCTGCGCCAAGACCGCGCCCGCGTGCAATTTGGCACCATCAGCAAATTTGGCCTGATGGAAATGAGCCGCCAGCGCCTGCGCCCGGCCCTGTCCGAGGGCGCGTCTATTCCATGCCCGCGCTGCGGTGGTTCGGGTCATATCCGCGATACCGAATCGAGCGCGCTGCAAATTTTGCGCATCATCCAGGAAGAATCGCTAAAAGACAACACTGCTTCGGTGCTATGCCAGGTGCCAGTGGAAGTGGCCTCCTTCCTGCTCAATGAGAAGCGTACCGAGATCGCCAAAATCGAACTCAAACAGCGCATCAACGTGCTGATGGTGCCCAACAAAACGCTAGAAACGCCGAATTACAAGCTCGAACGCTTGAAGCACGACGACCCGCGCCTGGACCATATCGAAGCGAGCTACAAAATGGCCGACACCATCGAGGATCCCACCTCGGTAACGCGGCGCTCGCAGGAGCCTACCAACAAACAAACTCCGGTGATCAAAGGCGTCTTGCCCGATGCACCAGCGCCCCAAGCTGCGCCGCGCCCTCAAGCGCCGCCCAAAGCAGCAGCACCCGCTCGCACCACACCCCTTGCGCCAGCAGCAGCGGCACCACCAGCCCAGCAAGGCTTTTTCTCCTGGGTCAAGAGTTTGTTCGCAGCGCCAGCTCCAGCCCCGACAGACAGCAAACCCGTGGCACCTAAAGCCGACGAACGGCGTGAAGGCCGCCCCTCGCGCGAAGGTGGACGCGACGCCCAGGGGCGTGGCGCGCGTGGTGAAAGCCGTGGCGATGCACGTAGCGAAGGACGCAACAGTCGTGGCGGACGCGGCGGACGGGGTGGCGAACGCAGCGGTGAACGTAGCAGCCAACGCGAGCGTTTTGATGCTGAAGGAAAACCCCTGGTAGCAGGCGACAGCGCCCAGGCTGTAAACCTAGACGCCAACGGCGCTGAAAGTCCGCGTCCCGCGCGCGGCGCACGCGGCGGACGTAACAGCGAACGTGGTGAACGCGGCGAGCGTAGCGAACGCTCTGAGAATGGCGAACGCCTCGCAGACCGGGCTGGCGATGCAGGCTTGCCCACCTCCAGCAACGGCAGTGACAACGCGGGGCGTGAAGCCGGTGCGCGTGAAGGCCGTGAAGGCGGGCGCAGCCGTGGCGGTCGGGGTCGTCGTAATGACCGCGGCCCGCGCCTGGACGAAGCAGGCAACCCGATCCCGGTAGTGCAAGGTCAGGATGAACCCATCGGACAAGCAGCTACTGAAGGCGGATCACCGGAAAGCGCGGACAGCCGGGATGGCAATGGCCGCCGCTCACGCGACCGCTATGGCCGCGAGCGCGGCCCGCGTGGCGGACGTGATGCCGACGCGGACAAGCAGGAAGAGCAAACGCCAAGCAGCTTCGAGCTGCGCCAGTCCGAGCGCGCAAACGAAGATGGCGATGCGCCAGTGCGTTCCTATTTCACGCAATCGACGGTAGCGCCCAGCACGGCGCCAGCACCCGCGGCGGCCCCCGCCGATGCAGCTCCTCACACTGCGGTGCAAGCGGACGTAACTCCACACGCTAGCGCGCAAGCAGAGATAGCGCCACAGGCGCAAGCGCAGAGCCAGGTAACACCACAGACCGCAGCACCGGCCATGGGCGCTGCAGTACCGGCGACTGCGGCCCGCGTCGCCGCGACTGCAACGGCCATGCCCGCAGTGAATGCCTTTGTGTTGCCGCTTGAAAACTTGCAAACCGTGGCCCAAAGCTCAGGTCTGCAATGGGTGAACTCGGACCCGCAAAAAATCGCAGCGGTGCAAGCCGCTATTGCCGCAGAACCCGCAGCGGTACATGTGCCGCGCGAACGTCCTGCGCCAGTGGTGATGGACGATGCGCCGCTGGTATTGGTCGAGACCAAGCGCGACTTAGGCCAGATGCAACTGCCTATCGCCTAAAGCGGAGCTAAAGGCCGATTTCGCCGCGATAAGGGATAAAGGGCACTTCGGTGCCCTTTATTTTTTTCGGTTCCAGAAGGCGCACAAGCCGACAAAATCTATGGTGCGCAGTTACGCTTTTCGTAGTTCCAGCGAAGCAAGAATGCGCTGGGCGTCACCCTTGATTTCAGGATCGGGACTGGTGGCTATGCATTGGCGCAGCAAATGCTGGGCCTTGCCCCACAAACTCAAACGCACACACATCACAGCGCCCAGGTATTGCAAGAGTGGGTCGCGCGCCTGGCTGCGCTGGGCAGACTCGATGCGCGACACCCACTTCACATCTGGGGCCTCGTGCTGAGATAGCAGACCGGCTTCCAAACAACGTACCAATCGCATACGCTGCAACGGACTTAGGGCATTAGAGTCTTGCACCATGCGCTCCCAAACCGGTAGCAACCATAGGCGCGATTGCGCAGCATCCCCTCCCTTGGCCAACCAATGCTTGGCCATTCCCAAGGCCACATCCGGCAAGGTACGCTCTGCGTCATCCAGAAAATCCCAAGCTGTCAATATCTGACCGGTATCCTGCCCCGCATGCAAAAGTTCAAGCGCCAGCGCCTGCGAGATACTGGCGCCATTGCTGCTGGAGATCGCACGGTGTTTGACCAGCAAGCGCAAAGTTTCCAAAGCCACGGCGTTCTCGCCCTGCATGCGGGCCACCCGAAAGCGCAATCGCAGCGCCAAGGTGCGCCGGGCCGCGCCCTGGGGCAGACGCTCTAGCCATTGCGCGGCGGCCGGTGCATCGTGGTCGTCCAAAGCCCAGCGGGCGGCACGCATAAAAAAGCCTTCCTGCGCGGCACTGACTTCCGGGGTATTCAACAATTCAGTCGCTTGCTGAAAATGTTTGTCACGCAGGCTGTGGTCTTGCACGGCATGTGCGCTCTCCGCAGCCAGCAAATGCAATACTGCTTGGATGCGCAGACTGCGGCCCTGCGATTCATCTTGTGCATCCTCGCGCGTGTGCATGGCAAGCGCGTACTCAGCCGCTTTGCGCGCCCGCACAAACCGGCCCGCCACCAAATGCACCAAGGCATCGACCAACGAACTTTGCACCCAACGCTCTTTTTGCTGCAAGCGCCAGCGCCGCGCCTGGCCAGGAATGCCAGCAAAAGTTTCTAAGGCGCCCAGCGCAAGGTGGATCACCACAAACAGCGCCAACAAAACCAGTAGCACCAAGTTCAAGGACAGGTCCACCCGGTAAGGCGGCCAGAACAAGGTCACCGTGCCGGGGTTGCTAGCAGCAAACAATGCGCTGCCCACGGCCACGCCAAATAAAGCCAGCAGCCACAAAACAGCGCGTACCACCTCAGCGCCCCGCAGCCGCAGTGGAAAGCGCCGCCAAGGTCTCGTCCACCCGCGGCACGTCCAAGGTCCGCATCTTGGTTTGTACTTGCTGTAAGAGCGCTGCGGCCGTTTGCGTTTTGCGCGACTGCGGCGCAAAGTAGCGCGTCAGGCTCTCGTTGGCATTGGCCACATCGGCGCGCGCTGGTCCGATCTGGCGCGCCATCAAGCCCAGGCGCGCATTAAGAATTCGCAGCTTGAAATTTTCGCGCACAAAAAAGGACTGCTCGGGTGATAAAAGCGCGGCCTCGGGCTCGGTGATTTTGCTAACGCGCACCAGGCTTTTGACTTCTTCGCGCAGCACCACCAGCATGCGTAACCACCAGTCGCCCACAGCTTCCTGGGGCTTGCGCGCCAGCGAGTCCGGCGGCGACACCAGTCCCACCGCATTGGCCAGGGGCAATTCATCAGCTAACAAGACCAGTTCGTCCAGTTGCAGCAGCAAGGCCGGCGTGTCCGACAGCGGCGTGTTTTGCACCCGCGCCATGTCGCGGGCAATGGCGCGTTGCAGCGGGGCCAACCGGGGTTGCGCAGCACGCCCCAAGCGCACATCGGCCATCTTGAGCGCCGAGACCAGGGGTTCGATGCTGCCGGTCAGCTGCGCTTGTTGTTGCGCCAGGCGCAGCGCAGCTTCAATATCGACCACCAGGTTTTCGTCGCGCGAGCGCGAGAGGCTTTGAATCAGTTCTTCCACCTGGGCGCGTTGCAACGCCACTTCAGTGAGTTTGGCATCGGTGACGGCCAGCTTGGCCGCAGTTTCCATCGACAAATCACGGGCTTGATGGGCCGCAGATTTCGCATCGGTGCTTTGGCCCATCGCATCTGCGCTTTGGCGGGCCAGGTTTTCCTGCATGCCTTGTACTTTTTGCCACAAGAGCACGCA
>Ga0187844_10003162_pt1 | contig 11108 bp, 12 predicted proteins | sample SpaLakP09_SKY_50_FD_134517 | JGI IMG/M metagenome (GOLD analysis project Ga0187844, IMG submission 134517) | Oligotrophic lake water microbial communities from Sparkling Lake, Wisconsin, USA - SP09_SKY_50 | ecosystem: Environmental > Aquatic > Freshwater > Lake | place: USA: Sparkling Lake...
CTACCTCCAGCAACGCCTGCGAGCGGCCGCAAGGCTCAAGGAAACGGACGTGGACCTGCTCGCGATGGAATGGCGAGGCCTCGGCACCAAAGAGATCGCGCAGCTGACCGGCCTGAGCATCGCCTCCGTCGATTCACGCTTCCAGCGCATCAACACCCGCCTGCACTGCGCAGGGAGGAAAGCCTCCGCAACCCGGGCGGCCGCCTACGGCTTGCTGGAGGAGCCCTAGCCGCGGGCGTCGGCAAGTGCCCCCGAACAGAAAAGGCAGACCCTGCACTGAACCGGAACTCACGCCGCTCCGAGGCGCGTCGAGCAGGCATCCTGACTGACCGCTCAGCAGCATGCCGTCCACTTCACCTGTCGACGCGCCGAGCCTTTCACCCCCCAAGGTAGGGGGTGGGTTGTGGCCACAGGGCACCACCGTTGGGGCCTACAAACCTGTAAAAACAGAGCGAGTAGGAAGTACATCATGACGCCGACAAACTTTGGTGCAGCAACGACCCTTCGTCACATCGAAGGAGATACTCGTCCAGACTTCGCGCCGGCGACCAATTCGCAGCTTCAGGAACTGGTTGCCGCGTCCGGGCTTCCCCCTGCAGTTTCAATGACCATCTTCAATCGCGGACTTGGAACGGCAGGGTGTACAGAAACGCAATGGAAGGGCTACCTTGCAGAGCCCGGCTCGTCGCGGTTTCTGGAACTGACTGCTGAACAACTTGCTCACGCTGTTCATCAGTTTGCTCGAATCGGAGTACATCGGGAGTTGGCCTGACGAGCGAGACGACCAGGTTGCCGACCCAACCCGCTAGTCGCATCGCCGTGCGCAGCCGGCATAACGCCGATTCCGATCAGATTGTCAGCCTGTACAGTGACTTGGCTGACGCGACCGCAGTCATGCTGGTGCCGGCTGTATGCGACCGACCGGCCTACTTCCGAAGATCGCTGGGGTTCGGCTCTGCAGCGGGTGCGGCCGCTAGCCGCGCCGGACCGAACTCACGCTGGGCGAAATCTAGCGGTCTGTGGGCTTGGCGCCGCTGGCCGCACGAACTTCAGCATTACGAAGCAGAACTGCTGTAGGCCCCCGACGTGTACTAGGTGCTCAGCTTCATTCCCAGGGAGCTGGTGCGTCACTGCGATCTCCCGGCGACTGCGTGGTCGGTGGCTCAGTGGGCATTGAGATGGCAGGATTTGCTTCGACTGATAGTCTGGATCGAACAGCATTGATGCGCTCTCGGAGGTGCGCCGCTTGTGTGACATGGAATCGACCTAACTGGCCGACTCTCTGTGAGGCTTTGATGGCGAGCGCATCAACGCTCATTGTCCCGGTGCCGTCTTCTTCCGCCCGTTCAAGTTGGTAAACTTGCGAGCGAACCTGAGACCGCTTTTTTGCGCTCAGTGAAGGCTTGCGGTTGACGATCAGTTTCGTCGCGATCATCGGCTCGGAAGCCGAGAAAACCTCATGCTTGGCGCGCCCGGCCTTCAGCCCATGCCTTGCGAGCATTCCGTACACCTGCGCGATCACCCAAGTCTGCGTTTCTTTGTCTACATGGCAGGACCAAGACATTGCCATGTCGTCCACATACCGAGAGTAGGTAATGCCGAGAGCGGCGAACTTGGCTTGAAGCAGCGGCTCATGCCGCCACATCACGAGGTTTGCAATGTAGGAACTCGTGATTGCACCTTGTGGCAGGTATCCGCTCTTCGTCGTCAGTCTTGTAAGCAGTTTCGCCACTTCAGGCGCGAATCGAAAGAATCCGCGCCACACGTCTTCGACGAGCGCGGCCGTGACAGATGGAAAGAACTTCTTCACGTCTTCGCAGATAAGCAGCTGCTTGTTCGTGTGCAGCCGCGCATTGGTCACGTAGTCCCGACCCTTCAGGCTACCTTGCAGGTACTCAGGAAAGTAGACGTTGTCGAATACAACTTCCTTGATTCTGCGATGCACCGCTTTCAGTTGCCCAAGTGCGTCGAACGTCTGGCGCGTGGATCCAGGTTCGGGCTTGACGGTGCGGTAGCTCTGATCAGCCCTTTCCGCTAGCGCATGCAGTTCGCCCACGCTGAGTCGGACCGCTCGCGCCAAGGCGGCGATGCTCATTATTGATTTACAGCGATAACTCGGCCTGATCAGGGACAGGGGCATTCAGAAGCTCCAAGGCCGTTATCGCAAGCTGGCCGGCGAGTTCACGGTTCAGGTGCCCAAGTTCACCGTCCTCTGCACCCAGAAAGAAAAGTATCTCTATCGGCATGAGCAACGCCGCAGCAACGCGCTGGAGAGTAGAAAGCGGAGGATCACGCCGACCGCGCTCGAGCAGTGAAAGATAGGACACCGAGATGCCCGCTCGCTTGGCCAGCGCTGCTTGCGACAACTTCCGTTTCGACCTCGCGAGTTGGATGGCTTGTCCGATGTTCATGGATCCGTTCAAACGAAAACTAATAATGGGCTTGGGGTGCCCATGACGGCCTCACAGCCAGTCGCGAACGTTCGTCGTAATGCTGACGACCGCGGCAACCGCCTGGAGGACACGAAGCTTCAGCCCTTCAGCTTCCGCCGTGTTCTGGGGTTCGTCGCGAAGCTGTTTAAGCCCCGCAATCGCCCTGTCCAGTTCCTTCAATGCACCAATGTCGAGTTGGCTACTGCAAACATCGCGGACCCTCGTCAGGTCGTTGATGACGTTCGTCAAAGTTTGTGTGTCCATGCGGACCTCCTTACAGAGCACCATGCCCTGCTTCCCCCGTTCAAGGCAGCGCCGTAAAGGAGCCAACTCGACACCAACCAAGCCCACCACAGTTGCTCCGCTGCTGGCCATCCTTCCCCCTCTGAGCACGAAGCCTGTCGGTCTTCGCGCTTCGCGGGTGTTGGGTGCCCTGCTGGTCGGGGTTGGCTGAACCAACCGCGCCGCGTTACAAGCCACGCACACTGTCTTGCGTAGCGGACCTCACTTCATGAGGTCCTGATCACTGAGCCTATGCCCTACGGGTTAGGAATCACAAAACTTCTAGAACCGCAGCAACGCGATAACGCGCCGCCGTGCCTGCATCATACGTACTATTCGATTTGAATGTTGACTGTCAGTCCGTTGTCATGTAACCAAATGAAACAAAACCGCTGTCGAGATCACTGGGCGGCTTGGTGAATGGCGCACTTCACACAACCTTGCCTTCCTTGACGTGGCTGCGGGCGTTCGACGGCTCGGCTGACGTCTTGACGAGCTGCCGACGAAGGGTCTCGCTGACCCACATCGCCCGGATGACCCGGAACCAAGGCGCCGTCTGATCGTCTCCGGACGGCAGGTTCTGCGGTGCACCGGTCTCTCGGCCGCACGGGCAGCAAAAGTCAAGTAACGGCATCCGCCGACATTCGCCCACGAAGTCTGGCCGACCGCACCCAGCCTGGAGCGGTCAACCCGGCCCGCCAATCGTTTCCCAGCAGCCTAGCGCCGCTCGCTCGGTCATTGCATCTGAGCCTTACCTCGGTGCAAGCTCCAACCGATCGGAGCGCTCACGCACGTCCAAACCATGCAAGGCAGCCACAGCTCGAGCGAAGCTTGCGTTGTCGCCCGTCTGGAACACCCCGCTGATCCGCAGGCCGTTCAGCGCTTCGGCGCCGGCAAGCATGATTGGCATCGAGGTATATCGATTCATTTCGGCTACCGCCTCAGTCAAGGAGGTGCTGTCGAAGATCGCCTCGCCGCGCTTCCAGGCCAACACCTGATCCACGCGGGGTCGGTCGATCTGCGGCTTGAGCACCGCCCCCACCTCACCTCGCGGCCGACCAGCGACCCGCAAGCGCTCCCCCGGCGACAGCTCAACCGCTGGCGTGAACTCCGCGACAGAGATGCCGCCGGCCGCCCCGCACACCACTACCCTGCCCTCGATCAGCGTGACGTCCAAGGCGTCCCGGCTGGGGGTGTAGCGCACCACGAATGCCGTGCCCGTGGCAGTCACCTCAGACCCCGCAGCACGCACGATGAATGGCCGCCCTGCATCCTTGGTCACCTCGAAAAGCGCCTCGCCTCCCTCCACGTTCACAGTGCGCCGGGAAGTGGCAAGCACCACCCGAACGCGCGTCGACGTGTTCAGCGACATCCGTGTTCCGTCCTGCAGCATCACGACGCGCTGCTCGCCAACTCCGGTCCCGTAGGCGTCGCCCACCCACCAAGGCCCAAACTCCAGCACGCAAACCAGGAGGATCGTGGTCAGCGCTGCTGCGGGCCACGCTTTGAAGCGCCCTACCCGCTCCGCGCTCATGGGCGCGCTCGCTGTTGCAGCACGAGCTACCGAAGCCCGGTTCACACCTGCCGCCTCCATCCAGAGATCCGTCCCGCGCTCGAACGCGAGCCGATGCGCGGCCGAGCGCGCCTGCCAGGCCCGACATTCGCGCTCCATGCGATGCGATCGGTCCGGCCCGTGCAGCCGAGCGATCCACACGGCTGCCTCGGCAGCAATCTCCCGCGTCACCAGGGGCTCAGGCCCTTCATACGCCCTGCCCCGGTCTTCCATCGAACGCACGCCTACCAGCCTTCCATCCAGGCAATGAGCTGCAGCGTGGCCTTGGCGATGTGTTTCTCCACCGTGCTGATGCTCAAGCCATGCTGATCGGCAATCTCCCGGTAGGTCAGCCCGTCCAGGCGGTGGGCCATGAACATGTCACGCTGCTTCTCGCCCAGGCGGGCCAGGCATTGTTCGAGCCGCACCATGCGTTCACGGCTGAGCACAATCGACTCGATGGGCGGCGCCTCGTCGACCAAGATGACTTCCTCCAGCACCACCTGCTCGCCGTGAACCACACGCGCCCGGTGCGCGTCGATAGACAGATTGATCGCTGTCTTCATCAAGAACGCCTCGGGCTCCAACACCACCTGCTCGCGCTCGTAGCTGGCCAGCCGTGCCCAGGCTTCCTGGATGTAGTCGTCGGTGTCCTGGGTCGCGCCACGGCGCCTCAGCGCGGAACGGATGCGGGAGAAGACGGCAGGCAGCTTCTTCATGGTGAACCCTTCGAGGGTCAATGGCTCGGCGGGGCAAGGCCGGCCGCATCAGAACCGACTAAGCGCAATGCGGGCCGAGCCGACTTCGCCAGCTTGGAGAACTTGAGCCGCAGCTCGTCTCGAGAAATCGTCTGGGCCACAAACGAAACCGCAGCAGCCGAATCAGCGAAGGAGCCTTGGCGCGAAACAACCCTTCGCAAGCCGAGGCCCAACTGCTCCAAGTACTCGTCGCCCGCACGCACCACGGCCCGGCGATGAGGCCGGAGCGCATAGAAAGCCCTGAACTGCTCCAGCACCTCAGGCCAATCCGGTGACAACACAGCCGCCCTACCCGCCCCGGACTTCGCCAGCAAGCGCTCCAGCGCAATGCACGCCACACGAACACCCGAGGCTTCGCGAACCGCGCGCCGAGCTTCAGCGCGGAGCACACCAACGCTGGAAGTGGCCGGCACATGCCTCTGGCCCAAGATCCGCTGGAAAGGCGGCAGCACCTTAGCCGTCGGGAACAGGGGACGGGCATCAAGACCCGCCGCACACACCCAAGAGATCTTATCGACACCCCGGTCGTCGAAATCCTCCCAGACGCCCCGCCAGAACGCCGGGCCGGTAGGTGTCCCTGGCCAGGCGCCCAGCGCTTCCCAGTCGCAATCGGCCAGCACGCCCACCGCCCAGCTCACTACCAGCTCGCGCAAAGTTCCTTCGGCCGCGAGCACTTGGGCCTGCTGCACGTCGAAGTGCGCGCCGAAGTAGTGCCAGCACAGCGCCATCGGTGCCCATGATTCCAAGGTGGTCAAGGTTTTGGTCATCGCGCGCTCCCGCAAAAGACAGGTCTGCCAACGGAGAAATTCCCACTATGGTTGGCGGACAAAATAGTACCAAACCAGCCCAATTTCTCCAACCATAGTTGGAGAAGTTCTTGGATCTTGCAATTGCATTTGGAAGTGTTCTGCGCGGCTTGCGCAAGAAGGCCGGCCTGACGCAGGAGCAACTTGGCTTCGAATCCGAGTTGGAGCGCAACTTCATCAGCATGCTGGAGCGCGGCGAGCGACAGCCAACGTTGACCACGCTCGTGAAGTTGGCGAAGCCGCTCGGAATCAAAGCATCACGGATAGTTGCTCTCGTCGAACTGGCAGCCGGCTTGTCGAGCGATGTCGGGAAACCGAGAGACCTCTGATCTGATGCGCTATTCGCTATGAGCGATCACACAGACCGCTCTGGCGTATAACCGGTCGAGGCTGGAGCGGTCCTCCGCGGGATTCAGTTCGACTGGCAGCGAGCGAACCGGGAACCCGGGGCAATTCATGTGTTCCGGATTCAACCGCCAGATGCACAGAAAATTAGAGGAAGGGCGAAGCCAGCGCACGGGCAGTCCACTAGGATCGTTTGCAGGATCAATCAATAAAAGCCAGGGAGGCTTCAAGAATGCATATCTCCAAGCTCACAGCGGTCAACTACCGAAACTTCGCGAGCACGACTCTTCGCCTCAACAAGGGCGTGAACACCATCATTGGAGAAAATGGTTCAGGCAAGACAAACCTGTTCCGCGCGATTCGCTTGCTGTTGGACGACACCATGGTGAGGTCCGCCTTCAGGCTTGAGGAAAGTGACTTCCACCGAGGGCTGGACGATTGGCGCGGCCACTGGATCATCATCAGCCTAGAGTTCGAAGAAATCGGTCCCGATGAAGCAATACAGGCTCTCTTCCTGCATAGCACGGGCGTGATTGCAGGAGGTCCAATCGGCACCGCCACGTACAACCTCATCTTTCGGCCGAAGAAAGAACTGCGCCTCAGGCTCGCCGCCCTTGCCGATGGGAATCAAGTCGGTCTGGCCGCCATTCGGCAAGAGATCACTATTGCCGACTACGAAACCTTGCTTACCGGAAGAAGCACTGCGGACTTCTCCGACCCAGCTGTCTACAAGGAGATCGTCGGTGACTTTGAGAACTGCGTTTTCGTCGAAGAAACCGACGACCCACGAATTGGGGCCCGTGTTCCTGGGTTCCTATCGGTCGCCAAGGAAGTCTCATTCACGTTCATCCAAGCATTGCGCGATGTCGTTGCCGAGTTCCACAACAATCGAACCAACCCATTACTAACGCTCCTGAAGAGCAAGAGCGGAGAAATCGCGCCAGCGACGATGGCGCCGATTGTCGCGATGGTGAAAGATCTCAATAGTTCGATTGAGGCGCTGGATGACGTGCAGACCGTTCGCACGAACATCAGAGACACGATCAAGGACGCAGCGGGCGAAACATACTCGCCGAGTTCGCTGTCCATCAAGTCGGATCTGCCTGATGAGGCGGACAAGCTTTTTCAGTCACTCAAGCTTTTCGTTGGCGAGTCTGATGAAGACTATGAAGGCGCAATACACGAATTGAGTCTTGGCGGCGCGAACCTGATTTTCTTGACCCTCAAGCTGCTTGAATTCAAATACCAAAAAGCCCACCAGTCGATTGCCAACTTCTTGCTCATTGAAGAGCCCGAAGCGCATATTCACACGCACATTCAGAAGACACTCTTTGACCGCATCGCCTACGACGACACGCAGATCATTTACTCAACGCATTCAACGCAAATTTCCGAGGTCAGCAACATCCAGAGCGTCAATGTCCTAGGCCGCGTCGGCCGCACCTGTGAAGCCTATCAACCGGCGACTGGCCTTACGCCAGATCAGGTTGGCAGCGTTCAACGTTACCTGGATGCCATCAGAAGCAATCTGCTCTTCGCGAAGAGCGTGGTGCTCGTCGAGGGCGATGCGGAAGAGATTCTTGTTCCAACGCTCTTCAAGAAGGTGGTCGGCGTTAGCTTGGATGAACTCGGAGTGAGCCTCATCAACGTCCGCAGCACCGGCTTCAAGAACGTGGCGCTGCTATTCCATGACACGCGGATTCGGAAGCGCTGCGGCATCATCACCGACTTGGACGAAGCTTTCCTTGCCACTGCTGCTGCGGCCGGGGACACCCCTGCAGACGCAAAGTTCAAGGCCAAATGCCAAGGCTCCGAAGAGGCCGGCGCCGCCAGGAAGGCAGACCTTGACGCATTCGTCGCCGGAAACGTGTGGCTGTCAGTCCAATACGCCCAACACACTTTTGAGGTGGACTTCATCGCGACTGGCAACGCGACGGAAGTAGCCATGGTCGTGGACAGCGTGTACCAGCAAGCGGCCACCATCGCCGCCGCCCGAGCAGAATTGATGTCAGGAGACAAGGCTCTCTACGGGCGGCGAGTTTTGACGATGGCATCCAACCAGGGCAAAGGTTGGTTCGCAATCCTGCTTGGCAAGAACATCAGCCACAAGACGGTGCTCCCTGCCTATATTTGGACCGCAATCTTCTTCGCCAGACCGACGTTGACCCGTGAGCTGTTCTTCAACATCTACAGCTATCGACTTCGGCATGCTGCGAATGACGGCTTTGTTGTCGGGGCGGCAGTGGCACCTGCTCTTCTAACTTTGAATCAGTTCAGAGAAGGCGCAATTTCTCTTGCCGCGCTAAGGGCGGAAATGATGGTCGCGATTCCCGGCGATCAGATCCACGCAATCCTTGCCCACGTCGACTGATGTTTACGTGGACTGAGAAGGATCTGAACGATGAACAGGCCGATGCGGTCCGCTTCCCAGGAAGCTTGTTCCTTGTGGCTTGCCCTGGGAGCGGAAAGACAAGAACGTTGACCTACAAGATCGCCCACGAACTCTCCCTGCTGAATACGACCAGAGAATTCGTGGCGGCGATCACATATACGCACCGGGCGGCCGACGAAATACGCGAACGCATTGAAGACCTCGGCGTGGATACCGCGCAGCTATGGATCGGAACCATCCACTCCTTCTGCCTCGAATGGATTCTGAAGCCCTACGGTATCTACGAGACTGAACTCGCGCATGGTTTCCGCGTCATCGATATGCATGAGCGCGAGAAGCTTCTAGAACGCCTTTGCGAGCCATACAAGGCGGCTCGCGTCACGTTCTGGGATTGCGACTACTACTTCACCAAGGACAGTTTCGTCTTGGGTTGCCCGGACGACCGTAAACACGCAGCTATCCGTCAAGTGCTTGACGAATATTTCGGTGAACTCGCTGCGAACCACCAAATCGACTTTGAACTGATCCTTTGGTACGCATACCAACTGATTGCGAAGAACCCGCCGATCAGTGACTTGCTGTCAAAGATTTTTAAGGTGGTTCTTGTCGACGAGTACCAGGACACCAAGGAAATTCAATACGCAATTATTGCGTCGATTCTTCGCGCGGGCCAGGGCGGTACGCGTCTCTTCATGGTAGGGGACCCCAATCAGGCGATCTATGGATCGCTAGGCGGATACCCCATTGATCTTGCCGAACTCCGGGCGCTTAGCGGAATTGAAATTGAGTCGGGCTCGCTATCCAGGAACTACCGTTCTTCTGCACGGATCGTCAGCTACTTCGGCAACTTCAACGTTCACCATACCGCTATTGAAGCGATGGGAGCTGAGCGAGACTACCCGAGCATCGTTTCGTTCATTAACACGGTGAATCACGAAGCCTTGGCTGATGAGATCGTCAGACTCGTAAAGCACAACGTTGAGACTCTGGGAATTTCTCCCCACGAAATATGCATCCTCGCTCCTCAGTGGGTGCATCTCGCAACGATGACTCGTCGCCTTACCGTGCGCATGCCCGAGTACGAGTTCGACGGTCCAGGGATGGTGCCGTTCGCACGTGACATAGAGAACTTCTGGTATCGCCTCGCACGCCTGGCGCTTACCGATCCCTCTCCAACGATGTATATCCGGCGACTTCGCTGGGCTGGCGAGATCCTGAACGACCTAAAGGACGTCGGGGCCACGTCGGGTAATTTTTCTCGCAAGCTGCTCCTTCGAGAATGCAATGCGATCTCCATCGAGGAACCGGTGGGCCTAACTTACCTGCGCCAGTTCTTCGACGAGCTTTTCGCTCGTCTCAAAGTTCCGTTTCATGAGTTCGCCCACCTTGAGGAACACTACCAAGCATTCTTCGCGAGTTCTGAAGCACGCATCGGCAGGCTTGAGTCTGAGGGAGTCGATGGGATAAGCAGCATCGATTTTTTTCGGAAAGTTTTCCAAAACCGTTCAGGCATCACGGTATCCACGATTCACGGCGTGAAGGGTGCCGAGTTCGATGTCGTCATCGCCTATGCACTGCTTGAAGGGATGGTTCCCCACTTCAACGACCGGAACGGCGACGTCAGTGCTCAAAAGATGCTCTACGTCGTTGGGTCTCGTGCTCGCAAGAATCTCCATTTGTTTTCGGAGACAGGTCGCAGCAGAGGCCGGTATGACGTCTACGGTCCTACGAATCGGCTTGCGGCATGTCAATTCGCGTATAGCGCGGTATAGCTCCTATGCAAACCGTGCCCGAGTCCCATCGCGTATTTGCTGGGCCTCAGTCTGGCAGGCATGGCTTTGGGCCGACGTAGAAGCAAGAACAGTCGACGCTGAAACGCAGGTGGGCTGCAATGGGTCGACAACGCCCGAACTCCCAGCCAATCTAGCCTTTAGCACCGCAGGCAATACGGATTCCATCTGCCAGATGCGAAGCACTGGAGATCGATGAGCCACAGCAGTTCCCCGCTGATTCTTCGTTAAAAGTCATCGCACGAGTAAGCAGTTTTGGCACCTAGAGTTTCCACACAGGACGCAACAACGCGCCCTGATGCGAAACCCCTCGGTATCCACTACTGCCAACTCCGCCATGACTGCTTGCCTGACCTCCACGCGGCGCGGCCCATCCAGAAGGGATGCCGCTGCGACGCCCATCCGCCGGATCCGCGGCAGCATTGCCACGCTGACGACCTTCGCCGCGCTCCTGGGCACGAGCACGCCCGCCGCAGCGGTCGACGGGTGCCAGGTCTTGCTCTGCCTCGCCGCCCCGAGCTGGCGCGCCATCCCCCAATGCGTGCCCACGATCACCCAACTGCTTCGTGACCTGGCTCGGGGCAAGGCTTTCCCCACCTGCGCGATGGCCGGCAGCGGCAACACAGCCGGCCACGACTGGGCCAGCGCACCCGGCTATTGCCCGCCGCAGTACACACGGGTCGTCGATGGCCCCAACGGCCCCCGCTACTACTGCGACTACGCCGGCGCAGTGTCTGTGACTGTCAATGGC
>Ga0187844_10003163_pt1 | contig 11107 bp, 9 predicted proteins | sample SpaLakP09_SKY_50_FD_134517 | JGI IMG/M metagenome (GOLD analysis project Ga0187844, IMG submission 134517) | Oligotrophic lake water microbial communities from Sparkling Lake, Wisconsin, USA - SP09_SKY_50 | ecosystem: Environmental > Aquatic > Freshwater > Lake | place: USA: Sparkling Lake...
CCCAGCGTGACCAGCAGCACGATCCAGACGAAGCGGTTGGACAGGTCGAACCACAGCAGGGTCGAGATGCCGATGGCCATCAGGATCAGCACGCCGCCCATGGTGGGCGTGCCGCTCTTGGAGAGATGCGTCTCCATGCCGTAGCCGCGCACCGGCTGGCCGATCTTGAGTTCGGTCAGGCGGCGAATCACGTAAGGCCCGGCCAGCAGGCCGATGAGCAACGCGGTCACGGCCGCCATGACGGCGCGGAAGGTCAGGTACTGGAAGACCCGGAAGTAGCCGAATTCGGGCGAGATGGTCTGGAGCCACTGGGCCAGGCTAAGCAGCATGATGTTCTTCCTTGTTCTGTTCGGCGTGTGCGCTCACCGCCTGCACCACGCGCTCCATGCGCATGAAGCGCGAGCCCTTGACCAGCACGCTGGCCAGACCGGGCAGGGCCTGCAGCACGGCGGCGCTCAGGGCCTCGACGTCATCGAAATGACGGCCACCCTTGAAATGCACCACGCTCTGCGTCGTCTGCTCGCCCAGCGCATAGAGCTGCTCGATGCCGCGTTCGCGCGCATAGGCACCGACCTCGGCATGGAAACGCGGTCCTTCGCTGCCGACCTCCCCCATGTCGCCGAGCACCAGCAGACGCGGGCCGGGCAGACCGGCCAGCACGTCGATGGCGGCGCGGACCGAATCCGGGTTGGCGTTGTAGCTGTCGTCCACCAGCGTCAGCGTGCGGCCCACCAGTGGCAGGGCCAGGGCACGCGAGCGCCCCTTGACCGGCTCGAAGGCCTCCAACCCGAGCGCGATATGCGACAGCGGCACGCCGGCCGCCAATGCGCAGGCGGCGGCGGCCAGGGAGTTCTTGACGTTGTGCAGGCCGGCCACACGCAGCGTGTAGTTCAGCGCGCCCGCCGGGGTGCGCGCCTGGACCTGCCAGCCCTCGCCCGTCCAGACCGGTGGGCTGCAGCCTAGGTCGGAGGTGGTCGCATCCACGGTGATGGCAAAGGTCAGCTGGGCCCGCCCACCTGCCAGTTCGTGCCACAAGCCGCTGTAGGCATCGTCGGCCGGGTACACGGCGGTACCGCTGCCGCCCAGCGCCGTGATCACGGCGCCGTTCTCGCGCGCCACGGCTTCGATGCTGGCCATGAATTCCAGGTGCTCGCGCTGCGCGTTGTTGACCAGAGCCACCGTGGGCTGGGCCATGGCTGCCAGCACGGCGATCTCGCCGGGATGATTCATGCCGAGTTCAACCACCGCCAGCTGGTGCGTGCCGCGCAGGCGCAGCAGCGTGAGCGGCACGCCGATGTCGTTGTTGAGGTTGCCTTCGGTGGCCAGCGTGGCCTGCGGCTTCCAGGCGCGCAGGATGGCGGCAATCATCTGCGTCACCGTGGTCTTGCCATTGCTGCCGGTCACGGCGATCAGCGGCAGCTTGAACTGCGCACGCCAGCCCGTGGCCAGCTGGCCCAGCGCCCGCTTGCTGTCTGACACCACCAGGCCGCTCAGGCCGCTGGCGCGCAGGGCCGCCTCGTCGCTGCACAGCGCCGCCACCGCACCGGCATGCTGCGCCTGGGCCAGGAAGGTGTTGCCGTCGAAACGCTCGCCCTGAAGCGCCACGAACAGATCGCCGTGCTGCAGGGTGCGGGTGTCGCTGTGCACACGCTGCACGCCGACCAGACCGTCACCGACCAGGCGCGCATCGGCCAGCCAGGGCAGGGCCTGCTGCAGGTTGAACATGATGGTGTGGGCGCTCATGAGGCCACCCCCGTCCGGCGCGCCTGCAGCGCCAGGCCCACCTGCTGCCGGTCGGAGAAGGGCTGGCGCACACCGGCCGTCTCCTGATAATCCTCGTGACCCTTGCCGGCCACCAGAACCACGTCGTTTGCGGCCGCCTGGCGCAAGGCACCGGTGATGGCCTGCGCACGGTCGAGCACGATATCCAAGGCGCCCTGGCCGACTAGGCCCGGGCGGATCTGCGCCACGATGGCCTCGGGTGACTCGCTGCGCGGGTTGTCGTTGGTCAGCACCACGCGGTCGGCCTGGCGCGCCGCGGCCCCCATGAGCGGGCGCTTGTGCGGATCGCGGTCGCCCCCGCAGCCGAACACGCACCACAGCTGGCCGCCGCGCTGCGCGGCCAGCGGCCGCAGCGCGCGCAGCACCTGGGCCAGTGCATCGGGCGTGTGGGCGTAATCGACCACGGCCAGCGGCAGATCGGCGCCGCCCTGGAATTCCATGCGCCCCGGCACCGGGTGCAGCACGCGGCAGGCATCGACGGCCTGGGCCAGCGGCACACCCAAGGTGCGCAGGGTGGCGATGACCCCCAGCAGGTTGCTGACGTTGTAGTCGCCCAGGGTCTGCGTTTCAAGGTCCACCCGCTGGGCACCTTCGCACACGGTGAAGTGCACGCCCTGGCTGCCCATGCGGATGTCCTGCGCGACCAGGCGCGCGCCGGCCGTCTGCTGCAGCGACACCGTCCAGACATCGAGTTCGCGTCCGGCCAGGCACGCGGCAAGTTCCGCGCCCTTAGGGTCGTCAAGGTTGATCACGGCAGCGCGCAGGCCCGGCCAGTCGAACAGTTCGGCCTTGGCCAGCCAATAGGCTTCCATGCTGCCGTGATAGTCCAGGTGGTCCTGCGTGAAATTGGTAAAGATGGCCGTACGGATGCGCGTGCCATCCAGGCGCCGCTCGGCAATGCCGATGGACGAGGCCTCGATGGCACAGGCCGTCAGGCCCTCATCGACGAAACGGCGCAGGGTCTGCTGCAACAGCACCGGATCGGGAGTGGTCAGGCCGGTGCTGACAATGGCGTGCGCCGAGCCTGGCGCTGGCACCCGGCCCACACCCAGGGTACCGATCAGCCCGCAGGCGACGGCGGGCCGGAGCGCGCCCAGCGCCTGCGCCAGCCACCAGCTGGTCGAGGTCTTGCCGTTGGTGCCCGTGACCGCCATCACATCGAGCTGCTGCGAGGGCTGCTCGTAATAAGCCGCGGCGATCGGGCCGCTGGCGGCCTTCAGGCCGGTGTAGGCCGCAATGTGCTCATCGGCAAAGCCGTAGACGTCGGCGCCGCTGCGCTCGACCAGGCAGGCCAGCGCGCCCTGGGCCAGCGCGCCCGGCACGAACTGACGCCCATCGCGCGCCGCACCCGGCCAGGCGATGAAACCGTCGCCCGCCCCGACCTGCCGGCTGTCGGTTTGCAGCACGCCGCGCACGCGGCCATGCAGCCACTGCGCAGCCTGCACGGGGGTGTGGAGTTCGGTCACCATGCGACGCCCTCACCCATCTGCGCCACGATCTGCGGCTTGACCTCGATGTCGGGTTGCACGCCCAGCAGGTGCAGGGTCTGCTGCACGGTCTCGCTGAACACCGGAGCGGCCACGTCACCGCCGTAGTACTTACCGGCATCGGGCTCATCGATCAGCACGGCCACGATGATGCGCGGATGGGCCACCGGCGCCAGGCCCACGAAGAAGCTGCGATATTTCTTGTCGGCATACCCCCGGCCTTCCTGCTTGCGCGCGGTACCGGTCTTGCCGCCCACCGAATAGCCCATGGTCTGCGCCTTGGGCGCGGTGCCGCCCGGCCCGGCAGCCAGTTGCAGCATGTGACGCACGGCGCGCGCATGGCGCGCTTCCAGCAGGCGCACGCCGGCCACCGGCCCCTGCGCCTTTTGCAGCGTCACCGGCATCAGCTCGCCATCGTGCGCAAAAACGGTGTAGGCATGCGCCAGCTGCACCAGGCTGATGGACAGGCCGTAGCCGTAGCTCATGGTGGCGTGTTCGATGGGGCGCCAGGTCTTCCAGGGGCGCAGCCGGCCGCTGACGGCGCCCGGGAAGGGCAGCTGCGGCCGCTGGCCGAAACCGACTTGGCTGTACATCTCCCACAGGTCACGCGCCGGCATCTGCATGGCCAGCTTGACCATGCCGATGTTGCTGGACTTCTGCACCACCTCGTTGAGGGTCAGCACGGCATGCGCATGGGTGTCGCTGATGGTGGCATTGCCCACGTTCATGCGCCCGGTGCCGCTGATCTGGATCGACGTGGCCGGCGTGACCAGGCCCTTCTCCAGCGCCAGTGCGGCGACAAAAGGCTTGACGGTGGAGCCGGGTTCGAAGGAGTCGGTCAGTGCGCGGTTGCGCAGGGCGTCCTTGAAGCCCTGGCGCTTGCCCGGCGTGTAGCTGGGGTAGTTGGCCAGCGCCAGCATTTCGCCGGTCTGGGCATCGAGCACGACCACGCTGCCGGCCTTGGCCTGGTGGTCGCGCACGGCCTGCTTGAGGCGCTGGTACGCGAAGAACTGGATCTTGCTGTCGATGGAGAGCTGCACGTCGCGCCCCTCGACCGGCGGCACCTGCGCGCCCACCGCCTCGATCACGCTGCCCAGGCGGTCCTTGATGACCCGGCGCGAACCGGGTTTGCCGGCCAGCGTCTGGTTGAAGGCCAGCTCCACGCCCTCCTGGCCATGGTCTTCCACGTTGGTGAAACCGACCAGATGCGCGGCCACCTCGCCCTCGGGGTACTGGCGCTTGTACTCCTTGCGCTGGTAGACACCCTTGATCTCGAGCCCGGCAATCTGCTTGGCCACGGACTCGTCGACCTGGCGCTTGAGCCAGACGAAGGTCTTGTCCTCGTCCTCCAGCTTGCGGTTCAGATCGGACAGCGGCATCTCCAGCAGCCGCGCCAGGCGCTGCAGCTGCTTCGGATCACGATCGATGTCCTCGGGAATGGCCCAGATACTGGGCGCCAGCACGCTGGTGGCAAGGATCTGACCGTTGCGGTCCAGGATGCGGCCGCGGTTGGCCGGCAGCTCCAGGGTGCGCGCAAAACGGACCTGGCCCTGCCGCTGGAAGAAGTCGTTGGAGATGACCTGGATGTAGGCGGCGCGCCCGGCCAGCACCACGAAGGCCAGCGCGATCATGGCGACGACGAACTTGCTGCGCCACACCGGTGTGCGGCTGGCCAGCAGCGGGCTGGAGGTGTACTGGATGCTGCGACTGCTCACAGGAACACCCCCGCCTTGTTGGCTGCGATGCTATGAGCCTTGGGAACGGCCCGGCGGCTCATGGGAGACGCCCCCCGGAGACACGTGGCTGCACCACTGCGCCCGCCGGCACGCTGCCGCTGTAGGGCTGGTAGCTGACGTAGTCGGTGATGGCCGGCGTGGCTGCGCGCATATCCAGCTTGTCCTTGGCCAGCTTCTCGACCCGCTGCACCGTGGCCTGCTGGCGCTTTTGCAGCTCCAGCTGCTCGCGCTCGGTCTCGATGCGGCGCGCCTCCAGCACGGCGCGATCGATCTCAGCAAAGAGGCGGCGCGAATCGTACTGCACGCTCACCAGATAGAGCGCGCTGGCCAGCACGGCGAGCAGGAGCACAAGGTTGACCCTCGTCATACCTCGGTCCTCACGGCCACGCGCATGATGGCGCTGCGCGCGCGCGGGTTGGCCGCCACCTCGGCCGCCGAGGGCTTGATGCGGTCGAGCGCACGCAGCTTCATCGGCGGGGCGACAGCAAAAGGCGCACGGCGGTCGTAGACCTCGCGCGAATGCTGCGCGATGAACTGTTTGACGATGCGGTCTTCCAGCGAATGGAAACTGATCACGACCAGCCGTCCTCCGGGTTGCAGTACATCGAGACTTGCCTCTAGCGCTTCTTGCAGCTCCTCAAGCTCGGCGTTGATGAAAATCCGAAGAGCCTGAAATGTGCGCGTTGCAGGGTTCTGGCCCGACTCGCGGGTTTTGACCGTGTCAGCCACGAGCTGGGCCAGTTCACCGGTGGTTGAAACTGGGCCCCGTTCCTGTCGGCGCGCCACAATCGCCTTTGCAATCTGGCCAGCAAACCGTTCTTCACCGTAGTCACGTATCACCTCCGCGATTTCTCGTGTTTCGGCTGTCGCCAGCCACTGCGCCACGCTCTGGCCCCGCGTGGTGTCCATGCGCATGTCCAGCGGCCCGTCGAAGCGGAAGCTGAAACCGCGGGTCGGGTCGTCGATCTGGGGCGAACTCACGCCCAGGTCCATCAGCACGCCCGCCGCGCTGGCCGGCGGCAGCTCGCCCAGATGACGAAAACCCTGGTGACGGATGGCAAAGCGCGGGTCCGTGATGGTCTGCGCCTCGGCGATGGCCGCGAGGTCCTTGTCGAAGGCGGTCAGCCGCCCTTGTGGCGACAGCCTCGACAGGAGCAGGCGGGAATGCCCGCCGCGTCCGAAAGTGGCATCCACGTAGTGGCCGTCGACCGGCTCCGGCGCCAGTTCGTCCGGCTTGTTGAGCAAGGCTGTGATCGCTTCGTTCAACAAGACGGTGGTATGTGTCCATGGGGAGGTTTCCACCGTCTTCTTTCAGAAGGAAAAGTCCTTGAAGACGTCCGGCATGTCGCCCTGCATGGCCTGGGCCTCCTGCGCGTCGTAGGTGGCCTTGTCCCAGAGTTCGAAATGGTTGCCCATGCCCAGCAGCATGGTGTCGCGCGTGATGCCGGCGGCCGCGCGCAACTCGGGCGAGACCAGCACGCGGCCGGTGCTGTCCATCTCCACATCCATGGCATTGCCCAGGAAGATGCGTTTCCACCATTGGGCCGCCATGGGCAGCGCGGCGATGCGCTCGCGGAACTTCTCCCACTCGGGGCGCGGGAAGACCATCAGGCAACCGTGCGGATGCTTGGTGATGGTGAGCTGGCCGGCGGCGGTGGCACTGAGCACGTCACGGTGCCGGGTCGGCACAGACAGCCGCCCCTTGGCATCCAGACTCAGCGACGAAGCCCCTTGAAACACGCGCACAACCCCTTTTTCTGCACCAGTACGGGAAGGGGAAAAGCGCAGACGCACTTTTCACCACTTAATTCCACTTTTTTGCACTGTAGCAGCAAAACACTGGCAGACAAGGGGTGAACCAGAAAAATTTCAATGAAATCAAGGACTTAGAAACACTTTCCTACAATTATTTGAATTAGAAAGTTGTTCTAAATGAAGGACTTAGCAACCGATATGAATGTGTTGCATGAAGGAGTCCAGATGATGCCCGTGTGGCACCATGTCGGCGCAAAAATGCGACGCACCTCCCGTAGGAACGGCGCCCACGGCACGGCATTCAGAGGATGTAGCGGGACAAGTCCTCATTGCGACTGAGGTCGGCCAGCCGCGCGTCCACATAGGCCGCATCGATACGCACAGTCTGCCCCTGCAAGCGCGTGGCGTTGTAGCTCACCTCGTCGAGCAGGCGCTCCATCACCGTGGCCAGGCGGCGCGCGCCGATGTTCTCGGTGCGCTCGTTCACGTCGTAGGCGATGTGGGCCAGGCGCGTGATGCCCTCCGAGGCGAATTCCAGCGTCACGCCCTCCGTGGCCAACAGGGCCTGGTACTGGCGCACCAGCGAGGCATGCGTCTGCGTGAGAATGGCCTCGAAGTCCTGCACCGACAGCGACTGCAACTCGACGCGGATCGGCAGGCGGCCCTGCAACTCGGGAATCAGGTCGCTGGGCTTGCTCAGGTGAAAGGCACCCGAGGCGATGAACAGGATGTGATCGGTCTTGATGACGCCGTACTTGGTGGAGACCGAGGTGCCCTCCACCAGCGGCAGCAAATCACGCTGCACGCCCTGGCGCGAGACCTCGGCCGCACCACTGCCTTCGCTGCGCGAAGTGACCTTGTCGATCTCGTCGATGAAGACGATGCCGTTCTGCTCGGCATTCAAAAGCGCCTGGGTGCGGATCTCCTCCTCGTTGACCAGCTTGGCCGCCTCTTCGTCGACCAGCAGTTTCATCGCGTCGACGATCTTGAGCTTGCGCACCTTGCGCTTGCCCGCGCCGAGCTGGCCAAACATGCCGCGCAGCTGCTCGGCCATGTCTTCCATGCCGGCCGGCCCCATGATCTCCAGCTGCGGCCGCGGCTCGGCCACATCGAGTTCGATCTCGCGTTCGTCCAGCAGGCCCTCGCGCAGCTTCTTGCGAAAGACCTGGCGCGCTGTGCTGTCGCTCGTCTCGGCGGTGCCGAACTCGGAGCGCGGCGGCGGGATCAGGATGTCGAGGATGCGGTCTTCGGCAGCGTCTTCGGCGCGGGTGCGCACCTTCTTCATCTCGGCCTCGCGGGTCTGCTTGACGGCCACCTCGGCCAGGTCGCGGATGATGGAGTCCACGTCCTTGCCCACATAGCCCACTTCCGTGAACTTGGTGGCTTCCACCTTGATGAAGGGGGCATCCGCCAGCTTCGCCAGGCGGCGTGCGATCTCGGTCTTGCCCACGCCGGTGGGGCCGATCATCAGGATGTTCTTGGGCGTGATCTCCGGGCGCAGGGCGGCGTCGACCTGCTGGCGACGCCAGCGGTTGCGCAGCGCGATGGCCACGGCGCGCTTGGCGTCGGCCTGGCCGACGATGTGACGGTCAAGTTCGGAGACGATCTCCTGCGGGGTCATGGAGGACATGGCGGTTATCCGGGCAACAGTCGCGACGCGGGTTCAGTCCAGCGTCTCGATCGTGTGATTCATATTGGTGTAGATGCACAGCTCGCCGGCAATCTCCAGCGACTGCTTGACGATGTCGGCGGCCGGTAGCGGGGAGTGTTTGAGCATGGCAATGGCAGCGGCCTGCGCATAGGCGCCGCCCGAGCCGATGGCGACCACCCCGTTCTCGGGTTCCAGCACGTCGCCGTTGCCGGTGATGATGAGCGAGCATTCCCGGTCGGCCACGGCCAGCATCGCCTCCAGACGGCGCAGCACCCGGTCGGTGCGCCAGTCCCGTGTGAGCTCAATGGCGGCGCGCTGCAGATGCCCTTGGTGTTTTTCGAGCTTGGCCTCGAAACGCTCGAAGAGCGTGAAGGCATCGGCGGTGGCGCCGGCAAAACCAGCCAGCACCTTGTTGTGGTAAAGCTTGCGCACCTTGCGCGCCGTGCCCTTGACGACGATATTGCCCAGCGTGACCTGGCCGTCGCCGCCGATGGCGACCTGCAATCCGGCGGCGGTCTGGCGCCGCACGCTGATGATGGTGGTGCCGTGAAATTGTTCCATGCCCGTATTCTCCGGCATCCGAAAACTCACACTCCGTAGATAGGGAATCCATTCGCGGGCACTCGTGGAACCGGCTTTGCCGGGCCACGGGGTGCGCCCCCTGGGGGGAGACGCCGCAGGCGCTTCGGGGGAAGCCTTAAGCTGCGCGCGGAACGACGCGCGCGTGCTCGGAGATGCCGATCACGTTGAAGAAAGCGGCCACGATGCGGTTGACGTCGCGGAACTGCACCTGGCAGCCGCGGGCCTGCTGCTCGGCCACCCAGTTCAGGATGCTGCCGGCCGCCGAAAAATCCACGCGGATCAGGCGGGCACAGGAGACCACCATGCGGGTGGCGCCCTCCATGCCGGCCTCCAGCCTGGCCAGCACTTCCGCAGCGTCGCCCAGGATCTCGCCATAGAGCTCAACCACCGCCGGCGGCTGGTCTTCCAGGCCGACCGGCACGGTCAGGTTCTGCAGCGGATCGTCCCAGGTGGAGTTCGGTGCGTCCCAGCTGGAGCGGATGGCCTCGGCCTCGGCCTCGGCGGCATCCATGGCCCCCTGCAGCTCGCAGCTGCAGCGCGGCTCCTGCCAGGAGGGCGGCGAGACTTCAAAGGTCACGCAATAGTCCAGTGCCACCAGCTCGAAGGCATCCTGCAGGCGCATGATGCGCAGCGCATCCATGCGCAGCTGCCAGCACAGCGGGGCCACGGTGCGGTCCCCCGAAGGCGTGAGCGCCTGGAGCGCGCGCTCCAGACTGGTGTGGCCGCGGAAGACCAGTGCGGCCGGCGTGACGCACCACTGCGCCACCAGGCGAGCCAACACGGGAACGGCATCGAGGCCGATGACGGACAAAGCCTGCCAGTCCAGGACCAAGGTGCCCGGCACACGCATCAAGGCATGCAGCTCCTCCAGCGAGGTGGCGCTCAGCTGGGCCGGGCAAATCCAGTCCGGCGCACTGGCGGCCGACGTGCTCGCACGCGCACTGGGCGGGGCCACGCTGACCTTGGAGCGGCTCAGCAGATCGGGCGTGGAGAACCAGGCCGGCGCCGAACGTCCGAAACGGTTGGCGAACTCGATGGCCACGCTGTCAAAATGGGCCTGCTGCCCGGTGGCGCGATAGAGATCAAACAGGGCCGACATCCAGGTCTCGGCCAGATCGGGGCGCAGGTTGTCCCCATGCAGCACCGTGAGCAAGCTCTCCTCGGCGCCGGTGTCGTCGCCGTTGGCAAAGCGGATGGCGGCGTCCTCCAGGTCGGGATCGGTCAGGTTGTCGGACGGCACAGCAGCGTACAGGCGCTGGGTCGAGAAGCCGGCGCCCATGGGCACGCGCGCGGCCATGGGCTGAAGGGTTTGCGGATGGCTGGCCGGTGCACGTCCGCCCGCGACAGGGGGCGCAGACCGCATGCCCATGGGGGCCTGCATGGTCGGCGCGGGCTCGGCCAACTGGGTGGCCGGATACTCGCCGCCTTGCGGGGCATCCGCCCAGCCGGAACTGCTGGGGCGCAGGGCCGAGGCCACGGTCGGCTCGAAGCGGCTGTCCTCAGGATCGGAATTGGGCGCCGCATCGGGCGCGGCCGTCGGCGGCTCGGTGGGCCCGGCATCGGGCCGCAAACCCGGGCTGGCGCCTGAGATGGGGAAGGCACCGGCACGCGAGACGGCCTCCTTGCCTTTCCACCACTGGCGCGACATCTGCGCCTCGATCTCGTCGATCTTCTTCAGTGTCTCGGCGCGATCGTCGTGGTTGGAGGTCAGGCTGCTCTGGAAGAAGGAGGGCCTGCCGGCCTGATCGGCCGGCCCCAGGGGCTCACGACGGCGCAGCTTGCGCAGATGATCGAACTCGCGCTTGCGCACAAAATCGTTCTGCCGCTTGCGCTCGATCATCTCCTTGAGCGCCTCCTTGCTGTAACCGCTGTCGGCCTCCGGCTCCTTCTGGTCAAGTTCGGACCAATCCTTGGTCGGATTGCGCACGAACTTGGCCACCTTGGACAACAAGCCGGACCGGTTTTCGTCTTCAGCCATGTCTGGATTATGCGGTGCGCGTCAGAAGGAATGTGTGTGCTGGATCAATCCCCGAACATCTTCTGCTTGAGCTCGCGACGCTGCTGGGCTTCCAGCGAGAGCGTGGCGGTGGGACGGGCCAGCAGACGGCCCACGC
>Ga0187844_10003167_pt1 | contig 11099 bp, 17 predicted proteins | sample SpaLakP09_SKY_50_FD_134517 | JGI IMG/M metagenome (GOLD analysis project Ga0187844, IMG submission 134517) | Oligotrophic lake water microbial communities from Sparkling Lake, Wisconsin, USA - SP09_SKY_50 | ecosystem: Environmental > Aquatic > Freshwater > Lake | place: USA: Sparkling Lake...
TCATCCGCGTGCTGTAGTGCAATTGCCGGAAGTGCCGATGCCTACGGGCATCGAAGCGGGCAATATCCATTCTCGTGATGCACGAAGCCCAGCTCGACGACCTGACACCCGCGCAGCTGCGCGAGCTGACCGCGCGACTGCTTACCGAGGTGCGCCACAAGCAGGCCACCATCGACAAGCTCACGCACGAGAACGCGATACTCAAGCGGATGAAGTTCGCCGCCAGCAGCGAGGTGTTCCAGGGCGACCAACGCAGTCTGCTCGAAGACACGGTCGATGAAGACCTGGAGGCCGTGCAAAGCGAGTTGCAGCAACTCGCCACCAAGCCCGCCAGTCCTGAGCGGCAAACGCCCAAGCGCCAGGCCCTGCCGGCCGAGTTGCCACGCCGCGAGTTCCGCCACGAGCCCGACAACACCCAGTGCGCGTGCGGCTGCCAGATGAAGCGCATCGGCGAGGACGTGGCCGAGAAGCTGGACTACGAACCCGGCGTGTTCACCGTCGAACGTCACATCCGTGGCAAATGGGCTTGCGCCAAGTGCGAGCGCCTGGTGCAAGCGCCAGTCGAGGCACACGTCATCGACAAGGGCATCCCTGCCGCTGGCCTGCTCGCGCAGGTGCTGGTCGCCAAGTACGCCGACCACCAGCCGCTATATCGCCAGGAAGGCATCTATGCCCGCTCCGGTGTGACCCTGCCGCGCTCGACATTGGCCGCCTGGGTCGGCGCATGCGGCGTGCAGTTGCAGCCGCTGGTGGATGCGCTCAAAACCGAGATGCTCAGCCACCGAGTGCTGCACGCCGACGAGACCCCCGTGGCAATGCTGGACCCCGGCGCCGGCAAGACACATCGGGCCTATCTGTGGAGCTACTGCACCGGCCAGTTCGAGAACAGTCGCATCGTGGTCTACGACTTCGCCGAGAGCCGCGCCGGCAAGCACGCGATGGAATTCCTGGGGGACTGGCGCGGTGCGCTGGTCTGCGACGATTACTCGGGCTACAAGGCACTGTTGGCCAAGGGCATGACAGAGGTTGGCTGCATGGCCCACGCGCGGCGCAAGTTCTACGAGCTCTGGGCCAACCATCGCAGCCAGATCGCCGAGCAGGCGCTGAGCCACTTCGGCAAGCTGTACGAGGTCGAGGTCGAGCGCGAGGTGCAGGCATCAGCGCCGGAGCAGCGGCTACAGGCCCGGCAGAGCCAGGCCAAGCCTGTGGCCGATGCCTTGCACCTCTGGCTCACGCTGCATCGGCAGAAGGTGCCAGATGGCTCCGCCACAGCGAAGGCCATCGACTACAGCCTCAAACGATGGGTGGCGCTGACGCGCTACCTTGACGATGCCATGCTGCCCATCGACAACAACTGGGTCGAGAACCGCATCAGGCCGGTAGCAATGGCTTGTTCATAGTGCACCGCCTTCCTAAGTCGTTGAAAACATTGACAACTGCTCTTCTGGAAACTCCCGACACGGGGCGCCTGTTCGGGCGACCGCGTCGATAACTCGCTGGTCGAGCAGAGCGCTGGCCCGGATTTGATAGGGCGCTCTGGGAACGACCTGCGTGGCAGGCAGGATTCCGGCCTTGATCATGCTGCGCACGCGATGGTTGTTGACGCCGAGCTGTGCCGCGGCCTCCGACATGGTCAACCACTGCCCGTCTTTGTGCGCCGACAGATAAGCAGAGATGTCGTTGACTCTGCGTACCGACGCAACGCGATGGGCGGTCCAGGTCTTGCCCTGGCCCGTCGGAAAGCCCATCCGGTTGAGCGACGCGGCGATGTGTTCGTCTGACCACTTGCCAGCCATGCTCCTTATGACAGCGAGCGCCTCATCGGGCGTGCGGCACCCATGCTCGCCACTGCGCGGCTTGGCCACGCGCACTTGAGAGTGCTGGCCCCCACGCCAATGAACAGTCAGCACCACCTCGCGCGTCGTATCGTCGATGTCAGCCACGATGTCCTTGACGAGCGTGCGAAGCAGCTGTTGCCGCGTGCGCATCGTGACCCCAGGCGCCTCCCATGCGGCAGCGAGGTCATTGGCCAAGCCCGCCAGGTCGGGAACAGCGACATGGGCTTGCGCCTGGTCGAAGGACTGCAGCCGTTGCTCGCATTGGCGAACACGCTGCAATGCAGCCTCCCAGCTCTTCTCCAACTGCGCGGCGATCAGCCGGTTGTCTGGATCGCAGGCGGCATATCGCCGCTCTGCAAGCCGGGCTTCATAGCTCGCCTGCTGCAGTTCCAGCTCCCAGATGCGTCGCTGATCGGCCTGAGCTTCCATGTGCCTCCGTTGCGCGAGCAGCGCTGCGTCGATCGATAGCGGCTCGACGACTCGCAGCAGCTCTCGGGTGATGGCTGCATCGGGGCGTCGGCCGCCGAACGTGAAGCAACGCGGCAATGCGAGCGCATGGTTGGGCCGATCGCAGCGGTAGACCGGCTGCGGGATCCGGCCGGTATACGCCACCGTCAGCCGCCGCCCACAACGTCCGCAGCACAACAAGCCCGCAAGAAGCGCGTGACCACCACGGCCAGACTTCACGCCGTCCACTCTACCGTAGGCGTTGGTGGCGAGCTGCTTCTGATTGCGCTCAAACTCCGCCCAGCCGATGTAGGACTCGTGGTGGTCCTTGAGCATCACCTCCCATTGCTCGAAGGGCTTGCCATGGCCGTAGGTCTTGCGCAGACGCCCATCGACGAGCACGGTGCGCTTCTCGCTCTTGCCGTACACGTAGACGCCGGCATAGAAGGGATTCTTCAGGACCGAGATCACGTTGCGATAGCGGATCGGGGTCCAGTCGAAGCTCACCATCTTCTTGCCATCGGAAGGCCTGGGGAAGTGCACGCCATCGGCGGTCAATGACAACAGCACCTGGCGCCCGCTGCCCAGCTTCCTAAAACGCTCGAAGATCAGCCGGATCACCTCTTGCAGGCGTGCGTCTGGATCGAAGCCGAGACCGATCTCGCGATGCCAGACATAGCCGATCGGGACGCTGAGCCGAAGCTCGCCTCGGTGGGCCTTGGCACGGGCTGCCTCGAACATCCTCGTACGCAGCACGCCAAGCTCGAACTCGCTGATGCTGCCCTTCATTCCGAGCAGCAGCCGGTCATTGGGCCGGCAGGGATCGTAGACGCCTTCGAGGTCGATGACACGGGCTTCCACAAGACCGCACAGCTCGAGCAGGTGGTGCCAGTCGCGGCCGTTGCGCGCCAGGCGTGAGGCGTCGAAGCACAGGACCGCGCCCACCTCGCCAGCGCAGAGCCAGGCGACCAGACGGTCAAAGCCTGGCCGCGCGACGGTTCCACTTGCTGACTTGCCGAGGTCGTCGTCGATGACTTCGATCTGCGCAAACCCGCGTCGGCGCGCCTCCTCTACGAGGTCATACTGCCGCCGTTTGCTCTCGAGGTTGGTCTGGACCTGCGACTGGGTGGACTGGCGAACGTACACCACGGCCTTGCGCCGCAGCACGGTATCGGGAAGCTGTTCAGTGTTGGCCATCATCACCCCCTGCGGCCAGGCCGGCGGCCTGCATGAGCAATGTCGCCAGCTGAGCAGTCACGCTGGTTCGCTCGCTGTCGCTCAGGTCCAGCGTCACGGTGGACTCGAACGCGATGCTCAGTTGGTGGGGTGGTCTGGGCTGCAGCAGTTCCGGGGACGATGGCACGATGGGCGCCCGGGAGACCTTGTTCATGGGAATCCTCGCCGGTGGTTGAGACACCAGCGAAGCTTCGGCCAAATCCGAGGTGCGATAGCAGCAGGCGCAACTCGCCGAGTGCCTCTATGGACGCTCTCGGATCACCGAGTTCCATGCCTGCACAGGATGCAGCGCTGAGCATCCAGGCCGGCAGCGCGATGACGTTGCCCGGTGACGTCTCCACATGCACGACTTCACCGTCGGCGCGATGCTCGCTGTACTGGCGCCTGACGCGCCGCCCATACAGGGCATGCCATCGGTAGACAACCTCAACTTCCTGTCCGACATGGGCAGAATGACCCAGTGATTGCGCTGGGGCGTTCGAACTGGCTCTTCGCCGGCAGTCTGCGGGCGGGCAAGCGTGCGGCAGCCGTCATGAGTTTGATCCAGTCAGCCAAGCTCAATGGACTGGAGCCTTGGGCTTACCTGAAGGACGTGCTGACCAGGCTGCCAACGCAGCCGGCAAGTCGCATTGCGGAGTTGCTGCCGCATCGCTGGACGCAGCCGGAATAGCTCGCGGCCCGATCAGGCCGTCAGCCTGTCAAGATGACTTGGCTGGACGCATACCTTCGCCTGCCGCTACAACTCGGTCAAGCGCTTCGTCGCACGACTGCGGGTCCGTCAGCCAGAGCAGTTCGACCGCCTGAGCTTTGCGCCCGGCGAGGAGATGCAGGTTGACTACGGCGAGGGCGCACCCGCGCGGGTGCCGGGCACGGATCGCTACCGCAAGCCGCGCGTGTTCGTGGCGATGCTGCGCTACTCGCGGCGCAGCTTCCGCCGCGTGGTCTGGAACTCCAGCCAGCAGGTCTGGGCCGAACTGCACGAGCAGGCCGAGGCGTGACGCTGCCGATCAAGAAGGCGTCGAACTGCTGCAAGAGCCGGCGCACGCTTCATGCGAACTCCCGCGCAGAACGAAGGCACTGGCCGTGAGGCAGGGAAAGCCAAACCATGCATTGCTCATCGGTCACGATGCGGCTCGAACGACTGGTTGGGCATCACTCGTGGAGCTCGCGCAGTACCTCCGGGTGAGCTACCGCAACCCGCAAGAGCGTTTTCGCCGCACCGTTCGGCTCGCGACGGCCTTGTTCCCAATCCTGTAGCGTTCGCGCGGATACGCCCAAGAGGTGAGCAAAGTCCTGCTGGGACAACCCGACCTGTGCTCGAGCCTCTGCCGCAGCAGGAAGTTGGACCTTGGTAGTCCGTGCCGCTTCTCCGCGCTTCATCTGCCGCACAGACTCAAGCAAGTCCTGTTGGAACTTCTTCATTTCAGAGGGCATCTTCGACTCCTTGTTTCAGTTCCGCGAGGAACGAGGTTGGCAAGTTGTCGAACTTGCCTTTCGTGTACGCGATGAGCAACCAAATCGTCGCATCCAATACATTGAAGTAGATGATTCGCGCGCCGCCGCTCTTACCCCGGCCAGATGCAGCCCATCGTACTTTCCGGCAGCCGCCGCTACCCTTGATGAGATCTCCGGCTTCCGGGTTGGCTGCTATCCAGTTGATGAATTCGTCGCGCTCGGCCTGGGACCATATGTCAGCGGCGTAACGTTGAAAAATTGGGGTTTCGGCTACCGTTCTCACGCAGCCATCATACGGCAATGCCGTATTTCACGCAAGCGCTGAAATATCAGGGGCGAAATGCCGCTCGTGATGCCCAACGTTGGAGGTAAGGGGCGCACGACGGCGGCACGGAACCAGCAAAGGAAGGCAAGCCTGGCCCGCCGTTGTGCGTCCCCTTGACCGACTGGTTAGACCTCAGCAGCCACATAGCTGAACGACGGGAAACGAAGTTGACTTCTGGCCAACCCTTGCACGTATTGTGCCGACGAAGCAGGAACCATGGGGAGGCGGATCTGAGTATGTTGAACAGACCTCCTCGTAAGAGGTCTCCGTCATTTCGAGCGTGACACCTACGCCAGCGCCAATGAAAGTGTTGATCAATCTCTTGCCCACGAGCTTGCGACTCCTATTGGTGAGTTCGTAGTCTCTATTCGCCAGTCGGGCATGGGCAGAATCCGGCCTGAATGAAAACAGGACTGCGTCATCGACTAGCGCAGTCCCTTTTCGAAAGGTAGCGCAGCTGCACTGCTCTCCGACCAGGGGAAATACCATCTCCGGCGGCAAGGGGGAGACAACCACTGAATTCGATGTTGGGTGCGCCAGGACCTCAACTGGCAAGCCAACTATCGAAAGTATGGTCGTCGCAAGAATCGCAGCTAGAGCTCGCATGATGAGTTTCTGAGGTCTAACGTTTGACATGAGGGGCGGACAGCGGCGGCACTAGCTTTGGCAACTGGCACAAACCATGCTCGCCGTCGGACGTCCCCTCGATGGATTGGTTAGAGCGCGCCAGGCTCAGGCAGTACCGTCTTGGAAATAGACATAAGGCCTTGTGCGTCAATTTCGGACACCTCTTTCCATGAACGGGACCCGTTTGCTGTGTTTTGCTCTGGAAGTAGGAGCGGTATGGCGCCGCCTGCTAGAGGCAGAATTCCCACGACTGCCGGCGACTTGCCAGTTTGCCCCGAAATGTTTAGAAATCTGCGTTCATTCGCTTTGAGGGTAAGTTCGAAGTTCGGTGCGACATTGCCTCCTGCGCTGAACACGGATGTTGCCTTGGTGACCAGCGAATGGGTTCCAGGCGGCAAGGCGACTGCCGTGTAGGTGCTTGGCCCCAAGATTGCAAGCTTTTGGTTCGCCACAGAAATATCGATACTGAGCGAGTCATATGGTGCCCGAAGCAAATAGACAACTGCCTTTCCGGGAGGGGCGTCTTGAAGCGGAATGTCCTTGGGCGGCGAGTATGGCCTCGGTTCATGCGCACAGGACGTCAGCACGACGGCGATGGAAAGGGATAGAACGCGGAGGACTGAGAGTGGCATGGAATTGAGCGCTCTAACGTTTGACATGAGGGGCAGACAGCGGCGGCACCGGCTTTGGCAAGCAGCACAAACTTTGCTCGCCGTTGGCTGTCCCCTCGATGGAATGGTTAGGGCGCACTCGAGGCTCTAAGAGCAACACCAAACAAACCCTGAAGCTCAGCTCGCAACTGGGCCTTGGAGATGTCGAATTGGTTGATTGGATTGGGCGAGTAGCAGTCGCATGCGGTGAACGCACGATCCGTCGCTTCATTGAACTTGCTGGTTGAAGTTTCCAAAGCTGGCGCACCACCGAGTGCCTTCCATTCAGCGTCACGATCCTCTCGCCACTGACGCATGTAGTCGCGAATGAAATCGTCCACCGGCAGTTGGCCTTGCAAGAAGTTCTGAACTATTTGCAGGTAGATTCGTTTGTTTCTTTGGAAGGTCATCGCGGCACAAGGCTTTTGGGCGCCCTAACGTTTGACATGAGGGGCAGACGACGGCGGCACCAGCCTGGACGGAAAGCCAGAACCTGGAACGCCGTTGTTTGTCCCCTCGATGGAATGGTTAGGCCTCGCTCTAAGAATTGGTTGTGTCATCGACAACTCCTGCAAGACAGCTTGAAGACTTCCTCATATACCGGGCAACGTGACGAGGATGATCGCAATGAAGAAGACCACCGCGGATGTGACCATTAGGCAGGCCAGCACGACATGAGCCAGTCGGGTGCTGTGAAGTTGGCCTGATCGAACTGAACCGGGTTGCGCGTACTCGAGCTCCACCATGAACTTCTCGCGGCGCTTAGCCCACGCACTGCCCCCGCCGCCAAGCGCTAGCAATGCGAATGAAATAGCAAGAGTCGCAGCAAGGAAGGGCCTGAGCCACAGATAGAGGACCGGTAGTGCCAGAAACATCAGAATTGCGGGAATCGTGTGCTCTGCGTGCCAAAGTGACTCGTGGTACCGAGAACTTTCCATGAGAGGCCTAACGTTTGAAATGAGGGGCAAACGACGGCGGCACCAGCATAGGCAACGAGCATAAGCCTGGACCGCCGTTGTTTGTCCCCTCGATGGAATGGTTAGGCCTCACGTTTTGACGCTCGCCACGGTAAGCCAACCCCTATAGAGAATGCCAGCGCAACCAGTGCGTGCCCACCGACCAGTTCCTTTGCGATTGCAAGGAAATGCCTGAAGGGCGGCTCCGCGTTCAGTGAAACCATGCCAGCGACCACCAGCGAAATGAATGTAGCGCTTGCAAGAACAGCCGGAATGGTTGCTAGACGCCTTTGTGCAAGCAGGATGATCGCGCGTAGCCCGATGCAAGCAATTCCGAGCAAGGTGGCATAGGCTGCAAAAGTGAACGTGAGCAACGTCTCGTTGAACTGCGCTCTCCAGTAGTTCTATGGTGCTACGTTGAACTTTGCAGAAGCCATTTCCGGCGATGTGTAGGAGATGATGTACGCCGCAGGCATAGCGGCGACAAGTGCCCAGGCGTAGCCCTTTGTTAGGGTATACGGCGACGGCTGCCACTCCGAATTATTGTGATTGAGCTGCGAATGTGTGACTCCAGCCACGACAAACAGGAGCAGTGCAACCGACAGCGGATTGAACAAGAGACCAAACAAGTGCGGAGCTCCCATGTGAGGCCTAACGTTTGACATGAGGGGCGGCCGGAGGGCGCAGCCCGTAGGACGTCCCCTCGATGGAATGGTTAGGCGTCACGTCTGCCCACCTGCAATTGCTCGTTCACGATACTGAAGCATCTGGGCCTCGCGTGAAGCACTGTCGCGGGCAAACTCCTCTGCGATGGACCGCAAACTAGACAAGCGAATAGCGAGTTCAACCTGCAAACGCTCAATATCTTCTGCAACCAATTGACTAATTGCGACGGGGTTGTCTTTGAAAGCTAGAGCCGACTGAAACAATTCCTCGGCGTTCGCCAAGCGCGTTGCAACGCCATCCGCGACAAGCTTCTGACGGCTGCCACCAAGGCCCCCCGCGAAGATCGCATTCGCCCTATCGATAGCGTTCAGCGTATGCGCAAGAAACTGGACCCGACTGTATTCGTACGAGCAAGACGAGACAAGATTCGCCACGTCTCGTCGCCCGTACCGAAGTTGATCCACTTCTAGCGCGCACCGAGCGGCCTCTGCCGATTTCGCAGATCGAAAGGCCGCGAGCGCTGACAGCGCGGTGGCAATCGCGGCCCCGGTCGCAATGATCAAGTTCAGTGACTCGGCGCTCGTCATGGTTTTGTGTACCTTTGATGCCTAACGTTTGACATGAGGGGCAGACGACGGCGGCACAGGCTTTGGCAACCAGCACAAACCATGCTCGCCGTTGGCTGTCCCCTCGATGGAGTGGTTAGGCATCGCCGTACTGGCCACCACCCGGCAGCTTGACTCTGTTTAGCCGTGCGACAGCCTCAACAGAGCCAAACCGGCCTGCCTGTTTGTACGCCTCGAGCAAGGCGTCCTGTTCGGAACACACCTGGCCGAGTATCTCGAGCGCGATGATGCGGTGCGGACGAACTCTGTCTTCGTGCCGCTCGAGAAGGGCACGTTCCGCCGTATCGGACTCATGTCCGTCGAGCGCGTAGAAGGCGTAGAAGTTGTTGTATTTCTCGCAGAATTCATCGAATGTGACTTCACCCCGGACGCATCGGCGAACGAGTTCGTCGTGCTTCGAGATTTCCAACAGGAGATCGACTTCAGAATGGAACATGAGCATGGCGCGCGATGCCTAACGTTTGAGCTAACCGGCCCGCGACGGCATGGCGCCGGAGGGCCAGAATGAAATGAGGCCCGCAGGCGGCATGCCGTTGCGGGTCCGGTTGAGCGAGGGGTTAGAGCGAAAACGCCCTAAGCAAAGAGCAAACTGCATTGGGCTAAAGCTTAGAGAAGGGCCAACCTGGCCAACATGGGCACGTGCCGACAGCGACATTTGACATTCACTTTCGCCCTTCCGGAGAACCCCACAAAGGACACGGCTCATTGACAACCGGATCACTCCCACTTTCGCCTGATTCACCCGATTGCAAAGCCAATGCGGACTCGCGACACGCGCGGAAGCGAAGTGGCAGCAGCCCAAGCGCCTTGGATGCACCGTACTTGCGAATAGCCCGCCTTGCAAACGATGAGCACGAGCAACCATTGGTGTGAATCCGACTGGCGCAGGCAAATCCCTTGTGGGGCGATAGGTACCGTTGATATGCACCTATAGCCAAATCGCAAGTGGCGGAAAACATAGCGCTCTAACGTTTGACATGAGGGGCAGACGACGGCGGCACCAGCCTTGGCAACCAGCACAGACCATGCTCGCCGTTGGCTGTCCCCTCGATGGAGTGGTTAGGCGTCAACTGGGCCACAAGCATGAAAGCTCCTCAGTTCTGAGTGGTGGCTCTGACTGACCGACTCGCAGCAAATAACCTGACTTCTCGGCCCAGCCAAGGACAAGATGAGCCATGTGAAGTCCCTCGCGGCTCTCGGGCAAGTGTAGCCAAGCAAGCGGCTGACCGACAGCGTGCGCGAGAAACTCGGCTGCACTGATGTTGTCGTTCGTGTCCGCGCTGAGGCCGCGGGTGGCACAGAACTGCTCGAACTCTGCTTGGCAAAATTCACCTTCGGTCAGAGAAAGCTGAAGGTTTCTCATATCCGCCGCATCCGGCACAAAGTTCAAACCAAGTACGACTTGCTCAGATAGGCCAGTTTCGCGGCGGCACGCAATAGCAACCGACTTTCCGGTCTGAGGCAGCAAGGCGGAGCCTGGCTTGGACCAAAGCTCAAGTTCGATGACGCGATGCATTGGAATATGACGCCTAACGTTGGAGGTAAGGGGCGCGCGACGGCGGCACGGCGCTGGCAAAGGCAGACAAACCAGGCCCGCCGTTGTGCGTCCCCTTGACCGACGGGTTAGCCATCATTGCGGGCACCAGCCGGACCAGAGTGCGCCTCTTGGATGGGAAACAATACCGCGCTGCAAAGCCTCCCTGTCCCACTCATCCACAGGTTCAGCGCCATCGGATCCATGAATCAGCAATTCGGGCGAGCCCAGAAGATAGAGCTCTTGCGACGGCCCTCTGGCGAAACGCTGGATCACACTCGCAACGTCTGGCATGCCGGGAGCCCAGACCGAGACAAGCAGTACGTCTGTACTCTGATCGGGTTCCCGATATAGGCCTTCTCTGCCAAAGGCCCACCACTCGCCCTTTTGGCGCGAGTCCGAGAGACTTGCCCAGCCCTTTGAAACTGCCTCTTCCTGCGTCTCCGACTCGAAGTCGATAACTCTCTTGCCCGCCGCATCTGCAATTACGGCGTACGGGCAGATCAACTCTCCGCCTCGATTTCCGTCAGCGACCGCGCCGCAGTGCAGCAGCACGAAGCCTGCGAACTCAATGACTTCAGGACTTGGCATAGCTGGCATAGTGTTTCAATGATGGCTAACGTGGAAGGTAAGGGGCACACGACGGCGGCACCGAACCAGCAAAGGCAGACAAACCAGGCCCGTCGTTGTGTGTCCCCTTGACCGCAGGGTTAGCCAGAAACAGAGCATGCTGCACAAA
>Ga0187844_10003176_pt1 | contig 11088 bp, 9 predicted proteins | sample SpaLakP09_SKY_50_FD_134517 | JGI IMG/M metagenome (GOLD analysis project Ga0187844, IMG submission 134517) | Oligotrophic lake water microbial communities from Sparkling Lake, Wisconsin, USA - SP09_SKY_50 | ecosystem: Environmental > Aquatic > Freshwater > Lake | place: USA: Sparkling Lake...
GCCACCGGTTTTTATTTCAAATGGGTGTTCTATGTGCCGCTGGCCTTGCTGGGCTTTCCACTCAAAGTATTTCTGACCGTAGGCTTTATCGATTTGGTGTACCAAATCTGGGTCCATACCCGCTTGGTCGGGCGCCTGGGATTTCTGGAGTGGTTTTTGGTGACGCCGTCCAACCACCGCGTACACCATGGACAAAACGAGTATTGCCTGGACAAAAACTACGGTGGCATCTTTAGCGTCTGGGACCGCATGTTTGGCACTTATGCCGACGAGCGCGAGGACGAGCCCGTGGTCTATGGCGTGCGCAAGCCGCTGCAAAGCTGGAACCCGATCTGGGGCAATGTGCAGCACTACACCCTGATATGGCAGCAAATCCGCAGCACCTCCGGCTGGCGCAACAAGCTGATGTGCGTGTTCGCCGGCCCATCCTGGCTGCCGCCAGGCGCTACCCCAGCGCCCGAATTTGTGCCTGAACAATTCGAACGCTTTGACACCCCTGCCCCGCGCTGGATGCAGGGGCTGGGCGTTTTCAGCTGCGGCCTGGGTTTGGCGGTGTTGTCGCACTTTTTGCTGATTCAAAAAAATCTGGCGCCCGGCACAGCGCTGAGCTATTCGGCAGCAGCCTTACTGGCCTACCTGGTCATCGGTTGGTTATGGCAGCGTCCACGCGTAATGGAAGCCGCGCATGCCTAGCCTGGCCTATACCGATGGCGTGCTAGCGCTGGTTTGCCTCTGGCTGATCTCTCGCACTAGCTTGCCATCAGGAGTACGCATTGCGGCAGGAACGCTAGGTATCGCCGCGGTGTTGGGCGTGCTGCGTTTTTCGGGCTTGTACCCGATCCCACAATGGCACCAGTTTGTTTCCATGCTGGGCGCCTGCGCAGCCTTTCCGCTGCTGGCTGTGGCCGTCTTGTGGCCTGATGCCGCAGCGACGCGGCAGCTGAAGTTTGCCTCTGTCTTTTTTATCGGCATGGCAGTGCTAGGTGTGCTGGCGGTGGGCGTGGCGCAAAAGCGGGTGCTGGTCGATGCCTTAACCGTCATCTCAGTGGTCGCGATGCTGATTAGCCTGGCACGCGGGGGCCGCTGGCCGACGGCGCTGACCACGGCACTAATGCTGGCCAGCCTGATGCTGTTTGCGTCCAAAGCCACGGTGGTGCCCGGCTTGGTACCCGGCGACTTGCTCCACATTGGCATGGCTATTGGTCTGTTCGGCCTGGGTACGAGCGGCCTGTGGCAGGACGCAGCAAACCTAGATGCGCTGGAGTCCCAGCCGCAGAGCGCCTAGAGCGATTTAGCGACGCGGGCAAAGCGCGCTATGCTGGCCCGATGCCGCCCAGTCAGTCCGAGTAGTTTGCGGTGGTATCACTAAATTCCAGAGTAGTTCGTGCTGCAAGTTCATGCCAACGGCCTGGAGTTTCATAGCCTGACGCAAGGCAGCGGGCCGAAGGTGCTGCTGTTGCAAGGCTTCCCGGATACGGCGCACGCCTGGCAGTACCAAATGCAAGCGCTGGCGCAGGCGGGCTATTGCGCGATAGCGCCCTATTTGCGCGGCTGCTACCGCGAACAGCCCTCAGCCGTCAACCAGTTATTACTGGACCGGCTGCGCTAGGTACTAAGCCGCTTTCGCCAGCGGCTCGGCAAAATGGTTTTCCATTTCGCGGCGTAGCTGATAGGCGCGGGTGCTGGTGTCTATGGCGACATCGTCCCAGCACAAAGACTGGCCCTGGCGTACCGGGCGAAGCAGTTTGATGTCGTGCGCCAAGCCCAGCGGCAAGCCGCCCAGTTTGCGCGAGGTGTCCGCCGGTAGCAATTTACCCCAGACGGTGTAACCGCCCTCGCCGTCTAGCATTTCGCCCGCTTGCAAATCGCGTTTGGCGGTGGCCACGACATCGGCGTTCCAGCCGGTGGCCACGCCCGTAGGCTCACCACGCAGCGCCACGCTGGCGACCGACATACCCACTTCCAGGCCAATCAGATGCCAACGCTTGTACAGCGTGAAATAGCGGCCACTCGGGTCGGTGTGGGCGTTGTATTCTTCAAAGCAGTTTTTGATGTAGTCGGTCTCGGCCTCGACGGTCACCCATACGCCCATGCGGATGTCGTAAGGAATCTTGCGGCCATTGGCCTCCAGGGAGGAAATCACCTCGACCATGCCTTTGCGCTCGAGCACGCCGCCTTCACAGATGGGTCGCGTCACGAAAGGGATGTCTTCCACGCTGGCCGGTGGATACAGCAAGCCGTTGGACGGCACGCCCAGCCCGGTGGCGTTGGAAACCGCGCTGCTTTCGATAGAGGGCTTAGAGCCATCCAAAAAGCTATTGAACATTTTGGGATTGAGCCCACCGCGCAAAGCCTGTTCGGGCGTGAGGCCGTAGTTGCGCCAGACCGTGTCGGGGGTGGATTGGTTGAAGTGCGGTAGCCATTTGTGCCCTCGCCCCGCGGCCACGACCGGGAAACCGCAGGTGCGCGCCCAGTCGACCAGGTCGCAAATCAAGGCTGGTTGGTCGCCAAAAGCCAGTGAATAAACTACACCGGCTTGTGCCGCTTTGTGCGCCAGCAAGGGGCCGCAAAAGGCATCAGCCTCGACCGTCACGTTGACCACATGCTTGCCGTGCGCAAAGGCTTCTAGGCAATGGTCCACGGCGGCAATCGGGTGACCGGTGCATTCGACGATCACGTCAATGGCCGGGTGCGAAACCAGTGCGCGCCAGTCTTCACCGATGTGGGTGGTGCCCATCTTGATGGCCGCGTCCAAAGACGCGGCCTGCATGCGCTGGGCTTCCCAGCCGACACGGCTCAGGTTGGCGCGCGCACCATCGGGCGACAAGTCGGTAATGCCGACTAAATGCACCCCGGGTGTGCGGGGAATTTGCGCCAAATACATGGAGCCGAATTTGCCCGCACCGATCAGGCCGACGCGGATGGGACGGCCTTCGGCCTGGCGTTGTTCAAGCTTGGTAAACAAGCTCATGCGGCAGCTTTCTGCGCATCAAAGGGCACGGTAGAGGTTTGCAGCGCGCTGCCGGGCATGCCGTCTTTCCAGGGCAGATCGACGGGGTAGTCTTGGAGCAGGCAATCGTCGGGCAGACATTCGATGGGGGTGAAGTCGCGGTGCGCAATGTATTCGGGCCGCTTGTGGCGGCGGATATGGTTGCTCACTGCGCACAGGCTCAAATACACCGCCACACGGTTCCAAGGCGAGAGGTTGCTGGTGGACGCATGAACCAGGCAGCTGTGAAACAAAATCATGGAGCCCGCTGGGCCCTTAGGGCTGACGATGCCGCCGTTTTTACCACCCGCGCGTTCTACCAAGGAGGTGATGAGTTCATTGTCCACCGTCCACAAGGGATAGCTGGTGGTGGACAAGTCGTGCTTGGCGGCGACCACACCGCGCTTGTGGCTGCCGGGGATGAACATCAAGGGACCGTTGTGCTCGTTCACATCGTCCAGAAAAATCGCGACGTTCATAGCGCGCTCGGTAGGCATCATGTCGTCGTTGAGCCAAGTTCCGTAATCTTGGTGCCATTGCCAGACGTCGCCCTCAAAAGCCATCTTGCCGTTGACCTTGAACTGGTGCATGTAGAGCTTTTCGCCCAGCAGCATTTCCACCGGTTCGATCATGCGCGGATGGCGGCCTAGCTTGCCAAAAGGCTTGCTCACCATGTGCGCCGCAAAGTTGGTGCGCACCGCATCGCGGCCTTTTTCTCGCACGTTAAAAGCATCGCGCTTGGCATATAACTCGGGCACCGCATCCAGCAGGGCCTGGGTTTCCTCGGGCGAAAACTGGCGGGGGAAAAAGAGATAACCGTCACGGTCAAACTGGGCTATTTGCTCGGGTGTCAATTGCATGGCGGGCTCGCTGTTCAAGTTGGCGCCGGTGCAGCGGCGCGTGGCGGCGAAAGGGTTTTCAGACACTATATCGCCTAAGCGGTACTGGCACCGTCCGCCAAGCCAGGGCGCGCGTCTAAATCGTCAATCTACGACCCCTGGAGGCGCGGTCCAAGAAAGCGTCAATCGGAGGGTTCATCGGGCTCGTCCACGCGCGCCGGGCGGGGGATTTTTTTCAGGCGGATGAGTCGCGCATGTTCAATGGCGTCTTTTTTAAGCTGGCGTTCGGCATCGAGCTTTTCACCTGCCGCTAACCATTGGGCAAACTCCGCTGGCGTTTCCAAAGTAATACGGCCCAAAGCGCCGCTACGAAAGTCATGGATAGCGATTTCGGCCGCTTTTTGCAAATTCACCCTGCCACCCGATTGCAGCGCGCCACGCCTGCGGCCTACGCCGTCCAGCACCTGTTCATCCGTCATAGCGCCAGCGTCAGGCAGGCCGTAGCGCGCCGCCAGCGCTTGCGGATAGTGGTGGCGCAGATAGTCCAGCAATTCCAGCGCCACTTCTTCGTCGTCAAAGGCATTGCGGCCGATAGCGCCGCTAGCGGCCAGGTTGTAGCCGCTTTTGGCCACGATGATGCGCGGCCACAACACGCCAGGCGTGTCGTACAGATAAAAGTCGTCAGCGATCGTGATGCGCTGCTCGGCCTTGGTAACGCCCGCCTCGTCGCCAGTTTTGGCGGCGCGCTTGCCTTTGAGGGTGTTGATCAGCGTGGACTTGCCCACATTAGGAATGCCGCAAATCAGCACGCGCATGGGCTTGGCCATGCCGCCGCGCAAGGGGGCGAGTTGGTGGCAGGCATCGACCAGCGCACGCGCCGGGGTTGTCATCCCCGCGTCCAGCGGCAAGGCACGCACACCGGGCATGGCGTTGTAGTGGGCTAGCCAGTCGGCAGTGCGGGTTGGATCGGATAGGTCTTGCTTGTTTAGCACCTTGAGCGCGGGTTTGCCGCGTGTGAGTTCGGCCAACATGGGGTTAGCGCTGGAGCCGGGCAGGCGCGCATCTAGCAGCTCAATGACCACGTCAATCTCCCGGATGCGCTCGCCAATGGCTTTGCGCGTCAGGTGCATATGCCCGGGAAACCACTGTATCGCCATGTTCTTAGTCTCTTTGCCTGGGAAATGCGCGATTGTCCGGTACTTTGCCGGGCACTTATACGCTTGGCCCGCATGGCATTTTGGGCACCATGCAGGGTTTAGGCGCAAGGGCTGCGTTTAAGCTGTCGGTCGCCCCAAACGCGCCGGCGACAGGTATTGCTGCAGATAAGCGTCAAAAGGCAATGTGTCTGCCACTTCGATTTCGCGCTGCCGCTCCATCGAAGCCTGCGCCAACTGCTGAAAATGCGCCAACTCGTGCGGTTCGAGGGGACGTGCCAGTTCCTGCGCTTTGGTTTGTTGTGACAGGCTGCGCACGAAGGCGGAGAACGATCCGCCGTGGTCTTCGCGCATGGCTTGCAGCACGCGCGCCGAGGGCAGGCTGTCCGGGTGCAGCAAGCCATGCTGCGCCAGCTCCACCGCTTGCGCATAGTCACTGCCGCCATGGGCTAGGTCCAGTGCCTGGGCTAGTGGGCGCAGCTGAGCCACGATATCCAGACCCCAGGCGGACAAGTCCACCATGGTCTCTCCGCGCTGCAATTGCAAACCAGGTTCGCGGCCCCGCTCGGCGACGCATTGCTGGTTGCGCGCCATAGCCGCGATTTCAGCCGGGCTGTCCTGCGGGCTGGGCTGGCTCAGGCAGTGCAGCAAAAACACATCGAGAAAGCGCAAGGTAGAGGCGCGTATGCCCACCGGCTCGAAGGGGTCCAAGTCCATCAGGCGCACTTCCACGTATTCGACGCCACGCTCGCGCAGCGCGTGCAAGGGGCGCTCCCCCTGGAAGATGACGCGCTTGGGCCGGATGGTGCCGTAAAACTCGTTTTCGATTTGCAGCAAACTGGTCCCCAATTGTTTAAAGCTGCCATCGGCATTGCGCACGCCTATGTCGACGTAGGGCGCATAGGGTTCAGTCAGTGCCTGATGCAGCGAGGCGGCATAGCCTTCCAAGCTGTTGTAGCTCACGGCCAGCGCGCTTTGCGCATCGCTTTGGTAGCCTAGGCGTCCCATGCGTAGCGAGGTGGCATACGAAAGGCCCATGGTTCCGGGATGCAACTCTTGCAAAGAGTGACTGCGCCCATGCACAAAGGTAGAACACACCGCAGGCGAGGCGCCAAACAAGTACAAAAGCAAAAATGCATGCCGACGGAAATTGCGGATCAGCGCGAAATAGTCCTGGCTGGATACCTCGGGCAAAGACCAGTTGTAGTGGATCCCAGAGATGGTTTGCATGCGCCGCCCGTAGCGGTAGCCCAGACCGCTGCGGTACACGGTTTTAGCCTGGCCTACGTTAGAGCTGCCGTACTGGCCTAGCGGTATCGCATCGTCTGTTGGCAGGCCGCAGGGCATGCTGGACACCCATAGCATTTCTTCGCCCATGGATGCTAACGTGTAGTTTTGCACGCGGCGCAGTTCGCCCAGGCAGTCTTCAATCCCAGCATGCACGCCGGTGATCAACTCAATCTGCGATTCGCTGAAATCGGTGGTGATATGCGGATGCGTGAGGGCCGAGCCCAGCGCTGGTGGGTGGGGCGTGGCCGCCAATGCGCCGCTGCTCAGCGAACGCAAGCTCTCTTTTTCAATACCCCGGCGTATGCCCTGCAGTTGCTGCGCCGGGAAGCCTTCACGGGCCCAATTGCTTTCACTCATGCCAGTCGGCCCTTTTGATTTTTCGCTCGTACTGAAGGTAGCACAGTCAGGTTTAGCTGGGGTGACCAGCTCCGATTGCAATAGCGCAGCACAAGGAAATAGGCGCCAGGGCGCGCAAGCACCCGCTTTTGGCGCTAGGGCAAAGGATTTGCGCGCCGATTAACGCAGATGTCGCCCTGCGCGGCCTATTTCGTGTGCGCCCTGGGCTGCACCGCTGGCAGGGATTTGGAATTGGGCGGTGTCCACCACCTGGGCCATTTGCGCCTGTAAACGCTCGGCCGATCCCTCGCCTAAACCGATCCAGCTGCCCTCGCTCAGCGTGATATGGGCAGCTTCGACGCTGCCAGCACCGGCGCACAAAATCGTACGGGTGGGCGCATCTTGGGCCACGAGCGCCAGCATGGCCGGCACCACCGCCTCGGGTTGCAAGGCGGCAAGCACCGGCTCGGGCATCAGGCCGGCGGTCATGCGCGTAGCGGCGGTAGGTGCCAGACAATTGACATGAATATTGCTTTTTGCGCCTTCAATGGACAGGGTCTGCATCAGCCCGACCAGGGCCATCTTGGCCGCGCCATAGTTGCTCTGCCCGAAATTACCGTACAGGCCACTGCTGGAAGTCGTCATCAGGATACGGCCGTATTTTTGCGCAATCATGTGCGGCCAGACAGCTTTGCTGCAATGCACTGCACCCATTAAGTGCACTTCCAGGACCAGGCGGAAATCGTCCAGTTCCATCTTGGCAAAACTTTTGTCGCGCAGGATGCCAGCGTTATTGACCAAAATATCGATGCGGCCCCAGGCGTCCATGGTTTCTTGCACCATGGCCTGCACCGCTACAAAATCGGTAACCGATGCGCTATCGGCCATGGCCGTGCCCCCGGCAGCACGGATTTCGGCCACCACCGCCTCGGCAGCCGTGGCCGAGCCACCCGATCCGTCCACGGCACCGCCCAGGTCATTGACCACCACTTTGGCACCACGTGCCGCCAAGGCCAAGGCGTGCAAACGGCCCAAACCGCCGCCCGCGCCAGTCACAATCGCTACACGGTCTTTGAAATCTATCGGCATAAGATGTCCTGCATGAAATAAGAGCTGCGCACCCTGCGCAGCCAAACCACCAACTCTACTGCAAGCATCGCCCCACACATTTGGCCGGCGCAACCCAAGCGACATCATGGAACTGAACTCCGAAATCCCCACTGCCCCGCCCCGGGATGCCGCCACCGTCGTGATATTGCGCGATGGCCCCCAAGGGCCCGAGGTGTTTTTGGTTAAGCGCCATGGCCTGTCTGACGTTTTGGGTGGTGCCTATGTGTTTCCCGGTGGCAAGATGGATGCCGCCGACAGTGCGCCGGGCCACCATGCTTTCTTGGACCAGAGCCCAGAGCAACTGCACGCCGCCCTGGGCGAGCAGGGCACTGCGCCGGCGACCGCCTGCGGCCTGTTTATCGCTGCGCTGCGCGAAACCTATGAGGAGGCAGGCGTGCTGTTTGCCCATAGCGACGGGCCGACAGGTCAAGCCAACTCGACAGCAGTCGCACCGGCACCAGCCAAGGGCAGTGACTTTCACCAGCGACTGCACAGCGGCAGCTTGCGCCTGCAAACCTTGGCGGTACACCCCTGGTCGCGCTGGATTACGCCACGCATGCCCTCGGTGACCAATAAGCGCTTTGACACCCGGTTCTTTATCGCGGTGATGCCGGCGGGCCAGCATGCGGCGCATGATGACTTTGAGGCCACCGAAAGCGCCTGGTTGCGCCCGCGCATAGCGCTAGAGCAGTATTGGGAGCGTGAGATTGAGCTGGCGCCGCCACAAATCATGAGCCTGGCCCATTTGTCGCGCTACCACAGCGCGCAAGAAGCCCTGACTGCCGCCCGTGCTAGTACACCGCCGGTCATCATGCCCGAGGCCTACCAGGAGAACGAAGAGCGCGTAATCTGCTACCCAGGCCACGCACGCCACCCGGTGGCCCAGCGCGCAATGCCCGGCCCGCTTCAATTGTTTTGGCGCAACAAGCGCTTTGAGCCCGAGGGCGGTTTTGAAGCGCTCTTTACTTAAAACTTTGTCGCCTGAAAACAAAAACGCTGGAGGAGCCCCAAAAACCTGGGACTCGCACCAGCGTCAAAAGTGAAGGCTTGGCTTTTATAGACTCCCTGCCTCTGCCGAGACAGGGAGCTGCCATTACTTACTCAAATCAAAGCGATCCGCGTTCATTACCTTGACCCAGGCAGCCACAAAGTCTTTCACAAACTTCTGCTGGTTGTCATCCTGGGCATACAGCTCGGACAGTGCACGCAATTGGGAGTTTGAACCAAAGGCTAAGTCCACCCTTGTGGCAGTCCACTTGGCTGCGCCTGTGGTGCGATCACGGCCTTCATACGCGTTATCGCCGGCAGGCTTCCATTCGATGCCCATATCGACCAGATTGACAAAAAAGTCATTGGTCAACTGGCCTTGGTGCGTGGTCAATACACCATGGTGATTGCCTTGGGCATTGGCTCCAAGCACGCGCAAGCCACCTACTAAAACCGTCATTTCAGGCGCGGACAAACCGAGCAACTGCGCCTTGTCGATCAACATTTCTTCGGGGGAGACGCTATAGGCCGCCTTGCGATAGTTGCGAAAGCCATCAGCTTGCGGCTCGAGGACGGCAAAGGACTCTGCATCCGTATGCTCTTGTGAAGCATCCATACGGCCGGGCGCAAACGGCACCTCTATCTCAACACCTGCTGCTTTGGCTGCCGCTTCCACGCCGGCGTTACCTGCCAGCACAATCAGGTCGGCGATCGACACCCGCTTGCCGCCATCGGCCTGGGCATTGAACTGCTCTTGCACTGCGCCTAGGGCCGCCAGCACTTTGGACAATTGGGCGGGCTGGTTGACGTCCCAATCCTTTTGCGGCGCCAGGCGGATACGCGCGCCGTTGGCACCACCGCGTCGGTCGCTACCGCGGTAGGTGCTTGCCGACGCCCAGGCGGTCGAGACCAACTCGCTCACCGACAGGCCACTGGCAATGATCTGCGCTTTCAGTGCAGTCACATCGGCAGAATTGACCAAGGCATGGTTCACGGCCGGAATCGGGTCCTGCCAGATCAAGTCCTCAGCAGGCACTTCAGGTCCGAGGTACAGGCACTTGGGGCCCATATCGCGGTGGGTCAGCTTGAACCAAGCGCGTGCGTAGGCATCCGCAAATTCCTCAGGGTTAGCCTGGAAATGGCGGGAAATCTTTTCATACGCCGGGTCCATACGCAGCGAAAGATCCGCTGTGGTCATGTGGGGCGGATGCATTTTGCTGGGATCGTGGGCATCAGGAATCATGTCCTCAGGGGCAACGTTCTTGGCGCGCCATTGAATGGCACCCGCGGGGCTGTTCACTTGCTCATACTCATACTTAAACAACACCTTAAAGTAACCCATATCCCACTGCGTAGGATTAGGTTTCCAGGCGCCGTCGAAGCCGCTGGTCGTGGTATCGCCGCCTTTGCCGCTACCGTGCTTATTGATCCAGCCAAAGCCCATGGCTTCCATGGGCGCTGCTTCGGGTTCGGGGCCGACCAAAGCGGGATCACCCGCGCCATGCATCTTGCCAAATGTGTGACCGCCAGCTACCAGTGCCACGGTCTCATAGTCGTTCATTGCCATGCGGGCAAAGGTTTCACGCACGTCGCGACCCGAAGCAACAGGATCGGGCTTGCCGTCCGGACCCTGGGGGTTCACATAGATCAAGCCCATCTGCACCGCTGCAAGCGGGCTCTCAAGTACGCGATCACCACTGTACCGGCTGTTGGGCTTGTCACTGGTGGCCAGCCATTCTTTCTCCATACCCCAGTAAACATCTTCCTCGGGAGCCCAAATGTCAGCACGACCACCGCCAAAGCCAAAGGTCTTAAAGCCCATGGATTCCATAGCCACATTACCGCCCAGCACAAACAAGTCAGCCCAGGAAATAGCGTTGCCATACTTTTTCTTAATCGGCCACAAGAGGCGGCGAGCCTTGTCCAGGTTGCCGTTGTCAGGCCAGCTATTGAGCGGTGCGAAACGATGGTTGCCGGTATTGGCGCCGCCGCGGCCATCGGCAGTGCGGTAGGTGCCTGCTGCATGCCAAGACATGCGTATCATCAAACCACCGTAATGACCCCAGTCGGCAGGCCACCAGTCCTGCGAATCGGTCATCAGCGCGACCATGTCTTTCTTGAGGGCTGCGAAATCTAATTTCTTGAAGGCTTCGGCATAGCTGTAGCCCGCATCCATCGGGTTGGACACGGCTTGATGCTGATGCAATATTGCCAGGTTTAACTGGTTGGGCCACCAGTGCGCGTTGGACTGAGCGCCTTGCTGCGCGCGGGCGCCGCCGGCACTGTGGAATGGGCATGTGCCCGCTTCTGCGATTTGACTCATGGATGATCTCCTTGATCGGTTACTGAAAACAACTAAAAAATTTATCCGGGTGCAAGCACC
>Ga0187844_10003179_pt1 | contig 11084 bp, 3 predicted proteins | sample SpaLakP09_SKY_50_FD_134517 | JGI IMG/M metagenome (GOLD analysis project Ga0187844, IMG submission 134517) | Oligotrophic lake water microbial communities from Sparkling Lake, Wisconsin, USA - SP09_SKY_50 | ecosystem: Environmental > Aquatic > Freshwater > Lake | place: USA: Sparkling Lake...
GAATATATGAAAAATCACGGCTTTAGTGTTGGAATTAGCGATCTTATAGCAAATAAAGAAACAAATGATAAAATTAATGACACTATTAATAAGAAAAAAGCGGAAGTAAAAACATTAATAGATGAAACACATTTGGGTATTTTTGATAACAAAACAGGACGAACAAATGTGGTTGAATTTGAAACACGAGTTAACAATATTTTAAACAAAGCCTCGTTTGAGGCTGGCAAAATTGCGCGCGAAAACTTGAATGACAACAATCGTTTTGTCACAATGGTAAATGCCGGTTCAAAAGGCAGTGATTTAAATATTTCACAAATGATTTCGTGTTTAGGACAACAAAATGTAGACGGCAAACGTATTCCATATGGTTTTGATGATAGAACATTACCTCATTATACAAAGTATAATGATTCGCCAAATGCGCGTGGATTTGTAGAAAACTCATTTATTGGTGGTTTAAATCCAGATGAGCTATTCTTTCATGCTATGGGTGGTCGTGTTGGTTTAATTGATACAGCATGTAAAACAAGTCAAACTGGATATATTCAGCGACGACTAATCAAAGGTCTTGAAGATTTAATGGTTAATTATGATATGACAGTTCGTAATAATAAGAATAAAATTATTCAATATAGTTATGGAACTGACAATTTTGACCCTATTAAAGTTGAGTCACAACCAGTCCCTTTTGTGAATATGACAATTGAAGAAATATACGGACATTATCAGATGCCAAATGATTATTCAAAAGATTCAATATATAGTACATTATATACCAAACAAGCATATAGTAAATTTAAGAAACAAAAACCAGAACTAGATAAAAAATGTCAATACTACATTGCTATGCTATTAAAAGCACGCGAAGATGTTATTACTAAAGTATTTAATGGTTTATATAAACCATCGGTTAATATGCCAGTATCATTTACACATATTATTAACAATATTGCTGGTAATCAAGAAGAAAATGTTATAATTGATATTACTCCATTAGATGTATTTGAAATTATTGAATCTAATTTTGAAAAACTTAATATGTTAAATTATTGTAAGCCAAACGAACTGTTCAAAGTGTTATATTATTATTATTTGACTCCAAAAGAATTGCTAATGCATAAACGACTAACACGCAAATCCATTGAACTATTAATGAGTATGCTAAACAATAGTTATAAAAAAGCATTAATAGCACCAGGTGAAATGGTGGGAATGATTGCTGCGCAAAGTATTGGAGAACCAACGACACAGCTAACATTAAACACTTTCCATTTTGCGGGTGTTGCATCAAAATCAAATGTTACTCGTGGTGTTCCACGGATTGAAGAAATCTTGTCTTTAAGTGATAATCCAAAAAGTTTATCATGCTCTATTTATTTACATAAGCCAGACAGTTACGACCAAGTTAAAGTGAAAGAATATGTATCAAAACTCGAAAATACTAAATTACGGTCAATTGTAGAGTCAGTTCAAATCTGTTTTGATCCAGACGATTTAAATACGTTAATTGGTGAAGATGTTGAATTAATGAAAGAATATAATGAATTTGAGAAATTGCTAGATGAATGTAATAGTAGTCACAATGACTCTAAAGAAAAATCAAAATGGATTATTCGTCTAGCTCTAAATAAAGTAGAAATGTTAGATAAAAACATTAGCATGGATGACGTTCATTATGCGCTAATGACTAGCTATAACAATTTGACATGCATGTATAATGATTATAATTCGGATAAACTAATTTTTAGAATTCGCATTAACAAAAATTTACAAGCACTAAAGAAAAAGAAGAATAAAAGTGTATTGGAGTCATTAGACCAAAGCGATGAAATCTATTTACTTAAAAATTTACAAAATGAATTATTAGACAACCTTATTTTACGAGGAGTGAAAAATATTGAAAAAGTATTTTTACGCAAAATTAGCGATAATTTTGAAGAAGTAGACACTAAATATGTGAAAAAAGATTTATGGGTATTAGATACATTAGGAACTAATTTACTAGATATATTAGCCCTAGACTTTGTAGATAAAACACGAACAACATGTAATCATATTATTGAAATTTACAACATATTTGGAATAGAAGCTGCTCGACAAAGCATATTTGATGAGTTTTCAGAAGTGATTGAATTTGATAGCACATATATTAACTATCATCATTTAACTATGTTAGCCGATAGAATGACATGTAATGATAAAATGGTGTCTATTTTTAGACATGGCATTAATAATGATGATATTGGCGCAATTGCCAAAGCATCATTTGAAGAAACACCTGAAATGTTTTTAAAAGCCGCAAAACATGGCGAATTAGATAATATGAAAGGTGTTTCCGCCAATATTATGTGCGGACAAGAAGGATATTATGGAACAAGCTGTTTTAAAGTTTTGGTAAATAATGATGTATTAATGTCATTTCCACCAGAATCTAAGGACACAGAACAAGAATTAGAGGAAGAATTAGACCATGATGAATTATTAAACAAATTAAAGGCAGACTCTAATGATGAATGTAATATAAATAATTTAACAATTGAGTCATCAATTTCTAGTATTAAACCAACCATTATGGGCACAAGTGAAGACTACGAATTAGACTTTTAATATTTAGTTATATTATTTAGTTATATTATTTTTATTATAATTTTGAAATCTTTCAATATTATAATATAATGCGAAGTACCTGATAGTAAAACATTTGCACTTGTTAATAACGTAGTCCATGATTTGATAAAAGATTGACTTTTGACTTTGAAAATAAATTTTTTTATTTGATTTTTTCACATTTTTTTGTTATTTTATTGCGTCTCTCTCCATTAGGGCAACGTTTATGTTTGCGTGTTTTTTTAGGTTCAGGAACATTTTCAATAATAGCATCGGGTTCTGGAACGGGAACAGGAATAGGCTCAGGTTTAGTTTCCTTTTCTTCGACTGTTTCTATTACTGGTGCTGCTTCTGCATCTACTGCTTCTGCTGCTTCTACTGCTTCTACTGCTTCTATTACTGGTGCTGCATCTGCTTCTTCAATTGCATCTGCATCTACTTCTTCTTCTATTATTGGTTCTTCTGCGTTTGCCTCAGCAACACCTTTATTTAACTTTTTTTGTTTATATACTGTATTGGTTGCTTTTATTATATTATAATTATTTATAAACTCTCTCAATACATCAGTATAAAATTGTAAATGTTTTTTTAAATTACTATATAATTTGTAACTTTGTGAATCTTGTAAATCAGTGCTTATGTTAAAAATAAAAGACTGACTATTAAACATTAGCTTATAGTTATGTTTTTTGTCACGTGAATACACACTTGGAACTTTTAAAAAATAATAATCATCATTAATTTTATTAATATTACATACTATATACTTTATTTCTGTGCTGTTGGTAATAGATATATCAATAGCTGTATTACATAAAAATATTATTGGTAAATCATATTCTTTAGATAATAAATATATATCTAGAAAGGTTACATAATATTCATCACTTGTTATATAATCCTCCATTTTGATTAGTCCATCTATAACTTTTTGCATGTTACTTTTTTTATTATTTTTCAATAATATATAATATAACGTTTCTGTATTTGGGTGTCTACTATATAACTGTATTAATTTATTTTTTAAATCAAGTATTACTAAACTATTATTTTTTGTGTGATATTTTATTATCATTAAAATTATTTGAAAAGAACAAATATTATTAGTTATATCAAACATTAATTGATAAACCATTGTCTTAAAATTAGTATGAATGCCTTCTGCGATTACATTTTTACTTATAACACAATTATGTGTTTTATCAATATATTTATCTAATAATTGAATAGACGCATCAGATTCATTATCTTCTTCTACATATTCAACATATGTTTTATTAAATTGTTCTCTTTTTTTAATGTCTATGCCGTCTTTAATGTCTTCATCATCTTCACTGTCATCATCGTCTTCTTTATATTCTTTGTCTTCTTTATTTCCTTCTTTATTTCCTTCTTCTTTGTATTCCTTAACATCATCGTCTCTGTCGTCTTTGTCTTCGTTCTTAATTTTTTCAGATAGCAATTCAGCTTGTGTTTTACGAGTTTGTAAAATAGTTAGTATATCTTTTTGTGTATTACTTTTTGGAATAGGCACAATTGTTAATTTTTTAAGACTATCTAATTTTTTACTATTATAATAACCCAACGTATCAAATGTTTCAATAAAATTGCTAGTGCTATTTGTTATAATATTTGTAAAATAGTCCAACGTTAATGATGATTGAAATAATAAAAGTTCATTATCTAAAATATTATAATTGGCAGAACCATAAGTAAAGGTTTGATTATCTTGAAAAATAAATTTTTTGAATTTATTATATCTCACAAATTCATCTGCTAAACGTGTATAGTATAATATTTCATTTGATTCATTATTTATTAGATTAGTAATTGGCACAATTAAAGAACAAACTTCATTAGCTTTCATACAATAATTAGTGTTACACTCTTCGTTGTCTAAGCATAGAGACATTTCTTTGATTGAGTTAAGTATTTTAGAATCATAGTTCGCAAAAATAATATATTGAGACCCAACTTCTTTTAGTATATTGTAAATTTGTTCTATTTTATCCAAAAAAACTAATGAACTTGTGTTTATTATTTTTTTTAATACATTTTTATATATACTATGCTTATGCATGTTTAAAATTTTTTTAAACGTATTTTTAAAATTATTGTAAAATAGTGTTTCTAATTTAATATTATTAACAGCATTTATACGTTCATTATCTTGCGTATTAGAAGTTACTATTTGTTTATCTACAAATAAGTAGTCTTTATTTTGTATTACTTCTAATTCATCATCATTATTAATTTCTGGATACGAAATCAAAACAAATTGATTGCCTAATGTTAATATTCCAACAATAGAGTTAGCATCTTCTATTTTATACACTGGCTTACATATAATTTCTTGTTTACTTAAGTTATATATTTTTTCTAATAATTGTTTAGTGTTATTATAGTCGTTATAATCATCTTCATTAAGATCATCTATTAATTTATATGGAATATCTGGATATTCAGATGAAATAGCCGATGGATAACAAGGTATAAAGCCGTGTTCTCTCAACTCCTTAGTATCACTTTCATTTTCACTATCACTTTCATTTTCACTATCACTTTCATTTTCACTATCACTTTCATTTTCACTTTCTATTGAACTATTAGCATCAACTATTAATAGTCCAATAACTTTATTTGAATAGTCAATCACTTGATATGTTATTTCATATTTTAATTTTAAGAGAATAGTTATTATTCTGGACACGCTTATATTTGGTTTAAAATTGTATGAGCTACTAACTTTCCTATCTAGTGTGCTGTTACATTTATTGATTGCATTTTTAATATTATACAAAATTATTGTGAAATTTTTGAAAAATGGATCTTTATTTATAAAGCTAAAAAATTTTGTAATAGAATAACTAACATTATCATTTATTAAATAAATAGGCTCATAATTTTCATCATTTTTAATTAACAATAATATTTGTTTTTTAATATCTAAAAACTCAGTGCTATAAGTTTGTTTAGGACATAACACTTTAACATTGTCTGTAATATCTTCATTTGTTATATCTAAAATAATTAAGTTTATTCCATTTGGAAAAAGCAGTGGATTACTTTTACATATAATATCCCATAAGTATGTGTAATTTATTAAATTAGAACTGTTTAAATAGTCTTTAAAGTTGGTAAAACTATTTATTATTTTTTTAAATAATATTATGCTAGATGAACTACTAGAAAATTTGCTATATAAATTAGAAGACTTATAACTTTCTATATCTATATTATCTACTAACTCATTAAAATTCTTAGAGCTAAATATATGTGGTAAATTTCCATTATTGTATTTAATAAAGTCATCAATACTAACTGCGTTTATTATTATTGTTTTCATTTCATTAATACTAATTGTTTTTGTATTATTATGAACTAATGTGCCATAAAGATCCGCAACGCAAGCAATAAAAGACTGATTTTTGCTGGTTTCAACACCATAACGTAGGAAACATTGATAGTTCTTTTTTAGCGTGTTTGGTGTTTTTTTTGTTACACATTTTTCATTGTCAACTTGTAAAAATTTTTGTATTTTAATAGGAAGAAATCCTAGCTTATTTTTTTCTAATGGTTTATCTGGACCCAAAATATAATTTAAGTATAATTTGTCATCACTATTAGTAGCTTGAGTGCTTTCATTTAAACACTTATTACGTCTTTTAAGTTGTTCTTTAGTTTTTGATATATTATTATTAAAACAACATGGGAGACAAAAACCATTTCTGTTATGTTTATCTTTCAAAAACCCAGGAACATGTTCAACATACTTACCTTTTTCATCAATGTGATGTTTAGCATCTGTAAATTCTAATATTGTTCCATCATAAGTTCCATCTTTATTTTTTTTTGTAATAAGTGTTCCATAGTTTCCGCTGTCAACTTCTTTTTGTGTTAAACTAGTGTTTTCCTTTAAACTCCAATAACGTGGACATATATAATGATATTTTTTAGATTGTGTTCCATATTCAAAACTTTCACTATAAGAACCTGGATGATTAGTGTCTATATAATCTTTTTCTTCTTGTGTTAATATAACAGGCTGTTTTTTAACATTCCAATTACATAATCTTGAATATTCTTCAAATAATGAATTTTTTTCAGTAGCAAATAGTTTTGGTTCCCTATTAATTAATCGTTTTAAAATAGGATTGCTTTTTTCCGATTTTTCTTTTACATTAGTGTCATCTGCATTAATATTAGTTTTTTTAGACTCGCTAGTAGTAGTTTTTATAGTAGTTTTTATAGTATGTTTGTTAGCATCCTCATTAAGACGTTCATGTTTTTCTTCATTTAAATCCTCATTATCATCTTCACTCTCATCCTCATCCTCATTATCATCCTTATTATCATCCTCATTTTCATCTTCATCGTCATCATCTATATCTTCATCATCTTCTTCTCCTGCTTCGTATTCATAATTTTCATTAATAGTATTAATTTTTTTACCTTGTTTTTTAGTAGTTTTTTCTATTAGTTTTTGTTCTTGTTTTTGTATATATTTGCTATCTTCCTTGCTATCGTTATTTTCATCATCGTCATCGTCATCGTTATCATCATCTTCATCATCTTCATCATCTTCATCATCATCATCATCATCGTCATAAGTTAAAAGTCCAAAAATATTATTATCATCTTCAAACATAGTAGATTCATCATTTTCTAATAATGCATTCATTTTTCTATTTATAATTTCTGTTGTTTCAACCTCTTTAAAATTAGACTCTTCTAATGATTCATCAAGATTTATAGCACCAGTTAATTCATATACATTTTGTTGTTGTTCATCATTTATCAAATTATATATTATTTTAACTAGTGAGTCCAAATAGATTGGAATATAATCTAAATAATGAATAGAATCAATATTTTCTACACTAATAGAGAGATTAGAGGCGCCAATCTTTTTAAACACCGTTTTAAATCCAGGATTATTCTTTATTACTAGCTTTTTAGAATTAAATGTGGACGTTAATAATTTTAATGAATTATAAACACTCACAAGCTTTAACTTAGCATTTTCAATTGTTAATTTAAAGTTTTCTTGTAATTTTGCTAAAATGGCTCCATCACTATATTCTTGTTTAATATGTTCTAATATAAATGCTTCTTCAGAATCCATTGTATTAAAATTCGATACATGTTTATAACGCATTATTATTTCATTGCTATTCTGATTTAATATATTAAATAATAAGTATATTGAGTTACCAATAGGATTAATAGTTAGATCACCTTTTATGTTTATATTACAACTATAATTGAGAGAATTTATTTGAATAGTTCTAGCTTTTAAATCAGTAAATAGATCAACATTAGTGCTTATGACTAGCTTTTTAATGAATTTAATAATTGGATTTACACCATTAAGTATTAGATTATTTAATAGTTCAAGACTAATTATTTGTTTTAATCCCAAATTAATATTTATTAATCCAGACTCATATAATACTATTAAAAACTCATCTACATTTTTAGTAAAAGCTTCGTCTGTAGAAGCAACATAAAAACTAATAGTATTGGTTTTTCCTAACGACCTAGCATACTTTAATATTAATGTTTTACTTAATAAAGGATATTTATTAGTTTTACTAGTGCTAGAACAAAATATTCTATATATATTTTCTAGCTTTTTACCAGGATTATATTTGATTAAAGGATAGTTTAGTGAACTATGAAACAATTTAAATATTGTTTCTAATGAAATATTTGAATCAAGATTATTATTTATGTTTAAATTAATATAATGTACACCCTTATTACTATAATTTAGCTCTTCTGATACATTATTAATTGAATTTAATAAATATATTAATTTATTTTTGTTGTCTAAATTAATATTACTTAATATAGCATTTGTTTCTTTTATTAAATTTACTTTTTGTGAATAAAAGTTCGCATTATTAAGTATATTGTTTTTATATAAAAACACATAATATAACTTTACTATTGACTCTTCTTCAATAGTAGATTTTTTAAGCTTGAAAAAATCACTTGCTAAACATATGTTGAGACTATTATTATATATATTATATTCAAATAATAAATTGGAATTATTTGTACTAATATGGTCACTTAATTGACTAGATGATGTGCCTACATTAGTATAATAGTAAGGATTAACAATATAGTCTAGCTTTTTATTTAATATACTTTGTCCTAATGCTATATATTCTTTAAATGTTGTTAAAGTAATTTTTGTTAAATCGTCATAACTATATGTTTCTTTTAATGTATTACCCATCTCGGTAGATTGTAAACTAGCCAATATACTTTCTTTTTCATAAATATTTGCCAAATATTTAATAATATTTGAGTATGTTAACTCTATTTTGTTATTATTTGTTAATGTATTAAATAAGTCTTGGCTATTGTATATATGTTCTACTAACCCATACATATATAGTTCTTCAAAGCAAATTTTTTCATCTTCATTTACAATAGAATTATAATGAGCTATGAATTTTAATTTTATAGTTTCAATAGAGTCATCATAATTTATAACATCATTTACAAAAATAATTGTTCCATTTGTTGTTTCAAGAAGCTTTAAATCATAGTCATCTAAATCCTCACTAAAATGCTCTTTATATACACTACTTTTACTAAATGTGCTATAAGTGTTAAAATTTTTGTTTAGTTCTTCAATACTTGGAATAGTTGAAACAGAAGCACCTGTTCCATATTTATTTTTAATAAATAAATATAATTTACTGTAAGTATTATTATTATTTATATAAATTTTAAATATATTTGACATTTATATAAATAGTAGACTATTATTTTATATATATATATGATTATAAATATTATTGTTGCTTATTGCAATAATTATGGAATAGGAAAAGACAATAGTCTTGTTTGGAATATTAAGAGCGATATGGCTAAATTCAAACAATTAACTAGTGGCACCGGAAATAACGCTATTATTATGGGGAAAAACACATTTGTAAGTTTAAATAATGAATATGGATTAGCAAATCGAGATAACCTAATTTTATCTAAATCACTTAAATTATCTAAATATAATGGCAAGCATAGGGTGCAAAGTTTTGAAAATGTTCAATCACTCGAAGAGTTTGTAAAAACACAAAATTATGACACAGTTTGGGTCATTGGTGGAGAGCAAATTTATAGATTATTTTTAGATAATTATAAAAAAGATGAGTCAAGTATTTTTAATATTTCAAAAATTTATATTACATATATAAATAAAGACTATGAATGTTCGTCATTTTTTCCAGATCTAGCACAGTATACAACTAAACATAACTTACTTTTTTACAATAAAAAAGTACATGCTACTAACGATTCAACTATTTCTAATAGTTATACTATATATGATATTGAATATATTTTTGTATAATCCTAATTTTAAATGTCATAATATGGATTGTCGCTAATATTCATACCACAATAGCGTGCTGGATTTTTTTTATAATCAATTGGATTATAAATATTTATTTCTTTTGCCTCACTAATAATAAATTTGAAATTCTCCCAAAACTCATCATTATGTCCTACGGATTTTGTAGCAATATGACTCACCTCATGTAGAGCAACATACATTAACGTGTTAATATCTATTAAACGACCTTGACTATTTTTTTCTGTATCTAAACAAAAGGCTAATTTCTCTCCTTTATTTTCGCTATATGCTGTAAATTCGCTTGTTGGTAATGTTTCATATATTTTTTGTGGATTATAACCTTTAACTAAACGTTTTACATTACTCTGATTTGGATATTTTTTTGCTAAATGATTCACTAATTTATTTAAATTAATATTTACTTGAGCCAATTTATTTGCTGATAATTGAATTTTATTTCTATCACGAACACAATATGTGCTTCCGTTGATATCGGAAATAATACATCTTAAATTAAACGTATCACTATTTATATATAATTTAATAGCAATAATTATTATAAATATTAGCAACAACAAATTAAGTATATTATTGCTAAATAGTGAACTCATTTATATTTATATAAAATTTTATAATAAAAAATATTAATATAAAATTTTATCTTAACTAATTTATCTTAAATAACAATATGCTAATGTCTTAGCATTTACATAGAAGAACCTATTTCTAATGGTCTTCTAAAGGTATCTGTTTCAATTGTAGAAATATTCCATGGGCAATTTGTGTTTGTTCTTGGATTTGCTGGTTCTGACCTAACCTGTAAATTGGAGTTTCTTAGACTTGAACCTTGTGTATTGATTCCAACTAATTGTGTAGGGTTTAATAAGTTAATATTTCTTAAATCAGAACTGCTTACTGGATTTAGATTGGACCAATCGTTTGCTGAACTATTTGGTAATAAATCCGCAGGATTAGATACGGCTTTTGTTGAAACTAATTGGTTAATGGCGCTAGCACTATCTGCAGATGTAGCTATTTGTGAATTTGAATTACCATTATATGGCGCATAAGTAGAATTGCTGTTTGTAATAGACTGCGAAGA
>Ga0187844_10003181_pt1 | contig 11082 bp, 11 predicted proteins | sample SpaLakP09_SKY_50_FD_134517 | JGI IMG/M metagenome (GOLD analysis project Ga0187844, IMG submission 134517) | Oligotrophic lake water microbial communities from Sparkling Lake, Wisconsin, USA - SP09_SKY_50 | ecosystem: Environmental > Aquatic > Freshwater > Lake | place: USA: Sparkling Lake...
ACACCGTATAGGACGAAAGCGACATTTCCGCCATCTCGAATTCCTGGTGCCGCAGCATGCGGAAGAAGGTCTCCTCCACCGGCAGGTTGAGGTAGTTCAGGGCGATGCCGTCGGGCTGGATGCTGCCATCCATCAGGGCGCGGGTACGGTCGTAGTTCCAGCAGGCGAAAGTGAGTTTGAGTTTGGACATGGGACAGATCTATTCGGGCTTGAGACCAGCGGCGCTGACGGCCTGGGCTAGGCGTGCGATCTCGCCCTGGATGGCCCGGTCGAACTCTGCCGGGCCGGCCCCCACGGCGACGATGCCGGCGTTGTTCAGGGTCTGGATCAGCTCCGGCGAGCGGGCCACGTGGGCCATCTCTGCGCTGAAGCGCTCGATCACACTGGCGGGCGTGCCGCGGGCGGCAAAGACACCGATGGTGGGGGCGAAGTCAAAACCCGGGATCGTCTCGGCGATCGCTGGCACGCCCGGTTCCTGGCTGGAGCGCTGCGCTGCGTTGTTGCCCAGCAGCCTGACCTGGCCGTTCCTGACGAAGCCGGAAAGCGAGGGCAGCGCCGAGAAGGCCACATCCACCTGCCCGCCGATCAGCGCCGGCACCGACTGGCTGCTGCCCTTGTAGGGGATGTGCCGCAGGTCGATGCCCAGCGCGCTTTTCATGGCTTCCATGGTGAGGTGATGGGTGCTGCCCACGCCCGAGGAACCGTAGGTCAGGACACCGGGTTTGGCCTTGGCCAGCGCGATCAGCTCCTGCAAGGTGCTGACCCCCACCTTGGGGTGGACGGCCAGGTACAGGGGCGCGCGGGCCGCCAGCGACACCGGCAGGAAATCACGCTGGTAGTCGTAGTTCAGGTTCTTGTAGAGCGCGGGGTTGATGGAGAACATGGAGCCGTCCGTCACCAGGTAGGTGTAGCCGTCGGCGGGCGCCGTCGCCAGGGCCTGCGCGGCCACCACGCCGTTCGCACCCGGCTTGTTGTCCACCACCACGGGCTGCCCCAGGCGCTCACCCAGGCGCTGCGCGTACAGGCGTGCCACCGTGTCGGGCAAGCCCCCCGCCGGGTTGGGCACGACCAGCCGGATGGTCTTGTTCGGATACGGGGCCTGCGCCTGGGCCAGGCCCGGCAAAGCCAGCACGGCGGCGGCCGACAGCGCGCACCCCCACAGCATGGAACGGCGTGTACTCATGTTCTGTCTCCTGATTTCTGCGGCTTGGGCTCAATGGCGGGTTGCCGATTTTTACTTAGGGAACTAAGATAATAGGCCATGCCTTCAACCCCGTCAAACCTGTGCCGGCACCTCACGCCACGCGCTCGTGACCCCGCACACGCACCAGGACATCCCCCGCGCCATGAGCCATGACACCCAGAACATCCTGCGGCGCTGGCGCGAAGCGGTCCCCAACGACCGCTTGGCACATCTGATCCGCGACACGGAACGTGCCTTCCGCAAGTCACTGCAGGTGCGCCTGGCCGCGCACGCCGTGCCCTTTGGCCACTGGGCCTTTCTGCGCATCCTCTGGGAAAACGACGGCCTGACCCAGAAGGAACTGAGCGAACGCGCCGGCGTGATGGAGCCCACCACGTTTGCGGCCATGAAGGCGATGGAAGCGCAGGGTTACATCCTGCGCAGACAGTTGCCGACGAACAAGAAGAATGTGTACGTCTACCTGAGCGCCCGGGGCCGCGCACTGCGCAAGAAACTGGTGCCGCTGGCCGAGGACACCAACAGCATCAGCACCCGGGGTATCTCGCCCGATGAGCTGCTCACGACCCGCCGGGTGCTGCTCAAGATGATCGAGAACTTGGCCGAGGACGAGTTGGACTGGGAACGGGCCGGGCAAGGCAAGCCCGCGCGCCTAAAGCGTACTGAAGCGTGAGGCCTTGGCGCCCGGATGGTGCCCCTTGAACAGGCGGGTCAGCCGGGTCATGCAGACATGCGCCGCCGCCTCCCCGCGCTGGGTGGCAATGGCGTTCATGATTTCCGTGCGCAGGTACCACAGGCCTTCGATGTCCCGCGCAAAACGCACCCGCACCTTGAGCTCAAAGCCGTCCTCGCCCAGCTGTTCGAGCAATGCGGCCTGGATGGCCTCACGCAAGCGTTCCACCGCGGCCTCGGGGGTCTCGGGTTCCCGCTGGCCCAGCAGGGCCCAGAAACTGTCTCTTAAACGCATACGACTTGTGCCTTCAGGCCGCTGACTTTCAAGCCAGCCTTCATGATGCTGCTCCCACGGCGTGCCCAGGGACCCTTAGGGGCACAGGAACAGCATGTGCTCCGTCCTGTTCCGCTTCTGTGCGGTAGCGCACAAAGGCGAAAAAAAGGCCCCGACGGGGCCTATTCCTGAAGCCGCCGCCGCTCAGACCAGCGGCACGCCCGTCTTGGACTGGATGAATTCGCGTGTCACGCCCGGGGCCAGCTCCACCAGCTTGAGGCCTTGCGGGGTGATGTCCATCACCCCCAGGTCGGTGATGATGCGGTCGATCACGGCCTTGCCGGTCAAGGGCAGCGTGCATTCGGGCAGGATCTTGAAGTCTTCCGTGCCGTCTTTCTTCTTGGCCACATGCTCCATCAGCACGATGCAGCGCGGCACGCCGGCCACCAGGTCCATGGCACCGCCCATGCCCTTGACCATCTTGCCGGGGATCATCCAGTTGGCCAGGTCGCCCTTGCCGCTGACCTGCATGGCGCCCAGGATGGACAGGTTGATCTTGCCGCCGCGGATCATGGCGAAGCTCTCGTGGCTGCCAAAGATGGCCGAGCCCTTGATGGTGGTGACGGTCTGCTTGCCGGCGTTGATCAGGTCGGCGTCCACCTCATCCTCGTAGGGAAAGGGGCCGATGCCCAGCATGCCGTTCTCGCTCTGCAGCCACACCTCGATGTGGTCGGGCACGAAGTTGGCCACCAGCGTCGGGATGCCGATGCCGAGATTCACATAGAAGCCGTCCTGCAGCTCCTGCGCCGCGCGCGCGGCCATTTGGTCTTGGGTCCAGGGCATGTTCTTCTCCTCAAACTTTACGGTCGCGGGTGGTGCGCTTCTCGATGCGCTTCTCGGGCGTGGGGTTGTGCACGATGCGGTGCACGTAGATGCCTGGCAGGTGGATGTCATCGGGCGCCAGCTCGCCGGTGGCGACGATGCGCTCCACCTCCACGATGCAGATCTTGCCGGCCATGGCGGCGGCCGGGTTGAAGTTGCGCGCCGTCAGGTTGAAGCGCAGGTTGCCCGAGCGGTCGGCGATGTCGGCCTTGATCAGCGCCACGTCGGGCAGCAGGGCCCGCTCCATCACATAGGTCTCGCCGTCGAACTCGCGCAGCTCCTTGCCTTCGGCCACGATGGTGCCCACGCCGGTCCTGGTGAAAAAGGCGGGGATGCCCGCGCCACCGGCGCGCAGCTTCTCGGCCAGCGTGCCCTGGGGCGTGAACTCCAGCTCCAGCTCGCCGGCCAGGTACTGGCGTTCGAACTCCTTGTTCTCGCCCACGTAGCTGGAAATCATCTTCCTGACCTGACGGGTCTGCAGCAGCTTGCCCAGGCCGAAGTCGTCCACGCCGGCATTGTTGGAAATGGCGGTGAGGTTCTTGGCGCCCCTGTCGCGCACGGCGTCGATCAGGGCTTCGGGGATGCCGCACAGGCCGAAGCCGCCCACGGCGAGCAGCTGGCCGTCGCGGATCACGCCTTCGATGGCCTTGGCTGCACTCGGGTAAACCTTGTTCACGCTGTTCTCCTTTTAAAAATGTTTGAAGCAGCAAATCGGCAACGATACTACTTATCAGAATACGTAGTTATGCCTAGAATGCGTCCCCTATGGACATCGACTACCGACTCGCTTTCGAATACGCTCCCATCGGCATGGTGCTTTCGCGCAACCGCATCATCATGGACTGCAACCGACATGTCTGCGAGATGTTCGGCAGCAGTCGCGAAGAGCTGGTGGGCCAGTCCTTCCTCGTGCTCTACCCCAGCGCCGACGAGTTCGAACGCACCGGCGCGCGCATCACCCCCATCATGAACCGCCAGGGCAGTTATGCCGATGACCGCATCATGAAGCGGGTCGACGGCCGTTTCAAGGGGGAGGTGTTCTGGTGCCACGTGACCGGCCGCGCGCTGGACCCGGCCGAGCCGCACGGCGCCGGCATCTGGACTTTCGAAGACCTCAGTTCGCGCCGCCCGGTCAAGGCCGAACTGACCGCGCGTGAGCGCGAAGTCGCTGCCCATCTGCTCGAAGGCCTGACCTCCAAGGAGATCGGCAAGGCCCTGGCCATCAGCTACCGCACGGTGGAGATCTACCGCGCCCGCCTGATGCGCAAGTACAAGGCCAGCACCACGGCCGACCTGGTGCACAAGCTCACCGCCGGCTGATCCCGCCATGACCACCCCCACCCCACCCCTGCGCCTGCTGCTGGTCGGCGCCTCCGGCGCCGTCGGCCGCGAAGTGCTGACGGCCGCCCTGGCCGATCCGCGTATCCGTCAGGTTGTCGCTCCCACGCGCCGGCCCCTGCCCGCCCATCCCAAGCTGCTCAACCCGGTGATCGACTTCGCCGTCCTGCCCGCCGATGCGCCCTGGTGGCAGGTGGATGCCGTCATCTGCACCCTGGGTACCACGATCAGGACCGCCGGCTCGCAGGCTGCCTTTGCCGCGGTGGACCGCGACCTGCCCATCGAGGTAGGCCGGCTCGCCCGCGCGGGCGGCGCCAGCCGCTACGCACTCAACTCCTCGCTGGGCGCCAACGCCGGCGGCAATTTCTACCTGCGCACCAAGGCACAGGCCGAAGACGGCATCCGCGCCCTGGGCTATCCGATCTACACCGTGGTGCGTCCGTCGCTGATCGACGCCGAGCGCGAGGAATCGCGCCCGGGCGAGCGCATCGGCCTGGCCATCGCGCGCGCCCTGCGCCCGCTGATCCCGCGCCGTTACCGGGCCGTGCCGACGGCATGCATTGCCCAGGCCCTGCTCGCCGGCGTGCTGCGCGGGCAGCCGGGGGAAGACATCGTCGAATCGGAACGGCTGCAAGCCTGAAAGCAAGACCTCAAGCCGGTGTGACTTCTTGCTCACTTCGGCGCCCGGCAAGGCCGGGCCAACTCGACGTGCCCGCTGATATGCATTAAAGTGTATACAAGTTTCAGGGACTTTCTGCAGAGCGCCACAGGCGCCCGGAAGCATAAGAGCAAGTCGTTAGGAGTTCCCGTTTGCAGCGTCTCAAAGACTGGCTGATCGCGCAGTCGAGCGGGGTCAACCACCGCCTCGTCTACGGACTGGTGGGCAGCTTGCTGCTGTGCCTCTGGGGCTTCGTCGGCTTCTGGTCCTGGTGGGAACGCAGCAGCGCCCTGTCGGCCAATGCACAGGTGCTGGAGCAACTCACCACCGCCGTCCATGAGCAGACCCGCAACCTCTTCAAGCAGGCGGAAACCTCCCTTACCGTGGCCAGCCTCTGGTTGGCCGAGCACCCCGACCAGGACCCAGGCAAGGCGCCCGGCTTCATCCGGCTGGTCGAGAACCTGCGCCAGGCCTCCGACAAGCTGATCGACATCCGCATGGTCACGCGCGACGGTACGCTGCGTTACATCCCCGACCGGGGTCAGACGAACCGGACCAATGTCGCCGACCGCGACTACTTCCAGGCCCAATTCAACGAGAAGACACGCGGCCTCTACGTGGCCCAACCCGTGATCAGCCGCGTCACCGGAAAACTGGGCATCCCCATTTCCATCCCGGTGACCCGGGCCGGCGGCGACGTCGCCGTCCTCTTCGCGGCCATCGAACTCGACCGTATCGCGGGCACCTTCGAAGCCGAGCGCATCCAGCCCCAGGGCACCATCGCCATGATCCGGGACGACGGCCTCTTTCTCTTCCGCAGCCCCATGGACGACAAGATCATCGGCTCCAACGTCGCAAAGAGCGCGATGTGGCAGCGGAATATGGGCATGCTGCCCCGGGGGTTCTACGAGTCCGAACGCAGCCCGGTTGATGGCTTGTCCCGCGCCGTGGCCTTCACCCGCGTGCAGGACTACCCGCTGGTCGTGGCCGTCACCGCCTCGCTCGACGATCTGCTGCGCGCCTGGCGCATGCACACGCTGATCCTCATATCCGTCGCTCTCTTCATCTCGATCGCCTTCGTGCTGCTTGGTATCACCCTGCTGCGCTGCATGCACGGCGAGGCGGCCGTGCGCCGCACGCTGGAACACCTGACGCTGACCGACCCGCTGACCGGAGTCGGCAACCGCCGCATGCTGGAGCTGCGCCTGGACGACGAAATCCTGCGGGCCCAGCGCTACCGACGGGCTCTCACCGCCGTCTACTTCGACCTGGACCATTTCAAGCTGGTCAACGACACCTATGGCCACGACGTCGGTGACACGGTGCTGCGCCAGGTGGCCGACAGCCTGGTAGCCAATGTGCGCCAGAGCGACCATGTGGCGCGCCTGGGCGGCGAGGAGTTCGTGGTGCTGCTGACCGAGACCGGTCTCAGCGCAGCCGTCACACTGGTGGAGCGCATGCGCGCGGCTGTGGCTGCCCTGCACACCCCGGGACTGCCCCAGCACATCACCATCAGCGCCGGCCTGGCCCAATGGCGCGAGGGAGAGAACGCCGAGTCGCTGCTGCGTCGGGCCGACCGGGCGCTCTACCGCGCCAAGGCCTCGGGCCGCAACAGCGCGTTTTCGGACCTGGACGCCTGAATCCGCGTCGGATAATGCGACCTCCACCCGACGGAGACCGCATGGACCGCTACCCCCACCCCGAACTCAAGGACCTGCCCGAGGACATCCGCGCCCGGATCCTGGAAGTGCAGGAGAAATCCGGTTTCATTCCCAACGTCTTCCTGGCGCTGGCGCGCCGACCGGCCGAATGGCGCGCCTTCTTCGCCTACCACGACGCACTCATGCTCAAGGAGGACTCGGGCCTGAGCAAGGGCGACCGGGAAATGATCGTCACCACCACCAGCGCGGCCAACCACTGCCTGTACTGCGTGGTCGCACACGGCGCCATCCTGCGCATCTACGAGAAAAAGCCCCTGGTGGCCGACCAGGTGGCCGTGAATCACCGCAAGGCCGACATCACGCCGCGCCAGCGCGCCATGCTGGACTTCGCCATGAAGGTCTGCCAGCGTTCGCACGAGATCGACGAGACCGACTTCAGCGCCCTGCACGCCCACGGCTTCAATGACGAGGACGCCTGGGACATCGCCGCGATCACGGCCTTCTTCGGCCTGTCCAACCGCATGGCGTCGTTCAGCAATATGCAGCCCAACCCCGAGTTCTATCTGCTGGGCCGTGCGCCCAGGGAAAAGAAGTAGGCCCTGCCGGGGGTGGGGCCGTCCGACCGGCGGCGCTGCGCAAAACCGGCAAGTGTTGGGGTAGCCCGAAAGAGCCTCTCAGAACCGCAGTGCCCCGTCGAGCGACACCACCCCCGTGTTCACGTAGGCCGATCCGTCACGGCTCTTGGGCGAGAAGTTGATTTCGTAACCACCCAGGTCGAGCTTGCGGATGTCTTCCAACGCGTCCACCAGTTTTTCAGGCGTCAGGTTGCTGCCGGCGCGGCGCAAGCCCTCGACCAGTACCTTGGCCGACACATGGGCCTCCAGCGTGGTGTAGTTGGGCGTGGCCTCGGGTGCGTACTCCTTGAGCAACTGCTGGTGCTCCTTGACCAGCTTGAACTGCGTGCGGTTCGGATTCGGCAGCACCTCGCTGAGAATCAGGCCTGGCGCCTTGTCCTTGAGTTCCTCGATCACCTTGATGCCGGCGAAGGAACTGGTGACGAACTGCCCACCATAGCCTTTGGCACGCAGGCCCTGGATGATCTTCACCAGCGGCACGCTGTTGGTGATGAACACCACGACCGCGGGATTGGCCTTGTGCAGCTTGTCGATGGCGTCATTGAAATCCAAGGCATTCCGGTTCACGGGCGTCTCGATCAGTGCGCTCAGGTTGTGGAGCTTGAGCGCCTCGTGCATCGCCTTGGCGTTGCCGGGCCCAACGTCATCCAGATACACCAGGCCAAAGCTCCGGAGGCCCATCGTGGCCATATTGCCAATGACCTTTTTCATCTCGGCGTCATAGCCCGCACGGGTATGGAAAAGGTTCCTGTGCATGCTGGCCCGGATACCCATATTGCCCGTCATGGGCGACAACATGGGCACCTTGATCTTGTCGAGATAGTCGAGTGACTCCTCTACGCCGGCGCCGCTGGTGTAGCCGATCAGCGCCAGCACACGGTCGCTCTCGACCAGCTTCTTCGTATTGGTCAGCACATTGGCTTTTTTGCCTGCGTCATCCTCGACGAGCAGCTTGATCGGCCGGCCGTTGATGCCGCCGTTCTTGTTGACGTGGCTGAAATAGGCTTCCAGCCCCTTGCGCACGTCCGCGCTGTAGGCCGACTGGCCGCCGCTCAGGCCCGCGCTCTGGCCGATCAGGATCGGCTCGCCACCACCCTTTTGCGCCTGGGCGGACGCGCCGGTGACCGACAAGATCAGACCCAAGACCGAACTCAAAACCATACGCATGAATAACCCCAACTTCTTGTTTGAAGGATGGGCGCAAGGTTAAGGGCGCGTTGCCACGACGAACAGAGCCTGCAGGCCAATCAATAGGTCAACATATGAATTTATGCACATAGGGCGGGTTGTTACATATACCCCTACCCGAATAGGGTTGTCAGACTTGTCTGTCGGGCAACAAATCTGAGGAACCGGCGCCCGAACGGCGGCCGAATCTATTTGAGCGTGCGCGGCCGGCGCTCGGGTTTGGCGCCCGAAGCCTGGCAGGCCTTGCGGTAGTCCTGCAGCGTCTTCTGCGCGCGGCCCAGCACCGTGTCGGCCGGGTAACCGCCGGCACCGAGTTCGCCGAAGCGCTGGCCGCAGAGCAGTTCCATGCCCTCGCCGGCGTTGTCCGCCGTCCAGATCTGGAAACGCCCCTGCTCCACCGCCTCCACCACACGGCGCTCCAGCATGAGGTGGCGGCGGTTGCGGCGCGGGATCAGCACACCCTGGCGCCCCGTGAGGCCGATAAGCTCGCAGCTGCGGAAATACCCTTCGATCTTCTCGTTGATGCCGCCCACCGGCAGCATCTCGCCGTGCTGGTTCACCGCCCCGGTCACGGCGATGCCCTGCTGCAGCGGCAGGCCGGAGAGCGAGGACAGCAGGGCATAGAACTCGGCGCAGGAGGCCGAGTCGCCCTCCACCCCGCTGTACTCCTGCTCGAACACCACCGCCGCGTTGAGCGCCAGCGGCGCGATGTGGGCGAACAGAGCGGCCAGGTAGCTGTTGAGGATCAGCACGCCCTTGTCGTGGATGGGCCCCGAGAGTTCCACCTCGCGCTCGATGTTGAGCAGTCCCTCGTCGCCCGCGTGGGTGCGCGCCGTCACCCGCACCGGAAAACCGAAGCGGTAGTCGCCCAGGTCCACCACCGTCAGGCCGTTGACCTGCGCCACCTTCGCTCCATCCACGTCCAGCAGGCGCTCGCCATCGGTGATGGTCTCCTGCAGGCGCTGCTCGGGGTAGTCGTGACGGTGGATGCGCGAGCGCCGCGCGGCCAGCACGTCGGCAGCGTCCACCAGCGCCGCGCCGCGCGCACGCGCCATGGCGGCAGCCTCCATCACCAGCGCTTCGCTGTGCGCGAAGATGGCACTCTGGCGCGCCTGGTCCTCGGCCTCGCGGTGGGCCTCCTCCAGCAACGCGGCCACGGCCGTCGCGCTGAAATGCGGCAGGCCCAGCTTGCGGCAGGTATGGGCCACGAAGATGGCGGTGGCGCGGCGCGTCTCCGCGTTGGCGGTGAAGCTCTCGGCAAAGTCCACCTTGCAGCGAAAACGCCGCGCGAACTCCGGGTCGCCCTCCTGCACGGCGTAGTACTCCTCCACCGAGCCCACCAGGATGATCTTCACGTCCACGTCCACCGGCTCGGGCTGCAGCGACACCGCCGCGATGGGTGCGTAAAGCATGCCCGGCTCCTCGATCTGCAGGCGCCCGCTGCGCAGGAAACGGCGCAGCTTCTCCCACACCGGCTCGTCGGCCAGCAGGTCGCGCAGGTGCAGCATGATGAAGCCGCCGTGCGCACGCAGCAGGCTGCCCGCGCGGATGCGGGAGTAGTCCGTCACCAGCACATCGTTCTCGTTCTGGTACTCGATGCTGCCGTACAGGCTGCGAAACAGCGGGTTGTCCTCCACGATCACCGGCGCGCCCTCGCGGCCGTGGTTGTCCACCACCACGTTCACGCTGTAGCGCATCAGCACGCTGGCCAAGGCCTCGACGCGCACGCCGTCCTCGTCGTTGTCACCCGGCTGGAACAGCTCCAGGTTCTCCAGCACGTCGTGCGCCACCTGGTCCAGGTAGCTGCCCAGCTTGACCGTGTCCTTGATCTGCTTGCGCAGCTCGTTGCGGATCTCCTGCAGCTCATGCTCAAGCAGCGGCTTGATCACCTGGCGGCGCAGGGCGGCCAGGCCTTCGTTGAGCACGCGCTCCAGCGCGCGTGTCTTCTCTAGGTAGCGGGTGATCTCGCCGCGCAGTTCTTCTTCGAGCCGGTCGGTCTCGGCGCGTTTCTCCTTGGGTAGGGCCAGCAGCTTGCCTTCGGTCATGGGCTCGCCTTTCTCATCGCGCAGGGTCAGCACCAGGTGCCCCTCGTCGCGAATGACGGCAAAGCTGCGCGCTTCGGCGTAGGCGTCGAGCTCGGCGAAGGCCCGCACGTCCTCGGCCTTGTAGGTCTTCTGCAGGCGTTCGCTCTCGGCGCGGAAATCTCCGCCGCCCAGCTGTTTGGGGATTTCCGCCTGCAGCGTCTTGACCAGCTGCTGCATCAGGCTGCGCAGCTGACGGCCCTGGCCGGGCGGCATGCGCAGGGCGCGCGGGTGTTCCGGCGCGTCGAAGTTGTGCAGATAGCACAGGTCGGGCGGCACTGGCCGGCCGGCCGCCACCTCGCGCATCATCTGCGCCAGCAGCGTGGTGCGCCCGCTGCCCACCTCGCCCAGCACGAAGAGGTTGTAGTCCGGCGCGTTTCGGCCTGCAGATGGACGCGCCGGACTACAACCTCTTCGTGCTGGGCGAGGTGGGCAGCGGGCGCACCACGCTGCTGGCGCAGATGATGCGCGAGGTGGCGGCCGGCCGGCCAG
>Ga0187844_10003183_pt1 | contig 11078 bp, 6 predicted proteins | sample SpaLakP09_SKY_50_FD_134517 | JGI IMG/M metagenome (GOLD analysis project Ga0187844, IMG submission 134517) | Oligotrophic lake water microbial communities from Sparkling Lake, Wisconsin, USA - SP09_SKY_50 | ecosystem: Environmental > Aquatic > Freshwater > Lake | place: USA: Sparkling Lake...
AAGCGAAACAGCGCTTCCCCGGTTTATCCTTTGGGAAGCAAGTCGACTGGTGTGGCGGGTTTGCGTAAGTGGTAACATCCTGTACCAAAGCCCGTCCCACGCACCTCACTGAAACGCGTCCCATAAATGTAGCGCTTCTCGACCACAATGAATGGTTCAAACAGGCCAAGGAGGGTTTCCTCCGTGAATGCCCGATGGGCGTTAAAATAAGTTCGATCCTCGTCGTCCAAAGGGACCGAAAGGTAAGGATCGCCGTTGGGCCTGACAATGCGCTGGAGTTCGCGCAAGGCCTTGACTGTACCCCGTGGATCGAGCGGGTCGCCATATCGGCCAAGCCCGATATGCTCAATGACGCACAGGCTAGACACCGAGATGAGCGAGTCCGTAGCATAGGGCAGGTTGCAGATGGAGCCCGACCGAAATTGGAGGGAGGGGAGTTCCAATGAAAGCGGTCGGATGTCGACCATCGTCACTGGGACAACCTTGGACAATAACGCAACGAACTTGTGGTGCGAGCCCACGTCGATGTGCTGTGCTGGCCGGGCCCTGACAATAAGTTCGAATGCCCATGCATCCTGATAAAAGTAGATCGGTTCGATTTCATGATTCGCTGTTGCATCCTGCACACAAGGGTAGAGATGCTGGAGCAGTAATTCCCGTGTCGTGGCCAGATTCTGTCGACTCGGGTCCACCAGAGCCACGTAGCCGCAATAAGTCCGCCAAAAACAAAGCCAATTCGCAATCCAAACCCGCGTCCTCTTCCACCATTGAGAAGGCCTATGCTGGCGCATGATGTGGGCTAGAAACCAGTACCCCTCATTGAGCAAAAGAAATTTCATGCAGACTAACTTATCATCACCAAGGATAAATCTAACTCCATACTGGCTCGGGCAGGAATGTTTTGATCAAAATCCTTAAAAATCTTCTCCACGCAACTTCTTCGAAATTCCTTTAGGGCGGACATTGGGATTAACCTCCCTTAGGACTTAAAGGTTAAATGCGACTTCATTTTCCGCTCAAACTTTAGACTATTAGCACTATTTATTTAAAGAAGTAAAAACAGCGAGAAAGCGATCATGACGGACGGGACTCGCTCCCCAACAACCCAGTTTCCAAGTTGCCGCACTTGATTGATCGGTCACGCCTTTTGAAGGACTGAAACCAATCTGGCGTTTCTATGTTTGGTGTTGTACTGCATTCTGCAAAACGACTTCCACCTGTCTTCGTAAGCGAACCAAAATACTTTTGCCTGCCTCAGAAGAGTGTTGCTCATCTACAAATCTGATCCCTCTGGATCAGAGCCGAAATTATTTTTTTGAACCCGATTTTTGATTTGAACCCCAGTTTGCGCCGTGCTTTTGAGGCGTTGCCACAACTCCGCTCAATGTCTGACGGGCGGAAGAGCTTTCGATCTGAGACCACATGCTTTCTCCAATCTAGCCCGAGCTGTCGGAACGTCTCGGCCACAAACTGCTGAAGGGAATGCTCCTCTCCCGTGGCCACGACGTAGTCATCCGGCTTCTTCTGCTGCAACATACGCCACATCGCCTCCACATACTCCGGTGCCCAGCCCCAATCCCGCCGGATATCCAGCCGACCCAATGTTAACTTTTCCTTTGAACCGTTTGCAATTCGCACCGCCGTGGAAACGATCTTCTGCGTCACAAACCGAGCTGGACGCAGGGGCGACTCGTGGTTGAACAGGATCCCCGTGCAGGCAAACAACCCGTACGCCTCCCGATAGTTCGTCACCGCATATTGAGCCGCTGCCTTGGCCGCCGCATAGGGACTGCGGGGATGAAAAGGGGTTGTCTCCGTGGCTGGCTTTTTGGTGTTTCCAAATACCTCGCTCGAGCCCGCGTTGTAGAACCGACTCGGATTCCGAAACAATCGCAGGCACTCCAACAAATTCATCGTGCCGATCAGGATGCTTTCAAAGGTCTCCACCGGGTAGTCAAACGACATGCCCACCGAAGTCTGCCCAGCCAGGTTATAAACCTCGTCCGCCTCCGCCCGCTGCAACGCGGTCAACACACTACGAAAGTCGGATGTCACCATCGACATGGTCTTCACCCGATCCCGGATCCCTAGGTGCAACAAATTGGCGAAGGAGGCTACCTCATGATCCCGGGAAGTGCCATAAACCTCGTAGCCCTTCTCAAGCAAAAGTTTCGCCAAATAGGCCCCGTCCTGCCCTGAAACCCCAATGATTAGAGCCTTTTTCATTTTAATTTTTTATCCACGCCCCCCAACAGCAACCGGTGAGAGGTTTACATTATTACTATTAAATTTATTCCCGGCAACTTTGGTATGGACGGAATCCTCAGAAATTCCACAAATGAGGGATGAAAGAACTGCCAGATCTTTGGTCTGGCGGGATTTTACCCTCACGGCCTGCTCCTTAAGCTTTTGGTTGTTTGGCTGATGACAAAGAATTTTTTTGATGCCAGCAGCAATGGAATCAACATCCAGCGGATTGCAATAAATTACGGCATCTCCGCACACTTCCGGAAGTGAGGTACAGTCAGAAACGACGCATGGAACCCCTACCGACATTGCTTCGAGTGGCGGATAACCGAAGCCCTCGTTGAAGGATGGATAAATGAGGCCACGAGCTTTGGTTAGTAGATATTCAAGCTGTGCAGAAGACAAGTGCGGGAGAGCAACAATGCGGCGATGCTCCCGCGGCTTTTTGATGCCCAAGTCGCTGACTTTATTTAGGCCGACAAGCACAAGCTTTAGATTCGTATTCACACTGGCAAAGTCAGATTGATAGAAAAGTTTATCGAAAGCCGCGACTGCAGAGACGGCATTTTTTTCGAATCGGCCAGCATTTAACATGACAAGGTAAAGATCATTTTCGAAATCGATCCCACTCCAGATAAACGACTCAGGTTTTGCTAGCTTCTTTTCCGGCGCGAAGAGGACCTCGATGGGTTGGCTGCATTGGGCGTTTTTCTTGATGCTCTGCGCAGAATGAGAAGAAACCGTTATCAGGGTTTTGAGTGCCTTGTGACGGCAGATCCGCTGATACATCAGCGCCAACTCTTGCGCTATTTTTTCCTGCCGTGCTTTTTCCGCTTCCCGCTGTTTAGGCGTACGCTCTGACTCTGGCGAGCAACCAGCCTTGCGCCTGGCCTCAGCAATGGACTCCCATTGAGAGGCCAACTCAAAATCCCGCAAATCGAGCAACGTTCCGACTATTCGTGTCGTGGTTATGTCATCAAACTTTAAATCGCCCCCCACACGCTTCATGTACTCATAGCCAGTATATACGACGATGGCAGGCGCGAAGAATGAGTAGAAACAATTCATGTTCACCAGCTTCACGATATCATCGTAAGACTTAACCCTAACAATATTGATTGCGAACCGCCGACACTCATCCCAGACCCATCCATCAATAAAGAGATCCGGATCGATAGCAGCCCAAATTTGGATATCGGGACGGCGGAGTTGTTCCTCGATGAGGCCTGAAAAAACAGCCTTTCCGTATTCCCCGCCGCCGTGAAAGCCTGGCTGGCAGAAAAAAAGGTCGATCAAAACATGTCTTCTTCCATCGGATGTAAGGTTGCGGATCAAAAATGCGTCAAGCCCGATTGGCCTTCCGACAGTCGCATCCCCATGTCTTTGGAGCCGCAGAGAAGCCAACTCAATCCCTTTCAGGGCACCATCGTAGCCGTACAGCATCTTTTTCTGTTCCTTAAGCAAACCCGTGGAAACTCCTTCTTCATGAGCTACCGCCAACTCAGACGAATAAAGCATTAAATGACCTGAGGTCAGACAGCCGATCGCAAGCGGAAACTCCTCGCCATAAAGGAAAGTGGATTCATCAAATGGTCTTTGGTGGCAGTGGGTGAATATGGGGGAAAAGATATAACATGCTCCTTGAAGGATCGGATTGACAGACGTTATTTTTTGCGGAGTCCGCTCTCCAAGACGGCAAAACGCAGCACGGCCTGTTTTAAGGTAGTCCTCTTTCTGGTGGACATAAAGGTTGTGAAAATCGTTCCACTCATCGGGACCATAGACGTAGTCATTCCAAGGGTTCTCTCGACGACCATCAGGAGTCACAATATCAGGCCCGAGGACTGAGTAGGACCAATCGCGAAATAACTGAAAACATTTCGCGACAAACTTCGATTCGTGGATCACAACATCATTGTTCATGACCACGATGAATGCATCCCCAAAGCTTTCTCGGGCGTAGCGATATCCAATATTATTACCCCCTGAGAAACCCAGGTTTTTCCGATTGAAGATTAGTGAAATATTCTTGTCGTCCCCAAACAATTCACGCGTCTTTGCCACCACATCCTCCGATGAGGCATTGTCAACGATGATGATCTGGATAGGGAGATTCTCGGCGCCAAGCCTTTTAATGGACTCGACACACTTTAGGGTTTGGTCGCACTTGTTATATTGAAGTAAGACAAAACAAAAAGGTATCACCTCCAGATCCCCCCAAACAGCTCGGGAAAGATTTTCAAGATCAGCACGTTTCTCAATTGGAAAAATGTTTTTTTCATCTTTTCCAAGCAAACCCACGTTGGAGGCAGTAAAAGTGTTTCCTTGGTTTCGAAAAATTTCCAACAACGCTGCGTGTTCAGCCAGAAAGTCATCATGTTGCTCCGTGTCTTGGGTTCCTGTTAAAAAATGGGCTTTGTTCCGAAGTGTCTGCGCGACCAACGGATTCCGCTTAAAGCTTTGACACTCCTGTCGCTTGGATAGTGCGCTTCTGGTGGCGTTGAGCCACGCGTAGCCGAACTTTTCGTCGGGCTCAAGGTGGCAACCTTCGCCCCACTCGTTCCACGCGTTGATGAAAACGATCCGCTGGCCTTCCGGACGGCTCTTCTGGAGTTTTTCCACTACATTCTCCAACCACAGGAAGTAGCTTTCTGGACAGGCATGAGCAAAGGAATGGGCTTGCTCCATACGGCGGGCTGTGTTGTCCCAGCTAGGACAAACGGCAGGCCAGTGGTAATTCTTCTCTGGCAACGAACAAAACTGCTCCTTGAGCCCACGATAGTCCCGCACTTGGCCTGAAAAGTTTTCGGGATTTTTGAGCTGCATCGCACCGTTGATCAACGGAAGCTTGGCCCGCAGGGGCGGCATCTGAATCACGGCATCAAAACCAATCTCCGCTGCGTCAAAATCATCAAAGCCTGAAATGAACGCAAGGCAGATCTCCCCTACCCCCTCCTTGCGACAAACCTTGCGCCAGCGGGCGGCCGTTTTTGCCGGCGAGGGGAGCAATCCCGGACGATATACTACCAGAAGCGGCTTGCCGTCCACCCGGATATAACGGCGATCCCGCAACGCCGGCAACAGTTCGCAAATGAAACTTTCGTCATCTTCCGGCGAGTGCTTCTGTTCCATCAGAATACGCTGATCGCCCCCATCCCAGGTGCGCGTCCAGTTTTCGTTTGCCCAACAGAAGCAAAAAGGGAAATCAGGTTTACCGCTAGCCAGCATGCGATCGGTGGGCTTGTTCAGCATGCGTTTCCCATTAAACCAGTAGTAGTAGAAACAGAACCCCTCGATTCCGGCTGCTTTGGCCATACTGGCCTGCTTCTCCATCACAGAAGGGTCATTGAGATCGTAGTAGCCCAAGTCCTGATGGGGAACATGAGGCTGATAATGTCCCTCGTACTGCGGCTTCCCCCTTCGCACATTGGTCCATTCGGTAAATCCTTTTCCCCACCATTCGTCGTTTTCAGGAATTGCATGGAATTGGGGCAGATATAGCGCGATGGCTCGAATATCAGTTTGTATAGTCCCAAAGTCCTGCAAAAAATTAGAAGGGATGAAGACTTTACGGGTCGATCTACTTCTGGATTCCAAATCACTAGTAATCTCGATGTTTTGCTGTGTGCCTGTCCTTACAAGCCGTGCCTTTTTTTCATCTTTGCTATTTTTAAACCGCCCTTCTTTGATTCCGTAATTCATATAGTGCGAGAATGCATCTATGCCTGTTGCGGCCACATCTGGATAACTATTTAGGTACCAATCCAGATCAAAACCGATCCAAGCTTGCAACCACTTTCTTCTTTTCCGAATGCTTTGCTCCAGACGCCGCCAAAAACCGGGGCGATTGGATGAGGGCCTTCTTTCTGGTTCTGTTGTTGGAGCAATATTGGCTTTAGTATTTTGTTTGATTAAGGCTTTACCAGCTACCTCCATCATTTTGACCAATTCATCACCGGACTTCGAGCCTGGCTCAAGCCAAGTCGGCTTTCCCTGCTTGTTCTCTCCGCCGATCTGTAAAATGCCAAGACCGGCAGAGTGCTCAAACTCCAAGCACCTAGGATACTGCTTTTTAAGCTCCGCCCAAAGCTTCCATACCCCAAAATCCCCATATCTGATCTTGATGTCATGGAAAAGAACCAAGGCTCCAGGCGCGAGTTTCGGCAGCCAAGCCTCAAAGTCATTTCGCACCGCTTCGTAGGTGTGCATCCCATCAATATGCAACAGTTCTACCGATCGATCCTGAAACCGAACCAAAGCTTCATCAAAAGTCATTCTGTAAAGCGTGGAAAAATCTTTATATTTTAGTTTGTTATACCGATTGAGCTGATCAAACACTTCATCTCCGTAGAAGCCAGCATGCGCATCCCCCTTCCATGTATCCACGGCATAACATCGGGTGGTCAGCCCCTTGTCGCGGACTGCTTGGCAGAAGCTAAAGTAGGAGTTTCCTGTATGCGTCCCTAAATCGACGAAAACCTTGGGCCGGATTTCCCCCATCAGCCAGTAAGCGGAAGGCATGTGCCCAACCCACTCATGCGGTACCTGAATCCAGTCGGGGGACCACGTAAGGGGTGAAATAAGGCTTTCTAGAAACGCATCATTTATTACAAATGATGAATGCCCATCATCCTTAGCCCCGTCGAGACAATACTTATTTTGCCCTAAATCTCTTGAACTATTTTTTTGTAAGATAAATTCATCTTCCCGAGACTTGTGCATATACAATGATAGGTTGGATCAATTCCGTAAAGCAGTATAAAAAGTTTGGCCTCTTTTTCACATGCCCAAGTGTAGATGCGGCTTTTTTTGCTTCACGCACAAAGAGGGAAATAGTGCCCTTTCTCAGGAGCCTTGATAAGGCGATGGCATTTTTCTTCCTTTTCGGAGCTCTTCCATCAAATGAAGATGCGTTGCTTCACCGCAATTATTTTACGACGGAAAACTTTTCAAGCCGATCAAAGCAATCAGGTCGCAACAAATGATTGAAAGCAGTCTCAAAGTTTTTTTAATCCTAGGGAACGCCGGCGATAGGTTCTGCCATAAATATTCATTATCATTTGCCAACCTCGGGAAATCCAAAAGAGTGTGTGAATTTTATGTCGCGTAATCGTCAATATCAAATGATAAAATCTTCTGGCTAGCTCATTTTCCTGTTCTTCCGGTCTGTCCGTGCCCCAGATGCCTCTTGGCACTGCGTTTGCATTATGATTCCCATGGATCCTACTGATTCTTCTCCTGCTTTTTGCTGCGGAGAAAAGATTCCTCATCGGCACAAAGCAGTGTTCGATTTTATAAAGTTTCCTCTGAAGTGCTAATGTCAATTTTTCGCATGCGAAAGGGCTTTTTACTACTCTTGGCATGGGAATGGATAACAAGTCGACCTCCAATCCAGCATGGCAGATTTGGTCGATCCCCTGCTCAGGATTTTCAAATCCCGTGTCCTCCCCTAACTCGCCAAGCAATCTAACCAAAAAAGTGGTCCCAGCCCTTCCAGCCCCACTTATCAAGACATGCTTTTTGTCCCTCTTATGTAAAATTTTTCCCTTTTTCAACCTTTTTTTGGAAAACTCTTTCCAACTTTAACTACTGCCGGTCATGGGCTTGAGGCTCTTCAGACTGCCCGAATTGACCGCTTTTTAGTCCCATTCTATTAATTTTATATGCCAACTGCCCCCGAACGGCCTTATTAGTTTGTCTGCATCCATCCTTTGTCCCCGTAGTTCTTAACGTACTGTTTACAGTCAATATTATTATGATCCTGCCCTGCGTTGTTAAGTGCGCTTTTTCGCTATAATTCCATAATTGAGGCAGGTTTGGAAAAGCATTGTGCCCAGATCAAATTGATCGAATCTTTGAGGTTATGACGAGGGCCATACGAGGGAGCGTTGCTTGACACAAATTAAAAAGGCTTTAATCAGCTAAAACTTTCGTGAACTACGCCATCATTACCACCATCCAAAAACCGACGTCGAGCGTGTTTCGCCTCGTCGAACGCCTATCCGCAGCAGGTGGTAAACTCATCGTCGCGGGGGACTCCAAAGGACCTTCTAGCTTCGAAGGCCGAGAGGGCGAGCCGTGGCCAGTTGAATTTCTGTCCTTGGGAGATCAGGTGAGGTCAGGCTTTCGCTTAGCTCAAAATCTGCCCACAAAGAATTACGCCCGAAAGAACATCGCCTACCTTCATGCGATCCGGGCCAAGGCGGATTGCATTTATGAGACTGACGACGACAACGCGCCTAATGATACTTGGCAAATCCGTGAAGAGCGGGTTGCTCAGGGTGCCTGCGTCGGTGCCAGCGAGAGCCGTTGGGTCAACGTGTATCGATATTTCACGGAAGATAGCATTTGGCCCCGTGGCTTACCTTTAGATGAGATTCGCAGAAAACCTCCCGAAGCCAGTCCGCTGACAGCTCCTCTTCGTGCACCAGTGCAGCAAGGATTAGTCAACGGATCGGCCGATGTCGATGCGATTTGGCGCTTGGTCATGGACCGAGATTTTCACTTCGCCAACGGACCGAGCATTCATCTCGAACCAGGCAATTGGTGCCCATTCAATACCCAGACAACCTGGTGGTGGCCAGTCGCTTATCCGCTGCTTTACATTCCAAGCTATTGCTCGTTCCGTATGTGCGATATCTGGAAAAGCTTTGTTGCCCAGCGTTGCCTCTGGGCGGTGGGAATAGGTGTCGTTTTCCACTCGCCCGAGGTATTCCAGGATCGCAACCCTCACGATCTGATGGTTGATTTCCGAGACGAGATTCCCGGCTATGAACAGAACCGGCGCATCGCTGAAATCCTAGACGGACTCAATCTTGACCCAAGGGAGGAGGCAGTTGGAAACAATCTGCGATCCTGCTACGCCAACTTGATTAAGCACGGAATTTTTCCTGAAAAAGAGATTATCCTTGTCGATGCTTGGTTAAATGACCTGCGAGATTGAAAACATTTCTCTATGATGCTACCAACTTAAGTTGCTGGCCTTAAATCACTCATTTTGAAGAACTCAACCATATTGATTCCACCCTTCTTCGATCAAACGCATCTAAATTAATTATATGCTTAAAATATTTTTAATGACAAAGAATGAGCCAGAGCTTCTCGAAAGCTGGATTTTGTATCATGGTTATATTTTTGGCTTAGATAACATTTATATCTTAGATGGTTCAGATGACAGCCGAGTGTTGAGAGTGTATGAGAAATTTCAACCTTTAGGGCTAACGGTTAGATTTTCATCTGCTGGACTGAATGAACTGGCAGACGAGCTGACGGAATTGATGCACCTTTACAAAGGTAAGGGCAATTTTCTTATAAAAATGGATACGGATGAGTTTCTTGCCCACACACCAGACGCAAACTCGATTATCGAAAACGAACGAATTCGTTCTGCGATTCGCAATTCTGCGTATTTGAGGATGAAGAACTGGTTGCTATCAAAAGAAGGCCCTGCCTACCCCAGTGAGATTAAACTTCAGATCACGAACTTTACTGAGTTTTTCGAAAGACTTCCTGTCACTGGGCAAGGTTACAAGGCTTCCTTTACTTGTTGGTCCAAGCCCCAGAGCCAAAGTGTTAAAAACATATGTGACGAAATCACCAATTTTTCACCACTACACAAGACAGACTTTAAATCCTTTTTCCATTCATCAAGCTTTGTCAGTGTAGATCTTGGCTGCCACGCCGGCGTCTCTTCTAATAACTCTGGCGTTATTGAAACAAGTCTCTGCATTATTCACTTTTGTAGCACAAGTGTCGATGATTCTGTCCGCCGTGCAAGGCAAGTCCTTCTTTCCCATGGCTATATCTCGGAGCAAGACTCAAGCAAAGAGCAGGTACTTCAGTTGCGGCGATTAAGATTAAGGGGGGAAATTGCATCCTTTCATAAAATCGATTTTTATTTGCAGTATTTGGATGCTGCAGAACGAGGGGAAAGGTTAAGCCCTGACATATTAAATCAGAACCAAGCCATCTTTAAGCCAATCGTACCAACAAGCAGATTGACGTTAGTGCGGGATACTTTGCGATTTATCAATGGTCGTTCAGCCCCATAGAACAAGACTTTTTGAGTGGTCGCATTGTTGCTTTTTAGATCTAGGAATCCGGCTCGATGCCAAACGTTTACCGCCCTTTCGTGTCAGCCGGGTCAGGGCGTCCAACTCGCCAGCGCCTCCTCAAGCGCCTCCCCTGCCGAGCGGATCCGAATCCCTGCTTTAAGAATTTTAATTGTGTCCAAAATACAGTTCGATCGAGGAGTCACGGCGCCGAAACGGTAAAAATCATCGTCACTCTGCCAAAACTCTGGCTTCCAGGAGGGTTTCAGCCGTTGCTGGATCTTTTGAACAACTTCACGTGTCGAAACGTAGCCTGGGTTGACCACGTTATATACTCCCCCAGGGATTTTCTGAAGCCAGCTATCTAGGCAGGCGGCGGCAAAATCCCCTCGATGGCTGATCGAATTCCAGTTTTGGTAAACTTTCGCATAGCGCTGAACCTTGGACAGATAGTTGCGCGACCCGTCAAACTCATCAAAAGGAATCCGGAGCCGCCAGACATAAAAATCCGGAAATCCGGCCATCACCTCCTCTGCCAAGGCCTTTGTTCCGCTATAAAAACTGCAGTTGTTGTGGGTGAAACAGAAGTTGGGCTCATCCGTCTCGGTGAATCCCGCAACTCGCTCCGACCTCTTGGTCAGCAGTTCGGAAATCAGCGGCTCGGTCAGTCTATCCTCTACAGCCCAGGCGCCAGACTCCTGTCGGACCTTTGCCCCAGTGTAGATACAGCCTGAAGAGACAAAGCCTAGTTTGATCCCAGCCACATCACAGGCTTGGGCC
>Ga0187844_10003185_pt1 | contig 11075 bp, 8 predicted proteins | sample SpaLakP09_SKY_50_FD_134517 | JGI IMG/M metagenome (GOLD analysis project Ga0187844, IMG submission 134517) | Oligotrophic lake water microbial communities from Sparkling Lake, Wisconsin, USA - SP09_SKY_50 | ecosystem: Environmental > Aquatic > Freshwater > Lake | place: USA: Sparkling Lake...
AAAGCCATCGACGGCCCCAGCGGCACCGAGGTCGACTTCACCGACCTGCACGCTTGGTGCGAGGTCTACCTGCCCGGCGCCGGATGGATTGGCCTGGACCCGACCTCTGGCCTCCTGGCCGGCGAGGGCCACATCCCGCTGGCCTGCACGCCGCAGCCTTCCAGCGCTGCGCCGATCAGCGGCGCGGTGGACGAGGCCGAGGTGGTGTTCGGCCACGAGATGATGGTCAGCCGAATCTGGGAGTCGCCGCGCGTCACCCGGCCCTACACCGACGAGCAGTGGGCCGAGGTGCTCAAGCTCGGCGAACAGGTCGATGCGGAGCTGCTGGACGGCGATGTGCGCCTGACCATGGGCGGCGAGCCGACCTTTGTGTCAGTGGACGACCGCGACGGCGCCGAATGGAACACCGAGGCGCTGGGCCCGACCAAGCGCCTGCGCGCGCAGGAGCTGGTGCACCGGCTGCGCGAGGAATACGGGCAGGGCGGCTTCCTGCATTTCGGCCAGGGCAAGTGGTATCCGGGCGAGCAGCTGCCGCGCTGGGCGCTGAGCATCTACTGGCGCGCCGACGGCCAGCCCTGCTGGCAAGACCCGACCCTGTTCGCCGACGAGCGCGAGGCCCATACGTACACCAGCCAGGACGCCAAGCGCTTCATGCACACCCTGGTGCGCCGCCTGGGCCTGGAGGCCGCCCATGTACGGCCCGGTTTCGAGGACAGCTTCTATTACCTCTGGCGCGAGCGCCAGCTGCCGGTCAACGTCGACCCCTTCGAGTCCAAGCTGGAGGACGAGATCGAGCGCAGCCGCCTGCGCCGCGTTTTCAGCCAGGGGCTGAAGGCCGAGGTTGGCTATGTGCTGCCGATCCGGCGCGCCGAAGGCCCCGAGCTGGCCCGCGGTTCCTGGGTCAGCGGTGCCTGGCATTTCCGCGACGAGCGCATGTACCTGTACCCCGGCGATTCGCCGATGGGTTATCGCTTGCCGCTGGACGCGCTGCCCTGGGTCAAGCCGGAGGATTACCCCTTCCTGGTCGAGCGTGACCCGTCCGAGCCGCGCGGACCGCTGCCGGCTGCCGCCCAGCTGCGCAAGCCGCCCCGGCCGGCCAGCGAGACGCAGTTCACCACCCCCAAGCCGGCCCCGGCCCGCTTCGAGAGTGCCGACGACGTGACCCGCACGGCGCTGTGCGTCGAGGCCCGCGACCCACGCCGTGCCAACGGTCCCAAGGCGGAAGCGCGCGGCCGGGCCACCGGCGTGCTCTACGTCTTCATGCCGCCACTGGAGCGGCTGGAGGACTATCTGGAGCTGCTGGCCGCCGTCGAGGCGACGGCCAAGGAGCTGCTGCTCAAGATCGTGCTGGAGGGTTACCCGCCGCCGCGCGACCCGCGCCTGAAAGTGTTGCAGGTCACGCCGGACCCCGGCGTGATCGAGGTCAATATCCACCCGGCACACAACTGGCGCGAACTGGTCCAGCACACCGAGTTCCTTTACGAGGCGGCGCGGCAGTCGCGCCTGTCGAGCGAGAAGTTCATGCTCGACGGCCGCCACACCGGCACCGGCGGCGGCAATCACTTCGTGCTGGGCGGAGCAACGCCGGCCGATTCGCCCTTCCTGCGCAGGCCCGATCTGCTCGCCTCGCTGCTGGCCTACTGGCACAACCACCCGTCCCTGAGCTATCTGTTCTCGGGCATGTTCATCGGCCCCACCAGCCAGGCGCCCCGGGTCGACGAGGCTCGCAACGACCAACTGCGCGAGCTGGAGATCGCGCTGGGCGAGATCCTTCGTGCCGAGGCCGTCAATGGCGCGCACATGCCGCCCTGGATCGTCGACCGGGCACTGCGCAATGTGCTGGTCGACGTGACCGGCAACACCCACCGCAGCGAGTTCTGCATCGACAAGCTCTACTCGCCCGACTCGGCCACCGGCCGCTTGGGCCTGCTGGAGCTGCGCGCCTTCGAGATGCCGCCGCATGCGCGCATGAGCATTGCCCAACAGCTGCTGCTGCGGGCCCTGGTGGCACGCTTCTGGCGCGAGCCCTACCAGGCGCCGTTGGTGCGCTGGGGCACCGAGCTGCATGACCGCTTCCTGCTGCCCAGCTTCGTGGCGATGGATTTCGACGATGTCCTGGAAGACATGCAGCGCGCTGGCTATGCCTTCGACAGCGGCTGGTTTGCGCCGCATTTCGAGTTCCGCTTCCCCAAGGTGGGCGAGCTGACGGCGCGCGGCGTGCACCTGACGCTGCGCAATGCGTTGGAGCCCTGGCATGTGATGGGCGAGGAGGGCTCGGCCGGCGGCACGGTGCGCTATGTCGACTCCTCGCTGGAGCGCATCGAGATCAAGGTCACCGGCCTGATCGACCCGCGCCACCGCATCACCGTCAACGGCGTGTCGGTTCCGCTGCAGCCCACCGGTCGAGTCGGCGAGTACGTGGCGGGCGTGCGTTACCGCGCCTGGCATCCGCCCTCGGCCCTGCATCCGACCATCGGCGTCCATGTGCCGCTGACCTTCGACTTGGTCGACACCTGGATGCAGCGCTCGCTGGGCGGCTGCCAGTATTTCGTCGCCCATCCCGGCGGGCGCAGCTACGAAACCCTGCCGGTCAACTCCTACGAGGCCGAAAGCCGGCGCCTGGCCCGCTTCTTCCCGCTGGGCCACACGCCTGGCACGATGGAGACCGAGCCGCCGCAGCAGAGTCTGGAATTTCCGTTCACGCTGGATTTGCGCCGCGCCGGGCGCTGATGGCTGCGTTCGACAGGGCATGATGTCGGGATGTCCAAGCCTTTCACTGCATTCCAGCAGCAGTCCAGCCTGCTGCCCGACGACGAGCCGCTCGATGCGGCGGCCCTGGCTGCCGCATCGGCGCTGCGCGGCCAAGACGGGCATTTCAGCGAGCTGCATGGCGAGCTGAACAAATCCAAGGTTGGCGGCCCCTCGCTTGCGCCTTCGCTATCGCCCCTTTGGCAGCAGTTCTTCGATGCCACCGGCACCGCGGGTTGGGCCGACCTTTCCGGCCGGGCAGCCCGCACGCAGCGCCGCGTGCAGGAGGACGGCGCCACCTACAACGTCTATGACGAGGATGGCCAGTCGTCGCGCGTCTGGCCGCTGGAGCTGCTGCCGATGCTGCTCAATGCCGAGGAATGGCGCGGCATCGAACGCGGCGTGATCCAGCGCGCCCGCCTGCTCAACGAAACCCTGGCAGATGTCTACGGACCGCGCCGCCTGCTCGATGCAGGCCTGTTGCCCGCTTCGCTGGTGTTTGCCCACCCGCAATATCTGCGCGCCATGCACGGCTGCGTGCCGCTGGGCGGCGTGCATCTGCATGTGGTGGCGTTTGATCTGGCGCGCTGCGCCGACGGCCTCTGGTGGGTGGTGGGCCAGCGTACCCAGGCGCCTTCGGGCCTGGGCTACATGCTGGAGAACCGGCTGATCATTTCCCAGCAGTTCCCCGAGGCCTTCCGCGAGATGGCGGTGCAGCGCCTGGCCGCCAGCTTCCAGGCCTTGCTGCAGGGCCTGATCCGTTTGTCGCCCGAGGGTGACCGCGCACGCGTGGCGCTGCTGACCCCGGGGCCGCGCAATGAAACCTATTTCGAGCACGCCTTCCTGGCGCGCTACCTGGGCATCACCCTGGTCGAGGGCGCCGACCTGACCGTGCGCGAGGACAAGGTTTACCTTAAGACCACCCAGGGCCTGGAGCGGGTGCACATCCTGCTGCGCCGCGTCGACGACGACTACCTCGATCCGCTCGAGCTGCGCTCCGATTCCGCGTTAGGTGTGCCGGGCCTTCTGCAGGCCATGCGCGCTGGCGAGGTGGTTGTTGCGAATGCGCCGGGCGCCGGCTGGCTGGAAAGCCCGGGCCTGTCCGCGTTCTGGCCCGGCGTGGCCGAGGAACTTCTGGGCGAGGAGCTGCAGTTGCCTGCCACCACCGCCTGGTGGTGCGGCGAGGAGACGGCGTGGGAGCGGCACCGTGACGAGCTGGACGAGTTCGTCGTCGCACCGACATTCCCGAGCAGCGACACCACCCGCGGCTTCGCGCCCAGCCTGGTATCGGGCCTGAGCCCCGCAGCCCGCGAGGCCCTGCTGGCCCGTATCAACCATGACCCCGCCGCCCATACCGTGCAGGCGCGCATCCGACCCTCGGAGACGCCGGTCTGGTCCGGCACCGCACTGGAGCCGCGTCCGGCGGTGCTGCGCGTGTTTGCGCTGGCGGACGGGAAGGGCAGCTGGCGTGTTTTGCCAGGCGGGCTGACGCGCGTGGCCGACCGGCGCGATGCGCTGATGGACCCCTGGCTTTCGATGCAGAGCGGCAGCGCCAGCGTCGATACCTGGGTGCTGACCGATGGCGAGGTGGACGCCACTAGCCTGCTGCCCAAGCCGCTGCACGCTGCCGACCTCGGCCGTGTTCACTGGACGGTGACCAGCCGCTCGGCCGAGAACCTATTCTGGCTGGGCCGTTACAGCGAGCGGGCCGAGAACAGCGTGCGCCTGGCCCGGCTGACCCTAGAGGCGCTGGCCGGCGCGCATCGCGGCAGCACCTCGGCCGAGGTCTTGCGCGTGCTGGACGCCCTGGGCCGGCGCTACGGCCTGGTTGGCGAGAAGGTGCCCACGCCGCAGGAATCGCTGCGCGTGTTCGAGCGCTCGCTGTTGCATGCGCTGATCGATACCGAGGAGTCGAGCAGCGTCGCCTGGAACCTGCAGGCCCTGCAGTCCTGCGCCCAGGCCCTGCGTGAGCGGCTCTCGTCCGAGCACTGGAAGCTGATCCATGAGGTTGGCGATGGCTTCGTGCGCGACATGCGCGAACTGTTGGCCTCGGCCCATGCCACGCCGCTGTCCGAGGTTATTGGCCTGCTGGCCCGTGCCGACACGCAGCTGGCTGCCATCACCGGCGCGCAGACCGACCGCATGACGCGCGACGACGGCTGGCGCCTGCTCAGCGTGGGCCGCCAGACCGAGCGGCTGGATTTCCTCTCCAACACCCTTATCGAGGGCTTTGCCCACGGCCTGCAGCGCAGCGACGACGGTTTCTCGCTGCTCCTGGGTCTGTTCGATTCGACCATCACCTACCGTGCCCAGTTCCAGGGCCGCCGCGAGGTGCCGCCGCTACTGCACCTGCTGGTGCATGACACCGACAACCCGCGCTCGCTGGCCTGGGTGGCCCGCACTCTGCGCGAGCGCTTCCTGAAGCTCTCGCGCAAGGACGCTGACTGGGCGCTGGAGCAGGTGCTGCACCTGCCGCAGCCGGAGCACTGGTCGCTGGAACTGCTCAGCGAACCCGATGCCGACGGTGAGTTCAGCCGGCTGACCGAGGCGCTGCAGGACTGTAGCGAGCAGGCGCTGGCCCTGTCTGTGCAGATCGGCCGGCGCTTGTTCTCGCATGTCGGCAGCGTCGACCGGATGATCTGGCAATGAATCAGAGCCAATCCCAATTTCAAAGCCAGAGCCAGAGCCAGAGCCAAAGCCAAAGCCAGAGCCAGAGCCAGAGCCAGAGCCAGAGCCAGAGCCAGAGCCAGAGCCAGAGCCAGAGCCAGAGCCAGAGCCAGAGCCAGAGCCTGGAGCCCGCACCGATGCGCTGGCTGCGCGTGCGCCACGACACCGTTTACGACTACGACGAGCCGGTCGAGCTCGCCCATCATCTGGCCTGCCTGAGCCCGCAGGACACGGCCAATCAGACGGTGCGCGACTGGGTGCTGACCATCGACCCGCCACCCGACGGTGCCGAGGATCTGCCCAGCCGCCTGAGTCTGGACCCATGGGGCAATGCGCGCCTGGTGTTCAGCCATTCGCGCGTGCATGAGCAATTGAGCGTGTCCAGCGTTTTCGAGGCTGGCATTACTGCCGCGCCGCCGCCCGACTGCGCAGCCAGCCCGGCCTGGGAGGAGGTGGCCGAGTCGCTGCGCTACCACGCCGGCGCGGTTCGCACCGAGGCGGTCGAGTTCACCCTGGCCTCGCCCTTCGCCCCGCGCGATGCGGCGCTGGCAGCCTTTGCCCATCAGGCCTTCCGGCCCGGCGTCTCGCTGGCGGAGGGTGCGCTGGCGCTGATGAGCCTGATCCATACGCAGTTCAAGTACGAGCCCGAGGCCACCCATGTGGGTACGCGCGCGCCCGAGGCGCTGGCGCTCAAGCAAGGCGTCTGCCAGGACTTTGCCCACGTGATGATCGGCGCCTGCCGCTCGATCGGCCTGGCCGCGCGCTATGTGTCGGGCTATCTGCTGACCCATCCGCCCAAGGGCCAGCCACGCCTGATCGGTGCCGATGCCTCGCATGCCTGGGTGGCCGTCTGGTGCCCCAAGCATGCCTGGATCGCGCTGGATCCGACCAACAATGTGCTGGCTGGACAGGATCACGTGACCCTGGCCTGGGGCCGCGACTATGCCGACGTGGCACCGCTGCGCGGGGTGATCCGCGGCGGCGGCAAGGCCGAGCCGAGGGTGGCGGTGACGGTGGAGCCGATCAGCGAATAGCAAACGCTGGCACAATATACGTTTTGTATATAAAACGTATAAGGCGCCACACCCCATGGGCATCGTCAAGATCTCCGAACAAATGCACGACAACCTGCGCATCGCCAGTGACGCGATGAGCCGCTCCATCAACGCGCAGGCGGAGCACTGGATGCGCATCGGCCTGCTGTCCGAGCGCTACCCCGAGCTGTGCCATGGCGAGCTCTGCCAGTTGCTGATGCGCGCCAAGCAGACGGGCGAGGAATGCCTGCTGGTTCTGCCGCCCGAGATGGCCGTCGCACGATGAGCCGCCCCGACCTGATCAAGACACCGGAAGGCCTGGCGATGGCACGGGCGGCCGGGGCGCTGGCTGCGGACGTGCTGCGCATGATTGGCGAGCACGTCAAGCCCGGCGTCACCACCGAGGACCTGGACCGGATCTGCCATGACTACATCGTCGATGTGCTGCGCGTGACGCCGGCCAATATCGGCTACCACGGCTATACCAAGACCGTCTGCACCTCGGTCAACCACGTGGTCTGCCACGGCGTACCGTCTGCAACCAAGACGCTGCGCAAGGGCGACATCGTCAATATCGACGTGGCCATCATCAAGGACGGCTGGTTCGGCGACACCAGCCGGATGTATTACGTCGGCGAGCCCAGCACCCTGGCGCGCCGCCTGGTGGACACCACCTACGAGGCGATGCTGGCCGGCATCCGCCAGGTGCGCCCCGGCGCCACCTTGGGCGATGTGGGCCATGCGATCGCTTCGGTGGCGCGGCGCGAGGGCTTCAGCGTCGTGCGCGAGTACTGCGGCCATGGCATTGGGCAGATCTACCACGACGAGCCGCAAGTGATGCACTTCGGCCGGCGGGGCGAGGGCATGCGCCTGGAGGCCGGCATGGTGTTCACAATCGAGCCAATGATCAATGCCGGCAAGCCCGAGACCCGCGAGCTGTCCGACGGCTGGACGGTGGTGACCCGCGACCATTCGCTCTCCGCGCAATGGGAGCATATGGTGGCGGTGACGGACCAGGGCTTCGAGGTGCTGACGCCCTGGCCGGACGGCACCGGGGCCTACGAGGCGATTGCCTGAGCCGAGCTCACTGCCGCAGGAACTCCAGCAGATCGGCCGTCAAACGCTCGCTTTCGGTGGCGAACAGGCCGTGCGGCGCGCCATCGTATTCCAGCAGCACCGACTGACCGATCGCATCGGCGGTGCGCCTGGCGTCGGCAACCGGCACGTTCTTGTCTTCGCTGCCGTGGATGATCAGGGTCGGCACCCTGAAGGCCGGCAGATCGGGCCGGAAGTCGGTAGTCGAGAACGCGCGGGCGCAGGCCAGAGTGGCCTTCAGGCTGGCCTGCATGGCCACGCCGCGGGCCCATTCCAGCAGCTCGTTGCTGACCGGCTGGCTCAGCAGGCCGACGCCGAAAAAGTCCTTGAAAAAACCGGCCATGAACTTCGCCCGGTCGGCACTGATGGCCTGCGCCATCGCGTCGATCGCATCGGGCTCGACGCCGCCGGGGTTGTCAGGCGTCTTCTGCTTGAAGGGCAGGACCGACGACACCATGGCAGCCTTCGCGACCGACTTGCCGCCGTGCCGCGACATATAGCGCGCCACCTCGCCGCCGCCCATCGAGAAGCCGACCAGCACTGCATCGCTGGCGCACACCGTCTCGATCACCGTGGCCAGGTCATCGGCCAGGGTGTCGTAGTCATAGCCGCTCCAGGGCTGGGATGAGCGGCCGAAGCCGCGCCGGTCGTAGGCGATGGCTCGGTAGCCGGCATCGGCCAGCGCCAGCGCCTGGGTGTCCCAGCTGTCGGCCGAAAGCGGCCAGCCGTGCAGCAGGATGACCGGTCGGCCGCTGCCCCAGTCTTTGACGTAGAGCTCGCTCTGGTCGGCGGTGGTGATGGTCTTGATCAGTGTCATGGGTTCGTGTCCCGTTGTGTTGTTCGGCGTGAATCCATTGATGCCCGCTCATGCTTTGCCGCAGCTGCACCAGCGAGCGCCGCAGGCAACTCTTCACGCTGCCGAGCGGTCGCCCCATCGCCTGGGCGATCTGCCGGTGGCTGAGGCCTTCATAGAAGGCCATGTGCAGGCTTTGGCTCTGCTCAGATCGCAGCGCTGCCAGACTGGCGCGAACGGCCGCTCGGCCGCGGGCCAACATCAGCAGGTCCGGCGGCTGCGCTTCGGTGCTGGCAAGACCGTCGTAGGCGTCCTCATCAAGGTCGTTGACGCTCAGTAGTGGGTGTCTGACGCGGTGGCGAACGCCGTCGACGGCGATGTTTCGGGCGATGCGTGCCATCCAGCCGATGGCGTGGCCATTGCCGGCGTCGAACTGCACGCGACGGCGCCATACCTTCAGATACATCTACTGCAAAATCTCCTCCGCCTCGGCAGGGTCGCGATTCCAAAGCAGCACCAGCTTTAGAAGGCGTTGTTGGGTCAGCCCATGCAGCCGCATGAAGGTGATGCGGCAACGGAACTGCAAGGCGATCAGCGGATGGGTCCGCTCTGGCGCGTCGTCAAGGTGATTGCCGTGCGAAATGGCTGGCATTGCGTCACCTTTGGGTCGGCGGTTGTTGCGACTCGGGATTCATGCCGGGCGCTTCAGCTTTTTGTAGGTGCGGTCGGCCTCCGGGCCGCGATCGGTGTCCTGCACGCCACGCTTCAGGTCCTCATGGGCCTGGCGCAGCGGTGCGCTGGGGTGATCGTCGATCCGGCCTGCCGGAGCGTCGCGCTGATCTGCGGGCGCCGGCTTGTCGCTCGCCGGCCGTGGCAGCCTGCTGACCCGCAGGGCTTTCTGCCAGCTGGTCGGCGTGGCCATGGGTTTCATCGTGCTTGTCGTCATTGTGGGCTTTCCTTCGTAGTGCTTCAAATGGGGAGGGCAGCGCTGCGGAACTGCCGCGCCGCGAAGGCCCAGGCCATGCGCGAGGCGTCGGGGCCTAGCGCGTCGCTGAAGGGCTGTTTGTCTGCGCCGCCGCTCCAGGCATGGCCCAGTTCCGCCACCTCGACAAGGGTGGCGACGGTGTGGCGGCGCAGCTTGTAGTCCGTGATGTGCATCGGGTAACGCCGGCCGCGCTGCACGTTGCGACCGAGGGCCGGGCTTGCGCCGGCAGCCTGGGCCCATTGCTGGGCCGCGGCCTGGCCGTTGCGGGCCACCACCACCTGGTCGACGCCGCCCTGGATCACCAGCAAGGGCGGCCAAGCCTGGCACGACGCCGGCAGCGGCAGCGTGACCCGATGGCCATGCATTGCCCCCAACGCCGACAGGCCGGAATGGGCTGTGCCCGGCGCGACGCCCGAGTGCATCACCACCGCCTTAAAACGATGCGGATGGCGGGTGACCAGCAGCGCTGCCATGCTGGCGCCGGAGGACAGGCCGGCCACCGCCACCCGGCAGCGGTCGGCGGCGTAGAGCAGGCAGGCCTGGTCCACCGCCTGCATCAGCAGGGCGGCCTCACCGAAGGCCCGACCGCTGTCGGTGTCGAACCAGTTCCAGCAGCCTTGAGGGTTGGAGAGCCGGTCCTGCTCGGGGTAGAGCACCATGAAGCGCTCGCGTGCCGCCACGCCGTTCATGCGGGTGCTCTGCGCAAAGCTGTTGGCGTTCTGGCCGCAACCGTGAAGCATCAGCAGCAGCGGCAGGCGTTCGCCAAACAGCATGCCGGGTGGGCGGTAGAGCTTGAAACCCCGCGCGCCGGCCGGCCCCAGCACCAGCCCGGACAGCCAGTCGCCCGCGACCACCGGCGACGTCTGGGTAAGTGACCTTGCTTTGGTCTTGGCCGGCTTTGACAGCTTCATCTGCCCTGTCATTGCAGTGAAGCTGCGCCGCCAGGCCTTGGCCCAGGCGGTGCCCGGTGTGTGCTTGGCCATGGTGGCTCCTTGTTTGCAGGGACTGCAGTGGAGTCAGCATGCCGATGGAAGATGCGCGTGGATGTCGGACGGCCGATCAATCGGCCGTAGGAGGAACGGGTGGTACTCCAACCAGCCTCGGTAATAAAAAGCTCCGTAAGGCATTGATTTTGGGAAGCCCGCCGTGTCATCCCCCAACACGCATCGCTAAGCAAATTTCATTGAGCGAATTTAGCGACCCAAAACTTCCAACGATGGTTGGTAAGCGACAGTTCAATCAGGTCCCATGGCCAATGGCAGCAGTCACCCTAAAGGCAGTACGTCAGCCCGCAGCGCTCGCGTCGACGCGCCGGTATATCCAGCCGTCGCTTTCAGAGTTCAGAGGCTACTTCCCAACTCAAAGAGCCTTGGCCATGGCCAGGCGAAGCTTACGCATCAATCAATAGGCCATAGTCCGAACCAAAAGGCTGTTGTCCGAATCAATAGGCTGTTGTCTCAATCAATTGGCTGTTGTAACTATCTCGCAGGCCACGCCAGGGCACAGGCCTAGCGACCCGAAGCGCGTCTTGACTTCACTTTCCACTTGCAGACCCTCGTGCAAGTCCTTATTTTTGAACGATATTTGTTGATTGATTTGCTCTAGAATGTGCGCCTAAGTACTTGATTTCATTGGAATTTTTCACGATTTACCTTGACCCGCTGAAATCCGCTTAGTAAAGTGTTGGAAAGTGGAGTTTGGTGGAGTTCAGTGGCAAATATCGTGTTTCAGGGGGCAAGCGCTTTGGCAATGG
>Ga0187844_10003187_pt1 | contig 11068 bp, 10 predicted proteins | sample SpaLakP09_SKY_50_FD_134517 | JGI IMG/M metagenome (GOLD analysis project Ga0187844, IMG submission 134517) | Oligotrophic lake water microbial communities from Sparkling Lake, Wisconsin, USA - SP09_SKY_50 | ecosystem: Environmental > Aquatic > Freshwater > Lake | place: USA: Sparkling Lake...
CCTCAAAAACCGCGAAACCGACGGCTTGGTCGTCGGGGCCCAAGTGTCGTTATCATTCCAAGTTGTAGATTCGCAACAGACCCAACTTTTATAAGTACACGAGATACGCGCAACCATGGCAAACATATTGGTAGTCGATGACGAGTTAGGTATCCGAGACCTCTTGTTCGAAATCCTGAACGACGAAGGCCACGCCGTAGAAGTCGCAGAAAACGCCGCCCAAGCACGCGCTGCTAGACAAGCTGCAAGACCCGACTTGGTGTTGTTGGATATTTGGATGCCTGACACTGACGGTGTCACGCTGCTTAAAGAATGGGCTGGCGCTGGTTTGTTGAATATGCCGGTCATCATGATGAGTGGGCATGCGACTATTGATACGGCTGTTGAAGCTACGCGGATTGGGGCCCAAGCGTTTTTAGAAAAACCTATTACTTTGCAGAAATTGCTTAAGGCGGTGGAGCAGGGGTTGTCTCGTAAGCCTGTTGGCGCCTCAGCTTCTAAGTCTGGTTCAGGTGGTACTGCGCATTCCTTGTCAGGTAATGGCGCTGGCGCTTCTGCTGCGCAACCGCAAGCTGTTATCTTGTCTGCTACCCAGCAGACCTTTGAGTTGGAATTGCCCTTGCGCGATGCACGCGATGCGTTTGAGCGTGCTTATTTTGAATACCACTTGGCGCAGGAGAGTGGGTCTATGACCCGCGTGTCTGAGAAGACAGGACTTGAGCGGACGCATCTTTATCGCAAGTTGAAGCAATTGGGTGTGGATTTGTCTAAGCCTAAGCGGGTGGTTTAATCGCGCCGTATGTCTTATGTGTGGCTAAACTTCTGCTCGCGACTGTTACAATTTCTACTCTCAGGCCCGGTAGCTCAGTTGGTAGAGCAGCGGATTGAAAATCCGCGTGTCGGCAGTTCGATTCTGCCCCAGGCCACCATATTGAAGAGCCTAACCACATCCTGTTGGGCGTTTTTGTTTTTATGACTTCCATTCCCAGCCACATAGCCATCATCATGGACGGTAACGGCCGTTGGGCGCAAAAGCGGCACATGCCTAGGAGCGTCGGGCACGCTAAGGGGGCGGCGGGTGTCCGCGAGCTGGTTGAGTTTTGCGCGCAAAAGGGTGTGAAATACCTCACCCTTTTTGCCTTCAGCACTGAAAACTGGAACCGTTCTGAAGAAGAAGTCTCCACCCTCATGGGCCTCTTCCTGCAGTACCTAGAAAAAGAACTCAAAAACCTATCCCAAGCCGGCGTGCGTTTGCAGGTCATTGGCGACTCCACAGGTTTTGCGCAAGAGTTACAAGAGCGCATCGCCGAAGCCGTCAAAGCTACTGCGGTTAACGACGGCATTGTGCTGACAGTCGCCGCCAACTACGGCGGGCAGTGGGACATCGTGCAGGCTGTGCAGCGTTGGCAAGCGGCGCACCCGCAGGCTGACGCTCAAAGCCTTACGCAAGAACACTTGGCGCAGTTTTTAAGCACCGCCCACATGCCAGACCCAGATTTGCTGATTCGCACCGGTGGTGAGCAACGCATAAGCAATTTTTTGCTTTGGCAAGTGGCTTATTCAGAGTTGTACTTCACGGACGTTTTATGGCCGGAGTTTGATGTTAAGCAGTTGGAGTTGGCTGTGGATTGGTATCGAACTAGGCAGAGGAAATTCGGTGGGGTAGGAAGGCATTGAATAACACAATACGACCAAAAGGAATCGAGTCTTTAAAATTTGAATACTTATTTTCAAGAAACTTACACCTTTAAGTGAAAATCTACTTACTATTTAATAATTAACATGACAAATACAAATTCCCAAAACAAAGAGTTTATAAAGATAAAACTAACCGAAAGCCTTGTCCCTTTCGTACTTAAAACCTTTGTATTATTTTTATTCATTGCTATCACAGTCGTTGCAACTGTACCCAAGTACCATGAAACTGAACGCAATAAACTCATACTAATTAGTTTTATTCAAAATCCATACGTACTTTGGGAGTTGTCTTCAATAGAGGAGCGTGGAGGTAATAACGCTAAAGCTGTGGTTTATATAGAAGCCGCTATTGGCTTGTTGGAAATGAATGGCGCGTCCGAAAAAGCGCTTTTAAAATACCAAAATAAATTGAATGCATTAAAAACCAAAAATTAAACTAAACTAAACTAAACTAAAGTTACTTTACCTTTAATAAATATTTTCTAATGGCAATTAAAAATAGTGTGCTTTTTATGGCCTTGGCCATGGGGGTGATTAATATAATTTACTTTGCCCTTTTTCTTTATTTTAATAAATACTTACCGGCCCCATTTGTGTCGGATAAAAACGATACATTCATGGATTTTTACAATCCATTATTTTGGGTATTAAAAGATGAGTTCTACACTACCTACAAATCAGTTTATCCGCCAATCAATTATTTTTTCTTAAAGCTATTTACTTTTAATCTTGACGCAAGCTCATTTAGTAGTTCATTTCAATTACGGGAGGCGAAGTCTAATCTTATTTATTATTTATTAGCAATAAATGCAGTCATCATATTTTTAATATTAAAAATTGGTGACTGGCGTGAAGTTGCCATCAGAAGGCGTAAATTAATTTGGGTTGCAATTTTCTTTTCTACGCCAGTATTATTTGCCATGGAAAGGGGTAATCTCATTTTTCTTTCGCTATTAGTATTGGCTATATACATTGCGGCTGAAAATATTTGGGTGAAGGCAATAACATTCGCTTTGCTTATAAACATAAAGCCCTATTTTATTATTCTATTAATCGAATACTTAAATATATATAGATTTGACTTAAAAATAATCTTAAAAATTACAATGACTTCTGCGCTCATGTTTTTACTGACTAGTAAATTGGTGGGGCTTGATATTGCTACTTTCATGAGCAACTACAATGATTTTGGGGCGCGTGCTAGTTTTTCAAATGGCTTAATTGCTCTTTCAAACACATTTGAATCAATAATTCAGTTAATAAAATCAATACCAAAAAATAATGAGTACTATTATTTCCTGGAGGTTTTTTTGTTACCGCTAAAGATGTTAAAAATATTTGTCCCGCTAACGTTTCTGCTCATACTCTTGGTCACTCCATTAAAAGAGCAAACGCTTAAAGTGGCGGCTATTTTATTGATAGGAAATTTTTCACATGCAACAAGTGGATACATATTTCTAGTATACATATTGATTGTGCCATTTTTAATGAGGGATGTGGAATTAAGAAAAGGAATATATCTATTGCTGATAATTTTTGTGCTTCCACTCGATTGGGTTAGGATGCCTGGCTTCTCTGCTAACTTTGAATTTATAAACTCATATTTAGGTGGCGCGGAAATTTATAATACGGATTTTTGGATAGGGATTGGAACCTTGGTAAGACCCCTCTCAAACTTTATCTTAATGTGCTTAATGTTTAAATATATAATCACAAGTAAAAATGCTTAGGCATTTAAAGCAAAATCTTTGAAATATTTATTTAATAAGAGTTTTACATGAAAACTGTCATTTTAGCCGGAGGATTAGGCTCCCGCATCGCAGAAGAATCATCATCGCGCCCCAAGCCCATGATAGAAATTGGGGGCAAACCAATTCTTTGGCACATTATGAAAATTTATTCGTCATATGGACTAAATGATTTTATTATTTGTTGCGGTTATAAAGGATATTTAATTAAGGAGTATTTCGCGAATTATTTCTTGCACATGTCAGATGTCACCTTTGATATGGGTAATAACAATGCCATGCAAATACATCAGCGAAATTCTGAGCCATGGAAAATTACCTTAATAGACACTGGGGAGGGTACTCTTACGGGCGGGCGATTAAAGCGTGTGAGTCGCTATTTAGGAGATGATGATTTTTGCTTTACCTATGGCGATGGGGTGGGGGATATTGATATTACAAAGTTAATTGCATTTCATAAGAAGCACGGTAAAAAAGCGACTGTCACAGCAGTTCAGCCGCCAGGGCGTTTTGGCGCTCTTGAGTTGGAGGATGAAACTGTTAAAAGCTTTGCCGAAAAACCGCACGGGGATGGAATGTACATAAATGGCGGTTTCTTTGTGCTTTCTCCGAAAGTATTAGATCTAATCGATGGAGATGCGACAACATGGGAGCGCGAGCCCCTTGAAATATTAGCAAGTACAAATCAATTAAATGCATTTAAACATGATGGATTTTGGCAACCAATGGATACATTGCGGGACAAGCAGCACCTTGAAGAGTTGTGGGGTGCTGGGCGAGCGCCTTGGAAGGTGTGGGATTAAAGCATGTCTTTTTTAAAAAAAAATGGGATTGAACCTGCTTTTTGGTACGGTAAGCGCGTTTTCATAACTGGCCACACTGGATTTAAGGGCTCATGGTTATCAATTTGGCTTGCCAATATGGGGGCGCAAGTTACTGGTTACGCTTTAGCCCCAAATACCTCGCCTAACTTATATGAAGTCTTAGACGTAGGTGGTTCAATCTATCAGTCGCATATCGGTGACATAAGAGATATCGCGCAACTAAGACAAGCCATAACTGATGCATCGCCCGAAATTGTCTTGCATATGGCGGCTCAGCCACTAGTAAGGTACTCCTATGAGCACCCATTAGAAACTTATTCAACTAACGTGATGGGTACTGTAAATTTATTGGAGTGCATTAGGGCGCTCAATACTGTAAGAGCAGTCGTAGTTGTAACAACTGATAAGTGTTACGAGAACAAAGAATGGGAATGGGGGTATCGCGAGATAGATGCGCTTGGCGGTCACGACCCTTATAGCAGTAGTAAGGGGTGCGCAGAACTTGTGACGGCTGCATATCGGGAGTCCTACTATCCAGCTAAAAAATATCATGAGCATCGCGTAGCTATTGCATCTGCTAGGGCGGGTAATGTTATTGGCGGCGGAGACTGGTCTGATGATAGACTGATACCAGATGCTTTTAGGGCATTCGAAGCAAAAAGAGCATTAGTCATACGTAATCCCCTGGCAACGCGCCCATGGCAACATGTACTTGAGCCATTGTCAGGTTACTTGATACTAGCAAAAGCCCTCTACCTGAACGGAACAGAATTTAACGGTGGATGGAATTTCGGGCCAAAAAATGAGGACGCAAGGCCAGTAAATGAAGTAATTAATCTTTTGATAGATAATTGGAAGTTTCAATCAAATTGGATTCAAGAAAAGAATGAGCAACCACATGAGGCAAACTCTTTAATTTTGGACTGTTCTAAGGCCAGTCAGCACCTTGGATGGACGCCAAAATGGGGCCTTGAAAAGGCTATTGAAGAAACAGTAGGGTGGCAGCACGCATTATTGGCCAACGCGAATATGAAAAATTATTCGTTAGAGCAAATTAATAAGTATGAATCTGAAACGCTAAAGAAAAGAAAGAGTTAGAAGGTAAAAAATGAAAAATGAAATTTTTGAAGATTTATTTGTACTTGAAATGGCTAGCAACCACCAAGGCAGTCTTGACAGAGGATTGCAAATAATAAGTGCCTTTTCTAAGGTAGTGCGATTTAACAATATACGAGCCGCTATTAAATTGCAATTCAGGGATATAGATAACTTTGTACATAAAGATTTTATTGGTCGCGATGACATTCGTTATGTAAAACGACTTGCTGATACTAAAATGTCAAAAGAAAACTTTGCTGTTTTAGTGGAAGCAATACGAAAAAGTGGGTGTATTCCAATGTCTACACCATTTGACGAAAAGTCTGTAGATTGGTGTGTTGAATTTGACATGCCAATTATTAAGGTTGCTAGTGCAGACAATAATGACTGGACACTTCTTGAAAAGATTGCAACTACAAAAAAACCGGTTGTTATTTCTACGGGTGGAATGACGCAAAAAGATATGGATGATGTAGTGCATTTTTTTGCATCCCGCAATATTGAATTAGCATTGAATCACTGTATAGCTGCCTATCCACATGAAGATAGCGAGTGCGAGTTAAATCAAATAGATTATTTGCGTCACCGCTATCCAGAAATAACAATTGGGTATTCTTGCCATGAGTACCATGACTGGACTGCATCCATGTTCATTGCTTATGGTAAGGGAGTGCGAACGTTTGAGCGCCATATTGATATTAATGACGATGGGTTTCAGGTAGCTACTTATTCATCATTGCCCGCACAAATTGATACTTGGTTTAAGGCGTGGCACAAGGCGCAGGAAATGTGCGGAACCTCGGGTAACCATAGAAGAAATTTTATTGATAGAGAAATTGCATATTTAGATTCATATGTGCGGGGGGTTTATGCAAAGCGCGATTTAGTCGCGGGACAAACATTGAGTGAAGAGGACTACTACATGGCTATCCCATTGCAAAAGGGACAAGTTTCAAGCCGTGAATTAATGTTGGGGAAATACGGTCATAAATTATTAACCTCGTGCAATAAAGATGCGCCAATTACAGTCAGTATTTTAGATACGCCTTATTCAAATGATCCTTCTATGCTTGAGGTCTTTAACAAAAGAGGTTTGTAATTCAACGCCGGTTGCCTCAGAGTTAAAACATGAAAACAGTCGTAGTTTTTGGGGCAACTGGATCCATAGGCCAAGCAATCTGCTCTCATTTTAAAGTGCAAAAGTATTTTGTCATTGATGTAGGCAGAAATATTACTAGTGGTAACTCCATGATTCAATGGAGTGGAAATGCGCAAGAGTTTTCAACTAATATTCATAACTGCTTGGGCGCTCAAAAAATAAACTCCGTAGTTTGGGCGCAAGGCATTAACTTTAATGATGATATTGAAAATTTCGATCTTAATGCGCATCTCAAAATGTACGAGGCAAATGTTACATTTATATTAAGTACCCTTAAGGTATTAACTGATTGTAATGTGCTGAATAAGAATGCACGTTTATGTGTCATCAGTTCAATTTGGCAAAATATTGCACGCCAGAACAAATTATCTTATTGCATTACTAAATCTGCATTGCTCGGACTTGTTCAGTCGCTAAGCGTTGACTTGGGCAAGCAAGGAAAATTAATAAATGCAGTGCTTCCAGGTGCGCTCGATACGGACATGACTAGGGCTAATTTGAGTCAAGAACAAATATCCCGATTGGAGTCAATTACTCCCTTGGGCTCACTGCCTAAACTAAACGATGTCACCGGCTTGGTGGCTTATCTGTGCTCCCCTGAAAATACTGGAATCACTGGCCAATTTATAGCTGCAGATAGGGGGTTTAGCAATGCTCGAATCCTTTGACGTTACTACTTCTGGCGGGAAATATAAGGTAAATGTTGGCGAAAATCTGCTTGAGTCCATTAAGCCAAATCAGCACGCCATTTTTTTGGTGGATGAATATATTGTTCCTCGATTAGTATTTGACGCTAAAAGGGTGATTGCTATACCCGCCTTGGAGTCCAGTAAAAATTTAGACTATATGTCTGGCGTAATTGAAAAAATGCGTATGCTTGGGGGCAATCGCGATACCCATGTGTATGCAATCGGTGGTGGAACAATTCAAGATATTGCCACTTTTGTTAATTCCATTTATATGCGTGGAATTTCTTGGACTTATTTTCCAAGTACACTTTTAAGTATGGCGGATAGTTGCATTGGGGGAAAGTCCTCAATCAATGTGAAAGGATATAAAAACTTAGTCGGTAATATCTATCCTCCAACAGAAGTATTTGTAGATTTAGGCTTTTGCAAAACTCTTGAACGAAAAGAAATTATCGGTGGCCTAGCTGAGGCAGTGAAAATTTGTTACGCCCGAGGTAATGATGTATTTGAAAAATACCTTGAGTTAAACCCGCATTACCCATTAGATGGTAAAAAAGGAGTTAAGGTATTATTTTCTGCATTAATGGCGAAAAAATTTTTTATAGAGATTGACGAGTTTGATCAATCAGAGCGATTGCTCCTTAATTATGGCCATACTTTTGGGCATGCATTAGAGGCTTCTTCAAATTTCGAACTGGCGCATGGCGTTGCGGTTGCCTTGGGAATGATGGTCGCCACTCAATATTCAACCTTAAGCAGTATTTTAAACGAGGCTGGAGAAAATAGAACTAAAAAATTAGATACTTATTTAGTTAAATTGCTATCTCCTTTGCTAGGTGATATCAGAAATATTCTGGTTAAGGTGGATTTAAAACTTGTAATGGCTAAATTTGAGAGTGATAAAAAGCACCGGCATGAGGAATATCGAATGGTGATACCTGCTGCGAGTGGTAACTTAATGTTGCATTCTTGCCCGAAAAATGAGACTTCAAAAATATTGATTGAACAAGCTTTTAAAAAGACCTTCGTTATCCACGGCTTTTTAGACTTCTAAATTATTTACTTATGCCTTATCTATGAAAGCAACATCTATTTTTCAATGGACAATTGAAAATGATTTAGCTCAAATTGGAGAGCAGGCAAAGCTTTCTTTTGATCAGCTAAGGGGCGGCCATATCTTCTTGACTGGTGGTACGGGATTCATTGGTACCTGGATTTTAGAGGCGATTCGATTCGTCAATGAATGTCAAAGCGCAAATATTCAGGTGACGATTCTCACTAGGAATCTTGAGAATTTCCATTCAAAGTACCCTAATTTAGTTGATCATGCTAATTTTCACTATTTAGTCGGTGATGTTATTGAATTGGAATATGATAATTTAGATAGGGTCGGAAAATTTACGCATTTAATCCATGCGGCGACTGAAGCGAGTGCTGAACTAAATGAAGTTAATCCATTGCAGATGTTTGATACGATCGTTCTAGGTACTAGGCGAATCCTTGATTTTGCCGTCAAAGGACAAATATCTAAGATACTTTATTTAAGCTCAGGGGCTGTCTATGGTCAGCAGGCGCCGGGAGTTGATTTTATTAACGAAAACTCGGCGAGTGCACCGGACTGTTTAAATCCTAAAAATACCTATGCAGAGGGTAAGCGAGCTTCTGAAATGCTTTGCTCTATCTATAAAAAACAGCACGGAAGTCATATTGTTGTAGCTCGGATTTTTGCCTTATTGGGCCCTTTGCTTAATTTAGATATTCACTTTGCTGCTGGTAATTTCATTCGAGATGCTATTAGTGGAAAAAAAATTAGTATTTCTGGTGATGGTAGACCAGAACGATCTTATTTATATCCGTCGGATTTGGTTGTCTGGCTTTTGGCTATGCTGACCCACGGAAAAACAGGCGCAGCTTACAATGCAGGCTCAGAGGAAAGTGTATCAATAGCAGATTTAGCAAAGTTAACTTCCTCTTTAATTGGTAATCAGGGATATGAAATTTTAGGATTAATAGACTCTGGCTGGAATCCTGGACGTTATATTCCAAGTAGCCGACTTATTAGAGATCAGTTAGGTGTTAAGCAAACAGTGGGTTTGGCTGAAGCGATCAAAAGAACAGCTTATTGGAATGGATGGAGAGAGGTTTAAAAATGAAATTATCAGACTACGTCGCAGAAAAACTAGTTGAAAATGGTGTCAGGCATGTTTTCATGGTGACAGGTGGTGGTGCAATGCATTTAAACCATTCTTTTGGCTCTAACAAAAACCTAGAATGCATTTTCAATCACCACGAGCAAGCATGTGCAATTGGTGCGGAGGCTTATTATCGTTTGACAAATCAACTACCAGTAGTCAATGTGACCTCTGGTCCAGGAGGTACCAATGCAATTACAGGAGTATATGGCGCATTCGTTGACTCAATTGCCATGCTGGTGATTTCCGGTCAGGTGAAATATGAAACTACTGTTCGCAGTACAGGTCTTCCATTACGTCAGTATGGAGACCAGGAGCTTGATATTGAAGAACTGGTGCGCCCAGTAACTAAATATTGTGAAATGGTGACCGATCCGCAGACGATTCGTTACCATATTGAAAAAGCTATTTATATAGCTAAATCAGGTCGTCCAGGTCCTTGCTGGCTTGATATCCCTTTGAATGTTCAAGGGGCTCAAATAGAGCCGGAAGCATTGGTTGGATTTGACTCGGCAGAATTAGATGAGCCTTGGCGTCAGGCGGATTTAGTAAAAATCAGTTTTGAAATTCTAGAGAAAATTGAAAAAGCAAAGCGCCCCGTCATTTTTGTCGGTGGTGGGATTCGATTGAGCGGTGAACATAAAGAATTTTTGAAGTTGGTAGATAAACTCCAGATCCCAGTAGTTACTGGGTGGAATGCGCATGATGTCATTTGGAATGATCACCCTTACTATGCCGGGAGGCCGGGAACTATTGGCGATCGCGCAGGAAACTTCGTAGTGCAAAATGCTGACTTACTATTGATACTCGGTAGTCGCTTAAATATTCGGCAAGTTAGTTATAACTGGCATTCATTTGCTCGTGAGGCTTATAAAATTTGGGTAGACATTGATGAAATTGAATTGAAAAAGCCTTCAGTTAAGGCTGACATGCCAATTCATGCAAGTTTGAAGGATTTACTGCCAATCCTCGCTAATGCATCCTATCCAGGGCAAAGCACACAGCATAAAGAGTGGATGGAATGGGCTAAAGAGCGTATGCGCAGATTTCCGATCGTGCTTCCAGAGTATTGGGAAAACGACCGTGTTAACCCATATTGCTTTATTGATGAGTTATTTAAACAGCTCCCAGAAGATCAGATTGTATTGACGGGTAATGGCAGCGCTTGTGTTGTTAGCTTTCAAGCTGCCAATTTAAAAAAAGGTCAAAGACTATGGACTAATTCTGGATGTGCAACCATGGGCTATGACTTACCTGGCTCAATAGGCGCGCACAAAGCATCTGGTGGGAAATCAATCGTATGTTTGGCAGGCGACGGTAGCATTATGATGAACATGCAAGAGTTACAAACAATTGCTGGAAATAAGCTTCCGATAAAAATCTTTATATTAAACAACAGTGGTTATGTTTCAATCTTCCAAACGCATAGGAACTTTTTCAACGGAGTTGAAGTAGGGGGCGGACCAAAAAGCGGGGTAAATTTCCCCAACTTTGAAAAATTGAGTACTGCCTTTGAATTGCCTTATAGAAAAGCTGCCAATCATTCTGAACTCAAAAAAGCGATAGCTGACACACTATCAGAGAACGGACCTTCAGTTTGTGAAATCATAATTGATGAAAATGTCTCTTTTGCACCAAAACTCGGTGCTAAGCAACACCC
>Ga0187844_10003189_pt1 | contig 11065 bp, 11 predicted proteins | sample SpaLakP09_SKY_50_FD_134517 | JGI IMG/M metagenome (GOLD analysis project Ga0187844, IMG submission 134517) | Oligotrophic lake water microbial communities from Sparkling Lake, Wisconsin, USA - SP09_SKY_50 | ecosystem: Environmental > Aquatic > Freshwater > Lake | place: USA: Sparkling Lake...
GGGTTGCCAGGAGGCAAACCGTTGCCGCTATGCTTAATTGCTGCTTATTGCCGCTTATTAATCAGGGTTGAGAATGCACAAATCAGTTGAACTGACTGGGTGCAGACATCACATCTTGAGACAGCGTCATGGCGCTTTTTTCTTGCTCAAGTTCGGGGTTGTTAGGCCACAACTTCATAGCCTGATCTAATACTTGGTGGGCTTCTGCAATGTCTAAATTGCAGGCCAGAGCACGAGCCAACATTTGACAAGTCATGGGTTGAACGTTGTCTTTTTGCAAAGTAACCAGGTCTTGCAGCAGCTCAATGGCAAGTGGCCAGTCTTGCCTGGTTATGGCCAACAAGCCAGAGATCGCCAATACGTCTTCACTTAAGGGAAACAGCGCCAAACCGGCTTCTGCCAGGGCCTGTGCCATATCGTTTTGGTCTTCAGAAACCAACCACTGAATGCCCAATCGGAAATCGGACGGCGTAAAGCGTGAGATTTCTTTGAGATTCAAAGATTGAGTGGCCACCAAGTGCTGCATGGCATTTTGTAGTTTGACTTGCATATAAGACTCCTGAAGTTAAAGAACATCAACAATTCAAGACTGCTGATGCGATTGCAGGATACTAAGCAAGTCGTGTGCCAGCTTTTAATTGCCGCTTTGTGTCGAAATAGCGACTTAAAGAGGTGGTAATTTGCCGCATCAGGCGGCAATGCGGCAATAAATTAATCGAAAAGTCGGAAATTACAGTTTCTGAAGTGTTTAGGTTATCAATCTTACGTAATGTAGTCACGAAGGTGTTTGATATCTGGTTGAGGGAGTCGGCAACGGTGTGCCCAAGGAGGCAATGACGACCAAGTTGACCTACCTGCAGTGATTGCTACAACTAATGCAAAAGTTTCAGCGCCGACTACCCATCGTGAAGCTGCTATAGCTTCATTTAAGCTTTCATTCTTGTCTAATGATACGTTTAAAAAAGGGTTGGATTTAATCCAATGAGCATACTTTCCAGGCGGATCTGAAGGATGTGGTCTTAAAGTTATAGACACATGTTTCTCGCCCACAATCAAGTGTATGTTTTCTGCAAAAAAATCGAGTGCCTGAAATTCACCATGTATTTGATTACCCCAGTCGTTTCGCAAGGGCTCTAATACATAAAGTAAATTAAAGGAATCTTCTCTTATTTTGGGGATCGCGTGAACGATATTATGCAAATAAATATTCGGTAATTCCAGAATATCTACATTGGTGAAAATTGATTTGGCGATTGCAGCAGCATATGGATCGGATACCCAAATTGAATTGGGTAACAGAATGTCTCCATCACGCCTAAAGCGGTGTTCGTAATTCACCCAATGGTCGATAACTCCGATAGAAGGAATTTGAAGATCTAAAGCTATTTTCCTGGCAAGGTGTTCTAAAGAGCTGGCCCACCCAGTTCCGGTTAAAACACAAGCGGAGCCATTAAGCGCTTGTTTAAGATCACTATAGATCTGTAAGTTTGGTATAACGATGCGATTAACTAACCAGGCGGTTTTTGCAGGTCCTTGAAGAAACAGCCTCAACTCATAATTGTTCAGAAAACCCACTTTTGACCATGCCTCAAGCCAAGAAAATATGAGGTTAGCAGCCCCAGCATCGTGACAAACGACTGCTAATGGAGTCGCTAAGTCGAATGGTAGCTTTTGCATCGAGTCAATTATCAGTAGAGAGATGTACTACTTGGTATGAAACCAGCTCAGAATTGAAACTTAACTTGAAGTCACCACGTTGGGGTGAATTGACACCAACGAAGTCAAACCGTTCCAGGCCACTTGCAGCAAAACTAGAAATATTGTCTATAAGCAACTTAGATGACGCTCGCGCATCACGCATTTCTGGGTCATTGGCACCGAATAAGTAGTAGGCACATGTTTTGTCTGACACAAAAAAAGCCATGGACGCAACGCGACCGTCTACTTGCGCTGAAGATAATCTGCCATAACCGTCTGCTAACGCTACGGCACAAATGTTCCTTACTAAATCGAGTGTTTGGAAGGCTATTTGAAGTCCTTGTCGATGGAACGTCTGTTGGTAGAGTTTAAGAAAAGTACTTAAATCATCTGATTGCTGAATTAAGTGTTGAGTTTTTTTATATTCTTGCCGACGAACACTTCGAATAGATGACAAAAACCTGTCTAATTCAAAATCAGTAAGTGAAAGATGCCCTGTGTACTTTTGAATTACTTCAAATTTCGGTAAATCCACTTTGCCGTAGCTGTGCCATTGAAAGGGTCGAAAATCTTTGAAAAATGGAGACATAGCCATGCTGAAGTTAGGGTAAACATTCAGCAAAGCTTCAATCAAAAAGGTGGTGATTCGAAATTCAGAGGTAATTCGTTTTTGATTGCTCAGCCGTGAAACGCTTTTGGCAAACATGATTCCTTGATGAGGTGTGAACTCAAATGGTGCTCTTGCCATGCGTTCGCCTTCAATAACGATAGACGCTCCAGCCAGCAATTCACTCTGTGGTGAGGTCACTAAATAACAAACGTATTGAACGCCTAAAGACTTCAAAAAAGCACTACAAGAAAACACATGACCTTGAGGGGACTCATGTACCAAAGTGTCCCAAACAGACATATCTGTACATACACTCAGAACATACGGTGAGGATAGTTTTGAAGAGTGCTCTTTCATTGCGATTGTCAAACATTCAATTTATGGATTTCAATTGATCCATTTGAGCCCAAACCTTGTGAAATGCTTTTGCAATCATATCAACGTCAGAATCACTCAAGTCATGTAAGCACATGGCAAAGCCCATGTACGTTTTATCATGCAGCTTTTCAGCAACGGGGCAAATACCTTTGGCATAGCTTACGTCACGGTGGCAAATGTCGGATTTCCAAGGAAACCCTTTGGATCCATAAGCCACTTTCTTTTGAAACATAGGCAATAGGTGCACGTTTTGATAGCCATTAGCCAAACCTGTTACCCCTTCTGCTTGCAATGCTTTTACAATGATTTCACGGGTAACACCGAGTTCTTCAGTGTCTAAGATCATAGGGTACATGTAGTATGTATGAGTGCAGTCAGGCATTATGGAGGGTGTAGTCACGCCAGGTAAACAAGATAGCTTTTCATTCAAGCGCTGGGCTACGTGCTGACGGCTGTCCAAAAAACTCTTGAGCTTTTTAAGCTGACTAATGCCCATGGCACATTCAATTTCACCTAGGCGAAAGTTGTACCCCACCATATTGGTAAGGTCTGTCACGCCCATTCCTTCGACCACCGCTTCTGCATGGTTTCTAATCAGTTGTAAACGCTTTGCGATCTCTCCATCATTGGTTACCAAAATGCCACCCTCACCCGTGTGAATGTGCTTGTGGTAATTCAAGCTAAACCCTCCGACATCTGCTAAGGTACCAGCGAATTTGCCTTTGTACATTGCTCCTGGTGCCTGAGCTGTGTCAGAAATCACTTTTAAATCGTGGCGCTTAGCAATTTTCAACAACGCATCCATGTCGGCAGAATGTCCAAAAATATCTACCGCCATAATGGCCTTTGTGTGGGGCGTGATATTGGCCTCGACTGACTTGTAGTCTAGGCAAAAAGTAACAGGGTCAATATCTGCAAAAACTGGGATTGCATTCCAATGTAAAATAGCGGTAGCGCTGGAACACATGGTCCAAGGTGGAACAATTACTTCATCCCCAGGTTGGATACCGATGGCACCCACGGCTGCAATTAGGCCGCTAGTCCATGAGTTGACCGTGATAGCATGCTTAACGCCAAAGTAACTTGCACATTGAGCTTCAAATTCTTTCACTTTGGGACCACCTAAAAAATCGGGGTGCCATGCACCAATGAACTGAGAGAGCACGCCGCTTTCAATAACCTCTTTTGCTGCTTGTACCTCTTCTATCCCAATCGGGTTGTAATGTTTGAAGGGGTAAGCAATAGTGGATGGTCCGCCAAGTAAAGCAAGTTTTGAACTCATAAGTTTGCCTTATGTAAGGTGTGGCTTGAAGCTTTTTCCAATGCCATTTGTTTAATTTGTTCACACAATCTTTGCGCTTCCAAGGCATTTATGCCCGTGCTAGCCAACGGTACCCCACTTTTCAGGGCTTCAAATAAATTGGAAACAGCACCCGTCAAGGCATAGTTCCCTTCAGGCTCCACCCATTCACCCAAATTTAAAAACGAGTAGTCAGTCAGATGCTTACTCGAATTGGCATATCGAAAACGCCAACGTTCTCCACCATCCTCCATGTTGATTACGCCCTTCTCAGTTACTGTTTGCATTTCAAACAAGACGTAATCTTTAGCGTGTGCAACATTTAGTTGGATAGGGAAGCCTTGCTCGCTAAGTAAGACAGCATCAACCGAAGGATCGTCTGAAAAGAAGTCATTTATAGCTTGACCAACACTTGCAACACGTAAAGGTCCAAATAAGTAAAGTAACAAATCGAGCATGTGACTACCATTATTCAAGATGCCTTTGTTATAAACCGCAGAGACTGAACGCACGGCGCCCCAATAACCATCAGCCAATTCTGCTTTTAGCTGAATCACTTGTGGGGACCACCTTCTGCTGTAGTTCACACCCATGATAACTTGTTGTTCTGCACAGGCATCTACTAAATGTTGAGTACTTTTAAGGGTCGTTGTTACTGGTTTTTCGCAAAAAATCAACTTCGGTTTGAGTTGCAGTACCGATTGAATATCATCTGCGTGCGCACTTGTTGAGGAGCAAATACTGATGACATCAAATTTACCTACTCCTAAAGCAATATCAGACAAACTAGAAAATCCTTCTTGCACATTCCAGCGTTCTTGAAAAGCAGTACGTTTTATAGCGTCGGGCTCTACACAGGCAGCCAATTTAAAACCACCATGCCTTGAAAACGCTTTGGCATGGCCCAAAGGTAAAGCATCTTCAGGCTGACGGAGATCGTAACCGCCAGCTATATTGCCGCATCCAACGATCAAAACATTTAGTTTGTCCATGGCCGTAATTTATCTGGTTTGCAATATTCGTTCGGCACGAGCCCAATCTTCATCAGTATCAATATCTACGATATCCTTGCCATCCATAACATAGCCGTACCCATTACTGTGCATTTTCAAGCCATTCAGCCACGCGGAGGCCTTACCCCAGTAAAACAAGCCCGCATCGTGAAAACACAATGGTAAATCTTGTGTTCGAGTCAGTTCATATTCGGAGAAAATAAACTTCATGGGTCCATCCTGAGGTCGTGTCATTGCACGCCACGGCGATGAGTGAAATGCGACTACTGGATAGACGTATTCAGCCTTTTTACTTTCGAAAAGTTGGTATGCATCTACCAAGACGTCAGCCCTTAAAAAGGGTACGCAAGGATAAATACAACAAACTGCTTCAACTGTTTGCCCCTGCGACATAGCCCATTCTGTGGCATGTCCAATCACAGGCACTGTGACAGTCTGATCATCAGACAGTTCTGCTGGCCTTTTAAAGGGGACTGCTGCGCCATGCAATCTAGAGACTTCGGCTATCTCTTCATCTTCGGTGCTTACTATTATCTGATCAAATAGTTTCGTTTCAATTGCAGCTCGAATAGCATACGAAATCATAGGGAGTCCATCAAAAATTTTGATATTTTTTCGTGGTATTCTTTTACTGCCGCCTCTTGCGGGTATGACTGCAATTTTCATATCTATTTTAGGTTCGAGGATCGCTGGCTAAAAGACTGAAAAACAGGGAATCATGCCAATTGTTTTCTGCCCAATGAGTTTGTCTGTGTTTCCCATCAAGTTGAAAACCTAATTCGGAAAAGAAGATCGCCTTTTCATTATCAAAGCTGTAAATTTCACTCCACAATCTATTTAGGCCAAGCTCTTCAAATGCATACTTAATCATAGTTTGGGCTGCATCTGGAGCAAAGTGTTTATCAATGTACAGACCTTCAATTCCAATATAAATAGAAAAATCAGCTGTTCGGTTGATCCAATCTATATAGCAAAGCCCCGCAGCACCAATCAAGGTTTTTTGATCATCAATGATTGAGAACATTCTTGTTGATATATCGTTGTTCACTTTTTGGTTAAACCAATCTAACTGTTGCTCATGGTTTAATTCTCGATACTCTCTAAAATATCGTCGCAATTCAGGTTGGTTGCGCCAAAAGAGCAATTGAGCTAAATCAACTTTCTCAACAGCGCGCAAAGTAGTAAATTTACCTTTGATCATGGGTTCTTAACTATTGTTGGTTTTGGATGTCACTGAACATCAAAGGCTCACCAAATTCCAGTTTATGTTTAATTTTTTTACCAACTATGTCTTTTATTTGATAAGGCCTTAAAGCACCCTCAGCAGCAGGCCGCAATGCCTCTATGTCGTCTATTGTCAGAATATGACCGGCAGCCAGGCTTTTGCAAGCCCTCAAGCATCTTTGCTGTAGTACCGCCGTTTCTCGCTCATTATCTTCTACTCTCTTAATTCCATCACCTAAAGCAGCTTCTAATTCACGACTTCTTTGAACCATCTCACCCCAGGTTTTTGGGCTCATCGCAAAACTATGGTCTGGGCCGTTTCTACTTGTATCATCAGTAAAATGTTTTTCCACTACGCGCGCACCAAGAGCAATAGATCCCAACACGGTAGAATGCCCTGGCGAATGATCACTTAATCCCAAAATAGCGGTTGGAAATTTTTCTTTATAAGCTTTTAAAACATTTAAATTAATGTGATGAAAATTTTCAAGCGAGCCTGTGTAATTGGTATTGCACTGCATCAAAACAAGTTTCTTGTTAATCGGCAATATTGTTGATACTGCCCGTTCAACATCTTCCATTGAACTTGCGCCAGTTGCTATCATTATGGGTTTATTTGTTTTAGCCACATATTCGATGAATGGCGTGTAGGTTATGTCACCTGATCCAATTTTCCAAGCTAAAACAAGCGGATTGACAGTATCTACAGCATCAGTATCGTAAGGCGTCGTCATGAAGTCAATCTTCGCTTCAATTGCTGTTTGTGCCAACTCGTTGTTCCACTCACGATTCATTTCGAATTGCTCATAAACCTCGTAAACACTTTTCTTCCATGATGACTGATGACTTTGACCGGACCTCAGGCTTTTAAAGCCTAGGTCACTCACAATTTTAGATGCCTTAAAGTGCTGAAATTTTGCACAATCTGCACCAGCTTCTTTCGCTAAATAGATCAAGTCCTTGGCCCGATTCAAATCCCCATCGTGGTTGGCTGCTATATCTGCAATGAAGTAGCATGGATGAAGTTCGCCTACCCATTGCGTACCAAGCTGAATGTCTATTGAAGTCTTCATTTGTTACTCCGAAAACTTTTGACTAGCGCGCAGACGACTTCTTCCGAATCTGGCAAAGCTAAGCCAATGTCATTTAGACGTTGCTGAGCTTTTGAGCAATCAAGACCCATTGCATTGGCCCGACGTGTTTGGCCATCAAGTGTCTTTGGGGTTTTTACTTTTTTCATAAGATAGTTGGTTACTCCAGATTCTTTCGCGATTTTCTCAATCCAGTTAGCCTTAGAAATGGACTCTGCGCATGCCAAGTTCATTAAGCCAGTTTCTCCACTCTCAACCAAAGTCAAAGCCAAATTTGCGAATTGTCCCACTTCTATGCTTGATGTCCAAGTATCTGTGAATGCATCGAAAGGAACGTTGTTATGCAGACAATGCATTAGCCACTCTGCAAAATTTGGTCGACCTGACCATCCTCTTTTGCCAATGATGTTCGTCCGAACAACAAATGCTGTTGAACTAGTTAGCGCTAGTGCTTCCCCAGCCAGTTTGCTTGCAGCATACTCGTTGGGCGGCTTTGGGGTATCTGACTCAGTGTGAAGTAGATTTTCTTTATCATTAAAGTAATGGTCAGTTGAAACATGCACCCAATGACATGAAGTTTGATTGGCCCACGCAGCTATTTTTCCTGGAAGACGCGCATGTAACAGCCATGCCTTATCAGGATTTTCCTCGCAAAATTGTAGATCTGTAATTCCAGTTGCATTAAAAACTAGAGTCGGCTTGATTAGATTTAAAGCTTGAGACAAGCCGGTATCTCGTTTGGTTAGGTCAATGCCATTGCTTCTGGAGAGCGAAAAAACTTCATATCCCTTTTTTCTAGCGTCCTTAATCACTGCTTGCGCTAGCAATCCGGTGTGACCCAGTATTAGTAATTTCTTCCTAGAATTCATATTTAATTATCCCTTTCGGGAATTATTCTCAAAAATATATAGTGTCATTTTTTCGATTACTTCGCCTTAACTTTAAATTACTAAGCAATTTACAGACCAACCATTCGACATCAATTGGCATGAATTCTGCATAGTAAAAATTATCTTTTTGAATAGGCGTCGAATTTCCGACGGTATTTTATGTTTCAGCCAATTGATATTTGTGACCAATCCATCTTGATAACAGGAGGGACGGGGTCATTTGGTAAGGCATTTGTCAGGTCTGTGCTTGATCACTGCCCCAAAATAAAACGGTTAGTCGTGTTCAGTAGAGACGAGCTTAAACAATTTGACATGCAGCAAGAATTTCCTAGAGAAAAATTTCCTGCGCTGAGGTTTTTTATTGGTGATGTGCGAGACGCGGGCCGTTTGTCACGTGCAATGGAAGGAATTGACACCGTAGTTCACGCCGCAGCATTAAAACAAGTGCCTGCCGCGGAGTACAACCCCTTTGAATTTATCAAGACCAATATCTTGGGAGCCCAAAATGTAATAGAAGCATGCCTAGACAATGGTGTGCGCCGCGTGGTGGCCCTCTCAACTGACAAGGCAGCCGCACCAATTAATCTATACGGTGCGACAAAGCTCTGTAGTGATAAATTGTTCATCGCAGCCAACAACTTCCGTGGGGATCGCGATCTGCGGTTTTCCGTTGTTCGCTACGGTAACGTGATGGGATCTCGTGGTTCAGTGATCCCATTTTTCATGAACAAAGCAAAAACAGGTACCTTACCCATTACAGACTTGAACATGACACGATTCAACATATCACTGGACGAAGGTGTCGAAATGGTGCTTTGGTCTTTACAGCACGCTCTGGGTGGTGAAATATTGGTTCCCAAAATCCCCTCTTATCGAATCGCCGATGTTGCTGAAGCTATTGGTCCAAACTGTAAACATGAAATAGTTGGAATTCGTCCTGGCGAAAAATTACATGAGGAAATGATTACAAATAGCGACAGTCCAAATACAATTGATATTGGACGGTACTTTGCTATTTTAGGTTCAGGCATTGAGAAAAATATGGCTGAATATGTAAAACTTTTTGAAGCTAAACCAGTTCCGATTGGATTTTCATATGATTCAGGTAAGAATCCAAATTTCTTAAATGTAGATGAGATAAGAGAATTAATTATAAAAAATTATGATTTTGAATTTAGGCCAATTTAATAAAAAATAAGTAAATATTACCTATTATGAAATTAAATACATTTATAAACTTTGTTCAAGATTTTACTAAATTATTTAAAAATGCTATTTTAAAATCCAATAACAGATCATTAAATGAAAATGTAAAAATACTATTTTTTGGTGTCGAAGATCTAATCTTTGAGCATATTAATGAATACGATTTCGGTGGTATTATTAATAATAAAGATTTAAATACGGAATTCACCTATGCTTTTAAGCATGCTTACGCTTATATGCCAATGTGGAATCGAAATATAAGAAAGTTAGTAAATCTCGCTTTAAATAAAGAGCCTAAAATCGAAAACTTTTTTGATATCGGTTCGGGCAAAGGTAAGCCATGTATATATGTTGGTTTAAAATATAATTTTAAAAATATAACTGGAGTAGAGTTTTCAAGAGTTATAGTTGAAATTGCTGAAAAAAATAAGTTAAAATCAAATATTAAAAATATTAATTTTATTTGTTGTGATGCTGCTAACTATATTCTCCCTAATGGTAATAATTTTATTTTACTTTTTAATCCATTTGATGCGGTGATTATGAATAAATTTTTACTCAATAATCTAAATCATTTTAAAAATTATAACTCAATTATAGGATACATTAATGATCTGCATAGAGATTGCTTTATTGGGCTTGAATTCAAGTTGTTATTTAGAGATGCAAATAGTAAAATCTCATTGTATTCGTGGCCTAAACTATCATCTTGCAACGAATTATAAATCAACAATTTCCATGTTAAGTAAAATTAATTTAAAATAAATTATATTAGAACAATTCTAGATGATTGAAACTTGTTCTAATATGTGCAATCACTAACTACTGAAAATTAAATGTTTTCTAGAATTACTTTAATATTTCAGAAATATATGTTGCTATATCGATTAAGCTTTCAGCTTGTATACTCGTATTTTTAGGTGAGAATGGTGTTATCAAGGGAAAAATGGGAGAGTAATTTGTTCCAAAATGATCCCAAGGCATCTTTCCGCAAAGCAGCAACGTCGGGACGCCAATAGCAGGGGCCATAGATGAGACCGCATTTGCAACAGTTATAACGCAGTCTAGTCGAGAAATCAATGACAAGGTAATATCGATGTCGTTTTTAAGATCTAAATCATCCCATCTTATGATTCTAATTTTAAATTCTTGCTCTGCTTGAGTTAACTCGTGTTCACAATCACCATATTGCAAGTTAACAAACTCTATGTTCGGAAGTGAGAAAATAGGAGCCCAATCCATGATTGAGGTATAAGCAGTATTTCTTTCTGCATGTAAAAGTCCACTTCGCCATGAAATGCCGATTCTAAATTTCTTAGCAGATAATTCATTTAATCGATCTTCATATTTCTGTGCTACATCTTTATCGGTAATAATATACGGAAGACTTTTTTTGAAATCTTCAAGATTATTTCTGAAAAAACGCATAAGTGAACCAAATGGAATTTGGTAGTCGTAGTCATTGTAAACTGCAGATAAATAAATATCTCTATTATAACTGCTTGCCCTTACAGCGCAACTGGGAAATGATCTTCTGAAGGCTTCAACTAGTCGAGGATCACATTCAATAATTATGTTACATTCTAATTTAATAAGATCGGGTATGCATGTGCCGTGTGCTATTTCGTCACCCACTCCTTGTTCTGCCCAAATGA
>Ga0187844_10003192_pt1 | contig 11063 bp, 9 predicted proteins | sample SpaLakP09_SKY_50_FD_134517 | JGI IMG/M metagenome (GOLD analysis project Ga0187844, IMG submission 134517) | Oligotrophic lake water microbial communities from Sparkling Lake, Wisconsin, USA - SP09_SKY_50 | ecosystem: Environmental > Aquatic > Freshwater > Lake | place: USA: Sparkling Lake...
TACTCATGCCTATACTCTATGAGAAGAGAGTTTAATTGGTAAAAAGGGTTAGAATTACTGTCAAATGAGGGCTAAAAAACTATCTCTATCGAGCCTAACTGGCTTTAGTAAAAATAATCTCCAGCTACTGCGTCTTCTAGTTCAGCAAGAATTAACCCTTCGCTATAAAAGAAGTGTTATTGGTATTGGCTGGACCCTGTTAAATCCCATGCTCACTAGCTTTGTTTTGTGGATAGTTTTCTCATTTTTATTTGCTGGCAAACTTCAAGCCGGTCAACAATTTGCCCCTTACCTGATGGCTGGTATTTTGCTAAGTACTTTTTTTAATCAAGGATTAATGCAAGCAGCAAACTCCATTGCCTCTAATGGCGGAGTTTTAACTAAGGTAGCAGTTCCACCTAGAATCTTTGCATTTGCTGCAGCATTAGCTGCATTTATTAACTTTCTAATTGGTCTACTACCACTGGCAATTGTGGTCTATATGTCTGGACAAACATTAAAACTAACCCTACCACTGGTATTACTAGTTGGTTTATTTCTAGCAATATTTGTCTCTGGAATTGGCCTAGCACTCTCAGTAGTATTTATTAGATTTGAGGATGCAAGAAACATTGTAAATGTACTACTTTTAATGTTGGTATATTTGACTCCAATATTTTATCCAATTGGTATTCTTGATTCACGAATGCAACAAATTGTAAACTTAAACCCACTAACTAGTTTTTTAGATGCATTTAGATGGAGCTTCTCTGATAATGCAGTTGTCACCTGGGCTGATTTTACTTACCTTGCAGTAGTTAGTATTTTCTCATTTATCGCGGGCAATTACTTTTTTAATAAAAGATGGTCGAAGACGATTGCGATGTTATAGATGAATATTATTGACGCAAAAAATATTAGCTTTGCCTATCGGGTATTAAATAAACAACACTCATCTCTTAATACCCTATTTAGGGATTTTTTGCATGGCAGAGTTTCAATAGAGGATTACTTAGCGTTAGATAATTTAACTTTTGAAGTTAAAAAAGGTCAGACAGTTGCAATTATTGGTAAAAATGGTGCTGGTAAGTCAACCTTGCTAAAAATACTAGCAAGGGTAATAAAACCTACAACCGGTGAGATTGAAATTACGGGTGAGATTGCGCCCATGATTGAACTAGGTGCTGGTTTTAACTCTGAGCTAACAGGTAGGGAAAATATTTTATTTTACTCATCCCTTTTAGGAAGAGATATAAATAAGGTTAAAAATCGCGTCAATGAGATTATCACCTGGGCTGGAGTTGAAGATCATCTAGATTATCAATTACGCACATACTCAACTGGCATGGTTGCAAGATTAGCCTTCTCAATAGCAACTGATCAGATTCCAGACCTATTACTAATTGATGAGGTTTTAAGTGTTGGTGATGGTGAGTTTGCACTTAAATCTAAAGCAAGAATTAATGAGATTATCAACTCAGGTTGCACAGTAATCATGGTCTCTCATGATCTAGCAACTGTTGCAGAGCTTGCACAAAAGGTTATCTGGATTGAAAAGGGTGAAATCAAAATGGTAGGGCTGCCGACTGAGGTGATAGCGGCGTATCAAGCAAGTGGTAGTTGACATGGTGGTTTTACATATCATTGCTAGATTAAATCTAGGTGGCACAGCCAAATATCTAATTAAATTAAATGACGGGCTAAATAAGTCGGGCATTAAATCACTAATTGTAACCGGATATGTGCAAACAGGTGAGATTGAAGATCCTAACGTTAAAAAACTAAAGCCAATTAGGATTAAAAACTTTGGTAGAAAAATCTCGCTAATAAATGATCTTAAGGCAGCTAAAGAGGTACGACAAGTAATCTTAAGAATTAAGCCAGATATTATTCACACACACACCTTTAAAGCAGGGCTTTTGGTAAGAGCGCAAAGAAATAAAATTGAAGAGGGCTTAGGAAAAAAGGTAAAGTTTGTTCACACCTTTCATGGTCACCTATTTGATGATCCAGAGTTTAAAGGCTTTAAAGCCTTTGCCATTAAGCGAATAGAAAAGAGATTATCTAAAAGAAGTGATCAATTAATAACAGTAGGAGAGATTGTAAAGAGTGATCTTGGTAGTAAAGGTATTTATGGGAAGAATAAAACAATTTCTATTCCACCAGCTGTCACACCATTAAAATTACAAAGTAAGAGTAGCGCTTTAAAAAAGTATGGTGGTAAGAACAAAAATAGAGTTAGGGTGCTTTGGCTGGCAAGGGTTACCGGGGTGAAAAACCCACAGAGAGTAATTGAGATTGCAAAGAAATTACCTGAAATAGATTTTTATCTGGCAGGTGGAGGAGATTTACTAGAAGCAATCAAAAAGCAAGCACCAAAAAATCTAAAGGTTTTAGGGTGGCAAGATGCTAAATCAGTATTACCTATTGCAGATATCTTTTTATCAACTAGTGAGAATGAGGGTATGCCAATTGCCTTAATCGAGGCACAGCTTGCCGCTATTTCAGTTGTTGCTACAAATGTTGGGTCTGTCCCTGAAGTAATTCTTCACAATAAGAGTGGGCTAATTTGTAGTAAATCAAATGATGAGTTGATAGCTGCTATAAAAAAGCTTGCTCAAAGTAAAGCTTTACGGTCTAAATTTGGCAAGGCTGGCAGAGTTTACGCGATAAAGAGCTTTTCTGAAAAAAACTTAATCTCTGCCCATAAAAAACTTTACTTAAATCTAAAGTAATTACTACAGTTGGTAGGCACCAGTTATGCGGCCGGTGCAGTCAAAGATAATTGGTGCGGAGCTAATCACCTTATCAACTTCTAAATTACTGTGGGCAACTGCAACCACTGTTAAATCAAAGGTATTTGGCAAAAGTGCTGTACTTGTCTTTCCTTCAAACTCTTTCACAATCTCATCATGAAAAGAAACTAAAGCACCATTCTTCTCAAGCTCCTGCCACAAAATAATAGCTGGGCTTTGGCGCATATCAGTCACATCAGGCTTATAGGAGATACCCACAATACAAATCTTTTTACCAGAGATATCACCACCTAATAAGCCTTCTAACCTTTTCAATACATATAGCGGCATCTGTTGGTTTACTAGATTGGCTTGCCTAATAAATTGTGCTGAGGCGCCAACACTCTCAGCTTTTTGAGCTAGATAAATTGGATCAATTGGTATGCAGTGTCCACCAACACCAAGGCTTGGGTTAAATCTCATAAAGCCAAATGGCTTACTGGCAGCAGCCTTTATTACCTCATTGGCAGATATGCCCAGCTTTTCAGTTATCTGAGCTAACTCATTTACCAGCGCAATATTGACCTGCCTAAAGGTGTTTTCAAATAACTTAGCACTCTCAGCCACCTCAGCAGATGAAACAAATATTACCTCTTCACAAATTGATTTATAAAACTCATAAGCTGCCTTACTTGATTGCTCATCAATACCAGCAATAACTCTTGGTGTATTTTTAATACTCCACTTTATACTTGCTGGATCTATTCGCTCAGGGGCAGCTGCATATAAAAACTTTGCCTTACTAATCTTCTCAATCTCAGTAGTTACTATCTCACGTAATGTGCCTGGGTATGAGGTGGATTCATTTATTACTAGAGCACCCTTTGAGGCAGATCTGGCAATAAGTTGAGTAGCAGTTATCAAGAAGGATAAATCTGGCAGATTTTTTTCATCTAGTGGTGTAGGAACAGCGATGATGTAAGCGTCTTGATCTTTAATATCAGCTTCACTATTTGTTGGTAGGTAATTCTTTAGATCACCTTTTGCCTTTATTTCAGAGATAAGTTTTGGGTTTGTATCAAAGCCAATTACGGAGTGCCCTGCCTTTGAAGCAGCAACAGATAACGCGTAGCCAACATAGCCTTGGCCAATAATTGCAATCTTCACTTGGGTAGATTACCCAAGTTGTTTAGCCCCTTGCCAACTATCTGAGATTATTCGGTTCAAATTAGCCTTAGGCATCCAACTAAGCTCTTTTCTTGCCTTATCGATATCAGCAAGTAGTACTGCTGGATCTCCTGGTCTATTAGGGGTAATGACCTTACTTAACTTACCTTCGACCACCTTTTCTATTTCATTAACAACTTCAAGAACTGAGTAGCCAGTGCCAGAACCTAAGTTAAATACTTTATTAACACCATTCTCTAAAGCATCTAGAGCTAGAAGGTGGGCGGCAGCTAGATCTGCCACATGCAAGTAATCTCTAATACAGCTGCCATCATTTGTTGGCCAACTATCTCCATAGATCTCTACCTGGGCCTTCTCCTTATATTTAATGTAGTTCTTCATGATCTTTGGAATTAAATGAGTTTCATTTTTATGATCTTCAATATGTAATTGGCCAGTACTACTCTGATAAATACCTGCAACATTAAAGTATCTAAAGGTAATAGCTGCAAAACCATTACTACAAGAAGCTGATATTAATTGCTCAGAAGCAATTTTGCTTTTTCCATATGGATTAACAGGATTTATATCACTACTCTCAAGAATTGGCTGAATCTTAGAATCTCCATAAACAGCAGCGGTTGATGAAAAAATAATATTTGAAACCTCTGCCTCACTCATTGCCTCTAGTAAATCTCTAGTTCCATCAGTATTTATTTGGCTATATAGCTCAGGCTTTGAGACAGACTCTTCAATTAGTGATTTAGCTGCGCAATGTATTACTGTGTTAACACCTACTAATGCTTCAACAAGTGCTGACTTTTCTAAAATACTTGCTTGAATGAGAGTAGCTCTAGAATCTATTGCCTTACTGTGCCCAGAAGATAAATCATCTAATACAGCCACCTCATGCCCATGATCTAGTAGGTATGCAGTGAGCACTGAGCCAATAAAGCCAGCGCCGCCGGTAATCAATAATTTTTGACTCATTTAATTACCCACTGCTAAAAACACGCCAATCAATGCAAGAGTTAAAGCAGAAGCTGAAAGAATTGTTAATACCTTACCCTCTCTTAACCCTTTATTTAGAAGTAGGTGGGATAAATGGTCTCTTCCCCCTTCAAATGGGGATTTTCCTTTAGCTACCCTGCTTATTACCACCTGTGTTATATCAATTACTGGAATAGCAAAGATAAGTAAGGGGACTAATACTCTGATAATTTCAGAATTATTATTAACATCAACTCTAATTGAGATGGCAGCAAGTAAAAATCCTAAATACAATGCCCCGGCATCACCAAGATAGATTGATGCAGGCCACCTATTCCAAAACAAAAATCCAATACAAGCAGCAACTACTGCCATACAAAGGGCTGCAACAAGATACTGGCCATTTAGGTAACTTAAGATAAACAGGGAAAGTGAAATTACAATTGATAAACTAGTTGCTAGCCCATCCATGTTATCCATAAAGTTAAGAGCATTAATTATGGTCACCACCCAAAGTGAGGTTAAAACCCCATTAATCCAATGGTTACCAATTAACTTAACCCCACCATCTGATAGGTAAAGCATTATTGAGGTTATAACTCCAACTCCACTTTGAGCAATAAATCTAGGCCAAGGCGGTAATTGGTAGAGATCATCTAATAAGCCGATAAAGGCAATAGCTAATGATGGAAGTATTAACCCAAGAAAAAATTGATTCTTAATATCACTTGAGATTGATATAAATACAACAAGTAATGAGCCAAAGGTTATTGGGGCTGCAACTGCCAGGCCGCCAAGGTATGCAACCGGAGATGCTTGAAGCTTTCTACCCCCAGGATAATCTAATAATTTAGCTCCCCTTGCTAGCTTTCTAAAAACAGGGGTAATTCCAAATGCAGCTATAGCAACTACAAAGAATAAAAAAAGATATTGAAGTATGTTAAGCGTCATTAGCTCTTAAATAATTTGTGATCTCAAAAATTACCTCATCTAAACTCTGCTTTGGTTGCCAACCTACTACTTTTTTTATCTTTGAAATATCAGGAACTCGCCTTTGAGGCTCTTCAAAATTATCACCAAATACTTCAGAGTACTTCTTATATATAATTTCAGAGTCAGATTTTGTTAAGGTAATTACTTTTTTAGCTAGATCTGCTATCGAGATTTCTATGGCTGAGCCAATGTTAAATGCTTGCCCAATGCTTTTATCTGTCGCCATTAAAAGATCAACTGCTATAACCGTGTCCTTAACAGAGCAAAATGATCTACTTTGTATGCCGTCGCCATAAACAACAAGATCTTGATTATTTAAAGCCGCTTTTATAAATCTAGGAAGCACCATGCCATAACTGCCGGACTGGCGTGGGCCGACAGTGTTAAAAAACCTAGCAATAGTTACTGGAAATGAGTTTAATTTATTTAACTCAAAGGCATATAACTCATCCATTGCTTTTGCTGCAGAGTAGCTCCACCTAGCAACTTGAGGAGATCCTAAAACTCTATCTGCTTCTTCATGAAGAGGCATAGTCGGATTTTTTCCATAAACTTCAGAGCTTGATGCCAGCAAAGTGCGCACACTTTGATTTGCTGCTGCCTTTAATAATATTTCACTTCCTTTAAGGTTTACTTCAAAAGATTTTAAAGGGTCATTATTTATTTTTTCTACTCCCAACGCTGCTGCTAGGTGATAACACTGAGTGACACCACTTATTAACTTTGTAACTAATTCTTGATCTAAAATAGAACCATTTACTATCTCAAGATTATTTGATTTATCTTGAGCCATCAAATTGTTATCACTTGATCCGCTCAAATCATCTAAGACAATTACTTGATCACCCTTAGTTATCAGGTGATCCACGAGGTGGGAGCCAATAAAACCAGCACCACCTGTAATGAGGATCTTCATAGGATAATTGTAGGCGCCTCTAGGGAAAACTGGATAAATAAGCATCTATGCCCTGAGTACTTCACAACTTTTACTGCCATAACAAAATTATTTAACTAAGATTTGGATTTAAAGGATCTAGTTGCTTCATTATCAAAAGAGCCTTCGCTTTTAAACTTTCACTCACTTTTGGATTAAGCGTTAACTCCTGCCAGGCTTCAAAATTTTTTGGAAACTTCTCAACAGCCTGGGTTGAGATATCTAATGCTTGATCAGGGAAGCCACCCTCTCTTAGAATTTTTGCAGCTAAACTCATTCTAATTACACTTTGTGGCCACTTCTCTACCGATTGCTGAATTTTAATAACATCACCAGATTTCATAGTTGATCTAAATTGAACATCGGTTAAAAAAGCTGGGGTAACAATAATTGCCCCTACTACCGCGCCAATTACGACAGCTCCTATGCTGTTTTTGTTTCTTTGAATACTTATTCTAGAGTCAGTGACTCTAGTGTTTATCTCATATCCAATAATGGCGCCCATTAAAACCCAACCCCACACAGCAAGGGCAATTTGATTAATTGATATCAAAGTTTGAGCAAGATATGCCAGCCAGCAACCTAAAATCCCAGCAAATAATGGGTCAAAATGATTAATCCGCCGAATAACTTTTACGGCTGAGAAGAGAGTATATGAGATGAGTAATAAGTAAATTATCAGAAGTGGAAAACCAGCACCACTTGAGATATCTAAAAATACATTATGAGCTGAATCCACAATTGCCGTTGGATCACGATTTATTGCTATCTGATCGCGATAGAACCGATATTGATCGCGATAGCCATCTAATCCAACCCCAAAAACTGGATTATCTAAACTCATTTGCCAGCCAGCGCGCCAAAAATCTCCTCTAAATGAAACTGACTCTTTATACAGGATTGAAGACCATGGCGCTTTTTGTAGAATGTCTAACGCCACCCCAGCAATTCCAGCAATCCAAAAAGGTAAGTAAATTTTTTTAAACGTTGTATAATCTTTCTGCCTAAGCCAAAGAAATAGAACTAATGAGAATCCGGTTGCTGCGACAAGAAAACCTTGTTGTGACTTGGACTCATAAATATTAAAAAATGCGAGTAAAATAAAAAGTAGATTCGTTACCCTGATTTTTGTTGAGGTATTTTTTTGTACCATGATTGCAAAGCTTGCAGTCGCTGTAATTCCCATAAATGATGCATGAAAGTTTGGGTTACCAAAAAGGCCAAAGACTGGGCTGTATGGATTAATCCAATCAAATGGGTCAACTCCAGTGGATTGAATTAAGCCATAACCTGCATTTATGTATCCACTGATCAGTAATACGATTAACAGTGAGTTACTAAATTTAGTACCACCGCTGACAACGGCTGAAATCATGAGAACTATAAAAGCTAGATAGGTCAATACCCCAGTTTGCCGCCCCGTTACACCAAATAAAATCTCAAGTGGATGTGATTTTGAGAAGAAAAAACTGATCAGTGTCCAAATAATAAATGCTGAGGAAAGTTGTATTAAAAACCTATACCGGCCATCCATTAGCCTTCGCCTATTTTGAATTAGTAATAACAAAAGTATTGAAGCGCAAATAATTAATGTAAAGAATCTTGGAAGATTTATTGGATCATATGAATTTAATGGTGTAACAAAAATAGTAACTACTAGTGGAGTTAAAAAACTTAATTTTATGAGTAAATTCGAATCAGACCACATGCCTAATCTTTACATAATTTTTACATAAAAAACTGAAAGGGCGGCCCCTCCTATTCGGAAGGACCGCCCTTTACAGGCTTAGAAGTTATTTATCTTTTTAGGATCAACTTCTGTAGTGCTTGGATCTGCTTGTTGATTGACGCAATCAGCGCAACAATCGATTTTAGAACCTCCGCATTAGATACCTCAGTTGAACCAGTGCCTACTTTATAAGCCACTGATACTGACGATGCCGCAGAGAGAGTTGGGAAAGAAACAACTGCATTATAAGAACCTGCAGTTAAGCCTGAACCAGTTCCAACAGTGAACTTGTAAACAAGATTACCGTTGATATCTGGTTTCATGCTTGTTCCTGCACCTAAAGAACCGACCAATGTCATCATTGGTGTCGCAATAGTTGCATTGGTGCTTCCAGCAGTACTGGCTCCATCTAATGCAGCAACAGCTGTTGCTGAATTAGCAGGCAGACCCTTGATATCTTTGAAACCGATAGTCAAGGTAGCAATCTCACCCTGAATATATGACGCTTTGTCAAATGAAGCAGTGTAAGTTCTAGCATCTCCACCACAAGTTGCTGCCCAAGTATTTGACTTGACAACAATTCCAGTTGGTCCTGTGTACTTGACTGAAACATTAGCAGTACCGGCGGTTGAAGTACATGTGATTGTTCCTGTTCCCGTTGATGCTCCATAAGTTAAAGTGCTTGAAGAAGCATTTACTCCGACACCTGAACTTAGGCCCTGAGCGGATGAAACAATTGCTCCATTAGATGATTCATTAAATACTAAATCAGTGCTTGTAAAGCTTAGTAAATTACCGGCTGTATCCTTTACTTGATATAACCAAGTAACGGGATCCGCAGTAGTTGCACTTGTAGCACCGACCTTGTAAGGAGTAACAGTAATTGAAGCCGGATGACCAGTTATGGTACCTGACTTGGTGGCTAGGACTACTCCATTGTAAGAGACTGTAACTGTTCCAGACCAACCAGCACCTGCAGTAGCCTCTCGTACTAATACCCAAACTGCTGATGGATCAGTAGTAAGCACTCGGGTAGATAGTGTATCTGTTCCAGCGGTTGCAGCACCAGTTGCTGCGATTGCTCCCAAGTATGCACCTGATGAGGCAGTTACAACTAGGGCACCGCCGGATGCTGTAACAGATTGATCGTAGGCATCAGCTACGGCAATGGAAAGCTCTAAGGTATTTCCATAAGTAGTCTTAGAGTTAGTGGAATCTTCTGCTGCTGTTGGAGAAGATCCTGAGTTATTTGAATCCCAACGTACAGTGGAATTAGCAGCAGTGGCTACACCTGCAGCGCTCGTCGCTGCGATAGTAACAGTTATCGAATCTGCAAGTGTTGCTGCAGCTGCGCAAGTGTCCTCATTATAAGTAGTTACTGTAAATGTTGAACCTGCTGCGCCAGTAGGTTTAATTGAAACTGTAGTTGCTGCAGCTGCAGTTGAACACTTTTGATCTGCATCAATTGTACCGCCCGCGGTAATTACAGCTCCAGCAGACACTTTAATTGCCGAGTCACTTGTAGGAGTTAAAACTAGAGTTCCAGTTGATAGAAGAACTGCAGTTCGGGTAGTGGTTCCAGCTGTAAGTGCTCCAACTAGTCCAACTGAACCAGTTGTGGCGGTAACAGTACCGTCAGCCGCATTAGCCGCAGGTGCAGTCGTTACCACAGAGAAAAACCCTGCAGTTAACGCCGACACTGCAACTAGTGCAATGCGTTGTTTAATTGTCTTATTAGACATTTGTTTCCTTTCGTTAGTCGAGTTAGGGAATTTCCCTATCTCGGCTCGAAGATCTTGTTAGATCTTCTAATTCCGTCCTCCCTGGCACACACGTGTAATGCCAATGAAGCCGGAAATCTATTTATTCAGTGGGTATTGACCCACCATCTGTTTGCTCTAGTACTTGCAGCATTAGAGTCACAGTCTCAAGTTGTGCTATGGAAAGTTGCATGTGATCGGCGTACTCAGTAGCGGTAATGCTTTGGGTATTAACTACTGGCTTCACAGCAGGAGCCTTTGGTGTGACGGGGGCTACTGGGGCTACAACTGCCGGCAGATCTTGATTATTTGAAAGCTGAGATGAAGAGGTAGTAATAGAAGTATTAGGTTCATTACCTGTTAGGGAGTTAAGACCTAGGAAAGCGGTTAGTACAAGAATGAAGGTGAGTGCAATCTTTGATGATTTACCTGCAAGCTCTGCTGCCTTCTTATAAGTAGTAGAAAGAAGATCTAATGCGGTTAGGCCACGTGCTTCATCAATAACAAGTTCAGATAGAACCTTACGTAATGACGCACGAGCGCGAGAGACTGTGTGGCGAACTGCAGACTCTTTGATACCAAGCTCTTTAGCAATCTCTGCAGTAGAACGTCCTTCAACCTCCCACATAACCAGAGCAGCACGCTCTGCTGGGGATAGTAAGGAAAGTGCTTGACGAATAATTGCAGCATCTTCTGCAGATGAAATAGCTTGTGAGTGATCACCAGATACCTGCCAGGTGGATTCAACCTCTGCGGTTGCATCATCTAGGGCAACA
>Ga0187844_10003193_pt1 | contig 11057 bp, 8 predicted proteins | sample SpaLakP09_SKY_50_FD_134517 | JGI IMG/M metagenome (GOLD analysis project Ga0187844, IMG submission 134517) | Oligotrophic lake water microbial communities from Sparkling Lake, Wisconsin, USA - SP09_SKY_50 | ecosystem: Environmental > Aquatic > Freshwater > Lake | place: USA: Sparkling Lake...
AATGGGTCGCGATTAGTATCGCTTGTTAATGGGTCGCGATTAGTATCGCTTGTTAATGGGTCGCGATTAGTATCGCTTGTTAATGGGTCGCGATTAGTATTACTTGACATCATTTGACTTTGGTCTCTAACTATATGAGCGCATATACTATTTAAATAGTCTTTACAAGTTGTTAATATGCCATCTAATTCACCTGATTTACTCTTTAAAGCTTCTAAATTACTTTGATTTTCCTTTTTATAATCAACTTTCAAATTTAAAAAACTTAAGGTATCAATTGAGTTATCAAAAATGATTGAACGCTTTGTTATTGTGCTTAATTCAAATAATTTGTGGTGCTTATCTTCCCTTTGTTCATCGCAAAAATATTTTGCCAATGTTGCCAAATTTTTAGCAAACTGTTCATTACTTATTGAGTCTAATGTTTCTTTTAATGTTTTTTCACTAAAATTATTTGAGTTGAGTTCAAAATAATCTGTAAATAAAATTACAAAAATTGAGTAAAATAAATTTTTGGTTGGTTTATATTTAACAGGATCTACACTAGTTAAACTTGGAGGTTCATCATCATTATTGCTAAAAGGTAAAAATCTACGAATATTATCTACTATATAATTTCCACCAATAATAGGATTAGGATTAGGATTAAGATTAGGATTAGGATTAAGATTAGGATTAAAATTAGGATTAGGAAGACCTTCATTTAGTAGTTGTTTAGTTCCATCCTCATTTAAAGGTTGTTTAGGAACAGCCTCAATTGGATTAGGAACAGTGATTTGTTCTATAGTTGGTGGTGGCAGTGGGACTGTTTTAGGAAGTTCAGGAACTGTTTGAGGACCTAATTCTGGAACTTTTTCAAGAACTGGCTCAGGCACTTTTTCTGAAATTGTTTGAGGGCCTAATTCAGGAACTGTTTTAAGGCCTAATTCAGGAACTGTTTTAAGGCCTAATTCATGAACTGATTGAGGGCCTAAGTCCTTAACTTTGTCAGTCAAAAATTCTTGGCGTGGTCTCAATACCTCATCTTGTTCTCTAACTTTCTCTTGTTCTCTGGCTTTCTCTTGTTCTCTTGCTATATCTTGTTCTCTTGCTATATCTTGTTCTCTTGCTATATCTTGTTCTCTTGCTATGTCTTGTTCTCTTGCTATATCTTGTTCTCTTGCTATATCTTGTTCTCTTGCTATGTCTTGTTCTCTTGCTATGTCTCTTTCCCTATCTACATGCAATCCTATATCTTCTTCTAGGCCATTTGGTTCTTTAATTAAAGAACTATCATCATTAATTAAATGTTCGCCATCAGTTTTAAGTAGTGATTTATAGTTATTAAATGTCTCATGTATAGATTTAATAATAATATAAATCTTAATAAATATTACAGAAATTATTTTACATAAGATTTTTTTTTTATTTGATTCGTCATCACTGCTAGAATCTTTTAACTTATCGGAAGTTAAAATTTTTTTTAAATCTTCTAAATCGAAAAAATATAATATTTTATTTTTATAATTATTTTTAGTGTCAGGATTTATTTCATCACTAATATTAATATTAAATGGTATATTAATTCTTTTAATGTAATTATCAAATATTGAATTTGTCAATATATACAAATCTTTGCATTCATCACAATATTTGCTTTGGCCTGTTTTATTTGTTTCATAGTCTCTAACTATATTTGCTAATAAATTTGTGTTATTTAAATATTCTGTAAATTTAACATTTATAAATTGAGTAAACTCTTTATCTGTTTTTCTAGGATTTGTAAAAAAATCAGCTATAAAATTATCTGATAAAAAATCCATAATAGACTAATATTATATATTACTAATAATATATAATATATATAATAATTTATATAATTAATATAAATAATATAAATAATTGAAATAAATAAGTTTATTAATAAAGTATTAAATATATTTGACTATTAAATGATTCAAGAATCTAGCATTATAAGCTCGTCACAACCCAATTGTTCTACAAAAAAAATAAAACAAAAAGCTAGCTCAAATAAAAATTTATGGACTATGTTTGATGAAGAAGTTAATACTAATAATAAAACACTTGAATGTGTGTATATTAAAGAACAAGAATTAAACAAAAATGATGGATTATGTATTAATTGTAAGTATTGTTTATTTATAGGAGAAGACGGATTTTTAACATGTTCTAATAATAAATGTGGAGTTATTTATAAAGATAATTTGGACACATCCGCTGAATGGCGTTATTATGGTAATGACGATAATAACCACTCTGATCCAACAAGATGTGGAATGCCTATTAACCCATTATTAAGAGAGTCGTCATATAGTTGTAAAGTATTATGTATAGGAAAGTCTAGTTATGAAATGCATAAGATCCGTAGATATACAGACTGGCAAGCTATGCCATATAAAGAAAAATCACAATATGATGAGTTTCAATTTATTTCTGTAATTTCGCAAAACTCTGGAATACCCAAAATTATTATTGATGAGGCTATGAGAATTCATAAAAAAATATCCGAAACAAAAACATATAGGGGATTAAATCGAGATGGCATTATTGCGGCTTCTATTTATATAGCATGTAGAATGAATAATTATCCAAGAACAGCAAAAGAAATTGCCAATATTTTCAATTTAGATAATGCTAGTGCTACAAAAGGTTGTAAAAATGCGCTTTCCGTTATTAATGATTTAGAACAAACTAATGAAATTAATGAAGATATTACGTCATTAAGCAAAACAACTCCCACATCGTTTATTGAACGATTTTGTAGCAAATTATGTATAAATAATGAATTAACAAATCTATGTAAATTTGTTGCCTTTAAGATTGAACAATTACATTTAATTCCAGAAAATACACCTCATTCTATTGCGGGAGGCATTATATATTTTGTATCACAAACATGTAATTTAAACATATCAAAATCAGCTATTAATAATGTTAGCAAAATTAGTGAAGTAACAATCAATAAATGCTATAAAAAATTAGAGAGCTATAAAACTATTTTAATTCCTCAAACAATTATTGCAAAATATAATTAATTTATTAAACTTTTATATTGTTCTTTTATATATATATTATATAGTTTAGCTTATGGTAAAACCATTAACTAAAAAAAACACTACAACCAATTCTGGAACTAATTATGAGAGACAAAAAAAAATATAATAAAATATGGTTCATATGCAATTTTATTTGTATTAATTTTTGATAAATTAACATTATTTGTTATTTTTTCAATATATTATGCTTTTACTCGTTATTTTATAAAAGCTAAAGAATCATTTACTAAACTAGATTATACTAATTTTGACACTTCAAAAAATAATTTATATTATAACCGACTGTATTCACAAGTATTTAAAAACACGGGCCTAAATCTAAAATCTTATAATAATGTGGCAATTAACCCAAGTAAACCATTATTAGAAAATAACAAATTTTTACCGGAATGTTGTCTATATAATAGTGAATATAGCACATCAAAAGGCTGTGCCTGTATTACACCAACCCAACAAGAATATTTAAGGCGACGAGGAACAAATAAATCAGCTTCTTCATTTATACAAGCTGACACTAAATATAATAATCTTTTTTTCTCTCCAACATTAGCAATTAAAGGAGACCCTATTCCATTTAATAAAAATGATACACATTATATTGTGGACTTTGCTGATTTAACTAGCACTAAAATTAATGAGTTTGCTAATTTAACCAATAAATTAGATAGTGAATTAATTGATTATAATCCAAGCACTCAAGTGACTATTTAATTTTTTATATTTTACCTATTTAATATATTTTATAATATAATATATAATTAAATAGGCAACAATGCCACCATTTATGAGATTTTTAAGTAACAAGACAAAAATAGCCAAATCTAGGAGTAAAAGTAAAAGTAAAAGTAAAAGTAAGAGCAAAAGCAAAAGTATAAGTGTATCATTTAGTCCGGCAACAAAACGTAAAATTGCCATTTTTACTAAAAAGAGAAACATGAAACACTTATTTAAAAGAATTAATGAAATACAAGAAACCAAAAAAAAAATAGACTCGTTTACTAGAAAAAGAAAAAATAAAATTAGTCAGCGCGTTTTTAGAAGAATTAAAAGCGAACAAGAAAAAAATAAACAAGAAGATAATAATTGTTCTATATGTTTTGACACTATGTTAAATAATGGACCACTAAGAACAACACCATGCGGACACAGATTTCACAGTGAGTGTTTAAATACTTGGTTAAGAACAAAAAATACTTGTCCACTATGTAGAGCGCAAGTTCAAGCACCAGTAATAGTTCCACAAATAAATCCACAATTAGCTCAACAAATAGCAGATGCTAATGATGACGCAAACGAATTGGCAATATTACAAATGGTTGAGAACTATTGGACTGAACAAGGTAGGAGACCCATTGAAGTTGAATTACTAAAATTATGTAAACTTACAGTCTTGAAATTGTCAAGACTTGTTAGGCGTTATAGTCGGGCAAATACTAATGCCTACACAACAGCACAAGCTAATGCACGAAACTATGCTGTTGCTCACCGTCTAGATTTAGACTATTATTATAGTCTGGAAGATACTTATAATCCACAACTTCCATTAGCACCTCCAGTAGCACCACCAGTAGCACCACCAGTAGCACCTCCAGTAGCACCTCCAGTAGCACCTCCACCAGCACCTATAACAAGTCCAAATCTTTCATTATTACGCACAGCATACACTATTTAGTTCATTCTAAAATACTATTTTTAATTAATTTTATAGTAGATTATTAAATTAATATATTGTAATAGTAATATGCCAATTAATATTAAATCTAAATTTCTTTTCGTAAAAAATAGAAAATCCAAATCAAAATCAAAATCAAAATCAAAACCTTTTACTCAAAGAACAAAACATAAAAAACGTACCTTAAAAAATAAACGAAAGAACTTTAGAAAATATGGTGGTGCTGGTCCCCTAAATGATAGTTGCCCTATATGTCTGGAGTCATTTGATGATTATAAAATGAAAACAATACAAACATTAAAATGTAATCATGGGTTTCATTTTGATTGTATAGTACAATTTATGGTAACAAATCCACCCGCTGCTCACGGTTGTCCTCTGTGTAAAGAACCAATAACGTCACTAGAACTAATTAACGCTGCTATAAACGCACGACTCTTATCTCCACGTGTTATGAGCACTGAACCTTTAACTGCAGAACGTGACTTTACATTGGCACAGAATATACCTAGAGCACCTAGAGGACCTAGAGCACCCAGAGGCAGTAGCTTAGTTCTTAGTAGGCAACCAGAATAATAATAACTAAATAATATAGTGTAAATACATAAATATAAAACAATAGTAATTATTAATATGAAGTTATTTTTTCTTTTATATTTAAAGCTAGTAAGTTTAAATTGCTTTTCTCTCTATGCTATTAAAACAAAACAAAGTAATTCTTTAACATATAAAAGAAGATATGCTAATCCAGTGTATTTAAATGAAAATGATAAGGAAAATGATAATGACAATGATTCAAATAGTAAATCATTTTATGACTTTATTAAGCAAAAAAACTTTACATTAAATATTGATGAACACTATGTAGAAAACTATATAACTAAATTTGTAGAAAATTATGAAAAAAATCAAAAAGAAAATGACACACTAAATGAGAGACAAAATGAGACACTAACACATAAATATTTAACTACATACAAGTCTTATGAAAAATATATTAAAGCTCCATTGTCTAAAGATTTAAAAATGTTAACACCGGAATCTGTTATTGAATGGGCCAAGACTTGGACTTATAATATGGTTCATATACCAAATCAGTTTCCCACATTTATGTTTCAAGATATGTTTAAAATGCGTGATTTTGCCAACATTAACTCATCCCAAACTTATTTTTATATTGGATTTTTTCCGAAAAAGGTGGATTTAAAACAAGGCCCTTACTTTATTGGTGCGTTTGAACTTGCACCTACTAAGCGCGAATTCTTAACACACGCAATAATACAAAATCCATATTATTACAATACTAATTATGATAAAACTAAGTTGGTTGACTTTAAAAAAGAATTACTTGCTTTATGTAGAGATGCCGATGTGTTTTTAAAATTTTCTAATCTTAAAAATACACAAAATGAGAGATATTATTATTCGTGGTTATATGACAATATTTAATTGTATAGACATACTTTATTTTTGAATAATAATAAAAATTCTTTTTATTATTATATTTTGCTATACTATAATATGACAAAACCATATAAAGAGAAAACACGTGGTAAAAAGAAAACACGTACAAAAAAAGCTAAAGCAAACGCTAACGCTAAAGCAAACGCTGGATATGTATCGGCGCGAGCGCGTGAATTATTAGCATCAATTGAGGCCACACTAATTCAAAACCACGCACAATTAGCACAATCTATAGCAAGAATAGCTCCTATTCTTGTTTTAAAATCAACACAATATAAAGCTTTTATAAATAGTGTAACAACCTCCTATGAGTATAAGCGTAAAAATATTCCATCTATATTACTAACTATGTTAGCACAAAGTGGCACTGTTTTACAAAGAGTTAATCATTTACTAAGGTTCCATAATGAAGCCGGATTTTTACAAGCTGAATTAGGACGACGTGGTCTTAATGCTATATCGGCTTTTATAGAATTAACATTAACTAGTATGGAAGAATTAGAAGAAACTATGAATGACTATACACAAAATGCTTTAGCTGATTATAGAGGAGCACAGTTAGGAATTGAAATGCAACCAAATATGAGAAATAGAACTACACGATATACAGATGCTATTGTAAGACCAGCACGCACCACAAGAGCACAAGCTTTAACAAGAAGAATACGAAGCATTTAATATACCAGTTAGCTCGTTACTAATTTTAATGAAAAAAAATTGATTTGAATAATAATTATTGTCATTATTGTCATTATATAAATGGCAATTCAAATAATTGAATCAGTTGAAACACTTTATGATAAGTATTGTCAAGACCACGATGAGGTTCATCGAGAAGCTTTTGATAGAACATTAGAAGAATTAAGAAGTGAAGGTTATATTATAGATGTAATACATGAAGATCATATATTTATTCGAGCAAAGCAAAATTTAAAATGGAGTGATTTTCACCATATAGATAATCCATTAAAAAAAAATATATTATTATATTTTGTAGATAATCCACAAGTATTTTTCCTATTATATAATACACAAAAAGGTAAGCTTTGTATTTCAGCAAATCAAATGAAAAATTGGTCATTAAATCCAGATAATAGAGTTGTATCATTTATGATAGTAGATAATGATAAATCTCTAGCAGATCAATCTGCACAAGGCATTACATATATTTTACAAAGTGATGTAACAGTATATACTTTATCTAGTAATTCAAAAACAACTGTAGATGAAATTATACACTATATTGATGCCTATGCCAACGATGATGAATATAATATGCCTGTTATTATTTTACTACCAAATGATAAACAAATAAAAAAAATGCTGGAACTTTTAAATCATATTGAAAGAAAAGTAACTAATAAAAACTCAAAACTGCGTTACGGAATAATTATAGATGAAGCAGATAAAACATATCCTACAATTAGAGACAAACCTTTTATAATTAATGATAAACGATATTCATTACTTGATTTTATTGAAAATGATAAAGCACTATGGCGTATTGGATTTGTTACAGCCACAGATGGAGACTTGCTTGATAATTATGAAGAGTGTATGAACGCATATATGTTTCCAATTGAAATGGATGAAATTATTGCAAAAAATTATAGAGCAATACATACAGAAGGGGCAATCATAAATATTGTAGAAACAAATTCAAATACTAAATCAAATAATTTATATGCTAAAGATGTATTAACTAACAACATAGATATGTTTAAGACGCCAATATTACATAATGGTGTTAATATATATCGCAAGATTATTATTAATTCCAATTCAAAAAATAATGATATGATATCATTAGCAAACTTTGCCACGAGCGAAGGCTTTTATGCTATTACATTTAATTTATCAGGTATTAAGGTATATAGACCTAATATATCAAGCATTGAAACTTTTAAAATAAAAGGCATGCGTTTAAATGAGTTGTTATTTTGTATATATAAAGCAATGAGTTTAAATGATAAACCACTTATTATTATTGGAAGACGTAAAGTAGATCGTGGTTTGGGATTTCATTATGCTCCAAGAAAAAATAATGCAACGCAACTATTTGATAAACAAGTAATTAATTGGAAAGGGAATTCAAGTTATCCAGTAGGTGAAATAATTTCAAACGATGGCGAAGGACTTATATGGACTGATATGATTTTGGGACATATTGAAGATAAAAGTACTGCTTCGCAAAAAGGTGGAAGATTAGCAGGTATTATTAATCAATGCCCTCAATATACGGGACAACTATATTTTTGGACTGACAAACAAACATCTGAAAATATTTTGCGTCATAATAAAATGGTAGATACATCAAACACATTATCTGGATATTCTGCCGTCCAATCAGTTAGTCATGCTAAAGATATGCTTCCTCAAGATTTACCTGTTATTATTGAACCCATTATCAAAAAATGCAATGATTTTACAGAAGTAAAAGACTATATTAAAGCAACATTTAAGGAAAAAACAGGACCGAGAAAAAGAAAAGAAAATGAAGATGGTTATTTTGAAGCAATTATTCGTTCGAAAACAGCGGTTTATAGTTGCTTAGAAGTTCAAAATGACAAAAAATGGGGGTTAGACAAAAATAACTATAGAGTTTATCCATGCTATGAAGATACAAGTGATAAGTCAACGTTACAATGGTGGATTATTCATAATCCTCAATAAGGTTTTATTAATTATACATTCCATAAGGAATGTTAGTTGTACTTTCTTTTTTAATTAAATCATCAATAATCTCTCGAGTTAAAATACACGGAAAACATAGTTTATTTTTTAATTTTAGTCCTTCGCTAGCTTCAAATAAATTTATGTCAGGCTTCATTAATCTATATAAATTTAATTTTTTATAAATAATTTCTAAGCATCGTTTTAGATTGCGCACACCATCTTCTTTTTCTGTAAAATCATTAATAATATATTCTAACAGTTCATCATTAAAGACAACCGTTGAACTGTCAAACTTGATTTCATCTCTAATTTTTGGTAATAAATGCTCTTTGGCAATAATAAGCTTTTCTTTGGTTTTATATCCTTTTGTCTCAATTTTATACATTCGGTCTTTTAGCACATTATTTACAGCATTTTCATCATTATAACTAAATATGAAAAGCGCTTTTGACATATTAATAGTAATTTCTGAAAAATATTTGTCGCTAAACTTAGTATTTTGAGTACTGTCTGTTAAATGAGTTAATACACCAGTGACTTCTTGTCCTTTAAACGAATCACTTAATTTATCTAATTCATCAAATAATATAATAGGATTCATACAACCACATTGAATCAATATATCAATAATTTTGCCATACTTACTACCTTCATATGTATAATCAAATCCATCTAAAAATCCAGCATCTCCGCAACCACCCAATGCGACTAGCGCAAATGGTCTATTTAAAATTTTACTTATTCCATCCTTAATTAATGTGGTTTTGCCTGTGCCAGGCGGTCCTTTAATGGCAATAGCACAACCAATTGCATTTGGATTTACTAACCATAGTCCAACCATTTGCATAATTTGAATTTTGGCATCTTCAAGCCCATATACAACACTGTCTAATGTTTTTTTTGTATATTCCATAAAGTCATGACACTTATCAATACCATCAGCAAAACTAATAGGTAAATTATTATATTTATTAAACGGGATTTTTAAAAAGGCATCTACCCAAGATTTAATTTTATAAAATTCACTATTTCCAAAACCACCACCCATAGAACGCATAATATTTATTTTTCGCAAAGCACACGCTTTATATTCATTGGGAATATCAAGATCTACTAAATGTAATAAATATGGTTTGTCAATAGTTGTTAAATTTTGTAATTCTTGTAGCTTTTCAATAACAATTTCTTGTTTATGATTTGATAAGCATTTTTTAAAGTAGTCTGCCTCTTTATCTTCATTATGTAAAATCTTAGAAAAGACTCTGTAATTTTTATTAGAAATTTTTAGTGTGGCTTCCTCTTCTTTGCCTAGTTTATTTTTTTTGGACTCACTTTTTTTTTCCTCTTCATCTTTGTCTTTGTCTTCGTCTTCTTCTTCAATACTTTGTTTTTCATCATATTCACCTTGTTCTTCGTCATATACATCACCTTGTTCATCGTCATATTCTTCGTCATAATCTTTGCCTTGTTCGCCATCATTATTTTTAATATTTATAATAATAACATTTTTACCGCTCGCTTTTGCTTTTGTGTCTTTAAATCGTTTTTGTAAGTTATTTTTAGCAATTGTTTTTAATAATTTAGCCTGAGGTTTTAAAAACATAGCATTTCTTAAAATAAAATTCTTAAATAGGTTAGTAGTTTTATTTTTTACTAACTCATTATTTACTTTAGCTGCGCTATATTTTGATGGATAAAGTGAATTTAACAGTTTATAATATTCTACTTTATCAAATTTACTCTTAGTATATTCTTCGTCTTCTTTATCCTCGTCTTCATCATCGTCTTCGTCTTCTTCATCATCGTCTTCATCATCGTCTTCGTCTTCTTCATCATCGTCTTCATCTTCTTCATAATCTGGATCTTCGTCTTCATCCTCATATTTGTCTTCTTCATAATCTGGGTCTTCGTCTTCATTGTCATCATCATTATTTTCAATTATAGTATTATTATATTTTGGCTTCTTAATAGCTCCTGAAGTTAATCTAGTATTATATTTATGAGTAAATGATGACATAGCATTATTATAAGTTAATAATTAATATTAAGTATTCAATTTTATAATAATTTTATAATAGTAAAATAAATAGTCTTAAATAGTCTTAAATAGTCTTAAATAGTCTTAAATAGTCTTAAATAGTCTTAAATAGTCTTAAATAGTCTTAAATAGTCTTAAATAGTCTTAAATA
>Ga0187844_10003195_pt1 | contig 11052 bp, 7 predicted proteins | sample SpaLakP09_SKY_50_FD_134517 | JGI IMG/M metagenome (GOLD analysis project Ga0187844, IMG submission 134517) | Oligotrophic lake water microbial communities from Sparkling Lake, Wisconsin, USA - SP09_SKY_50 | ecosystem: Environmental > Aquatic > Freshwater > Lake | place: USA: Sparkling Lake...
CCTACGGCCATTTCTTCGTCGAACACAACCGCGGCCACCACGTGCGGGCCGCGACGCCCGAGGACGCCGCCAGCTCGCGCATGGGCGAAAGCTTCTGGGCCTTCCTTCCGCGCACCGTGATCGGCAGCCTGCGCTCGGCCTGGGAGCTGGAATCGCAGCGACTGGAACGCGAGGGCAGATCCGCCTGGCACTGGAGCAACCACAACCTGCAGGCCTGGAGCATGACGGTGCTGCTGTTCGGCGCGCTGACGGTCTGGCTCGGCTGGGCGGTGCTGCCCTTCCTCATTGCGCAGGCGCTGTTCGGACTGGCGCTGCTGGAAGTCGTGAACTACCTCGAGCACTACGGCCTGCTGCGGCAGAAGACGGCCGACGGACGCTACGAGCGCGTGCAGCCCACGCATTCGTGGAACAGCAACAACACCGTCACCAACCTGCTGCTGTACCAGCTCCAGCGGCATTCGGATCATCACGCCAATCCGACGCGCCGCTACCAGTCGCTGCGTCACTTCGACGAAAGCCCGCAGCTGCCGTCAGGCTACGCGACGCTGATCCCGATCGCCTACTTCCCGTTCCTGTGGTTCCGCCTGATGGACAAGCGCGTCGTCGCCCACTATCGCGGAGATCTGCGTCTCGCCAACTTGCATCCCTCGAAGCGCGAGGCGCTGCTGAAGCGCTATCCGCCTCCGGCCGACACGGTAGCCGGCTAGAAAAGGTTCTTCTCCGATCTGCGTGGCGCCCGTGAACGTAGCCCGGACGAAGTCCGGGTGAAGGCCTTGATGCGCGGTCCTGTCGGGCTTCGCGCAGCCATCCCGGACTTCGTCCGGGCTCCGGGAGGCTGCGCAGCGGCACATTGCGCGGGTGGCCGTACTGCTGAGACCTACTTCTTCGCTTCCTTTTCCAGCAGGCTCGCCATGCCGGGCTTCGGCGCGCCGGCCTGAGGCGCGGCAGGCCGCGGGGGCATGCGCGGCATGCCGGCGAAACCGACGGCCATCTGCTCTTCCATCGTCTTGATCTGTTCCGCGTCGTAGCCCAGGCCGGCCATGATTTCCTGGGTGTGCTCGCCGACAAGCAGCGGACGACCCTGGATCACGCCGGGCGTATCCGACAGATCGAACAGCAGGCCGATCTGGTCGAGCTTGCCGACGACCGGGTGCGGATAGGACACGGTCCAGCGGCGCTGCGAGAACTCGGCTTCGTCGTGCAGACGGCGGGAGAACTCGGGATCGACGATCTCGACCGGCACCTTGGCCGCATCGAGCTTCTCGAACGCCGCGCGTGCGCTCAGAACGTGGATGGCATCGCCGATGAGCCGGGCCTGCGCCTCGTCGTCCTGCTGGCGCAGATCCGCCGGCAAGCCGAGCGCGCTGCTCAGCGCACTCCAGTGCGCCTCGGTGCTCAACGCCACGCAGATCCAGCCGTCGTTCGCTTCATACAACCGATGCCCGGCCGAGAAGCCGAGCTGCATGCCGTCGATGCGCGGACGCGCGAAGCCGCTGCCATCAGGCCGGGCCACCGCGTAGCTGGTGTTGAGCAGCGCGGCGTTGATGATCGAGGTGTCGACGAACTGGCCTTCACCGGTGCGATCGCGGTGATAGATCGCGTTGCAGATCGCGGTCGCGGACAGAAAGCCATTCCCCGTGTCGCCGAAGCTCGTGAAGCTCCACATCGGGTGGCCGCCCTCGCCTCGTCCCATGCCACCATCCTCGAACTGGATGCCGGACAGGCAGGCGCCGGTCTGGTCGTTCCCCGGCAGGCCTGCGCGCACGCCGCGCTCGAAGCCGCGCGAGTGCGCGTAGATCAGCTTCGGGTTGAGCTTCTTCAGCGACTCGTAATCGATCTTCAGTCGCTCGGCGGCGTCGTAACGCATGTTGTGCTGCACGACGTCCGCCTTGGCGACCAGATCCAGCAGGATCTTCATCGCGCGCGGATCCTTCAGGTTCAGCGTGATCGACTTCTTGCCGCGGTTGGCCATGTAGGCGATATGCACGCGATGCCAGAAAAGGTCGAACAGGCCGTTGACCTTGATCACCGTGGCGCCGAGATCGCTCAGCAGCTGCGTGCCGAACGGACCCGCGATGGCCAGGCCCAGGTCGAGCACCACGATGCCGTCGAGCGGCGCCTTGATCTTCCTGCCCTCCGACGAAGACGTCGCGGCCTTGGCCTCCGCGATGATCTTCGCCGCCTCCGCCTTCACCTCGGCGGTGTTCGCGCCGGGCTTCACCGCGGCAGCGCCGGGCGTTCCCTGCGTCAGGCTCATGTTGAACGCGTTGCCGACCGTGCGGATCGTGCCCAGCTCGGCGTCGTTCACTTCGCGCACGCAGCCGTCCTCAAGGAAGGCCGGATCGGCCAGCGACTCCTCGACGCTGCGCACCGGCTGCATCGTCATCTCGGCGACCGCCGCGGCTTCAATCCAGTCCTTCACCGGGAACTTGGCGACCGCCTCGGCGAGGATCGGCTGGTAGTGCGACATCACGAGGATTTCTTCGGGCCCGGTGCCGAAGCGATCCGGGTCGTTCTGCACCGTGAGGTCCGGCGAGGCGTTCAGCGTGTCGCCTTCCGCGGCCTGCAGGATGAAGCGCGGGTTGGGAACCCAGTTGTGCAGCCACTTGCCGTCCTTGGCCTGGAAGTGGCCCTTGGACGACTTCGAATTCAGGATCCAGGTGTCGAAGCCGGCGGCATCGACCTTCTCGGCGCGCTGCCACACGCCCGCAGCGCCTGCGAAGGCGCCCTGCATCAGCGAGGTCTCGACCCACTGTCCGCGGCCGGTGAGTCCACGCGCCCGCAGCGCGGCGGCGATGCCCAGGCTCGCGGTGAAGAACGCGCCCAGGCTCGGCCACTGCGAGGCGACGAACAGCGGGCCCGGACGCGGCGCGCCCTGGACCTGGTCGAGCGGAATCTCGAGATCCGGAAACGGGTCCGGCAGCCCGTTCATGTGGTTGAGCGCGCCCTCGGCCCAACCGCGCTGCTCGAACATCAGGCCGGTGCGTGCCTGCACCAGCGCATCCACCGCAGGTCGCTGGCTGTGCGTGGTGTCGCGACCGTAGCCCGTGATCGAGCAGTAGACGAGACGCGGATTGGCAGCGCTCAGGGTCTTGTAGTCGATGCCCAGCCTGGCGGTTTCACCCGGCGTGAACGACTCGACGAGGATGTCCGCCGTGCTCGCGAGCGCCAGGAAGATTTTCTTGTCCTCGGCGTTCGCCAGGTCGAGAAACGCGCTGCGCTTGCCACGCTGCCACACCGTGTAGCCGAGCTTGTGCGGGCCTTCGGTCTTGCGCATCGGATCGCCGCCCGGCGGTTCGATCTTGATGACGTCGGCGCCGTTGTCGCCGAGCAGCATCGTGGCCATGGGACCGGCGACGCCGGAAGTGAGATCCAGCACTTTCAGGTTTTGGAGTACGGCCGCCATGAGTATTTTTCCGTCAGTCGTCAATATCGATCGAGGTAAGGATCGAATCCTTCGCTCGGCAACTCCCTCTCCCCACGCGGCTTCATGCGTGGGGAGAGGGTTGGGGTGAGGGGCAAGCGCCTCTACGTGCGCAGCTTGTTCACTCGCTGTGAGCTACTTGCCCCTCACCCCGGCCCTCTCCCCGTGAAAAGCGCACGGGGAGAGGGAGAACATCGGCTCAGCCCAGACCGAACGTCCGCATCGCGTTGCCCGACGTGATCTTCACGCGATCCGCCTGCGGGATGCCGGCTTCCGCGAACTGGCTCACCACCTGCGTGCGCGAGTTGGGCCAGCAGGTCGCGGGATGCGGGAAGTCGGTGGACCAGTACAGGCAGTCCGGTCCGAAGTAGTCGTAGCAGGCCTTGAGTCCCTGCGGTTCGTACATGAACGTGGCGCCGCACTGTGCCTTGAACGTCTCCGAGGGCGGCCGTTTCACGCCCGGGAATTCGTAGTGCTGGTGCATGCGCGGATCCAGCAGCGCCTGGAAGAACCACGGCAGCCAGCCCAGTCCGGGCTCGACGAACAGCACCTTCATCTTCGGATACTTCTCGAGCGTGCCGGTGAGGATCCACATGCAGATCGCCTCGGCCAGCGGCGCCCACGCAAGGCCCGTGAAGATGCCCTTCTGCGGCGTCGGGTCGCGGCGGAACACGTCCCAGAGTTCCTTCTTCAGATCAAGATGGTTCAGGACCGTCAGACCCGTCTCCTCGATGACCTTCCACAGCGGCTCGTAGCGATCGTGATAGACGTCAGGAAGTCCCAGGTCCGCCGGGAATGGCGTGAGCTGCACGCAGCGGGCCTGCTTGTCGCGCGCCAGACGTTCCACTTCCTTGACCGCGAAATCGATGTCGTACAGCGGCAACTGGTACGCCGTCATCAGGCGCTTCGGGTCGTGCGACGCGAAGTCCGCCATCGCCTCGTTGTAGCCGCGGAAGACTTCCTTCCAGTCGTCGCCCATCAAGGCGGGATTCACGATCTTGGCGCCGGCCAGTTCCGGGAAGATCACTTCCGCGAAGACGCCGTCGCGATCCATCGCCGCGAGCTTTCCTTCGGGCGTGAAGTGCCCGGGGTCCTTCGCCGCCTCGGGGTCGACGAAATCCTCGAGCTCGAGCTGCTTCTGCCCGCCGCGCAGTACCTTGGCGGCATAGACCTCGGCCTTCGTGTTGGCCTCGTCCCACACCGCGTGCAGCGGCTTGCGCAGGCGCGCCTTGACCCACTCGTCGGTGAAGTGGACGTGCGAGTCCACCGATACCAGGCGTTCCTGAGCCAGGACTTCCATTGCCTTGCGTCTCCTCCTCGTTGATGCGTGCGCGCCTGGATGCAGGGCGAACGTCGGGACAGATCGCAGACTAGGCAGCAGCGGCCAGGGCTACATGCTGCAAATGGGTGAGCCGAGCGTGCAGGCGCCTTTGTAGCCCGGACGAAGTCCGGGGCCGTTCACCACCTTTCCAGCGAGATCCCGGACTTCGTCCGGGCTACGGGCGAGCCTAGGCCGTCGGAACGAGATCCTTCATCGCGATGCTCTCGTCGGCGAGCTTGGCCGGGTCGATCTTGGCTTTGAGCGCGACCAGCTTCTTGGCCAGCATGAATTCCTGCGGACGGCTGACGGTGTCCACGGCAATCAAGTGGCCGTCCTTGAGATAGAACGCACCGAAGCTGCGCTTGGCCGGGTCGCCGCGCAGCACGACCTGGTCGTAGCCGGCCGACATGCCGACCATCTGCAGCTTGAGGTCGTACTGGTCGGACCAGAACCAGGGAACGTTGGCGTACTTGGTGGCCTTGCCCAGCATGTTCAGCGCGCCGGCACGACCCTGTTCCATCGCGTTCTGCACCGACTCCAGGCGCACGCGGCGGCCGAGGAATTCGCTCGGATGCACCGTGCAGTCGCCGGCGGCGTGAATGTCCGGATCGGCCGTGCGCGTGAATTCGTCGACGACGATGCCGTTGTCCACTTCCAGGCCGGCGTCCGCCGCCAGCTCGGTGTTCGCGATCAGGCCGATGCCGACGATCACCAGGTCGCCCTCGACGTCGCCGCCGACCAGCTTCACGTGGATCGCGTCGCCTTGGCTCTCGAAGCCAGCCAGCTGGACGCCGGTGCGCACGTCGACGCCGGCTTCGCGATGCACCTTCTCGTAGAAGGCCGACATCTCCGGCGCCGTCACGCGCTGCAGCACGCGCGGCATGCTTTCGAGCACGGTGACCTTCAGGCCGGCCTTGGTGGCGACGGCCGCCACTTCCAGGCCGATGTAGCCACCGCCGACGATCACCAGGCGCTTGCCGGCGACGAACTGCTCGCGGATCGCGTCGACATCGGCGATGCCGCGCACGACGTGGATATTGGGCAGGTCGGCGCCTGGAATCGTCAGCAGACGCGGCCGGCCGCCGGTGGCCAGCATCAGCTTGCCGTAGGGCAGCTTGCGACCGTCCGACAGGGTCAGCGTCTTGCCGGCGCGGTCGATCGCGGTGGCACGCACGCCGCCGATGAACTCGATCGTCGCCTTCTCCATGGCTGCCGCCGACAGCACGTACAGCGATTCCTTGGTGGCGGCGCCGGAGAGGTAGGTCTTCGACAGCGGCGGACGCTTGTACGGGACGTGCGGCTCTTCGCCGACGATCGTGATGCGCCCCGCGTAGCCCTGGCGGCGCAGTTCGGCGGCGGTCTCGCCACCGGCCTGGCCGGCACCGACGATGACGACGCTCTCGGGAGTTGCGGACTCGGTCATGGAATGAGCCGCCTCGGGGCGGCATGGAATGCGAAAGGGACCCGCATTCTAACGGCCCATGCCAGCCCGGCTGCACCCGCCCCCGTAGCCCGGGCGAAGCCCGGGGCTTTTCTCGATGAACCAAGAGGGATCCCGGGCTTCGCCCGGGCTACGATCTCGCTCGAATGCGCAGGAATGGCAGGATGCGCGCCATGTCCTTCGCGTCTTTGCGTGTCCTGTCCGTCATCCCGCCGATGACGCAGCTCAACACGCCCTACCCGTCCACCGCCTACCTGACCGGCTTCCTGCGCTCGCGCGGTGTCGACGCGCACCAGGAGGACCTGGCGCTCGGGCTGGTTCTGCGGCTGTTCTCGCAGGACGGCCTGCAGCAGATCCAGACGGCGGCCCTGGCCCAGGCCGAGCGCAAGCGCAGCCCTGTCGTCCAGCATTTCCTGGCCGAATTCGATCGCTACCGCGCGACCTTGCCGGTCACGCTGGCCTTCCTGCAGACGCGCGACCCGACGATCGCCCACCGCATCTGCAGCCGTCGCTTCCTTCCCGAGGGGCCCCGCTTCACCTCACTCGACATCTATGTCGACGAGGACGGCGGCGATCCGCTGGCCTGGGCCTTCGGCGCGCTGGGCGCGCAGGACCGCGCGCGGCACCTGGCGACGCTCTATCTCAACAACCTGGCGGACGTGCTGCGCGATACCGTCGATCCGCGCTTCGAGTTCGTGCGCTACGCCGAGTCTCTGGCGCAGAGCCAGCCGCATTTCGAACCGATGGCGCAGGCGCTTGCTGCACCTCCCACGCTGGTCGACCACACGCTGCACGCGCTGACACTCGAGGCAGTGACCCGCCACGCGCCGGATCTCGTGCTGATCTCGGTGCCCTTCCCCGGCTCGGTCTACGCGGCGTTCCGGATCGCGCAGAGCATCAAGGCGCATCACCCGCAGATCGTCACCGTGCTCGGCGGCGGCTACGTGAACACCGAGCTGCGCGAGCTGGCCGAGCCGCGCGTATTCGACTACTTCGACTACGTGACGCTCGATGCCGGCGAGCGGCCGCTGTTGTCGCTGCTCGAGCACCTGCGCCAGGAGGGACCGCGCGAACGCCTGTCCCGCACGTTTCTTCGCGACGACACCGGCGTCGTGCGCTACATCGACTGCGGCGAGCCGGACGTGCCGTTCAACAACGTCGGCACGCCGACCTGGGACGGACTGCCGCTGGACCGATACCTGTCGCTGCTCGACATGCTCAACCCGATGCACCGCCTGTGGTCTGACGGGCGCTGGAACAAGCTCACGGTCGCGCACGGCTGCTACTGGAAGCAATGCAGCTTCTGCGACGTCAGCCTCGACTACATCTCCCGCTACGACCTTGCCAGCGCCACCACGCTGGTCGATCGCATCCAGGCCGTCGTCGCCGAAACCGGGCAGACCGGTTTCCACTTCGTCGACGAGGCGGCGCCGCCGAAAGGCTTGAAGTCGCTCGCCGCCGAGCTGACGCGCCGACAAGTCTCCATCTCGTGGTGGGGAAACATCCGCTTCGAGAAATCCTTCACGCCTGCGCTGTGCCGCGAACTGGCCGACAGCGGCTGCATCGCGATCTCGGGCGGGCTCGAGGTCGCTTCGGACCGCCTGCTCAAGCTGATGAAGAAAGGCGTGTCGGTGGACCAGGTGGCGCGCGTGACGCGTGCGTTCAGCGATGCCGGCATCCTGGTGCACGCGTACCTGATGTACGGCTTTCCGACGCAGACGGTCCAGGACACGGTCGATGCATTGGAATATGTCCGCCAGTTGTTCGAGGCGGGCTGCATCCAGTCCGGCTATTTCCATCGCTTCGCCTGCACCGTGCATTCGCCGGTCGGGCGCGAGCCTCAGGAGTACGGCATCTCGCTGGTGCCGCCACCGTCGGGGCAGTTCGCGAAGAACGACATCGACTTCGTCGACCCGAGTGGCGTGGACCACGCGTCGCTGGGCGTTGCGCTGAACAAGGCGCTCTACAACTACATGCACGGGCTCGGACTCGACCAGGACGTGCGCAGCTGGTTCGAGCAGCGCGTGCCGCGGACCAAGGTGCCGCGTCAGTTCATCGAGCGGGCGCTGGCGTCGAGCGCTTCGTGAATTCCAGCATCGAGAACGCGGCCTCGGTCTGCAGGCCCTCTTCGCGCGCTTCGAGCGCGACGCGCCGTTCCGGCCGCGCCTTCCAGGCGTAAGGCGTCATCTCCAGCAGCAGGTTCACATTGCGCGGCGACAGCGCAAGTGGATGACGAATCGCCCTCTGTCCCGCGAAATCGAACAGCGGCTCGAAGCCTTTCCGGAACTTGTCCGGCTCGTGCGGCTCGACGACGTCGAACAGCGCTGCCCGCAGGTCATGCAGATGCGCCGCGTCCGGCGTCACCATCAGCACCCGACCGCCCGGCCGCAGCACGCGCGCCATCTCGGCCTCGTGCAGCGGCGTGAACAGCGTGCAGATCACGTCGACGGATTCGTTCCCCACCGGCAGTCGGGCGCCACTGCCGACCACCCAGGTGATGCCTTCGAAACGCTTCGCCGCGAGCCGGATCGCGGGTTTGGCGATATCCAGACCCACCGTCTGCGCTGCTTGGACGGCCATCGCCGCGGTGTAGTAGCCCTCGCCGCAGCCGATGTCGAGCAGGTCCGCCGGCCGCAACGCGACGAGCCGCTCGACGATCGCATCGCGCAGCGGCGCGTAGTGACCCGCGTCGAGAAACGCGCGACGCGCCTGCAGCGACTCCGGCCGGTCACCAGGATCCTTGCTGTGCTTGTGGTGCGCCGGCAGCAGGTTGACGTAGCCCTCCCGCGCGACGTCAAACGCATGCCCTTCGGTGCAGCGCCACGCGCCGGCCTGGACATCGAACGAGCCCGCGCAGAGCGGGCAGACGAGGAAGGCCGCAGTCATCGCGGGATCATGCATGAAGGGGCCGCGATGCAGACCCCGGTATCGCTATCGACTGGCGCCAGCGGCGAGGTCCTTCGACGTCACCATCACGGTGCGGTCGAGGTCCAGGTCCGGCGCAGTCGCCTTCACCACCGGCGCGGGCCGCAGGTGTCGTCCGAGGAATGCGACCATGTCGGCGCGCACCACCGCTGTCTCCGCGAAGACCTGCTCGAACAGCGGGAAGGCGTGCGGCAGCACCGGCCAGACGTCACAGCGCACGTCGACGCCCGCGGCTTCGGCCTGTTGCGCGGCCATGATCGAATCATCGGCCAGGACTTCGTCCGCGCCGACGATGAAGTACATCGGCGGGAACCCGCGGTAGTCCGCGTACAGCGGCGAGAGTTCGGGATCCGATGCATCCCAGTCACCGGCGTAGAGATCGTCGACGCGCTGGAGCGCGGTGATGGGCAGGATCGCGTCACGACGGCGCTGCAGGAAACGCGACGGCGGGCCATGGATGCGACCGAGTTCCGTCGCCGGCGAGACCGGCAACACGCAGGCGGGCATCGGGATGCCCTTGCGTCTGGCTCGTTGCAGTACGCCCAGCAGCAGGTTGCCGCCGGCGGAGTCACCCCCGATCGCGATGCGCGCCGGATCGAAGCCGAGATCGATCACGCCGCTGTACGCGCGCTCGCAATCGTCGAGTGCGGCCGGAAAACGGTTGAACGGCGCGAGCCGGTAGTCGGGCATGAAGCCCACCGCACCCAGTTCCTTGCACAGCAGCGCGAGCAGCCGCAGGTGCACGGCCGGCACCGCAGGCAGGATGAAGGCACCGCCGTGCAGCCACAGGATCATCGGCTTGCTGCGGTCCTCGAAGTTGCCGACGGTCATGCCGGGAACCCGATTCACGATGCGATAGCCCTGCTGCAGTCCGGCCGTATCGCGGCAGGGCATCCCGGCGAGGCGCAGCTGCTGACGCGCGATCTTCTCGAAGCTGCCGTGGATCATGTGACGCAGCATCGGCTTCAGGAACCAGCGAAAGACCATGGTCCAGATGCGCGAGCGCCGGCTGATGTGGATCTGCTTGTGATGGATGCTCAAGTGCCGCGGACCCAGGGCTCGGATGTTCGGGGCGCAGTGTGGGGCAGCGCGGACTCGCGCGCATACCCCGCTCGGTCGAGACGCCCGTCGTCTGAACGGGAACCGCGATCCCTCGTGCGGAACAAGATCGCCCGGCGAGCGCCGGGCGATGGGTTCAGCGCGAAGGATTCCGCAAGCTCAGTCGACAGCGCGAACGATCTCGCCGACCGTCGGCAACGCCACATCCGTAATGACGACACCGACTACGCCCTTGAGTCCCTCGAGTCCCGCGAGCGGCGGCAGCACAGGCAGGCCATAGCTCGTCAGTGCTCCCACCAGAGGCAGCGCCACATCGGAGACCACCCCGACAACCAGACCGTTGAGATGCAGACCCTCGAGTCCGGCCAAGGGAGCCAGTCCGCCGACCAGGTTGTTCGCCAGCGGCAGGACCAGCGGGAAGGCCACATCGCGGATCACTCCGTCGAGATGGAGTGCTTGCAGGTTGAGGCCAGGTTGCGCCGCATGCGCAGGCACGGAAAGGGCAAGAAGGGCGGCAGCAGCAAACAGCGTGTGACGTCGCATGAAAATCTCCAGAGCGCGTGAGTGAGATGACGCGGTTCTCCACCGTCTACATGTCGATGATGGAGTCCGCTCCCTCGAAACAACGGCACATTCCGTGCAAAAGTTCCACGTGCCGGACCGTTGTCGCACGAAGCTTTTTCGGCGTGAAATGCCCTCAAAAGAAGCGCGAAAGATGCATTTCGGAGCAGAGCACTTTCGTCGCGATCAGTGCTCGTGCATCCATCGTTCGGATGCGCCCAGTGGCCGTGCACCGCGGCGCTCCATGACTCATCGAAGTGCGCGGCGCCGCACGAAACTGCGATCGCATGCACCAAAACATGAACCCGCGGTATTGCGGAA
>Ga0187844_10003198_pt1 | contig 11037 bp, 8 predicted proteins | sample SpaLakP09_SKY_50_FD_134517 | JGI IMG/M metagenome (GOLD analysis project Ga0187844, IMG submission 134517) | Oligotrophic lake water microbial communities from Sparkling Lake, Wisconsin, USA - SP09_SKY_50 | ecosystem: Environmental > Aquatic > Freshwater > Lake | place: USA: Sparkling Lake...
ATGTGCTGTATGCCGTTCCCTACCTGCTGATCGCGATTCTTCTGGTGACGGTCTTGGGCCGGGATTTTTACCTGGTCGTTCTGGCCATCACCGCTTTTTCGTGGATGGACATGGCGCGCCTCGTCCGCGGCCAGGCGCTTTCACTCAAACGGATGGACTACGTCGAAGCAGCGCGCGCCATTGGCGTTTCGCAAGCCCGGATTATTGCCACCCACATTGTTCCAAACCTCCTGGGGATGGTGGTCATCTACACCACCGTGACCGTCCCCGCGGTCATTTTGACCGAGTCAGTCCTGTCGTTTCTCGGCCTGGGTATTCAAGAACCCATGACCAGTTGGGGGGTGCTGATCCAGGAGGGCGCCCAGACGATGGAAGTGGCGCCCTGGTTGTTGCTCTTTCCCGCGGCCATGCTGTCGACCACGCTCTACTGCTTTAACTTTCTGGGTGATGGTCTACGCGATGCGCTCGATCCGAAAGACCGCTGATGCTTGATCCAAAGCCCCCGGCCATGCTCGAAGTGAAACACCTGGGCGTGCATTTCGAGACGCCCGATGGTCGTCTGGACGCCGTCAGAGATTTGTCATTTTCCCTATCGAAAGGGCAGACGTTTGGGATCGTCGGCGAGAGTGGTTCGGGTAAGAGCCAGAGCATGCTCGCAATCCTCGGGCTACTGGCCGCTGGCGGCCACGCGACGGGCGAGGCGTACTTCGAAGGACGCGATCTGCTGCGTCTGGCACCGCGCGAGCTGAACCGGATCCGTGGCAACCGAATTGCAATGATCTTTCAGGATCCAATGACCTCGCTGAACCCGTATCTGACGATCGAGCGGCAGATGACCGAGGTCCTCGAAGTTCAGAAGAATGCGACACCAAGGGCTGCCCATGCGCGCGCGCAGACGATGCTTGAGGCGGTTCAGATCGCCGACCCGGTGCGTTGCCTGAAAGGCTATCCGCATCAGTTCTCAGGGGGCATGCGTCAACGCATCATGATCGCGATGGCCTTGCTGTGCGAGCCCGACCTGCTGATTGCGGACGAACCCACAACCGCGCTTGATGTGACGGTACAAGCCCAGATCGTAGGCCTCCTGCGTCAACTGCAACACGATTTTGGGACCGGTATCCTGATGATCACCCACGATCTGGGTCTGGTTGCCGGCCTGTGCGACGAGGTCATGGTGATGTACGGGGGCCGGATCATGGAGCAGGGCAGCGCGCAGGCCCTCTTTGACGGCCCGAGCCACCCCTACACGCTCGCCCTCCTCAATGCAGCACCGCGTCTGCATGGCGAGCAAGAGGTGCTGATCGCGATCCCAGGCGCCCCCCCGAATCTCGCCCAAATGCCACCAGGCTGCCCGTTCGCCCCGCGTTGTCCGCTGGCGGACGCAAGGTGCAATCTCGCGCCAGAGCTCACAGGCGAGAGCCACCTGCGCGCATGTCACCGGCCCGCGGTTGAGGTTTCAATTCAAGGGATCCAGGCGGCTCAGCCAACTCAACTGATTCAGCCGCTGCTCACCGGGACCTCGGCCGGGATCACTGCGCTCGAGAACAACGCGCTACTGCGGGTTCATGACCTGCAGGTCGGTTTTCCGGTCCGCGGGGGCGATTGGCCATGGTCGCCTGGCGTGACGCTGCGCGCAGTGCGCGGGGTGAGTTTCGATCTCCAGGCGGGCGAGACCCTGGGCGTGGTGGGTGAATCCGGATGCGGCAAGTCAACCCTTGCGCGGGCACTCCTGAACCTCGTGCCCTTTCGGGCCGAGTCACTGCGCTGGTTTGATCAGGAAATGGCACCCATGTCCGGGGTCGGTGCGAATGCAGGTTTCAGCGCGGGTACCGGTGCGAACACCGAACGCTGGCTCCAGGTGCGACGGCAAGTCCAGATGGTGTTTCAAGATCCATTGGCCTCGCTCGATCCGCGAATGAATATCCTGCAGATCCTCTCGGAGCCCTTGCGCACCCACGAACCCAGCCTCACGGCGGGCGACCGGCTCGATCGGGTCTGCGCACTGATTGAACGGGTTGGGCTTGACCGCCATCAACTCGATCGTTATCCGCACGAATTCTCAGGCGGGCAATGCCAACGCATCGGCATCGCACGCGCCTTGATCCTGAGACCGCGCGTCATCATCTGTGACGAGCCGGTTTCGGCCCTCGACGTGTCGATCCAGGCGCAGATCATCAATTTGCTGCGCGACCTGCAACAGGAGTTCGGTCTCGCGCTGATTTTTATCGCGCACGACCTGACCGTCATCCGCCATGTCAGTCAGCGCGTATTGGTGATGTATTTGGGGCAGGTGGTCGAAACCGGCGCGCGCGCCGCGCTGTTCGACAACCCGCGACACCCTTACACCCGGGCGCTCTTAGAATCGGTCCCGGTTCCGGACCCAAGGATCGAGCGTCATCGGGCGTCGACTGCGCTGGTGGGCGAATTACCATCGCCTCTTGATCCTCCGACGGGTTGCGCATTTCGGACCCGCTGCCCGATCGCGCAGGATCGATGCGCACAATCCAGCCCAGTGTTGGTATTTAAAGCGGGCTCCGAGGGGTCAGGCCAAACCCAGGCTGCTTGCTGGCTGGCCTGAACGGCTCTTTGAGCAACGCTTCGTCGCACCCGGATGCAGTTCAAACCCGCGGATCCGCGCCTTGTCGCGAAGCCATTGGCATGCAGCTGATGTCCCAGAGATCCTTGCCTGGACCTTCCGACGCTCAGAGGCTAATTTCATGATTACCTGGACCCAACGATTCGCACCCGTCACCCGAGGCTTTCATGCCTATGCGCGCTGGCTTGTCGGGATCATGACTGTCTAACTTCTGGGGGTCAGTTCAGTTTTTTCGTGGAGGCTCCAACTCTTGAGAAGATGGAGCCACTATGAAGACCAACAAAGTTACCCCCGAGTTGCGTGAGCGTGCCGTGCGCATGGCGGCGCCACTTGGCCCAATCAGTCTTACGAATCAACCCCGCTCGGGTTCATGAAATGACACCGATTTAATTAAAACAGATTTTTTAAGGGGAGACGAAGTCGGCCGTGTCGCTCATCAAACCATCTCCACAAAACTCCCAGAAAACAATGCGTTCCAGGGGTGAAACTGGGCGAAATGATAGCGCCAAATACCCAATAAGTCTATTCAAATCATAATGTTAGTAATATTTAAGGGGCTACGACTTCGTGCTCGATGCGCTTGAGCAGGCGCTTTGTGAGCGTCAGGCAGAGCGCGATAAACTAACCCACCACAGCGATCGTGGATCCCAATACGTTTCGATCCGATACAGCGAGCGGCTGGCCGAAGCCGGGATCGAACCCTCGGTCGCAAGCCGCGGAGACAGCTACGACAACGCCCTCGCGGAAACCATCAATGGTCTTTACAAGATAGAGCTGGTTCACCGCCGGGGATCTTGGAAGACCAAAAAATCGCTCGACCTTGCGACGCTGCAGTGAGTGCATTGGTTTAACCACAAACGTCTACTCGGATCCATCGGTCATATTCCTCCAGCAGAAGCGGGGGCAAACTATCATTTTCAACTCGCCCAGCAAACCCCTATCGCCGCTTAACTCAAGCCAATCAACCTCCACGAAATCCAGGGCGATTCCCCACGATAATGTTGGCAGATAGGCTTGCTCAAAACAAGGATTATTGATGCTTATGAGTAAAAAGGTAAAAGTAATTTCATTAGAACGCTCTATTGAGAGGAGAAACTTTTTTAAAAATAATAATCCATATTTAGATTATGAATTTATAAATGGTATAGATGGTAAATTACTAAAAAACGATGATATTTATAATTTGAGTAATTTTATAAATCCGCTTCCATTTCCAAGTATGGGTGCTTATGGGGCTGCACTTTCGCATTTAAGCCTTTGGGATAGAGCCATTGAAGAAAAGGCGCCAATTACAATTGCTGAAGATGATGCTATTTTTAGATACGACTTTCATTTAAGATCAGAGGAAATAATTCTTCAACTGCCTGTAGACTGGGATATCGTTCTTTGGGGATGGAATTTTGACTCTATATTATCATTGTTATCAATGATGAGTTTTTCCCCGGCAGTGGTTCTTTTTAATCAGGATATGCTTCGCAATAACATCGATAAATTCAAACTTGAAAAAACCAATTCGTATCCACTCAGGCTTGATAAATGCTTTGGAATACCTGCCTACACAATTTCACCTAAAGGGGCTGGGCTTTTTAAGAGTCTTTGTTTCCCATTAAAAAACTTCGAATTATTTTTTCCCGTCTTAAACAAAAATATTCCAAATACTGGTATTGATATCGCTATGAATAAGGTTTATTCAACGACAGCATCGTTTGTGTCGTTTCCACCTTTGGCGATTACGAAGAATGAACATAATATCAGTACCATCCAAAATATCAATAAATGAAGATGCGCATAAAAAGCTCGAGTTCAAGCATCATATTTGTACTAACTTTAGTTGATCATGCGCGAATGGCATCTACATTAGAAGAAGTCTGAAAGAAACTACAGCAAGCATAGGAAGCAAACAAACCCGTCTTACACGGCGATAACGGCGCGACGCTCAAAGTGACCACCGTTTTGGCGATGCTCCACTGGCTCGGAATCAAACCCTCGTGCTCCAGACCACGGGTGAGCAACGACAACGCCTTTGCGGAATCGGCCTTCCGAACCGCCAAGTACCGACCTGAGTATGTCCGACATGGATTCAAAGATCAGGCCCGAAGCGGGGCCAGCGAATTTGTGCATTGGTACAACGTAGAGCATCGTAAGCAATGGGATGGATCCACGAACCCCATGCTATTCATCGCCAGCCTTCATCGGGATGACCGCGGTCGACAGATGGTGCGGCTTCGCGACTGGCCCGAAACGCTCGAGGTTAGTCGGACATTCAGTGCTCTCTCCAAGTCGATGTGATTCGGCGGGGTCGGCCTACCAGCCGTAAAAACGCGGCCAGCTTTGCACGGCCCCGCCGGCCCCGAGTACCTCGTACTGGGGAAACTGAGCACCGGTCGCACAGGCGTGGTTGGGCAGAATCCGCAACTGCGTGCCGACCGGAAATCGCTCGACGATTGTTCGGTCAGCTTCGCCCGCGCGGGACACGATGCCATGCTCCTGATTAGCCGAACTCAGGACATACCCATCGAGAGGCCGACCGAGCGCATCGCAAACGAGGCCATAGCCGTAGTCGCGGCCTTGCGCCTGCGTGCCCCGATCGCGGCTCATGGCCATCCAACCCGCATCCACGAGTGCCCAGCCCTTTTCACGCTGATGTCCGATCACCGTGGTCAAGACGCTGAGCGCGATTTCCGTGGGAGCACAGACGCCGACGTTGGCCATCACCAGATCAAAAAAGACGTAAACGCCTGCACGCACCTCGGTAACACCCTCGAGTTGCCGGGCCGATAGAGCGGTCGGAGTGGAGCCCACACTGACGACGGGGCAGGGAAAACCGGCGGCGCGCAGCCGCTGCGCAGCCTGAACACACCCCGCCCGCTCCTGCTCGGCCATGGCCTGCAATGCCTCAGGCGTGCTCAAGGCGTAGCTCGATCCCGCGTGGGTCATGACCCCGCCGAGCCGAGCGCCACCCTGCCGCGAGTCATTATGCATTGCGCCATCATCCACGAGCGCATGGGCCACTTCGAGCAACGCAGCACCCTCGGGCGCCAGACCCGATCGATGCTGATCGGTATCAATTTCGAGCCAGACCTCAAAGACCTGGTGGTGGGTCCGGCCAAATTCAGCAATGGCGTGCGCGGCCCCGACGTTATCCACGATCAGTTTAAGTGCGCATCCCCGCGCCACCAGCGCCGCAGCCTGGGGGAGCTTTGCCGGCACCATACCCACCGCATAGAGAATGTCAACGATGCCTTCGGCAAAAAACTGCTCCGCCTCTTTGAGCGTCGACACGGTGATGCCGCAAGCACCCGCCGCGATCTGCTCGCGCACAATCGGGATGCATTTGGTGGTTTTCACATGAGGGCGAAAGCGCACGCCGAGCGCCTCCATGCGGGTTTGCATCCGGGCGATATTTCGGCTCATCTGCGCATGATCGATCAGCGCAGCCGGGGTCTGGATCAGTTCGAAGCCCACTCGCGGACCACCTGTTCAAGAATGTCCAGAGGCACCGCGCCCTGCGAGAGAACGACGCGATGAAAGTCCTTTAGGTTAAATCGATCGCCAAGCTTGGCTTGGGCGTATGCACGCAGTTCAAGAATCTTCATCATCCCGACCTTGTAGGCCAGCGCCTGACCCGGCATCACCAGATAGCGCTCGATTTCGACCGTGACCTCGTTCTCGGCCATGCCGGTTTGCTGCACCATGTAATCGATCGCCCGCTCGCGACTCCAGCGCTTGGCGTGCATGCCCGTATCCACCACAAGCCGAACGGCGCGAAACATTTCGGCTTGCAATCGCCCAAGGTCGTTGAGCGGGTCCTTCTGCAAGCCCATCTCCCAGGCCAATCGCTCAGCGTAGAGCGCCCACCCTTCAACATAGGCTGTGAAGCCGCTGGCGCGACGGAAAAAGGGCAGGCTCTCCATTTTCATTTGCAACGCGATCTGAAAGTGGTGGCCCGGAATCGCCTCGTGATACGCGAGGGTTCGCATCGTGAACTTCGGCGTCCCCTCAACTTTGTACAAATTGGCAAAAAACACCCCAGGCCGATCGCCATCCAGTGAAGGCGGCTGGTAATAACCACCCGGCGCAGTTTTTTCGGAGAAAGCGGGGACCTGACGCACCGCGACCCCGAGCTTGGGCCGCAGGTCAAACACCTGCTGCGACGCAATATCCGCCTCATCCAGGATGGCCTGATAGTCCTTCAAAATCATCTCGCGACCCGCTTGGGTGTCGGGATAGAGCTGATCGGAGCGTCGCGCCAGAGTGTTGATCTTGGTGGCACGCGTTGCCCCCGGGATCTGCTGCTGCTCGAGGATGGCATCCATTTCAAGCCCGATGCGCTCGACCTCGCGCAAACCCTCCTGATGCAGCGCATCGGCTGTGGCCCGGGTCGTTGTATGACTCGCGATTAAATACTCGTAGTATGCGCGGCCCTCAGGCAGGCTCCATGCCCCGTCGTTGTTTAGGGGCTTGCGCATGAGCGCCTCAAGGTGCTGCAACATCCGCTGGTAGGGCGGGTAGACATCGCGCTCGATCACCGCCACCGCCGCGGCCATCAGGGCTTGCTGAGTCGATGCGCTGATTTTCCCGGCCGGCAATGCTGCGAGTTTGCTCTCCAGCGCTTTGGCCAACGGGTGTTGCGCGGGCGCGGGCGCGATGAAATCCCGAATTTGCACGATCGTTTTTTCAACCGCGAATTTCGGTGGCAACAAGCCCTTGGCTTCCCGAACGTTCAGCCCCTCGGTGACCTGTTCAAACGCGCGTGGAAACCCCCGCATGCGGGCGATGTAATCGCGCGCACCCGTCTCATTGGCCACGGCGTGAATATTGATCAGGAAGTCCGGCAGCTGCGACTGGAATCCGGAGAGCTGATTGACCGGGTAACCGTACCAGCGCCAGCGCTCGTCCTCAGCTTGTTGCCTAAACTGGAATTCGGCAATCCGCCAAGAGGTCTGATCCTGCCCTTTCAGATCATCGTGGGGATAGCGCCTGAAAATCACCGCATTCTTGCGGGCCATCTCGAATCGGCGGTCCTCCTGCGCAATGGAAAAATCATCGAGCCGATCCGAGTACCAGGCCAGGCCCGTCGTGTCGAGTAACTGCAAGCTCGACAACGTCATCGGCGATTCGAGCAGTTGCTGCACGAATACCCGATCGTAGAACCACGAAAGCTTGAGTGGCTCAAACCACCAGGTGTGGGCCAGTAACAGGGCTGCCGAAATCGGCAGGGCTAGGAGCGCGGTCACCACCATCCTCCGAATCGGTCGACCCAAGTCGTTGAGCCCCTGGTGAAGCCCGTGGTTAATCCAGTGCCAGCTTTTGGCGCGCCACGACGTCCTGATACACCGTCAATTCGGCCTTGATCTGCGCCGCGAATTCTTCAGGTTTATTCGCGATCACGATCGAACCCGTGTCCTCAATCCGCTTGCGAGTCGCAGGGTCCTGTACGGTCTTAAGCACCGCGCTATGGACTTTTTCAACCACCTCGGCCGGCAGACCCTTGGGGCCGTAAATACCGTAGTAAGCCATCCGGTTAACTGGCTCTAGACCAATCTCTTTAAAGGTCGGCACATTAGGTAACACCGAAAGTCGGCTGGGCGCCGCGACGACAATTGGAATCAAGCGGCCGTCCTTAATGAAGGGCAAGGCTGAGGGCAAGTTATCGAAAATGACCGGAACCTGACCCGCTACGGTGTCATTGAGCGCTGGACCGGCGCCCCGGTAGGGAATATGCAGCACAAAGGTCCCCGACAGGCTCTTGAAGAGCTCCATCTGCAAGTGCCCGATCCCACCGGTTCCCGAGCTGGCATAACTGTAGCGACCCGGTGCCTTCTTGAGCGCTGCGACGAACTCCGCGTAATTGCGCGCCGGAAAACTCGGATGCACGGCGATGACATTGGGGGTGGCCGCGATGTTGATAATCGGCGTGAAATCCGTCAGAACGTTGTACGGGATCTTTGGATTGATCGCCGGATTGGCCGCCGTGGTCGAGACGGTCGCCACCCCCAGAGAATAGCCATCAGGGGTCGTTTTTGCAGTCTCATTCGCGCCCACCACGCCGCCACCACCGGCCTTGTTCTCGACAACCATCGGCTGCCCAAAATGTGATGGGATGCCCTGAGAAATCACGCGAGCAATGATGTCAGTAGTGCCACCCGGCGCAAAGGGCACAACCAGCTTGACTGGACGGCTTGGGTAGGACTGCGCGCCTGCAAGACCCGCTCCAAGGCTCAGGGCGAGGCCCATGACCAATCGGGCTGAGGTCGACGGCAAGCTGAACGATGTCAGGCCAAACTTTGGAATTAATGTTGCAATCATGGGTCGTGCTCTCCAGATCCCCGCAACTCAGGGGAATTTTCAATACCAGCGGTTAAATCAAGCCTCCACTGTACAACCAAGCGCCCACCCACCGGCCCAAGGCGCAGGGCCAACCCCACTCGGGTTTTCCTTAAAACGCCGCTTCAGAGACCCTAGGGTGGCCAGAGCATGCGAAGATGCAGCAGGTTGCCCAACGGTGATCTAGCTTTATCTCAATCTATTTTCATCTCAATCTGTTAGCGCGAATCGCGGTTTCGATTGTTCATTTTTGGAGTCGTCCGTGATTCTTCGCAACTTAGCCCTGGGCTGCACGCTGGCCGTTTCTGCGCTCGCCGCCACACTCGCTTCGAACGCCTCGGCCACGGACTATCCCAATAAAGACCGGCCGATCATTTTCGTCGTGCCCTTTGCAGCGGGCGGCCCGACCGACCGAGTGGCCCGAGATTTAGCCGAAGCCATGCGCAAGACCCTCGGCGCGCCGATCGCCGTCGAAAACGCCGCGGGCGGTCCAGGCGGATTGATCGGGGCAAACAAAGTCGCTCGGGCTAACCCAGACGGCCACACCTTGCTTGTCCACCATATTGCAATGAGCATTTTCCCTTCGCTGGTCAAAAACCTGCCCTTCAAAGTCGAGAGCGATTTCGAATACCTCGGGATGATTAACGAAGTACCGATGACCCTCGTTGGCAAACCGGAATTACCGGCGAACAACTACAAAGAGCTGGTGGCCTGGGCCAACGCCAACAAGGGCAAGATCAACCTGGCCAATGCCGGGCTTGCATCGGCTTCGCATCTGTGTGGCATGTTGTGGCAACAGGCGATCCAGGTCGACATGACGACCGTGCCCTACAAAGGCACCGCGCCCGCCATGACCGACCTGATCGGCAATCAGGTTGACCTGATGTGTGACCAAACCACGAGCACCTCTGCGCAAATCGAAGCTAAGCGGATCAAGGTCTTCGGAGTCACGACCAGTAAGCGCATCGAAACACCAGTCCTGAAGGGCGTTCCGACACTCGACGAGTCTGGTCAGAAGGGCTTTCAGGTGGCGATCTGGCACGGCCTCTATGGCCCCAAAGGCTTGCCGGCGGACGTTCAAACCAAGATCAACGCTGCTCTCGCGGTCGCCCTCAAGGATCCAGAATTTCTGAAAAAACAAGAGGGCTTGGGCGCGATCGTGGTGAACGATCGACGGGTTGAGCAAGCTGAGCACAAAAAGTATGTCACCAGCGAGATCGCCAAGTGGGGCCCAGTCATCAAATCAGCCGGCGTTTATGCCGACTGATCAGACATTGAACCGGCGGACTTTGAACTTGGCTTAAACCCCGGCAGCCGCTCGCAATGCAGCGGCTTTGTCGGTGCGCTCCCAAGTGAACTCGGGCTCTTCTCGACCGAAGTGACCATAGGCCGCCGTCTTGGCATAGATCGGGCGCAACAGATCGAGCATGCGCACAATCCCCTTGGGGCGCAGGTCAAAGTGCTCCTCCACCAGCCGGGCCAGTTGATCATCCGGAATCCGGCCCGTACCAAAGGTCGTCACCATCACCGAGGTCGGGCGAGCCACTCCAATGGCGTAGCTCACTTGAACCTGGCACCGGGCAGCGAGGCCGGCCGCCACCACATTTTTGGCGACATAACGACCTGCATAAGCGGCTGAGCGGTCCACTTTGCTCGGATCCTTGCCCGAAAACGCACCACCGCCATGCGGCGAGGAACCGCCATAGGTGTCGACGATAATTTTGCGACCGGTCAGACCACAGTCACCATGCGGACCGCCAATCACGAACCGTCCAGTCGGGTTGACCAAATAACGGATCTCGCCTTTGACCAGGTCACGTGGCAAAACCGGCTTGATCACTTCTTCGATCACCGCTTCGCGCAGGGTCTCGAGCGCGATATCGGGCGCATGCTGGGTCGACAGCACAATGGTATCAATCGCAACCGGCCGCCCATCGACGTAGCGCATAGTGACCTGGCTCTTGGCATCAGGACGCAACCAGGGCAGACGGCCGTCGCGGCGCAAATCGGCCTGACGCTCGACCAACCGATGCGCGAGGTGGATCGGCGCAGGCATGAGTTCGGGTGTCTCATCGCAGGCGTAGCCAAACATCAGGCCCTGATCGCCAGCACCC
>Ga0187844_10003200_pt1 | contig 11035 bp, 6 predicted proteins | sample SpaLakP09_SKY_50_FD_134517 | JGI IMG/M metagenome (GOLD analysis project Ga0187844, IMG submission 134517) | Oligotrophic lake water microbial communities from Sparkling Lake, Wisconsin, USA - SP09_SKY_50 | ecosystem: Environmental > Aquatic > Freshwater > Lake | place: USA: Sparkling Lake...
GTAAAACAGTCACATTATATTCGGCGTACAGACGCTTCGCGAATTCGGTGTCGCTGATCGTAGCGAGCTTGTCGACTCTGGCCCACAGGTAAAAACCAGCGTCGGGCAGCGCCACATCCAGCACTTCGGCCAGCATAGGTGTGACCTGATTAAATTTTTGTATGTACTTGGTGCGATTTTCTTCGACATGCGATTCATCGTTCCAGGCCGCGATGGAGGCAGACTGTATCGATGGACTCATGGCGCTGCCGTGATAGGTTCGATACAGTAAAAATTTTTGCAAAATACCTGCATCACCTGCTACAAAGCCTGAGCGCATTCCAGGTACGTTGGAGCGTTTGGACAAACTCGAGAAGGTAATCAGTCGGTCGTATTTACGGCCTAGTTTGTGAGCCGCTTCGAGCGCACCCAAAGGACGTTCATTACCAAAATAAATCTCTGAATAGCATTCATCCGATGCAATCACAAAGCCATGTTTATCCGATAGTGCGAACAAAGCTTTCCATTCGTCCAGCGAAAGAACGGCACCGGTAGGATTACCCGGCGTGCATACAAACAGTAATTGCACGCGCGGCCACACATCGGCGGGCACTGTAGAAAAATCAGGCGCAAAATTTTTCGCGGGATCCGAATTCGCAAAAAATGGCTCGGCACCGGCGAGATAGGCGGCGCCTTCGTAAATTTGATAAAACGGATTCGGGCAGACCACCACGGCTTTGGCATAGGGATCAATCACGGCTTGCGCTAGCGCGAACAATCCTTCACGCGAGCCATTGACTGGCAATACTTCGCAAGATGGATCAAGTCGCGGCAGGCGATACCGTTGCTCTAACCATCCGCAGATGGCCGCGCGTAGCGCGTCAGAACCTGCGGTGGTGGGATAGCTGGCTAAGCCAGCTAAATTATCGGCAAGTGCCTTTTGTATAAATGCCGGCGTTGGGTGTTTGGGTTCACCAATTCCCAGGCTGATCGGTCGACGCTCGCGATTAGGCGATACATCGGCGAATAAGCGCCGTAATTTTTCAAAAGGATAGGGTTGTAGCTTTTCCAGTAAGGGATTCACGGCTGGCGCTTTGTGATGTTGATGTTGTGGCAGAGTGAAGTCTCAGGCGTGCGGATTATACCGTCCTAACGATTACCGCCACAGGCAACGGCGTAAAACGAAGTAAGAAAGCTTTTTGCTAACAACATACTCATAAGTCCTTGATTTGTATTGACCCTGATCCTAAATGCCACTCGACACCTATGGCTAGTCAAGCAATTAAGCACGCAATTGACCTACTTGAAGCTCGATTTGGGTTTTCATATAAGAACGTTGATGCCTGGTTTTGGACGGTCGGGGAGGCTTCCAATGTTATGATTGCTTTCTTAAAGAGATGACCGGGCATTCACTGTCCGGTTTCTGTTTTAAGAGCCGTTTTTACTCTGTGTGGTTTCATGTAGCAGCGGCCTGTCATCAACTTTCTTTGCTCAGGCTGAGTGCTAGGCGAAGTAGGTTGTTCCCGAAAATATCTGATGTATTTACGCTAACAAGTCGATCACGTGCGGTTAACTTCTTTAAAACTCTCCGGATTCAAATCTTTTGTTGATCCGACTAATTTTCAGGTTCCCGGTCAGCTGGTGGGCGTGGTTGGGCCGAACGGTTGCGGTAAGTCCAACATCATTGACGCGGTTCGATGGGTGCTTGGTGAATCTAAGGCTTCAGAGCTGCGTGGTGAATCCATGCAGGACGTTATTTTTAATGGAACGACTAGCCGCAAGCCTGCGGGTCGTGCATCGGTTGAGCTTTTATTTGATAACAGCTTGGGCAAGGCGGCAGGACAGTGGAGTACGTTTGCCGAAATATCGGTAAAACGCACTCTGACACGTGACGGTACCTCTACCTATTACATCAATAATCAGGCAGTGCGTCGACGTGACGTACAAGATATTTTTCTGGGTACCGGTTTAGGGCCACGTGCCTACGCCATCATTGGTCAGGGCATGATTTCGCGCATTATTGAGTCGCGTCCTGAAGAGCTGCGCATCTTCCTGGAAGAAGCTGCGGGTGTATCAAAATACAAAGAACGTCGTCGCGAAACTGAAAATCGTTTGCAGGACACGCGCGAAAATCTGCAGCGTGTAGAAGATATTCTGCGCGAATTAAACGCTAACCTCGAAAAACTACAGAGTCAGGCTGACGTTGCACAAAAATTTAATGTGCTGCAAGGCGAGCAAGAAGAAAAGCAAAAACTGCTTTGGCTGCTGAGAAAAAATGAAGCTCTGCAAGAGCAAGAAAAATTTACGCGCGATATAGAAAAAGCGCAAACCGACCTCGAAGGGCAAACAGCGAAATTACGCCACATCGAGACGGAGTTAGAGCATATGAGACAAGCGCACTATGCAGCGGGCGACCGTATGCATCAGGCGCAGGGCGCGTTGTATCAAACAAATTCTGAAATCGGTAGTCTTGAAGCACAAATTAAGTTTGTGATCGAATCGCGTTCGCGTCTGCAAACGCAAATGAATTCGCTCTCAGCGCAGCGCGATCAATGGCAACGTCAAGGTACGCAATTTCAAGAAGAGCTAGCGCACTCTGAAGTTGAATTAGAAACGCATGCAGAGAATGTCGCTCAAGCGCAAGAGGCTGTGCAGCTTAAAGAAGCAGAAATGCCGGCGCTTGAAGAAGCCTGGCGTGCATCGCAATTAGCTACGACAGAATCACGTTCGCGCATTATGCAGGTGCAGCAGCGGATTGAATTGGAATCAGCGCATCAACGCAATGCGTCGAGCATTCTTTCTGGTTTAACCTTGCGTCGCGAGCGACTGACTCAAGAAAAAAGCGGTTTGTCACAACCAGACACAAGCCACCTGCAAGAGCTTAAAGCGCAAGTGCAAGAAAAGCAGGATGTGCTTGAGCAAGCCAATACCGATTTACAGACAGCACGCATACGCCAACCCGAACTTGAAAAAGAGCGTCGCGATGCGCAAGAGCAAACGGTTGCGCAAAACGCCAATCACGCGCAACTAGAGTCACGCTTAGCCACACTCACGCAATTGCAAGACAAATTGCAAACCGAAGGCAAGGTCGCGCCTTGGTTACAAAAACATGAGTTGGGCAAATTGCCACGTCTGTGGCAAAAACTAAACATTGAAGCAGGCTGGGAAACGTCACTTGAATCAGTGCTGCGAGAGCGCACGGGTGCGTTGGAAGTATCGAATTTAGATTGGGCCAAAGCCTTTTTTACCGATTCCCCGCCGGCTAAATTGTCATTGTTCTCGCTGTCTGGAACGGCTAACAATAATGACACCTCACCCGCGGGTTTGAAGCCGCTGATCTCGATGATGCAAATCAGCGATCCCGGTTTGCGCGCGCTAATGCAAGATTGGTTGCACGATGTGTATGTGGCTGACGATGCAGCTGCGGCATTAGCAGATCGTTCTAAGCTTCCTGCAGGGGGTTGTTTTGTGACGCGTCAGGGTCACGTGATTAGTAAACTTTCTGTGCGTTTTTATGCCGCTGACTCTGAGCAAGATGGCATGTTGGCGCGTCAGCAGGAGATTGATAATTTAGTTCGCCAAGTACGTGCTCAGCAGTTATTGGCTGATGAAGCACGTCATCGTTCTGTGCAAGCTGATGCGGCGTATACACAGGGCACACTGCGTCTCGAACAACTCACGCGCGATGTCTCTGAATTAACCGATGCTCTACATAGTTTGCAGATGGATCTGTTACGCAGAAATGAAGTGTTGGAGCGCTTTAGTCAGCGCAGCACACAGATTGAAACAGATTTGTCGGAAATATCTGCTCAAGAAGCTGAACAAAATCAAATCATGCAAGCTGCCGAGCTTGCACTTGAACAGCTCGATGGTGAGTTGGGTGAAGTTCAAGAAAAGCATGAAGATGGTCAGACGGTTTATCTCGAGCATGAAGCCCGTTTAAATCTTGCGCGTGAAAACTTGCGTGAGTTGGGCTTAGCGGCGCAACAGGCTGAGTTTGCGCTCAAATCACATGAGAATCGCATTCAAGAGCTCAAGCGCAGCATTGGTACCGCGCAAGAACAATCAGCACAACTGTATGCCAGCATGGAGCAAGGTCAGCTTGAGCTCGAGTCGCTGGATGATCAGGCGGCACAGGCTGGATTGCAGTCATTGCTTGAGCGTCGCAGTGAGCAGGAAGCAGTGCTCAGCAATGCACGTCATGAACTTGATCAACTGACTCAGCGTTTGCGCGGCCAAGATGAATCGAAGTTGGCAGCAGATCGCGAGTTGCAACCTATGCGTGATCGCATCGTTGAATTGCAACTCAAAGAACAAGCCGTTCGTTTGAGTCAGGAACAATATGCGCAGCAGCTGGCTGAAGCACAAGTTGATGAATCGGCATTGGCAGAAAAACTCACTCCGGATATGCGTCCGTCGTACTTGCAAGGTGAGGTCACACGTCTAACTAACCAGATTAATGCTCTGGGCCCGGTCAACATGGCGGCACTGGATGAATTGGCACAAGCGTCTGAGCGTAAGAATTTCCTGGATGCGCAGAACGCGGACTTGACTGAAGCGATTACGACTTTGCAAGACGCTATACACAAGATCGATAAAGAGACGCGCGATCTGTTGCAAGATACCTTTGATGAGGTCAATCATCACTTTGGTCAATTGTTCCCCGAGTTGTTCGGCGGTGGCAATGCGAAGTTAGTGATGACGGGTGAAGAGATTTTGGATTCGGGCGTTCAAGTGATGGCTCAGCCACCCGGCAAGAAAAACGCGACGATTCATTTGCTCTCTGGCGGAGAAAAAGCATTGACGGCGACTGCGCTGGTGTTCTCCATATTCCAGCTCAATCCTGCGCCTTTCTGTTTACTCGATGAGGTCGATGCACCATTGGATGATGCCAACACCATTCGTTTTTGTACGATGGTTAAACGGATGGCGACTCAGACCCAGTTCTTGTTCATCTCGCACAATAAACTGGCCATGGAGATGGCGAACCAGCTGATCGGCGTCACGATGCAAGAGCAGGGTGTGTCGCGAATTGTTGCGGTGGACATGGAATCGGCGGCTAACTTAGTCTCCGACGTTCAAGCAGCCTAATTAGTATTTGGCTGACCAACCCAAACTTGCTTGCGTGCTTAGGTGCTGTCGTTTCGCGCAAAACTTTGGGTTGGTCTGTCATGTTTATTAGTCCCATAGCTGTGCAGAACGAGCCATTGCTGCGCGCTTCTGGTAGTAAGCTTCGTTTTCTTCGGCCTCTCGTGCTCGGGCATGCTCTACCGATGCGCAAATTAGGTAATGTTCCTCTGCTCGCCGTAACCACCAGTGACGCAGTCTGCGTACCAGGGGTCGTAGAGAAAGCATGGTCAATGTATGTAACTTGATGTCAGTGGTCTCGCGCATGATGTGGACTCCTTATGGGCTTGGTGACTGCTGGTTATCGTAATGACAATATTTTTTTGTGATCTTGATATCCGTCAATAGTGAGTTAGAGCAAGAGCACAGATACTGAAAGAGGGACGGCTATTAGTGGGGAATGTCGTTGTCATGCAGAATGTTTGCAGATCGAGGGCGGCCTTCTTTTACAATGACGTTTTGAGGTATTTCACTTAGGTCGAGACGCAATGCCGCCTTTTTTTCTATTGCAGCCGGAGAACATTCAATGACAGAGTTGCAGGGAAGCCTGATCGCCATCGGTGGAGCTATCGTGGTGGGCGTCGTGTCATACAACAAGTGGCAGGAATGGCGCGCAAAAAAATCCGTTGATAAGGCATTTTCTCCGCTAGAGGAGGATGTGCTGATGGGTGGCAGGCCACTGGCGGAACGCCAAGAGCCGGTTCTAGGTTCTTCGCAAAGTGGCGCAGATTCCGATGGTGATGACCACTATCCTCAATCATCGGCAGGACAAACGGAAGCCTTCATCGAAACGGTGAGTAAACCTTTTCCACTCGATACCTTCATTGACTGCATTATTCCGATCGCGCTTGAACATCCTCTGCGCGGAGAAAAAATTACCGCTGCATTTCATCAACTGCGCTTGGTAGGTAACAAGCATGTTGAGGTGATCGGTGAAACCGAGAAAGGCGATTGGGAGAAGATCGCGGTAGGTGGTGGTTATCACAACCTGCAAGTGGGTGTTCAACTCGCGAATCGTCATGGCCCACTGTCGGAGCTTGAGTACTCAGAGCTTGTAACTGGTTTAGATTTGCTATCAGATGATTTAGATGCGACACCTGATTTACCCGATATGGCAGAAATCATGGGCTTGGCCAAGCGCTTGTCGCAGCTAATCCATGAATTTGATGTTCAGCTATCGATCAATGTGCGTTCCAAAAACGAACCTTGGATGTTGTCTACATTGCGTCCTGCGCTACAGCGGCAAGGTCTTGAGCTGCGCCCAGATGGTCGCTTCATCATGGCAGATGGCGATGGCGGTATTTTGTATGCGGCGCTGATGAACGCCAATCCAGTCGATGACACCAGCACCTTAATCACTTTGTTATTACCCGTTGCAACCGTCGCTCCTGAGCGCGAAGCGTTTAGATCAATGAGCGCGTTTGCAAAATCACTGGCGACGCGCCTTTCCGGTGTGGTGGTGGACGATGCGGGCGAGCCGCTTGCCGATGCATCACTGGAAGCGATTGAGCAGCAAATCCATTCATTCTATGAGGCCATGGAGCAAACGGGTATTTCGCCCGGCTCAGTCAGGGCGCAACGTCTGTTTGCCTAATGGGTCAGAACGATTTATTCGGCGCTGCATCGGCATCGCCTGATGCTGGTGATGGACGAGCGCGAGCCGAATGGTTGCGTGATGAGCTCAATCGTCATTCGCATGCTTACTACGTTCTTGATAATCCCTCTATTCCCGATGCGGAATACGATCAGCTGTTTCGTGAACTCCAACAACTCGAAGCAGAACATCCTGATCTGATTTTTACTGATTCGCCCACGCAACGCGTTGGTGGAGAGCCGCTACCTGAATTTAATCAGGTACAGCATGACGTGCCTATGCTGTCGATCAATAATGGATTTTCTGACGAAGACGTTCACAATTTTGATCGACGCATTCATGAAGGTCTTGAAAATAATCGTGCTGTCGACTATGCCTGCGAGTTGAAGTTTGATGGACTGGCGATCAATTTGCGCTACGAAAATGGCGTATTAGTTTTAGCATCCACTCGGGGTGATGGATTCACCGGCGAGGATGTCACGGTCAATATTCGTACTATCCGATCGATACCGCTAAAACTACAAACCAACAATCCGCCCGCATTAATTGAAGTGCGCGGTGAAGTATTGATGTTTAAAGCTGATTTTGCCAAACTCAATCAGCGTCAGCGCGAAGCGAATCAAAAAGAATTTGCTAATCCGCGCAATGCTGCAGCGGGTAGTTTGCGTCAATTGGATTCGCGTATTACCGCGCAGCGTAGTTTACGATTCTTTGCGTATGGCATAGGCAGCCTTGAGGGTGCAGCGATCCCGACGCGACATTCAGCGCTGCTGGATTGGTACCAGTCCTTGGGTATTCCCGTCTGCGCAGAACGTACAGTGGTCAATGATGCTCAGGGCTTGCTGATATTTTTTAGCGATATTGGGCAGCGTCGTTCACAACTCCCCTATGACATTGATGGTGTCGTTTATAAAGTAGACGACATCGCACAACAAAAGCAGCTGGGCTTTGTTTCGCGAGCGCCGCGCTTTGCGATTGCGCATAAATTCCCCGCTGAAGAGGCCACCACCACCGTGTTGGATATTGAAATTCAAGTCGGACGTACAGGTGCATTGACACCGGTAGCTCGCTTGTCTCCGGTCTCTGTGGGTGGTGTTACGGTCACTAATGCGACTTTGCATAATGAAGATGAAGTGCGTCGCAAAGATATACGTATTGGTGATTGCGTGATCGTGCGGCGCGCTGGTGATGTGATTCCAGAGGTCGTTGCCAATGTACCTGAGCGACGCCCTAGTGATGCACAAGAATTTGTCATGCCATCGGCTTGTCCAGTGTGTGGATCAGCGATCGTGCGCCTTGAGGAAGAGGCTGTCGCACGTTGTTCAGGCGGCTGGTTAAGCTGTGCTGCGCAACGTAAAGGCGGGCTTTTACATTTTGTCTCGCGTCGTGCCATGGATATAGAAGGCTTGGGCGAGCAACTAGTCGAACAATTAGTCGATCGTGGATTGGTCACGACACCGGCAGATTTTTATAGCTTGAATCTAGAGACGCTGGCCAATCTCGATCGCATGGCAAAAAAATCAGCACAGAATGTACTCGACGCTTTAGAAAAATCTAAGACAACCAGCTTAGCGCGTTTTATTTATTCGTTAGGTATTCGTCATGTGGGTGAATCTACGGCCAAATCCTTAGCGAAGCATTTTGGTAGTCTAGATGCCTTGCTGGCCAGTGATGAAAATCACATAGTGAGTGTGAATGATATTGGCCCAGTCGTTGCGCAATCGATCTTAAGTTTTTTTGCCGATCCATTAAATCGTCAGTTGATAGATCAACTGCGTGCTTCAGGTATCCATTGGGAAGAGGGCGAGCCAGAGCAGAGCTCTGATCTACTGGCTGGTAAAACGTTTGTATTGACGGGTACCTTGCCCACCTTAAGTCGTGATGATGCGCGCGCTAAGATCGAAGCCGCCGGTGGAAAAGTAGCCGGTTCAGTCTCGAAAAAAACAAGTTTCGTCGTTGCTGGTGAAGAAGCTGGCAGCAAATTAACGCGCGCTGAAGAATTAGGCGTTGCGATTCTGGATGAAGAACAATTTTTAAAGTTATTGGAGTCTGAGTCATGAGCAAAATTACTAAAGCCGTGTTTCCAGTGGCCGGCTTAGGTAGCCGTTTTTTACCGGCGACCAAAGCGCAACCCAAAGAAATGCTTCCTATCGTTGATAAGCCACTGATTCAATACGCGGTCGAAGAAGCAGTCGAAGCTGGCATTACCGACATGATCTTTATTACGGGTCGAAACAAACGCGCGATTGAAGATCATTTTGATAAAGCTTATGAACTAGAAGCCGAACTTGAAGCAGCGAACAAACAGCAATTACTACAACTGGTTCGTGAAGTCATTCCTCCCTATGTCAATTGCATGTACATACGCCAGACTCAGGCATTGGGTTTAGGTCATGCCGTGTTGTGCGCACGACCTATCGTCGGTGAAGATCCCTTTGCCGTATTGTTGGCCGATGATTTTATGCAAGGTGAGCAAGACGGTCCTGGTGTCATGGCGCAAATGACAGCGCAATTTCAGCGTGAACAAGCGAGCCTGTTAGCCGTGCAGGATGTGCCGCGTGAAAATACTAAACAGTACGGCATCGTTAGCACTGAAAAATTTGCTGAACGCTTAGAAAAAGTGAGAGGCATTATTGAAAAGCCCGCACCAGAAAAAGCGCCGTCTACTCTGGCCGTTGTGGGGCGATATGTGCTGACTAATCGAATTTTTACCTGCTTAGAAAAATTAGGTAAAGGCGCAGGTGGTGAAATTCAACTCACCGATGGTATCGAAGCCTTGATGCAGTACGAGACCGTACTGTCTTATCGCTACATGGGTCGCCGTTTTGATTGTGGATCTAAGTTGGGGTATTTGCAGGCTTCCGTTGAAATGGGTTTGCAGCATCCTGAAACAGGAGCTGCCTTTTCTGAATGGCTGGCTCATCGCCACGATTAAGTTTTTTGGAGATCACGATGGCCGTGCACGACATTCTAAAAATGGGTGACCCACGCTTGCTGCGTCAGGCAGAACCTATCACTGTCTTTGATACACCTGAATTACACGCATTGATCGCTGATATGTTTGAAACTATGCACGCTGCGAATGGTGCTGGTTTAGCCGCGCCACAGATAGGCGTGAATCTTCAATTAGTTATTTTTGGCTTTAGTAATAACGAGCGCTATCCTGATGCTCCCGCAGTACCTGAAACAGTGCTGCTGAATCCAGTAATCACGCCGCTATCGGATGAGATGGAAGGCGGCTGGGAAGGGTGTTTATCTGTTCCGGGCTTACGCGGTATGGTGTCACGTCATACGCGACTGCGTTATCAAGGCGTTGATCAATTTGGAAATGTGATTGACCGTGAGGTTGATGGTTTTCATGCGCGTGTAGTACAGCACGAGTGCGATCATCTCATTGGCGTACTTTATCCGATGCGAATTACTGATTTCAGTCATTTTGGTTTTACTGAGGTGCTGTTCCCTGGGTTGGATCCAGCTTCGGATGATTGAATGCGAGGACTTATGAAAAAAATTAATATATGTTTGATTAAGCCGGATAAATATATCCATTCATATGCTTTTCTGGAGTTGGGCGAATTAATTTATTTTTCGCTGCTAGAACTAGGTTATGAGGCGACATTGAGATTCAATCAAATTGAGCCTGATCTAAAAAATATACTAATCGGCTGTCACTTGCTTGAACCAAAGTTTATTGAACAATTTCCAAAATCTACAATTATTTTAAATACAGAGCAAATTTATAGTGATACAACTGATTGGAATAAAAATATTTTTGCTTGGGTGTCAAACTTTGAAGTTTGGGATTACAGTGATAGGAATATTGAAAAATTAAATGAGATAGGTGTTAACAGGACAAAACTTTTTAAAATTGGATTTCAAAACGAACTCGCCAGACTTGATAGATCAAAAACTAAAGATGTGGATGTTTTGTTTTATGGCTCAGTCAATGAAAGAAGAAGAAACGTAATCGAAAAACTTATAAAAAATGGTTTAACGGTTAAGACTCTGTTTGGTGTATACGGAAAAGAGCGCGATGAGTGGATTGAGAGATCAAAGCTAGTTCTCAATCATCATTTTTATAAGTCTCAAATTTTTGAAATTGTAAGAGTCTTTTATTTACTGACTAACTCGATGGTAGTTGTGGGCGAAGTTAACGACTCAACATCTATAAATGCTATGTGTAGAGAGGGTATATATGCAGCAAAGTATGATGAATTGGTTGCAGGTTGTGTAGAAGTTGTGAATGATGATGTTGTAAGAAAGAGAATAGAAAGTGAGGCATTAAATTCTATTTCTAGATATCCACAAAAAATATTTACTCAAGAAGCTCTTGAA
>Ga0187844_10003202_pt1 | contig 11034 bp, 11 predicted proteins | sample SpaLakP09_SKY_50_FD_134517 | JGI IMG/M metagenome (GOLD analysis project Ga0187844, IMG submission 134517) | Oligotrophic lake water microbial communities from Sparkling Lake, Wisconsin, USA - SP09_SKY_50 | ecosystem: Environmental > Aquatic > Freshwater > Lake | place: USA: Sparkling Lake...
CCGGCCCGGGCCGGGATTAGCGGATTTTGCAGGAGTGCTCAAATGCCCCAGACCATCAACACGAATATCGCCTCGCTGAATGCGCAGCGCAACCTGAACTCGTCGCAAGGTTCGCTGGCCATTTCCATGCAGCGACTGTCTTCCGGCTTGCGGGTCAATTCGGCCAAGGACGATGCCGCCGGCTTGGCCATCGCGGAACGCATGAACTCCCAGGTTCGCGGCATGAATGTGGCGGTACGCAATGCCAATGACGGCATCTCGCTGGCGCAAACCGCTGAAGGCGCATTGGCTCAGGTAGGCAATAATCTGCAACGCATGCGAGAGCTCGCGGTGCAGGCGCGCAATGCCACCAACACCACCGCCGACTTGGACTCCATCGGTAAGGAGTATGGGCAACTGGCCTCGGAAATTACCCGCGTTCTGGGCGGCACGACATTCAACGGCAAGGCCATTCTGGCGGCCGATGCAGGCACGCAGACCTTTCAGATCGGGGCCAACACCACGGTCAATGACTCCATCGATGTCGGCATGAGCGACCTCACCCAGGACGCTACGGTCGTGGCAGTTACCGGCGGCAGCATCAGCAATGTCGATGACCCTAGCACGCTGAAGACCACCATCGACAATCTGGACGCGGCCATCAACACCGTGACCTCCCAACGCGCGACCCTGGGCGCTACCCAGAATCGATTCGATGCGGTGATCTCAAATTTGCAGGTTTCGGTGGAAAACCAAACCGCCGCGCGCAGCCGCATCATGGACGCGGATTACGCGACAGAAACATCCAATTTGAGCCGCGCGCAAATTTTGCAGCAGGCGGGCAATGCCATGGTGGCGCAAGCCAATCAAATGCCGCAACAAGTGCTGGCCTTGCTGAAGGGCTGAGTCCGTGTTTTGACATCAGGTCTGGCCCGGCGCCTCAAAGGCGCGCGGCGTGCAAGAAGCGTGATGTCGCAGAACTTAGTTGGCAGTATTCCTTCCCAGGGCGGCTCGGCTTAGGCTTGGCCGCCTTTAGTTTTTTTGGCATCGGTCGATAGACCCCCAAGGGTTTTCCTCAATCACTCACCGGCCTGAGTCGCCCGGCCAATTGGCCGAGCCTCCAACAGGTCTTGGAGAAGACAGCATGGCAACGATCACATCAACAGGTATTGGCAGCGGGCTGGACGTCAACACCATCGTCTCCAAGCTGATGTCCATTGAACAGCAGCCCGTCGTGGACCTGCAGACCAAGGCCACGAGCATGCAGGCGCAGCTCTCCTCCTATGGCCAACTGCAAAGCGCCATCAGCAGTCTGCGAGATGCCGCCGCCAAGCTCAACACACCCGCTACCTGGGGCGCGAATCTCAGCACATCCTCCGACAACACGGTGGCCACGGCATCCACCAGCCAGGCTTCGGTGGCCGGTAACTACTCAGTCAGCATCAGTCAGTTGGCGACGGCGCAGACCATCAACACGGTCCCCTATCCGTTGGACACCACGGCGACGACCTCCATAGGTCAGGGCTCGCTGACCATTGAACTAGGTGCCTGGAGCGCTGACCAGTCCACGTTCACGCCAACCACCGGCAAATCGCCCGTCACCATCAATATCGGCCCCGGGGAGGACACACTCACCGGCGCCCGCGACAAGATCAATGCAGCCGGTGCCGGCGTGGTCGCCTCGGTAGTGACCGACAGCCAAGGCTCGCGGCTGGTGCTTCGCTCCACCAACACCGGGGCAAACAATGGCTTTCGAGTCTCGGCCAGCGAGTCCTCGCCCGGCCCTGATGGCGGCCCCGGTCTGTCCGCCCTCGCTTTTGACCCCAGTTCGGGTGTGAGCAATGCCAACCAAGCCCAGGCGGCGCAAAGTGCCATGGGCACCATCAACGGCATTCCCGTCGTGTCCGACAGCAATACGGTGGCCAATGTGATTGACGGCCTGACCGTCAACTTCAACAAAATCACCACCGGCACGCCTGGCCCCAATGGCACCACCACCGGGGCCACCGGCAATATCAACATCAGCATCGGCCCGGACACGGCAGGCATCACCAAGTCCATCAACGACTTTGTAAGCTCCTACAACGCCTTGACCACCTTTATGAAGGCGCAAACAAAGTACACACCCAAATCCGGCACCACGCCGGCGTCCGCAGGCCCCTTGCAAGGCGATGCCACCGCCATCGGTTTACAAGGCCAGTTGCGCACCCTGGCTAGCAACTCGACCACCCTGGGCGGCACCTATAGTCGCTTTGGCGATATCGGCCTGGACCCTCAGGTCGACGGCACGCTGGTGGTGAATGCCAGCAAACTCAGCGCCGCCATGGGCAATGTTGACTCGCTAAAGAAAATGTTTTCTGGCCTCGATCCCAGCAACTCCAGCAACAACGGCATCACCCAGCAAATTGCCGACTTGGCCACCACTGCACTCAGCTTCGACGGCTCGCTGACCACCAAGCAGGCCAGCTTGCGCTCCTCGCTGGACCGCAATGCCAAGGATCAAGACACCATCAACAACCGCCTGACTCTGGTGGAAGCACGCATGCGCGCCAGCTACCAGGCACTGGACACCAGCATGGCTTCCTTGACCAGCTTGTCCAATTATGTGAGCCAGCAATTCGGCGGCACGACGACGACGACGAAGTAGACACCGCGTTTCTTATCGTTCGCCAGCCTGCTGGCAAAACGCCCTGTTCGGCCTTGGCCCACAGGGCGTTTTGCTTTGTGAAGGCGCTCAGCCACGTCGCTCGCGTGGTGTTTCAGGCTGTGTGGAACTGAAGAAAACCGATGGATTTGGTCCCGTGGCAAGGCGCAAAGCGCAGCGATGCCCAGCGGCATCGCGAGCATTTGCACCGCAGACAGGTGGCGCCTATCGCGAGCAAGGCCACTTCCGATTTCAGCGTTGCAGACTCCTAGATCCAAACGGGAAAAACTCCTGGGCGGCCGCCTCAAGTTTGCCTGCCTGGGGCCGAAAACAAACTTAACACGGATCATTTGGGAAACAACACATGTACGGGAACGCCTCATCTCCTTTCGCATCGCGCACACAGCGGGCGTCGATGTATAGCAAGGTGGGCTTGGAAACCGATATACATGGTGCCAGCCCACACCGCCTGATTACATTGCTGTTCGATGGTCTCTTCGAGGCAATGAACCAGGCCCGCAGCGCAATCCAAGCGCGCAATATTGAGCTCAAGAACCGAGCCATAACGCGCTCGGTACGAATTTTGGACGAAGGCCTGAAAGCGGGCCTGAACTTGGAAGCCGGGCCTTTGGCCGAGGACCTGAACGACCTCTATGCCTATATTTGCATGCGTCTGACCCGGGCCAATCTACACAACGACGCCAAGGCGATCGAAGAATGCCAGCGCATCTTGACGCCCGTACGAGAAGCCTGGTCCGCCATCAGCCCCAATGTCGACGCCTCACGCGCGGCCTGAAGCAAAGCGCACAAGCCATTTCTACATTCTCATTCGGAATTTGCGATGAACACCCAACTCCTGAGCTATTACGAAGCCATTGAACAAGCCAGCGCCGACATGCTGTGCGCCGCTCGTTCCGGCAACTGGGATGAAGTCGTCAAGCTCGAAGGCGCCTGCGTGCTGCTGATCTCGCAGCTCAAGCATGCGGCCTCCAGCGAGAAGCTCGCACCCGAGGACGCCAAGCTGAAGACCCGCATCATGCAGCGTATCTTGGTCAATGACGCCGAGATTCGCCATCTGGCCGAGCCTTGGCTGGACGATCTGGACCGCGTCATGACCGGCAAAAGCAAGACCCTGCACTGAGCGCAGCCAACCCACACAAGGGATGCTACAAAAAGGCCTCCCTGCTTGCATCAAGATGAGCCGCTTTCACAGCCACGCCAACGCATCGTCGCCCGACGCTTCCGACCCGGAAGCCTCGGGCGATTTTCGTATTCAAGCCAGCGCCGAGGTGCTGGTCTTGCTGCAGGCCTTGCGGGATCAGCAGATTCCCATCACCCTGAGCACGCCGGCCGGCATCGCGGTGCAAAGCTGCCTCAGCGCGGTGGATGCTCAATTTGCTGCCCTGGGCTTTGACATCCACCCCGATGACCCGCTGCTGCCGCAGCTGCTGAGCGCCGAGGAGGTCACGGCCGTGGCCTTTCTCGATCAAATCAAGCTGCAGTTTGAACTGGAGGGCTTGCTATTGCTCAGCAGCAAGGCACTGACCCACGGCGCCGTCTTGCGCAGCCCCCTACCCAGCCGGCTCTACCGCTTCCAGCGCCGGCAGGCCTTCCGGGTGCGCCCCAGCACGCGTACACCCCAGCTCAAGCTGCCGCATCCGCAGCCAGGTGGAGCAGAACTGCGTCTGCGCATCCTGGATCTCAGCCTGGGCGGTCTGGCCGTGCTTTGGCCCACCGAACTGGCGGCGCCCGAGCCGGGCGAGCCGTTCGCCAGCGCCCAGATTGAGCTGGACCGCGATACGCGCTTCGAAGCCAGTTTGCGGGTGCAAAACATCCGGCCCGAGGCCGACGGTGGCCTGCTGCTGGGCCTGAATTTCGCGCGCATCGACAACGAGGCCGAACGCCTCTTGCAGCGCTATATCGATCAGGTGCAAAAGCTCGGCCGCCTGCTGCGCAAAAAGCCTGCGCAATAACCTCCCTGCGCCCCCTGCCCCGCAGCAGAGCGGCCATACCTTGTGCATTGCCGAAGCCCCAGCCTGCGAGGGTTCTTAGACCTGCATATTCATGATCTCGGAGTAGGCCGAGACTAGGCGGTTACGCACCTGCAAGGTGGCTTGAAAACCGATCTGCGATTTCTGCATCGCAATCATGGTCTCTTCCAGGCTGACGGTGGGATTGTCCAGTTGCACCTCGCGTTGCAAACGACTGGCCTCGGTCTGAGCCTGACTCACACCCTTCATGGCCTGGGCCATGGCATCACCAAAGCTGGCGCCGCTCACGGCCTTGGGCTGGGTCAAGGGCTGGCCGTTGACGGCCAAACCAGCGCGAGCGGCGGCTTGTGCGAAATCAAACGGTTTGAGCTTCAGATCCATGATGGCTCCGTCCTAGCCTGGCTTGGCCAGATGCGGGACGCAGGTGTGGCGATGGAGAGAAGTCTAGGGCCAAGCCCGCGCCCTGAAGGAGGGAGATAGGGTCGCTTCCTCGGCTTGTTCGCCGCTTTCTTTAGGGTGCAAATCCGAATAATTCGCTCATCGCGTCACCTTGCCCGTGGCGCCGTGAAACAGCACACGAATTCGCCCGCCTGCCCTCGCATTTCACCGGACACCTAACGGTTAGCTCATGGACAACGCTCTCAGCCCCACCGTCACAGCAGCAATGCCAGTGGCCGTCTCCAACGGCAACGAGAGCTTCGGCACGCGCCTGGCAGCCCTGCCCATGCGCAACAAGCTGATGATGGGCGCGGGACTGGCCATGCTGGCCGCCGCCGTGCTGGCCATCACCCTGTGGTCCAACCAAGGGGACTTCCGCCCCGTCTTCACCGGCCTGTCCGACAAGGACGGGGGCGCCGTCATCGCCCAGCTGACCACCCTGGGCGTACCCTATCGCAACGAACCGGGCGGCACCATTCTGATTCCCGCCGCTCAGGTCTATGACGTGCGCATGAAGCTGGCCTCGGCGGGCCTGCCCAAGGGCAGCACGGTGGGCTTTGAGCTGATGGACAAAACCTCGATAGGCCAGACCCAATTCAATGAGCGCCTGAACTTCCAGCGCGGTCTGGAAGGCGAGCTGACCCGCACCATCACCGCCCTGGCCGATGTGGCCGACGCGCGGGTGCACCTGGCCATGCCACAGCAAAACGGCTTTTTCCGCGAGCAGCAAAAGCCCAGCGCCTCGGTCATGCTGACCCTGCGTGGCGGCCGCACGCTGGACCGCGCGCAGATCGCGGGCATCGTGCATCTGGTCTCGGCCTCGGTGCCCGAACTCTCGCCCAAGGCCGTCAGCGTGCTGGATCAGACCGGTGCCTTGCTCTCCAACACCAGCGATAACGGCAACGGCCTGGACAGCCAGCAGCTGCAATACAAGCAGCAGATCGAAGCCAATATCAATAAGCGCATCTACGAGCTGCTGGAGCCGGTGGTGGGCCGCGAGAACCTGCGCGCCACCGTGACGGCCGATGTGGACTTTTCGCAGATCGAATCGACCGCCGAAGAATACAAACCCAATCAAGGCCAGAACCTGACGGCCGCCGTGCGCAGCTCGCAAACCAATGAAAGCCAGAACGGCACGCCGGCCCTGCCCACGGGCGTGCCGGGCGCGGCCACCAACCAACCGCCCGTGCCGGCCACGGCCCCCATCAACGGCGCCTCGGCCCCGCTGCAGACCGCCGGCGGCACACCGGGCAGCAATAACAGCCGCCGGGAAGCCGTCACCAATTACGAGCTGGACAAGACGGTGCGGGTGGTACGCAACGCCACCGGCACGGTGAAGCGCCTGAACGCGGCCGTCGTGCTCAATCACCGCTCCAGCACCGATCCCAAGGGCAAGGTCAATAGCCAGCCCGTGCCGCAGGAAGAGCTGGACAAGCTGACCGCCCTGGTGAAGGAAACCATGGGCTTTAACCAGGAACGCGGCGACTCGCTGAAGATCATCAGCGCCCCCTTCATGGTGGACAAGCCAGACAACACCGAGGTCCCCTTGTGGAAGCAGCCTTTCGTGCTGGACATGGTGCGCGGCTCCATCGTGCCCCTGGCGCTGGTGGTCGTGGCCTTGATCGCCGTCTTCGGCATGGTGCGCCCCGCCATTCGCGCGGCCTATCCGCCGCCACCCGAGCCGGTCGAGGGCAAGGACGCCGAGGGCAAGGAACTCAACGCCGTCGTGGACGAGGAGAACCAGCTGCCCGCCCTGGCTCATGGTGGCCTGCCCGCCCTGGAAGCGCCGTTGGCCAATGACAAGCTGGAACGCGCCCGCGTCTTGGCCCGCGAAAACCCGATTGCCGTGGCCAACATCATGCGCTCCTGGATGTCGGGCGAAACCGCTTGACCGGCTCGCCCCTGACCCACTCAACCTGACCGACGCAGAGAAGCCTCATGGACGAATCTGGAGTAGAAGACGCCGCCATCCTGCTGATGTCGCTCGGCGAGGAAGAAGCATCCGAAGTCTTCAAGCATCTGCAACCCAAGGAGGTGCAGGCACTGGGTGAGCAGATTGCCAAGCTCAAGGTGGTCTCGCGCGAGAAGGTCGAGCAGGTGCTGGTCCGCTTCGATGAGGTGGCCGGTACCCAGAGCAGCCTGGTCAGCGACACCGATGAGTACGTGCGTTCGGTGCTGCGCAAGGCCCTGGGCGACGACAAGGCCAATCTGCTGCTGGACCGCATCTTGCAAGGCAGCGATGTCTCCAGCATCGAAAGCCTGAAGTGGATGGACGCCACCTCGGTGGCCGAGCTGCTGCGCAACGAGCACCCGCAAATCATCGCCGCCGTGTTGGCCCATCTGGACTTTGACCAGACCAGCTCGGTGCTGCGCGTCTTTACCGAGCGCCAGCGCAACGAGGTGCTGGTGCGCATCGCCACCCTGGACGGCATCCAGCCAACCGCGCTGAAGGACCTCAACGAGGTGATGAGCCAGCTGCTGGCCGGCGGCGAGCGCATGAAGAAGTCCAATCTGGGTGGCGTCAAGTCTGCCGCCGAGATCATCAATATGCTGGGCTCCAGCGTCGAGGCCTCGGTGCTGGACTACATCCGCGAGGCCGATGCCGACCTGGCCCAGAAGATCATGGACAACATGTTCACCTTCGACGATCTGGAGAAGATCGACGACAAGGGCATCCAGGCCGTACTGAAGGAAGTGCAGTCCGAATCGCTGATCGTCGCCCTGAAGGGTGCCAGCGCAGAGCTGCGCGAGAAGATCCTGCGCAATATGTCCAGCCGCGCCGCCGAGACCCTGCGCGAAGACCTGGAATCGCGCGGCCCGGTGCGTCTGTCCGAGGTCGAGAGCGAGCAAAAGGAAATGCTCAAGATCGTGCGCCGCCTGGTCGACGAAGGCACGATCGTGCTCGCCGGCGGCGGCGACGATCAGTTCGTCTGAGGCTGAAGATAGATGGTTCAGAAACCACCACGGCAAGTGCCGCCGCCGGAACGCCGCGAAGGCGAAGAGCGGCGCGGCAGCTATGCGCGTTTCATTCCGCGCGAGGAGCTCGGCGGCTTTGCCGCCTGGAGCCCGGGAGCACTGAGCGGCGGCGATCCCCCTGCCCGGCCGCCGATCAGCGCCCCGGCCGCGGCGCCCAAGGCCAATCCCGCCGCCACCGCGCCGACGCCGCCGCCACCGCCCGCCCCGAGCATGGACGAGCTGCTGCATGGCGCGCGCCAATCCGGCTACCAGGACGGCTACCGCGACGGCCTGGCCGCGCTGGAAGCCTTCAAGCAGAGCTTCGCGCAGCAGATCAGCGCCCAGATCGGCAGCCTGGTGAAGAGCTTCGACGCCGACTTCCTGGCGCTGGAGGAACAGATGTCACAGGCGCTGGCCCGCACCGCCGTCGAGCTGGCGCGCCAGGTCGTGCGCAGCGAGATCACGCAACGCCCCGAGCACATCGCCAAGGTCGCGCATGACGCGGTCGAGGCGCTGCAGCTGTCGGCCCGGCATGTGCGCGTGCGTGTCAACCCGGCCGACTACCCGCTGGTGATCGAAGGCGCCGGCGAAGAGATGAAGGCGCGTGAAGCGCAGGTGCTGCCCGACCCCGACGTGCCGCGCGGCGGCTGCAAGGTCGAGTCTGACATCAGCAGCGTCGACGCCAGCCTCGCCGCCCGCTGGCAGCAGGCCGCCGCCGCGATGGGCCAAGCCTCGCTGTGGGAAGACCGCAGAACCGGGTTTGGTAGCGAAGAAGAGACCAAGTGATGCAAGCGCGCACCGAACGCTGGACCCAATACCTCGATGACCTGCAATCGTTAGCCAGCAACAATGTGCCAATCGAATCGCAGGGCAAGCTGGTGCGCGTGGCCGGCCTGGTGCTGGAGGCCACGGGCGTGAAGGTGCCGGTGGGCTCGGTCTGCGAGATCCACATGCCCAGCTCCGGGCAGAACCCACGCCGGGGCTTGAGGCCTGTGAACGCCGAGGTGGTGGGCTTCTCGGGCGACCGTGCCTACCTGATGCCCACCGACGAGATCCAGGGCCTGTCTAGCGGCGCGATGGTGGTGCCGCGAGCGCTGCCCCTGATGGCGCCGCAGCTGGGTAAACCTCAGCAGCGCTGGCGTCGCGATGAAGACCGCGGCCTGCACCTGCCCATGGGCCAAGGCCTGCTGGGACGCGTGGTCGACTCGCACGGCCACCCGCTGGACCGCCGAGGACCGCTGGAAGACGTACACAGCGAGCCGATGGTGCGCCGCCCGATCAATGCGATGGACCGCGACCCGGTGCGCACACCGCTGGACACCGGCGTGCGCGCCATCAACACGATGCTGACGGTGGGCCGCGGCCAGCGCCTGGGCCTGTTCGCCGGCACCGGCGTCGGCAAATCGGTGCTCTTGGGCATGATGGCCCGCTACACACAAGCCGACGTGATCGTCGTCGGCCTGATCGGCGAGCGCGGCCGAGAGGTGAAGGAATTCATCGAGGACATCATCGGCGAGGACGGCCTGCAGCGCTCCGTCGTGGTGGCCGCCCCCGCCGACGCACCGCCGCTGGTACGCATGCAGGGCGCGCACTACGCCACGGCGATTGCCGAACACTTCCGCGACCGCGGCCAGCATGTGCTGCTGCTGATGGATTCGCTGACCCGCTACGCAATGGCGCAGCGCGAGATCGCGCTGGCCATCGGTGAGCCGCCGGCCACCAAGGGCTACCCGCCAAGCTGCTTCGCCAAGCTGCCGCAGCTGGTGGAGCGCAGCGGCAACGGCCTGCCGGGCGAAGGCTCGATCACGGCCTTCTACACGGTGCTCAGCGAGGGCGACGACCAGCAGGATCCGATCGCCGATGCGGCGCGCGGCATTCTGGACGGCCACATCGTCCTGAGCCGCGAGCTGGCCGAGGCCGGCCACTACCCGGCCATCGACATCGAGCGCTCGATTTCACGGGTGATGACAAATGTAGCGCCGCAAAACCAGGTCGATTCCGCGCGTCGATTCCGCCAGCTTTTGGCCAAATACAACAAAGCCCGAGACCTGATCCAGCTGGGTGCCTACAGCCCCGGTCACGACCCCGAACTGGACCTTGCGGTGCGCCTGCACCCCGACATGACCCGCTTATTGCAGCAGGACATGCACAGCCCGGCGCTGCTGGCGGCCAGTGTCAAACAACTCGCGGCAGTGGTTAAGGACGCCTGAATCAGGCCGATAAGCGTAGGACGGAGCGTGCAAATTCATGAGTAGTTCATCGAGCAATCTGCAAACCCTCGGCATCTTGCTGGAGCGGGCCGAAGCGCAACGGGACGAGGCGCAGCGCGCCCTGCTGGACATGCAGGCCCGCGCCAATGCCGCGCGAGCTCAGCACGGACAGCTGACCCAGTACCGCGGTGAATACCAGCAGCGATGGAGCCAGCAGTTCGCCCGTCAAGGCACGATGGACATCGTTGCCTGCTACCAGAACTTCGGCGGCAAGCTCGACCAGGCCATCACCAGCCAGGACCATGTCGCCAACCATGCCGACCAGCGCGTCAACCGCGCCCGCGAGGCCCTGCGCGAGCTGGAGATGCGCGTCGCCGCGATCGGCAAGTTGATCGAACGCCGCCGCCTCGAAAGCAGCCGTGCCCTCAGCCGGCAGGAACAGAAGACCACCGACGAGCAGGCCGCCCGCGCCGCGCTCTCGGCCTTCAATCCCTTCATGCGCCTATCGGCCTGAGCCCCTCCTGCCACAGATGCCCATGAGCCAGCTTTCCTCCACCTTGTTCGGCAGCAGCGCCGGTGTGCGCACTGACGGCCAGCGCAACAACAACGCCCGCACGGCCACGCCAGCGTCCGGCGAAGCGAACGGCAATTTCTCACAGATGCTGCGCGGCTATGAGAAGCCGGCGCAGGCCCCGCCAGCACCGGCTCCAACCGCCGCAGCCGCACCCGCACCCGCACCCAACACGCCCGAGCAGGCCAAGCCGGCAGCGCAGCAGGCAACACAACAACAAACCCGCAGCGAAACGCAGCGCCAGGA